>Ga0307438_1001479_pt1 | contig 14945 bp, 10 predicted proteins | sample SalMarWE160110MG_FD_202144 | JGI IMG/M metagenome (GOLD analysis project Ga0307438, IMG submission 202144) | Salt marsh sediment microbial communities from the Plum Island Ecosystem LTER, Massachusetts, United States - WE1603-110 | ecosystem: Environmental > Aquatic > Marine > Intertidal zone >... | reverse complement strand
ACCCATTCCTCTGTCCCAATATACTAAATATTTGTCTGATTCTCTTACAATATCGTTTGCAAGACCATAGAATAATATAGGTCGACTATCAGTTCTGATAAGAGCATCTTCAATTTCTATCGTGTATGTATGTTCACCAAAATTCTTTGTGCCAATGCGTTGTTTCCAATCTGTAACAGCGTTGTATTTAGAACATAGTTCTTTAACTTGCGGTGCGAGTTGAAATTTTTTAGCCGACTCTGTATCTTGTTTGCCAGCTTTATTCCGATTGCTGCTGTCGGGTGTCAACAGTAACACGACAATCACTACTACTATTACTGCCCCAACCAAATACTTTATACCTTTCATATTATCACCTTCGGAGAGTCTGCTTTCACAGCACCATTTTAATAATTGATGTTCCGATTTATTTATTATCTTTGCTCGTCTTTTGGCTCCTTGCCTTTTTTGTCTTTTAATGTTACAAGAAGTCCGACAGTGACAACGGCAATCATAGTCCAATAGCAGAACAGCCGCCCTCGGTCTTTTGGACTCCAAGAAAGTTTGGTTTTGCGTACAGGGGCAGGGGCACCCTCTCGCACTATACGAAACCGTTGTCGTGGATAATGAGGATTAAGACCAACCAGCACAAATAGAGCTATACCAACCCAAAGAACTATTTTTTGTTTCTTGTTCATAATCCTATCTCCTTGTGACGTCGCTGGACTGTCCAAAGTTAAATAGTCTCAAAGCAAACGACGATTCAATTCATGGATGCTGGAATCAAAAGTCGAGGAAAAGTATTGAAACCGATTCTTGATACCAGTACCCAACAACTTTCTATACGCGTCTGTTATGGTTAATAGGATTATTTTTTGAGAACATAATTCAGCAAAGCTTTTCCAAGTTCTGTGATCTGATACTTGTTGTTTCTGGATGATAGGTTAATACTGGGTGTAGATTCCAATTCAATTATTCCAGAATTGAATAGCTCAAGTTTAGCTTGTGGAGTAAGACTGTTAGGATAACGAATTGACTTTAGGGACATTAGATCAGGATAGAAGGATTTGTCTATGGCACAAGCAAGACGCTGAAACATGTCAAAATCAATATGCTTTTCCATATAAGCCTGAAATGCTAGGAGTCTGTCCGAGTAATTGATTTTGGATGTATTTTTCTTTCTTTTCTTGGTGTTGGATTCTGATTTTCCAGAGTAAGAATTTATTTGCGGCTGAAGTTATGCAGTTGTCTCTCAAAAATGTTGTGAGCTTTGCTATAAAACAGCAATATCCATCATGTTTCTAAGCCGCAAGGGCAGATTGAACTCGGAATAACTTCAATAAGTTGTGAGTAAGGCAAACAATCGCCCACTCACCACACATCTTTTCAAGGCCTCGCAACGAAAACTGAACAAATCCTCTCGCCCCTTTGATCTGGCCAAACACCGGCTCTACTATACTCTTTCGCTTAGAATAAGTTTCGCGCCCCTTCTTAGTACGAAGCTTCCTGGCCATCTTTTCTTGAACGGTTAAATCTTTTGGCGGCCGACCACCAGGGGCTTTCGTTACAGGATCATTGTGCTTAATCTTTTTGGTAGCAATATATGTATCTATCTTTTTATCTTCAGCGAATTTCACATTCGATTCACTGTAATAGCCGCTGTCGGCTAAAGCCGATTTAATTTTCTTGTCTTGGCCAACATTTTCCTGAGCCTGCTCTAACATCGGCTCAAATTGCTTTTTGTCATTGCTTTCGCCGGTGACATCACAGGCGACAATTATTTGATCCTTGCTATCTACCGCAGCTTGAGCATTGCCGCATTGATCCCAACCTTTATTGTTTGCCTTCATTATACCCGATTCGGGGTCAGTGAAATTATACTGCTTATTGTATGCGGGAACTTCTGAAACAGCCTTGCGCTTTCTACCACACTGAGGCTTATTGCCACTCTTAGAATCTTCTTGTTCACGTTGCTTCTGTGCCTCTTGGGCAGCAGCCTTGGCTTTAGCTTCTAATACCTTTTTTGCCTCCTGAATACGTTTTAGACGACTTTCACGACGAGCCAATTCTTCGGGCAACTCATCACCTCGACGGTCAGGACCATATTTGTCATCTTCCTGCTGGTCAATAGCTTCAGACTTTTCGAGTAACTGTTTGATCTCTTCTTTAAGAGACGCCTCTTCTTTGAGCATCCTACCATAACTCATGGCTTTATGACGGGAAGCATTGGCTTTGATCTTGGTACCATCTAAAGCAATGTGTCCAAGCTTGACAAGGCCGGCTTCCTGGCAAAGCTGCAAAACCTGAACAAACAACTGTTGCAGCTCTTTAATATGCAGCTTGCGAAAATCGCTGATAGTCCGCCAGTTCGGTATATCATCACCAGCAATAACCCTGAACGTAAGCCGTTCCTGGCAGGCCTGCATTATCTTGCGTGAACTGAAAATACCACGACAATAGGAATACAGCAACAAAGCCACCATCATACGTGGATGAAATGGCGGAAAGCCGCGGTTTTCCTGCTCATACTTTTGCGTGATTGCAGAGATGTCTAATTCATTGACAGTATCGAGTAGGAAGTAAACCATGTCGTTTTCAGGCAGCCAGTCTTGAACTGATGGCGGAAGAAGATACTGTTGATTAGGATTCCATGGCCGATATGTTTTACTCATCCGTGAGTCTCCAAGAATTGAATTTCTCTTATAAATATCGGCCAGTATTATACCATTCCATTAAAGGCTGTACAATTATTACTCGGACAGACTCCTAGGTTGAGCTGCAACATCAGCGGTTTGTTATCTAAAGGATTTCGTGTGCAACTTGCTTACTATGCCAATAAAACGAGAGGGCAAATCCTGGTTTGCTCGCTAATAATAAGGCGAAATTAAAAAGATATCTGCATCGTCTCGATATAGAGTGGAAGTACACGGCTGACACCATTACCGAGACCATTACTCCCAAGGAACTGCTCGATAATTACGGGATATTCCACCCCCGAAGTACCTGCGTCCGAATAAGGGAAAAATTTTTAATGTTAGCGGGCAATAAGGTATGCAACGGTTGCGAATTACCACCCAGTGTCATGGAAGACCGTCCAGTATATCCGCATTAGGCATAGTATTGCCAGGATAACCTATGCAGAAATCGTTCTTCCTTGAAAATGGTAGAACGTAGACTCTGCGACAAGTAAATCCTTCTGGAGTCACCTGTTAAGCCACCCTCCTAAGGGTGGTTTACTGTTCGTTCCATCGGAGACGACCAGCTATTTGAACAGCCCTGGATTGTCGGTTATGGCGGCCAGATCGATGTGCATAGATTCCCGCGGCGCGAGCTTCAAGACATGTTCGCCTGCGGCCAGTTCGAATCCCTGGAGACAGATCAGCGACATTTGGCTGTTGTGAGCGGCCATGGACCAAGTCCACGACGCAGCGCTCCGCAACTGCGCCCTGTCGAAAGGTCCATTATCTACGCCGAAGTACAAGGAATCGTGGGTACCGACCGGCTCGTCGGACTTGACGCGAAGCAGAAGGAAATACTTACCGGTTTTCGGGACGCCGAATCGGTACTCAACAGGATTCTTCCTGGCAGGGCCGCTCAGTAGGAGGCACTTGCCTTCTGATGCCTCAGGATCGGCAACAGTGTCGTAACCTTTGTCACTGTCAGGTGCTTCTGCCTCAATGTAGGTCACCCAAACGTCTTTCCTTGTGGGTTTGGTTTCGGGAACCACATCGGTCTTGGAATAGACCATAACCAGTCGGGAGTAGCCACTTTCCAGCCTGATGAGGAAGGCCCCCCGATAGAGCGTCTTCTCGGTCATCTTTTCGGGGCGAAGCGTCACAGTGAATGTCATCCCATTGCCCGATGCCAAGATGCCCGTTTTCGGCATGACATCGAACCAGTCAAAAGCATCGTTCTTTGCTATTCGACAGCGGCTCGAGAACGCTTCGCCTTGGACCGTCGCCGAGACGGTCTTGGCCCGGGCCGATCTAACGTCTGATGCGGAAAACATCAACTGGTAGCGATTAAGGGTGACCGGGATCGGGCGTGCGGGCAGGACCAGATCCGATCCGAACGAAATGGCTCCCATGTCGGGCCGGCCGTTCGCGTTGGGAGCGAAGTTGTCGATGGCTATCCCGCGGCCCACTCCCTCCGATGTCCGGCGCAGGGCAAATAGGCCGGCATCGGCATCGACAAAATCAGGCCTTCCGAGGATTCCATGCGCCTCATCGCCTGGTTGTCCTGTGGATAATAGGTTATAGTCGCATTCCGATTGCGGGCTTCTCTGGCGCCCTGCAATGGCACTTCTGCCAGCAAAGACGTTGTTCTTGGCCACGATGCGAAGGTTGTGGGGAAGATTCAGGTCACGTGACTTGCCGTGGCAGGTGTTGTTGAAGATGAAGGATACAGCACTGGGGCCATTCGCGTGTGACGAGGTCTTGATGGTCTGCCCGGCCAATCCCCGTTCATCGCCCATGTTCACCAGCAGATTCCGAAACACGTATGACGGACCCGACATACAACCCTGGATACTTACTCCGCAAAGGCAACCCTCGAACTTGTTAAGGAAGACTCTTACATTTGTCTGGCCGCCGTCGATCTCGATCGCATCGTCATTGGCGAAGCACATCATGTTGCCGTAGATATCGCCATCGCGGTTGAAGCCACCGTCGATGTGGAAGTTCCCCGCCCCCTCTACGGCATCATTCCAGCGATGTTTGTCACTGCCAATGAAGTCGTTATAGCGCAAAACGGTCGACCGGGATTTGTCCATACCCACGGCCTGCGGGCCGGCCGGATGAGAATAGTACCATGAATTCGCCGTGCTCACCGGATCGTGGACGTAGCATCGCTCCACCACGGTGCCGATGCTCTTGCTGACGAGGATCGCACTGTCCCAGTTGATCGCGTTGCCGCCTTCGGTGTAATACTTGCCGTCACGGTCGAAACGCTGCGTGCCGATGCGGCCCCAGCCGGATACATCACAGTTCACGACCCTTACGTTTTCGCACCTCCTGATGCTGATGGCCTCTTTCAAGCCGCCACGCAGGATCAGCCCTTCAAGCATGACGTATTTGGCCTTATACAGTTCAATAAGCGGCCCCTTATGATCGTTCCGCAACACGAATCCCTTTTTGCCGGTGATCTTAATCCAGCCATCAGCAGACCCAGACTCCCGAACGGTGAGTCGCCCTTTGAAAGTCTTCTCATCGAGACTGATGGTTCTACCTATAGGGATCTGACTACTCCAGGTGCGAAATTCCTGCTGAGCCAGTACGTCACCATGCGTGGCCGTGATTCTCAGCTCGTACGGCGTGTCTTCGTCCAGATCGACGATACTGCCGCGGTACATGCTGTCTTCTTTCGCGTACACGGGCGCATAGACTCTCGACCAGGGACCACCCTTTTCGCGGTAGACCACGCCCAGGCCATCTCGGCTGGGACTCTTGAAATAGAACGAGCACGCGTTGAACAACGGAACGATCTCAAATGGTGCAACGTTCAATCTCACGTTTCCCCCGGCCGTCCGGTTTGTAATGAGATCCTTCTCTTCCTGCGTCAGCCGTTCGGTGAACTTGACATACTCGTAGCTGATCTCCTCCTCATCACCAATGGCATAGAGACACGTCTCGATCGCAGCCACCCCTTGCCAACCGAACTGACGCCGCATGTCAAGCGCATAGAGACCTGGTCTGTCTATCTCGATTGCCACCCGTTTGTCGTGCAGATCTTTTCGGATGAGTTTGACCGTTCCGCGGTCAGATAAGGTCGAAACCTTGACAATAAAGAGGGGCATCTTGCCAACGTCCACGGTAAACATCTTGCTGGCGGTGATCCAGCCTAGAGGACCTGGTGCATCCATTAGATGTAGTTTTCCCGTGTCCATGGAGATCTTGCCGGGCGTCGACGCGTACTGCATCCAGCCACCCTCTGAAAAATCGTCGACGATCTGGGCATGGCTGGCGGCGACTGACACCATCAATACTGTAAAGGTGATGGTAAGAATTCTATCCATAGCTTATGTCTCCAAAGGGCTCGCTTTCAGACTCTTTGAGTGACAAGTTGTTAAAGTATCGCCTGTGACACGTCATCGTCGATCCCAATTTAACGGGATTCCCATTGAGTTCCATACGTGGTACTCTTTGTATGCTTCGGGCTCCATAATTAACCATAATATCACTCCATGTCGCTCGTATCAACAGTAGTTTAGATCGTGAACTCAGCCAGCATGACTGCCAGAGAAGACAAGAATAGACCAAATCACTTCACAACACAGCCAGGCCGTACTCCGTCAAAATTCAAAAGCAGTATACTTATGATAAATCGTAACGTGGATGTCTCAAAAGAAGTGTGGAAACAAGGATTTTGGCATTTGACTTTGAGCTCTTCATAGGTGAACGGATGAACTGTCACGAATGCCTGCCCATTTTTTAGGACACATGTATTGGAAATTTGGCTGTTTTATGATGACCCGATGTTGGGTTGACAAGCACAACATCCCTTGGGCAAGATCTTGACCTTGCGTGCTTAGTAATTCGGCCATATTTCGTAGCCATCGGGATTTCGCAGACATTGCCTGCAAAGGTTCCTGATCTCGTCGGCAACGGCAACCGCCTCGGGTCGGCCTGCACAGCCGTAACCGGCCTGCTGGAACAGTTTTCTGGTTGTAGTGTGAAACGTGCGGACAAGGGAGTCCTGCGTCCCACCCACGCCCCTCCACTTCATTTTGAGATCTCTAAAGCGCGCCAGATTTCCGGGGTCTTTCTTCATGGTAAGAGCTTTTGTCTGGCGGGCCAGTTCGTCGGCGTATGCCAGCGTCTTCATATTCTCTCTTTGCCCCTCATGCTCCTGAATTATCTCCTGCGTGATGGCCCTCATGTCGTCTATGAACGGCTTCAGGTCAGGTCGGGCTCTGCTTGTCTGGTCGAGATACTTCATCATCCTGCCGGCAAAGGCCTGGTACTCGTTGATTCTATGCCTCTGCCGAGTTATGAAATATACCATGTCGTCGACCCCCCCCGTGAATGTACTCTTTCCTCTCTACTTCTTTTCCTGCATCGAAGACGGGCTGCATCCCATTTGTCACGCCGCAGGTCGCGGCGCCGATGACGGCATCTTTCCTTCTGTGCGAGCGCAACCGACGACCTTCGAGATCGAGCACAGCGCTGCAAACCTGCCGGCCCAACGTGTCCTTCATAACATCAACCGGGGCCGAAACCGAAGCGGGCGTGCCATTTCTTTCCAGAAAATATACAAGAGATTTTCCTTTGGGCGGTATCTTCTTGCCAAGACGGTAAAAAGTAGTCCCGTCCTTAAACCAGACAGGATAAGGATAAAAACCGACCCCGCCGCGCCAGAACCTCTCCAGCCTAGATTCTCTGAAAGTGAAAGTGGTTTTGACCCTATCCTCAAGCAATTGCGTTATCCATTTCGCAGGAAAAGGCCTGTTCCAATCACTGGTGATGTCCCTTTCCAGGTAAGAAGCCTTCAACACTTCTTCGTGCCAAATGCCTGGGGCGCTCAATAGGGCCAAGAACACACTTTTGCCGTCATTTTCAATATCAATAGATTCTATCAGCTGAGCCTCTCGTTGGTTGCCATCCGGAACGAGCCGCACTCGCTGCATTCCCACCGGCCAAGTGACAGCCAGCATGTCGTTCTCTCCCTCCAGCAATCCCGCGAAAAGACTTCCCGAGGGAATGTGAAGCGCATCGAGCAAAGGGTATTCTCGCGGATCAAGAATGAGGTCGTCACTGATAAAATCCGGCACCACGCCGTACCGGATCGGACTAAACAGGCTTATCCCGTTGACGTTCTCAGAAGGAGCAATCTCGACAATTCGTCTCTTGCCGAAGGAGAATACAAGCGACGAGGCCTTGCCCGTTCCTTCGCCGGAAAAAACCACTTCCAAAGCGACCTCATCACCGGAATTTTGCAGCACACCGAAGTGGGTGATTGTTGTTGGCTTTGCTTTAAGCTCAAGAGGGACAACCTCCACTTTCTCGGCCGCTTGATCCGCTTTGGAGTATATTGTCGCCTTTGCCTTTTCCGATGAGAACAGCGCAAGCAAATGCTCGTTCTCTACTACAGCATCACCGCTGAAAGAGTGCTGCATGCCGTAGTGTTCCGGGCTGTAATAATCCGGCCCGTTCCACTTGTCAGTTTCAGTGGGGACAGCTTTCCAGCCGCTTCTGTCCACAAGAACTTCTTCATTGAACGATGGCGACATGGTATCCCAAATCCGGGTCGCCGCTGTCCCCTGACTTGCCACCAGCAAGAAAACAAATGCCACCTTGCACGAAGACAATTTGTGATTTGAGTCTCGGTTAAACATTGCCGCCAACTTCCTCGTCAATATAGTTTCTCAAGTTGTGTTCCCAAGAAGCTTGATCCGGGATTTCCCATATACACTTTACTAAAAAAATCCTGCACACTCGAAGCCCCACAATATCAAAATCTCATCGAGATTGCCACAATTCTCTGGCCGCCCCAGCGAGTTGTCTCGCAAAGAACGCCAAAACAGTTGAAAACACCGAGATCCACCGCTTACTTGTGAACTGCTGGGAGAAAGACACTTTCTTCGAGATCCTGGACGACATTATCCTCCAACTCAGGATACTCAGGGCATAGGAACATCGCACCAGCCTGAAAGCGGCGTCAGAGATGGAAGAGGCGAATTGTCACGAAAGACGGTCCGTTATCTTGTCATCTCTATCTCCTTCGCAGATTATCATTTTGTTACGGTGAGACTCAGCGACGATGAATTTACCGATATTATCGTTAAGTTTGAGATCATGTTTTGCGAAAGGGCAAAAGAAATACTAACGTATTTATGTTTCTATAAATATTCAAGCTTTTACTTCTTGATGTTCTTAGCGGTCCTTTCGACGTGCCACAAGTACGGAATTTCCTGTATAAAGCCTTGCCGAGCGTGGTAGATGGTGCTCCTTTTGCATCTTTTTGAGTATTCGTAGGCATGGTATCGCTGCGAGATTTTCCGTAATTGCTCCTTTGAAGCAGTTGACCATATAGCTGTAGATAAAAGAAATGTCGATAGACAAAGAGCTTGAAAGGCAAGGATACGAGCGTAGCGACAGCGATCTGTCCCATCATAACTTTGGTGGTTCCCATGTCGGAATGCCCTGGCCGTTCGACTGTTTTTCGTAGAGCACCCAGAATGGACGCTCAGGTGCGAGCGGGACCTCTTCATTTACCATCAGCGGCTGAGTCTCGGCCCACCAGACGTTGTAGGCAGCACGCATCTTCGTCGCGACTTTCGGATGCTGGGCGATGACATTGGTCGTTTCACCTGGGTCGGCCTCAATGTCATACAATTCCTTGTTGTTCACCAGCCGAAATCGCTCAGTGCGAACAGCGCAGGATGCGTATTTGAAATCGTCCGGGTCGGCGCCCTTTTTCCATCGTCCCCTGTGTACGAACAGGAAGCGATCTTTCCATTCTGCTTTCGGATTTTCGAGCAGAGGTAGCAGACTGCGCCCATCGAGCTTCTGGATACCATCCGGGATCTTCGTGCCAGCCAGAGCAGTGAAGGTCGGGAACAGGTCGATGTGTGCAGTCAGCCTGTCGATATCCCGCCCCTCTGGTAGCATTCCTTTCCAGTGCCAGAAAGACGGCACCCGTGTACCGCCTTCGTTCGGAGATCCTTTTCCGTTCTTGAGTCCCGCTGTGTGCAGTTGGATCCGTTTGCCGTTTAGCTGGCTGTTTCGGCCCGCCTGTCCATTGTCGGTCATAAAGATGAGCAGGGTATTTCTATGTAGCCTCCAATCATCCATCTTTTGCATGAGCACGCCTACGTTGTCGTCGATATTGACAATCATACCGTACCGGCCGGCGGTATTCTCGTCGTATCCTGCCTCCAGAAATGGCCGTTTGTACTTTTCCGGCGCGATCATCGGGCCGTGCGGTGCGTTGGTTGATATGAAAGCGAAGAAGGGATTCTTCTTGTCTTTGCGTTTCTTAATCCAGCCCAGAGCCTGCTGGAAGAACACGTCGGTGCAGAAACCTTTGGTTTTCACAAATTTCGTGTTGTGGCGAATGACACAATCGAAGTACCGGTTCTCCTGATTAGGTGGAGCATCGGCACAACTACAGGCATAGGCCTGCCCGATGCCGCCTGCGCCGTGAATGAATACCTCGTCGAATCCGCGATTGTGGGGTTGATAAGGCTCTTCATCGCCGAGATGCCATTTACCGAAAATACCGGTCGAGTAACCGGCCTTTTGAAGCACCTGCGCGATGGTCGTCGTACTGAGAGCCATACGCTCTCGCTCGAGGATTGTGTGGGTCACGCCGTTCTTGAACTCGTGACGGCCACTCATGATCGCCGAACGCGTCGGAGCGCATGTCGGGCTTACATGGAAGTCCGTAAATCGGGTACTCAGGCTATGCAGCCGATCGAGATGCGGTGTTTTCAGCACTGTGTTTCCCAGACAGCTCAGGTCACCCTTGCCCTGATCGTCGGTCATGATCAGAATGATATTGGGCCTCGTCCCGGCCAATCGGGACGCTGCGGCCTGGCCTGTTGTGTGCAGCACTGCCGTCGCTGCCAGTGCATTGGCACCTACTCGTTTCAGAAACGTGCGTCTGCTGCAAACCATATCCAGGTCTCCTTTCTAAAAGAGCACTTCCATATTGGCTCATTCCGCGAGCCTTGTCTTTGGGCGTATTTTCGTTGCTTGGAACATTTCTTACAAGAGAAATAGAAAAGAAGTGCAAAATTTTCTGATTTCGAATTCCTGCCGTAACCAACATTTAACGACTTGCCAAATCAGTTACTTATGTTATCCTTTGGATTAAAAGCATACAAGCTCTATCTGGAGGATAGTGAGGAGAGCACGGATAGAAGGCTTTCAAATCGGAGCTTTCTGCAACAGGGTGGAAATCCAGAAACAAGCTCAATAAACACTATGGTGACTTACTTTCAGTAATCCTTAAACCTTCTCATCCAGTCCGGCCAGTCACTCGGCTGACACCCACCTGCCGCTGTCCAAGGACCGTTAATGTCGGATTGTCGATGCCACTTGAGTTTCCACAATTCCTTAAGTCCGGTCTTCCTGACAGAGAAATCAAGAAAAACACTGTTTACTGTCCCGCTGTGTCTGTTGAGGCAGAAACGACACATATTATTAAACGGCCACTGACCGTCATATTCAGGAGGTGAATCGGTGTGCAGCGGCCAGGCATTAGTCCAAAAGGCATCCAAAAACAACGGCACATAAGATGCACCTTCAACATTGGGACCTCTCCAGTTATTTTTCAGCGGACGGCCCTATAGGGTGGTTATCTCTCGCGGTGGGTTATTACAATAGCCATTTACTCCGTAGCTGCCGAAAAAACCTTCTGTTTGTTCTTCTGACTGTCCGATACCGCTGCCAGCACCATAGCTGAGTCCCCACGCTGAAAACGGATTCTGACCTCCCTCAGAGAGTTGTTTCGTGGCCGTTGGGCAGAAGCGTATCTTTGGATCACTGTAGTACGATTGAAGCACCCCTATCCACCTGTATTCCGCTGCTTGCTCAGATACATGACCAGGCATGAAATAGCCATCGTTATCGTCCGCATACATCGACCAAATAACGCCCCATTGTCTCAAGTTCGCTTGACAAGCAACTGCCTTTGCCTGCCTCTTTACCCGTTGTAGTGCCGGCATCAATATCGCCATCAATAATGCGACAATGGCAATTACCACTAAAAGCTCTATTAATGTAAATGCTTTTTGTTTGTCCATAATGGCAGAGTAACTTCTTTATTCGAAAGATTGTGAAACGAAACATTACCACACACTTTTTGAGGTTAAGAATCAAGACCCATCTGAACAGCTCTTTGGCCTCACGATGCAGTTATAATGGATATAGGGAATCAGCTATAGTGAGGATGCGGGAAGGCTGTCACCTGCTGTGATAGTACACCTTAAGTTGCCGGAGAGCTTGCAATGGGTCCTTCCCAGCCGTGAGGGTTGTCACGAGGCAACAGTGGCGGCAGAATAGATGTTGATGGTAACGGTCCTTGCGCGTATCATGGTGAAAACGTGCTCGCGGTGGTCGCAGGCACGTCCATATGGAAAATCTCGGTTAGAAGGATGAACGGAAAGATGAAGCAGGAACTCACTCTATCACTGATAGTGCGGACAAGGTTGGGACCATGCCTGCTATTGGCCAGCACCATCGTAGGCTGTGGCTTCGGAGTGAGAGATGGCTTCGGGCTGGAGCCCACAGTGACATTGGAGTTCTCAACGTTTGTAGGCAGTACTGGCTGTTCCTACGCGACGCTTCGGGAAGCAACGGTTGACTCAGCCGGAAACATCCTCGCGGTGGGACGCGGGGTATACAAACCGAACGGATTTCACGGCGCCCCGGTGCACACGTATGGCCCACGTGGTGGTGGCTCTGACATCATCGTCGTAAAACTCAAGCACGACGGAACCAAGATGCTCTGGGTGGCCTTGCTTGGGGGAACGGATAGGGACCACGGCGGCTACGGGATCTGCGTCGATGCGAACGATGATGTTTACATTGCAGGCAAGACAAAATCCCGCGATTTCCCTATCTCGAAAGGAGCATTTGATGAGACGTACAACGGGGGCGAGCAGGACGCATTTCTCTGTAAACTCCGTTCCGACGGAACTGGGTTGATCTACAGCACCTACCTCGGAGGAAGCAAGGGAGACTCGGCTAGAGGTGGTTTGGCTATCGACGACCAGGGATATGCCTATGTGGCGGCCAACACCCTCTCAGCAGGTGACTATCTGGACGACGCGACGAGCCGCGACGATCCGAGGAAGTTGAACCGTTTCACCGGCAGGATCGACCACCCGATTGTGAAAGTCTCGCCGGACGGTAAGCGGGTCGAGTACTGCCGTTTCCTGGGAGATCTCGGCATGCACCTCGGCCGCATTGCATTGGACGCGCGGGGGCGGATCTACGTCAATGACTGGGTGAACAACCGCAAGATGCATGTGTCTCGGAACGCGGCGTTCCCTACGTACCGAGGCGGACAAAACGACGGGGCGTTCCACATCTTCTCCAACGACATGCGGACGTGCCTCTACTCGACCTTTCTCGGCGGGAGCGGCAATGAAATCGCGGAGCATAGGATCGCGGTCGACAGAGGCGGGATCTCGAGCCTCGTCGGGTACACCAATTCCAGGGACTTCCCTACTGCGGGCCAGGCCCATCAGCGCAATGCGGGCGGCGGTGGGGACGGTTATCTTGCGAAGTTCGCGCCTGACGGACAGCCGATATTCATCACCTACATCGGCGGCTCGGGAGACGAACTGCCCAATGGGCCAGCGATGGATAGCGCTGGCCGGGTTTTCGTCACCGGCTTCACGACTTCCGCGGACTTCGAAGTGACGCCCAACGCGTACGATTCGACCTACGGCGGCGGCCGTGATATGTTCCTGCAGATCTACAGCCCAACGGGTCAGTTGCTCTACTCCACATTGGCGGGCGGGAAAGCCGACGACGGCGGGCGCTTTGTCACCACGGATGCCAATGGCAATCCCGTCATTGTAGGCCGAACGCTCTCACGCCAGTTTCCGACAACTTCCGGCGCATACGACAGGAACTTCGCGGGCAGCGAAGACATATTCTGTATGAAATTCAACGTTTCCTGGGCACCGACGCCGACGCGTCGGTCTAACAACTGAAGGAGCCTAAGCAACCACAGAGATCCGGGCGCGTCAGCTCGGATGTTTCAAAGAGACACCGCAGACCGATTCGATAGTTGATTTGTGTCACGTCAACTATCCTGCCAGGAGCCTGCGATGTCGTATCAGCATCTTACACTTTCCGAACAAGACCAAACACAACCAGAGGCGCGAACGCCGCAAACATCCACATGCTGTAAGTAGACAGCACAGGTCTCCACTGTTGGTGATGGTGGATTAGAGGAACAATGCCAATACTGTGTTGGTTCCATGTTGTCGCCTTAATGCCCATCGAGTCCCGAGAGCCCGGGACACTCGAGGGGCCTGGCAGTAAAATGTAGAGGAATGAGTAGCATAGGCCCCTTTGTCTTGGAGCGATATCAATCCCATAGGTCAGGCCAGCTCAGTATTTTCTGTAGGGCTGCTCTGAGAGGTGTTTTAACATTCTACAATTGCCAAACTCAAGCTGGAGGGTATCTGGGGTAAGGTCGGGGGATTTTAGGATAAATTCCCCCCGGAGTACTTGCAGGGAATATATTTTCTTACAGTGCAGACAAAACCGTGAACCTATTTTAAGAAAAATCGTAAATGCTTTAAAATTTGTAAATATTAATGGTTTTGAACAAAAGATTAGGCTATCTCAGACCTCGAACAATAGGCATCTCTTGTGAGCTTTTGTTTTCGTACTTTAAAGGGAAGAAAGTATGTGGGAAGCAGAAAAAGAATTCGAGATTTTAGAAGAGGTGGAACAGTACGACTTAGAGGATGAAATTACTGATGAATTTCCCTACCCGGAATTGAATCCATCTGCTGACGAAGATAATGATGTTTTTGAATACGAAGGCGATTTGAACTACGATGAAGAAGATGAATAGTGGCAGGGTCTTCTTTTCATTATCATAACATGCTCGACAATAACATGAACCGTTGAGCACTACCCGCTATTGCTGTGTGCTTTTAGAACTGGTATACAGAAAGGTCACCTTACCGTTGTCGATCGAGATGATTCGGCTGTTGGTTATGGCAACACGGTGAATGTACCGGGCAAGATAATTGAGGACCGTGCGGGTGCCCTGGACGGTCGGTTTAGAATGAGCAACCCATTCTTTCTGCCATACGTATCTCGGCAGGCGATATCCTTAAATCGCCTCTCAATACTCTTGCGAAAGATCCTGCGAAATCGTCTTGATAACGCGTAGGATACAAAAACTCATATCTGGGTAGAATCCGGGCGAGTAGCCAGTGGTTGTGAACGCTTTCAACTCGGATGAGCCGAGAGTAATTTGATCAGATGACAACA
>Ga0307438_1001476_pt1 | contig 14950 bp, 38 predicted proteins | sample SalMarWE160110MG_FD_202144 | JGI IMG/M metagenome (GOLD analysis project Ga0307438, IMG submission 202144) | Salt marsh sediment microbial communities from the Plum Island Ecosystem LTER, Massachusetts, United States - WE1603-110 | ecosystem: Environmental > Aquatic > Marine > Intertidal zone >... | reverse complement strand
GAGGTAGACGAACTAACAGAGGTCGAGGCGGATGTGCCACTACAAGAAGAACAGGCAGAGGTAGAAACAGGAGGTAAGATGTGAACAAGAAGAAAGGTTTTTGGAGTAATGGTGGGAAAATATGGATATGGATATTGATAGGAGTGTTTATTATAACAACCATCAGCCAGGCTTCTGTGGCATTGTTTAAATCCAGTCAAGCATACGAGTGCAGTCAAGGTAACGAAGACGCAATAAAAAACAATGATAAAAGAATAGCCGTATTTGATGAAAGATTAAAAAACATAGAAAAGATAACAGATGAAATTAACAAAAAAATTGATAGGGCTTTAAGGAGATAATTATGGAAATACCTGAAATAAATGCAGAACATAAACGTAAACTCATTGGATTCTTGATAGCAGTCCCCATTATAACGATAGGGCTTCTTGTTTCCGGGAAGCTAACCCTCTCGGCTGAGCATTATAAAATATTCGTGGACGGGGTGAAATGGCTCACGGGGATATTTGTATTCGGGAATGCGGTCGAACATTTCACGAAAGCTTGGGAAGTATTAAAGAATGGCAAAAATTGAAATCGGGATTATCACTTATGAGGAAGATAAACAAATGGAGGTGATTGTTGACAATCGCAATAGCTGAAGGTCATAATACACCAGTTGATATGGGGGCGCAAATATACGACATAAACACCCATGAGTATTTCACAGAATTTTTCGAGAATAGAAAGGTCGCTACCTACGCAATGGAATATCTTGATAATGAAGGATATGATGTCGAGGACTTTGCGGGTCATTTAATCAGAGATAAAATACCGTTTATAAATAACTCAAAAGCTAAGATATGTGTAGAAATACATCATAACGCAAATAATAGCGAAGAAATCAGAGGAGCGGAAGTTATCTATCATCCAAATAGCAAGAAAGGGAAGAAACTTGCCGAATGTATTTTAAAGGCAATAAAAGATTCGGGATTTGAAACTAGAGGTATTTTTGAGGGTTGGTATCGTTATGATAAATCATTAAATAAAATCTTCGCTTTGCTGTCCCGTACAAGAGTAGCTGCGGTTATAGTTGAGGTGGCATATTTAACTAATCTTTATGATAGGAAAATGTTACACACAGAAGAAAATTATCGGAAACTTGGAATAGCAGTGGCAAAAGGAATTATAAATTATATAGAAAATTAATAAAAAGGAGGAAATCATGCCATATAAAAGAATTGGGTCGAGAATCTACCATAAAAAGGGTGGCAAATGGAAATTAAAACAAACTTGTCGTTCTCCTAAAAATGCTATAAAAGCATTGAGATTACTCAGAGGGTTACATCATGGAACTATAAAGAGAAGAAAGAGATGAATAGGGTTTTTGGTAACATAGCAAGCTTTGCAAGGTTTGTTATACTTGTCGCTATTTTTATTTCTATTTTCCGATTTGTGCAATGGAGTAGTTCTTTGTTTGATAAAACCCAAACCTATACTACCCAGTATTTATACGAACCGCAATACAGACTTCCACCAGATACAGTTATAAAATTCATAGAACATATAACTCAAGTAGAAGTACCCCCATTAATAATTTACGACACTATTAAATATGACTCACCACCTATTAAACACATGATAAGAAATTTAAAAGCAGACGGAAAACTGATAAAAATTCAAACCCAATACTGCAATACTACCCTAGGGAAAGAATTTATCTTCCCATATACCCCATATTTCCAAGCAACCCCTACTGATAATAATGTGAAAATGATAAAATATAAAAATTATTTCGATTTTACAGGGCTAAATATTGAATATCGTCTCAAATGCGGGTTAAATGGCTCGCATGAGGTTTTAGCCAAAACGGGTATACAGGTAGTGCCTTTAGGGCTTAAAACGTCATGTGGAGCTTCTATGAGTACAATAGGCGGCGTAAGCGGTAATGAAATAGACTTTAATATAGTATTTATGGTAGAAAAGCGTATATGGTAATTATAAATAGCGTGGGGGTAGAGGTCTTTCCTCCTTCATCCTTTGCCCCTACGAAAAAGGAGGAGTGAATGAAAGGGATAACGATTAAGCCTGAGATAGAAAAGGGTGAAACGCAGAGAGAATGGCTAGGGCGTTGCATGAGAAGTAAGGAAGTAAAGAAGGTTGCCATAGAATTAAAGAAAAATACCAATCTACATAAAAGCATATATGAAATACAGCAGAGTATGTGTGGAGCAATGTGGGGTGGGGCTAAGATTGATAAAGCCTTAATTGACAATATTCCTAAACCACCAGAATATTAAGGTATATTTGAATCTATAAATGCTATGGTTTTAGTAAGGAGTTTAGTAAACTTAAATATAAAGTAGAGCCCAAACAAGAGGTAGTGCATATACAGCAACACTTTCACCTGTAAAGAACTCATAAATCCTCCTTCTTTTAATATTTTACTTAACTCAATCCCTCCAAATACGGTTGCAAATCTTCAACACCATCTACCAATTTTACTTTACCTTCTTTTAAATGCCCAATTACTCTTGTATATTCCCTATATTTAGATGGTAAATTATTGGCTCCTGAACAGGAAATATCTAGATAATCACACCATTGGCATTGCCATGGGTAATCGAGGGTAACAGAGGTGCTGGATTTATTTTCTTTATACTTTAATCCTACTTTCATTATTGGTGGTGGTCCCAACATAGCCATTATAGATTTTATAACTTTTATCCCTTCTGTTATTTTATTGTCATCTCTTTCTACCGGGAATTGTTTAGCGAAATTTTGCCCCTCTCTATCAATATAGAACAACATACCGTTATCAATGTTAAATCCTTTCATGTAACCTTGTAATTGGATAACGTTTTTGGGGTCTGGTTCTTGCAGATAATTAAATTTATTGCCTCTTATGGTTTTTATATCCACAAGTATTTTGTTGTCAATAGAGTCTTTTAAAATAACATCCGCAGTACCATGTATGTCTTCTATGATGGTGGCTTCTTCCTCTTTATCTATATCCCATTCGCCTTGATAAAGTTTAGGCAATCCTATCCGCCATAATTCTATTACTCTTGCATGGATGGCATGCCCATTCCGGTGCATCCAAATTTTCCCCGGTGTTAAAGGGGCTTTATCGTATCCCTTAAGCCTTAACCATAATTGTCTTGGACATAACTCAACTGAATAAGCTAAATCAGAAACGTGTAATACTTGTTCAACCCAATCGCCTATGGGTTTGTTAATTTTAATAATATCTTCATTCGCTATCCCCACCTCTAACGCTTTTACAAGGTCTATATTAATGTTCATTTATCCTCCTTTATTTTATTACCATTATTTCTTCTTGATATATTCTAACTCCGGGGATGTCTCTAACCCCATCTCTAACCGCCTCTCTAATTCTGTTTTCGCTAATTACCCTATATCCCCAGGGTACTTTTGCTGCATCAATTATTTCAAACTTCCATACTTTACGTGTACAGGTAGAATCTGTTTCCTTTAAAGGTTTAGGTTTAGTCATAACAACAGGTTCGCTAACTTCATGCCCTTTTTCTTTGTGCGCTTCCTGTATTTTGCGTCTACGTTCTTCTTCTTTCGCTATACGTTCTTGTTCTATTCGTATCCTTTCCTGTTCTTTGTTCCGCCAATTCATTACTTTCCTTGATAGAATGCCTTTTGCTTTTTCTAATGGTTCTGTTAATTCTTTGAAAGTGCTATTGATTTCTCTTAAAGATTGATTAAGTGGTTGCGTAAAAGTCTTTCTCTTAGTTTCGATGATAGACATCTGTTTGGATATTGCTTTCAAAATAATGTTTGCATTATCCACATCTGTTTGGCTCATTATTTGTTGGGATTCGACTTGTAGCACAATACTATTAGTGCTTTCTTCTATCTCTACTAATTCTTTTCTTTCTATTTCGGACATTTGTCCTCCTTCATTCTTCGATAACATTGCTATCATAGTTATCGAATCTTAAACATTTTTTGTTAAACATTAATTGCACTTCTCCAGTGCCACCATCTTTTTGCTTGGCAATTATTACACTTATAACCTCCTTATCTTCCTGCAAATCTTTCTCCATATTGGGGCGCCATAGCAATAAAGCCACATCGGCATCCTGTTCTATCGCCCCGGATTCTCTAAAATCAGATAGTTTTGGGCGACCGCTATGAGCTATACTAACTCGATTTAACTGCGCCATAGCCACAACAGGGATAGACAAGTCCTTTGCTATAGCTTTTAGGGATTGAGAGATAGAAGATATTTCCCGTTCTCTATTGGCATCCTTTTCCCCAGTCATTAATTGTAGATAATCTACAAATAATATTTTGATACCATGTTGTTTTTTTATTTTTCTTGCTGTTCGGCTTAATTCGTGGCGAGATAGATATGTATTGTCAGCAATATACAAAGGCGCAGTATGTAATTCCGCAGCCACCTGAGCTACCGCAGACCACTCATCTTCATTCATAGCTCCTAATCGCACTCTTTCCGAATCTACCCTTGATTGTATAGAAAGGATGCGATTTACAATACGTTCCTTAGAATCTTCTAAAGAAAAAAACGCAATAGGTATATCTTTGTATAAAGATAAAAACGAAGCAATATTTAATCCCAAAGAACTTTTGCCTTTACTCGGTCTGCCACCAATAATGATTAATTGTTTATCTTGCAATCCTAAAAGTTTTCTATCGAGGTCATACAATCTTGTTGGTAACCCAAGCAGTTTGGCGTTTTCAGCAGCTTTTTTTTCTATAATTTTCATAACCCTCACAACTATAGAATTTATTTTTTCTACTTTATTTTCGTTTTGTTCAAAAGTAATTTTCATTATATTATCTTCTGTTCTGCTCATTAATTCTTCTATGTTGTCTACATTTTCTATTTTATTATGTGCTTCTTGCAAGACTTCCATGAAATGCCTCCTTATTGCTTTATCTCGCATTATTTTTGCGTAATGCACAACATTTTGTGTAGAGATATTCACCTTTATAAAAGAAGCTATATAAGCAGACCCCCCAACAGTGTCTAACATTTTTTTATCTCTAAGATAAGCTGTAACAGTAACTAAGTCAGGAATGGTTTTCCGTTCATGCAGTGCTACAATAGCTTTAAAAATATTATAATGCACTTCATCGTAAAAGTCATTAGTATTTATAATATTTAAAGCTATTTCTATGGCTTCTTTGTCCATTAGACAGCTACTTATTACTGCTATTTCCGCTTCTTCCGAATATAATTGTTCCATCAATCCCAAGGCATTTTCTTTTTGTCTTGCGTTTCTTCTACAGAAGTTTTTGGCTTAACTTTCCCTTTGTCATCTATTACAAAAGGTAATTCTTCGTCATCATTAGGTGGAGGAGCATACATTTGTTGTTTTGGTGTTGTAATTCTTGCTGATAAATTCCACCTTGGGCGATTAGGATTTCCTTGTCTCCATTCACTGCTATTTTCATATACCCCAATAGCCAAAGCAGAACCACTGTCAAATGCTGTATATTGCTTAAGATATTGCAAGATTTCTATTAATTCGTTTACTTGTTCTTCGTTTTTAAGTAAAGCAGAGGGTTGCCCGCTCTTTCTGCTTTCCCACAACGATAACAACCTATTCCATTTCGATATATCTATCTCTCTCATAACCTCTCCTTTTCTTAAGGTTATTATATTTTCTACACACATTTATCCGTGTTCGTATAAACCAAAATGCGATTCCCGCAAATAGAAGAATAAAATATATGTACATTCTATCCTCCTATAATTTTTAATATTCCTATTGTAGCGAAGATAATAATTACTATTCCGATAACAATGTATTCTTTCCGAAAATCTTGTGCAATTTCATCATCCATACAATTTTTGAACTCTTTGGCGAACCAACCCAAAGCTATACTTGCTATTGTTAATAAGAATATGCCTTCAATTTTATCTAACATCATAGCCTCCTTTGGACGGGGCTAAGCCCGTCCGTGTTTGTTTTGCGCTTTCTCCGTCCCACTCCGTTGTCTATTATCAATCTTATTTTTTATTAAATTCCATCCTCGTTCAATTAATAATCTTACTATTTCGTTTCTTAAAACATTATGTTCCCATCTATCCCGTAGAAATAAAGCATTTTTATCAATTCCATATTCTGGATGAATTGAACCCCATAAGTCTTTATCCTTTTTGGGATAAGGAGTTATAAAAGATTTTATATTAGCATATTTTTGTAGTATATAACTAAAAAATATATCCTCTGCATTATTATAAAACGGCGGTTTCTCTTTCCAAAAATAATGGAGATATTCAAACGGGAAAAACCATGATTGTCCGATAAAATCTACTTCTTCAATAGAATCATTTTTATGTCTTAATCCCCCAAATTTCTGAACTCCTTTATAAGAATTTCGAGTTAATCTACCGCCAAAACTGCCGTATAATCCCTCTTTTTTTCTAAAACAATTTAAACAATTTTCTAACCATTGGGTTCCTGGTATAACATCGTCATCAAAAATAGCAATAAAATTCCCTTTTGCGGCAGTAGCTGTTATAAATTTAGCATAAATACCAGGGTCATATTCAAACTTAATAATTTTATCTACTTTAGAAAAGTCGAAATTTTTAGTTTTTTCATTCGCAAGGTGACCTACAATTATTTCAGTCGGGGAGATGGCTTGATTCCGTATTGCGTTTAATTGTTCTTGAAAGTATATTGGTCTTTTGTATGTGAAAATTATGGCAGAAATGTTAATGGATGTCTTTTGTATTTGTACTATTTTTCGCAGATATTCATTGCAAATATCTTTATTTTTGTTTAGTGGATTACATTTATTATAAAAGGATTTCAACATCTAAATACCCTTCCTTTCTGCACCATAGGGCAAACTCGGCTAAAAATTCTATTGGATTTTCGGGGCTTGTTGGGAACAAACTTTCCAATTCAGAAAAAGTCCAAGCTCTAATATACCCCGATTTATCCATACAATTATAAGTTTCAGCCTCTTTTTTAGATAATAATAACCAACCTTGCAGTAAATCCGCACACCAATACGCAATCCCCCTTTCCTGCGGAAAGCCCGCCTCCTTCAACTTCCTCGATGTTTCCTGGGTGGTGCAGATGTCCTTAAGTATCATCTGAACTCCCATATTTTTTCATCTGCATAATAAATGCGGGTTTCACGGTTTGTTCTCTTTTAAAGAACACTAAAAGTCTAATACCTTTTGAACTAAAGACATATTCTTTCCAGGGTTTATAATAAGATAAAATTCCTAATTGATTGCCTGTTTTATTATTATAAATTCTATAAACAGAATGTTCTTCAAAAGCTTCGTTATTCCGCTGTTCAATTGTTATATATTTATATTTCTTCATTCTCCCCCCTGTAGTGTTGTAGGTTTGTTAAGTGGCATTGTTATCCTCCTTTTGTTTTAAATATTTTAATAATCGAATGACAGTATTTAATGAAGATTCAATTATAAGGGTGGCAAACTCTAAATCGTTTTCTATATGCAAATTAGATTTATCTTTATTTAACTCGTCAACTACATTTTCAAAACAAACCTTTGCTAATTTAAGACTATTCTGTGCATCCTCTAAATCTCTAAGTCCATAGTTAAATTGTTGGGAGGTTTCCTTATTGGGATATTTGCTCATTTTTCCTCCCAATCCGCTTTCTCGTCCGACCAGACTAAACCCCAGCGTTTGTAGGCGACAAGTTTGAGGAGAGCTTCTTGAGTGGTATTGGCTTTAAGCAATTTTTCACCCCATGATCTCTTTGCCTCATAGCTGCCCTTTGCTCCACATATAAATATGGCATCTTCATTATCTTTTGCCATATCCTCTAACATCTCAATCAAATCTTCGAGGGAGGGTTTAATAAACCAAATATCTTCTTCTTCATCTAAATAATCATATTTTTTAGTTGTCAAATTAAAAGTATCCCATCCTCCTGGTTCTGGCCCCATATCTATGCTTCTTAAAATTAGATGTTCTTCCATAGTCTTTTCTTTTATTATTATTTGCCTTATTTTTGGATAATCATATAACTGTTTCAACTTATTGCACATGAGCGTGTACTTATCCATCAGCCCTCCTTGAACTCTTTGATTTTGGTTAGAATTTTATCACGTAAAATTACTTCTTTATTTGAATCGAAATAATGAGTGTTAGGCAACTCCCTTAACCACGCCTCCAACTTCTCAATCGGAAAGTGCTTTTTTGTGTAGCCTTTACTCGAAATTATATTCATCCAAGCCTTTATCCATTCTTGTATTATTTCATCTCTATCATAAAGCCCTTCTACACTATATCCACTCCTATCATTCAAATCTTTAAGTAATGCAACCACCAACTCCTCCAATTCCTTCTCCCGCTCAGTCATTTGTGCCTCCTGTTTTAAATTCAATTTTTACTTTCGGTTTCTTATAAATTGTGTTAGCAAGAAATAAGAGACTCTTTCTAATTGGTTTGTTACAATAAGGACAAATATTATCTTCTGGCATACCAAATTCTTTCTTACCACATCCAGTTTTACCTTCTTTCCAAAGGCATACAAAATCATCCATCCTTCTCCTCCTCAATCACACGGATTTGTTTGTGGCAATAGGGACAAATAGTCGGTAAATATAATTCTAAAGTCTTATTGCATTTGGGTTTATACCAAGAATGTAAAGAATTTTCTGTTTTTCGACGCGATGAATCCTTTATTATTTTTCTTCGCCACTCACACACGTTATCCTTGCTCATTTTTGTTCCTTATCAGCTTATTCAATTCTTTCGCCAACTTCCAAACAATCTCGGCTTCCTCGCCTTCGAGCACTATCCGTTCTTCCTGCCAGGCTGATTCGCTTTTTGTGATTGTTATTGTTTTAGCTTTGCTCATTTTTGCTCCTTTGTAGTTTACTCTTTAAAAATTCTTCGTCCCCATACCAGAAAAAGGGACGAGGATTATGCATTTCATATTGAGTACAAGCCAATATTACAGCTTCCCTTAATTCGGTTGGAGTAAATTGCGCTATTTGTATTTGTTCATATAACATTTTAACAAGCATTGAAAAATTAGCGTCTTTATTAAAGCGTTCCTCTGGGCTCATGCGTTCTCTTTCTTTTATGGTTTTCTTCTCACTCACATCGCCTCCTATTATCGGGAGCCAGCGGTGAAGACTTGGGCGCTGACCCCCGAAGGGTTAATCTAATAATTTTTTTAATGCTTCTTTTCCAGACCAAGAACTTAAATTTTCGGTTACTTTTTTAAGCATATGTTCTGCTATTGTAGCACCTATTTTTACATAACCTGAGACAAAAGATTTTATAATTTCTTTTTTCTTTTTCTTTAGTTCTTTTATTATATCTTCAGTAAGTTCTTCTTCTATAAATTTGGCGACAGTTTTCCCTATTTGTTCTCTATACGAATACCCTAAATCATCTAATAATCTTTCTTGTAATACGCTGGCCATTTTCTCTTTGAACTGTTCTCGATTTTCCTCCATTGTTTTTAACACTAATTTTTCTATTGCTAAATTCTCCACTATATTTTTTTCTTCCATCTCCCCTCCTTCAAGGGTTTAAGGTTTGTACGGGGAGGACTGCTTACGCATCGTAACACGCAAGTGTCCAGGGGCGTACCCCTGTGGACTGCCTCCCCGCAATTTGTGGTGCAGGCGGGATACCGTCTATTAGCCCGTATCATTAGGCGTCCCATAATGGCGGTCGTTCGTCTGCGTATCCCTATAAGATTGATAACCCGCACCATGTTTATCCCACAATTATAAAAAGGGGGCGCACTCGAATCGAACGAGTAAAAAGGTGCGACCTTTTCGCCTTCACGCCCCTTATAATTATACATCCAATTATTCATAGTTCCGCATAAATTTTTTTGCCTTCAATTCCATGTTGTTTAATCTCTCTTAAATTATAACATTTCATCAATTTCCTAACATCCGTCTCGGTGTCCACACAATGCGTCTCAATGATTTTCACATACCAGCCATCTTTGCATTTTCGAGCAATTAATATCTTATCCATTTCTCCTCCCACAATTATTCGAATTCATTGTTGTGCTCACATATACAATCATTCTTTTTGTGTCCACAAGATGTGCAATATGTTCTTGCTTTCATTGTCATAGAATATTCTGGACGGCAATCCTGTTCCCATATAAATTCGCAATTCATACAGTAATAAACATCAGGAGAAATTTGTTGTTGCCCATCATGGTAACCAGATGATACGCAAAGAGAAGATTGTTTACAAACTGGACATTTACTTGCAAATTCTAAATCTTCAGGGGATGTAGAATTTCCAGTATAATTTTTAAAATTTTCCCAATCATAATTACATTTATAAACCACAAAAATATATTTTTTATTCCATGATTTTATTCGTCCAACTTCTTCTTTATTATAATTTCTATATATGACCCATTTTCCAATATCTTTTTCAGTAAGTTTATTTATTTCTATCATTCTCCCCCCTCGTCTTAGGATTGGTTTAAATGTAACTCAGCAATATCGTGAACTAATTTAGCCCATCCGTCTTTTCTATTATGCCCTCGGTAAATACCTTTATCTATAAATCTATCATTAATAAAAACTCTATAAGTATAATCTGCAATATTACCCTTTGTGTGTACATTTCGTATTTCTATCGTCAACATCATTCCACCCCCAGCGTATCAAGTATGTCTGGTTCTACAAATGTGCTATCATATCTCCGGCATGCTTCTTCAAGACTTCTCGCTTGCATTTCCCTTATCGGCGGATTCGCCCTACGCCTCATCTCATCTATCTGTGCGTCTAGTTTGATATATTCCGCACGCCAATGCCTCACCGATGTGGGCGCAATCCATGTGAGGTACGCGAGCCAGAGGACAATTCCAATAAGGATGATTGCGAGAGGTTTATTGTGGGTCATTATTTTTTCTCCTTAACATATATTTGCTATAATCCTTATACTTTAACAGTAAAGTATGCAATTCTTTATTTATATCAGTTTTCTCATCTGCTTTTTCCATAATCTTTTTTATATATTCAGGGACTTCACGCACTGTATCGGGGTCAACGGTATCAGAAGAAAGGAATCCCAATAGAAACCCATTCAATTCTATCTTTGTCCCAGCTTCATCGTTAATCCATTTTTCTATCTTTTTACGCTTCTCTATTGTTGCTTCCATACCATCTATAATATTTATCCCCTTATTTACTTGTTTATCTATCTCTATTAGCTCTTTTTTGCTCCATATATGGGATTTTTTTAGCTTATCTATGAGTTTGATTTGGTTTTCAGATAGCGTTATTTTGGTAGGCTTTTGTGGTGTGGGTTCTTCTTCTTTTACTTCCTCAAATTCTGCTTCTTCTGTGTCCTCTACAGTTGGTTTATCTCTTTCTGGATATATAATTTCATTTTCTTCCTTTTTTCTCCACAAATATTTCCCTTTCTTTTTATCCCAATATTTAATAGCATATTTGTCCTTCCATCGTTTTATCCAAGAAGGGACCCAAAGTTCTGTTGCCACCCCCAAGTGTTTACAAAGCCTCATAATTGCATTGGAGCGAGTGCCTTCTACAGCATCATCGTAATCCATTACTGGATTATTAGGTTTATATTCGCAAGCTCCATAACAATTACCATAAGGCTTACCTTCTATAACAAGCCACCATTCTCTAATCATCAAATCATCTACCTTATTTACTTTCCCCCCTGGGAATAAAGTCCATTGGAATCCAAAAGTTTTACGCAACCTTTCTTGATACCAACCCCATGGGAGATATAGCTGCCCATCTGGTCTTATTAAAACATCTTCATCCTTTACTGGAGCATATAATATTTTTTCTTGTGCTTTTGATAGCTTTATTGTACCAGCTTTTTCTATCATACTTACCATTTGTTCGCTTACTGCTTCTTCTCTTGTTCTTTTCTCTTGCACTACTATACCCGTATTCCCTTGCGGTAGCATATTAGGTAATTTCTCTTTTTTCTCTACTACTTCTTTTCCAGCCATATTACCTCCTAAAAGTCAAACTCCCTAAAGTCTGAAAGCTTAGGTTTTTCTTTTATTTGCTCTTCCCCCTTCCATTGTGCTTCTTGTTCTAAACGCTCACTTGCGTCATCTGGATAATCCTCTTCATCTTCTAATACGAGTATTGCAAGGGGGCTCGGTAATGAAGATGTAAGAATAATACTCCCTGGTTTTATCTTGCGTTGTTTTGCTGTAAGATTTAACAATTCTCGCTGTTTCTCTGGCTTCAAATCACTAAAGTATATTTTAATTTGCATTATTCCCTCCATTCTCTTATCACTATCCATAATATTATCAATACAACGATTATTCCGAACCAAAAGAAAATCTTATCAGATAAGGAACTCAGCGCATTCATCTCTCAACCTCTGTATTTCTTTTTTTAACGCTTCATTCTCAGCTTCTAAGTCATTACGTTTCACAAAACCCATTAGTCCACCGAGCAAAAGACACACAAACCCAAAAATTACGAAGGCTATAAAAGTTATCATTTAACATCCTCCTTCTCTAAATGTTCTAAATAACATTCCTTGCAAACCATACCTTTAAACTCATGCACATACCATTGAGCCTTATTCTGAATATCCTCGCCGCACTTGCCGCAAAATTCATATCTATGGCTTGGGCTCATATCATGTCCAGGTTCTGGGTATCCTTGATTAAGCGCTTTTTCTTCTTGGATACTCATATTATTTCCCCTTTGAGCTTATTTCTATGCCAGTCTTTTCTTGTGTTATATTATACAATGAATCGAATACTTGTAAAGCTTTTTCTAATGTAAGATTGTTTATCCCTTGTATAAAATTTCTCAATGCCACCGATGGGCGGATGCCTAAATATTTGCATGTATCAAAGAACTCTTTTTTGACGGTTTCCTCTACTCTTATGTTTATGTTTTCCTTTTTCACAATTCCTCCTTTAAGCAATAATAAGATACTATTTTTCCATTTGGGTGGTATAAATTCATACTTTCCTTGAACGCATCAACAACTTTCTGCTCTGCTTCTTCTATTGTTTCCGCTTCTATTTCAAACTCTCTCGCTAATGAATATACTAAAGTAATTTTGTGTTTCATAATCTTCTCTCTTATTATACTCATGTTTTACGTTTTGTCAAGGGTGTAAAACATTTTTTTTATTTTATTTCTATAATAGTTCATAAAATTATACATCCTTTGTGTTTTGCGTTGTGCATACATCATTTATCAATCACATAAAAACTTTTATGCCTATCGACACATCGTATTTTATAGCCCTCTTCCCGGAGAGCGCGCAGTTTTCGTAATATAGTTGAGTCGAAAGGTTTGCGTCCTGTGTGATTTAATCTCCTTTTCACTTCTTTTATTAGCCAATCTCCAGAGAAAACATAAAGATTTTTGCAAATCCACTCATCTACTACTTGCTTAACGTGTTTTTGTATTGACATTATTTATCACCTCTTTTAATTTTTTTAGTGCTTTCATTTGTTTGCTTAAGAATTTTCTGCTCTCTTTTATTTCTTCTGTTGCTGTCTCAATTTTATCAATCACCCACTCAAGATAATTTGTCTTTTCCTTGTAATCGAGATTTATCTCTTGCCCTCGATGATACCATTTATCACCAATCTTTTTGAGTATATCTCCATCTTTAAATTCTATGGGTAGCGAAATAATAGCAATATTTTTCAGTTGATAATATAATTCACCTTGTTCTATACCACCCTCTGATACATTACTTGATATTAGGGTTCTTTTACTCTTCTCACTCATTATCACCTCGCTTTATCCTGCTAATAGTTGACCTCTTAGCGTTTACAATATATCGTTTAATCGCTAAAATATCTTTCTTTAATCGTGGGTTATTTTTTCGTGCCATTTTCAAGACATCTAAATTTACATCAAGCATATTTTTAATGCTAATCAATACATTTTTATCGCTTATTTCTTCGATTCTATCTAAAAAATCTAATACAGGGTCATTTCTCATCACTGCCTCCATTTTAAGGCTATTTGAAATCCACATATTGCGAATACAATTTCTTTGCGATAATATAATATTTCTATATCAAGTATTGGCATTCGTGTATGTCTTACAGCTTTACAATACCACCAATTAGTAAACCTGATTTTTCTCATCGCATCTACTCCTCTTTAGGTTGTCTTTATATCTTTGGTACGCTCCTTCTATTTCGTCATTATCATAAAAGCTTTCCCAACTTTCACCCATTAAAACTTCCCAATTATCAACACCATGCCTACGATAAATATTATACCCTTTTCCATCTGTTTCTATTATTTCGCTTATACTTTTTGATACGTTAATTATTTCCATCGTTCCTCCTATAGCCAATAAAGCACATACTTTTTAAGCAATTTCAATATCCGCAAATCTATGCGACTGAATCCACAATAAATCAAATCTTTTTCAACCTTTCGCCAATTTATCATCTTCTCCCCTTAAGAATAAACCCCTGCGCCCCTGAGAGAGCGCAAGGGGTGAGGTGAACGCTTAGGTATGTAGTTTGTCATAGTCTTTGATGGCTTGTTTAACATCTCTTAATAGAGCCATGTATCGGTCATGCGGGGTATCTTTTACGTTGCTATAATCTGATAATTTGCCAGGAAATTCTATTTCTTCATCATCAAGCTCTAATTTCTCGTCTTCCTCTGGCAATCCGCAAGGTTCGTCCTCATCTACGCCATCTACCGTAATATACCGCCCCATTATCTTTTGCCCCTTATGCTCCACCGTAAAGGCGTATATCGTCTCAACTCGCTTGCTATGTATGGTTATGTTTGGCATCTACTCTTCCATTAGTAATGTAATTCCATACTTTAATATCTTACGTTGCATTTCAATTCTTGCATCAGCATCAGCAGCAGCAGCAGCAGCATAAGCAGCAGCAGCAGCAGCACCAGCATCAGCATAAGCGGCAGCATCAGCAGCACCAGCATCAGCATAAGCGGCAGCATCAGCAGCATAAGCAGCAGCAGCAGCAG
>Ga0307438_1001469_pt1 | contig 15006 bp, 16 predicted proteins | sample SalMarWE160110MG_FD_202144 | JGI IMG/M metagenome (GOLD analysis project Ga0307438, IMG submission 202144) | Salt marsh sediment microbial communities from the Plum Island Ecosystem LTER, Massachusetts, United States - WE1603-110 | ecosystem: Environmental > Aquatic > Marine > Intertidal zone >... | reverse complement strand
ATAGGCGCTTCGCAGCATTCCGAACGTCTCCATGCGGGGTGCGATTCCCACGGTTCGCATGCCGGCGAGCCCGGCTGTCGCCGCAGTCACCTGTTCCGAGGACAGCGCATTCTCGGGGATCGGGTCATCCGCGTAGGCAGCCGTTCTCACCTGGAAGTTCCCCTGGTTCCAGTCGATCTGTGTTCCGGTCAGCGAGCCGACCATTCCGTCGGTGAGTCCGAACAGAACGAGAATCACCAGGCTCCCGACTGCTACGGTTGCGATCATAAGGAGCGTCCGCTGCGCGTGCCGCCATAACCCTCGCCAAGCCATCCGAACTGCCGTGAAGTTCATCCTCCACCTCTGTTTCCAGTATCTTGCCGCATGTTCAGCGTCTCCACTTGCTCATACAACCGGGAAGAGCCGAAGGCTGTTCCCGTTCGCACAGCTGGCGTCACGCCGCCAGCTTGTGCGCATCCGCCCTGCCAGAAGACTCATGCGTCCCTCCTTCTGGCTGGACAGGTCAAGCCATCGGCGATCACGCGGGGAATCAGCTCGTACATCCGGTCGTACAGCGAGTCGGGGATCCGATCCCGGTTGACCGGCAACAGCTTGATCAGGCCGAGGGCGTAGATCAGCTCCTGCGGGTCACCGGAGACGATCTCCCCCTCTTCCTGCTTCTTCACGAACCATTCGGCGATCGGCGTGAACATCACCTGTGCCTGCTCGAGAATCCCCTCGAAGTCGAGCGACTGCGCAAGACGCGCCAGCTCGTCCGGCTGGTCGACGATCACCTTGGAGAACGGATTCGTCTCGATCTCGTGGACGACCGCCTTCATCAGGAGGATCAACGCCTCGCGGGTGTCCTCCGTCTTGCGATAGGAAGCCGCAGCGATCCGATCCATCATCGCTGGCATTTCCTCGAACACGATCTGCGCGTACAACGCCTCCTTGCTGTCGAAGAACAGGTAGAAGCTTGCCTTGGCGATCCCGGCCGGCCCGACGAGGTCCTCGATCGTCGTCTTCTTCAGCCCGTAGCGGGTGAAGCAGTCGCGTCCGGCCTGCATCAGCCGCTCGCGAATCGTCTCCTTCTCTACCGGCGTGAACGCTCGTGGCATGGTTGTGTCCTTGTGAATGAATAACGCACAGATTCGTACGGTATACGAATCGATCTGCGATGTCAAGCACGCTGAGGGAACTGATCGTGGAGGGCTCGCCTTCCTCCGGCTGGTCCGGTAGTGTAGGTTCGATTGGCCTGTGAAGAATAGCAGCGTAGAATCTATCTCATCAGTAGAACGGCGGGAGAACCCGGAATGCCGAGATAACGGTCGTCCATGATACCGCAAGAGCCTGTCGGCAAGTTGTGCTGAGGTGGGTCTGCACTGTGGCCACAGAACTCACAGTCGGAGGCCAGATGACACAGGAAGTCATACGAAGTGGTCTCCCCGAGGAGATTGCAGCTGGCTTCGAGCAGCTTTCACTTGACCTCACGTGGGCCTATGCTCGGTGGATCACCTGCAGTGAGCTGTACATGCGCTCGAAGGACCGCATCAAGCTTCTCAACGAGTCGGCACCCGCTTTCTTCTCCCTGATTCAGCGAGTTCTGGCTGACGATATCCAGATGGCATTGTGTCGTCTAGCGGATCCAGCTGGCAGCGGCAGAGGAAAAACGAACCTCAGCCTTCGCGCTATCGCAAACGCTCTTCCACACACGACAAAGGACGCGCCATTGATAGCGGACGTGCAGAAAGCTGTTGGGAGCTTCACTGACCAATGCAAGCCGTTCATTGCGCAACGTCACAAGAGAATCGCTCATCGCGACCTTGAGGTAGCACTGAAAACGGGTGCGACAATGCTACCCAAGGCTACAGTGAGCATGCTTGGCGCCGCTCTCGCGAGCGCGGCGGAGATACTCAACACTATTGAAGCGCATTATTGCCAGTCCGAGACCCATTACTCCGGTCTCGCCATGTCAGGAGCTGCAGAAGCCCTCGTCCATGACGTTGCTGCGGGACTCCGGTACAGAGAACTGCAGGACAGCGGGATCATCGATTGGAGCGACCTGCACAACAGCTCCTGGGGAAAAGCTCTGATGCGCAATGCCGAATAGTGGGGAGTTGCGCAGCCTAGCGGGCAAACCTAGTTTCTTGCGCCAAGAGGCAAGGTTTGACCCCGAAGAGGTGCAGCTGCCGAATTGGGGCCGAAGATCGCCGATGCCGCAGGCAACGTCTCGTGGACGTGGAAGGTTGGGACGCGTACAACTCCCGGAACGTATCGGATCGTCGTTACCGCAACGGCTGGTGGGGCGACAATGAACGAGACGGTCTACTTCCAAGTTCTGGATACAGGAAAGGCAGGATACAGGGGATTCAGGGTCGGGTCTTGCACTGCCACATCAGCATCCAGCACAGGGGATTCAGGGTCGGGTCTTGCACTGCCACATCAGCATCAAGTGATTCCCAGTAGTTTTACGTGTTGTATCGCAAGACCTGACCCTGTGACTCCCTGCTGGGCGTTAGCCGGACTCGCGGGAGGGGCATGAAATACGATTGGCGCGGGGGTGTGCTCGTTGTGGGCTCGCTTCTGTGGGACGATGATGGATGCCGCGAGGAGTGGCGGAACCGGTGGCTCTCCATCGACGACGCTCGGCGTGTCATCGCGCCGATCCGCTATGGGCGATTATCGAAGGGACGTGGGTGTACCTACACGATGGTCTTTTCTCGGGCATGCCGGCGTGCTGCCTACGCGGGCGGCGTCGGAGTAGCTGTCGCCTTTAAGGCACCTATGGATGATGCGGAGTCCTTGGCCGCTGCGGCGCACGCGTTGTGGGGTGCCGAGAAGAAGGAGTCGAACTCAGGTGGGCGGTTGGGCGCGTCGTGGGGGGCGGTGGGCCTCCTCGCGAATCCGCAACGCGATGCTTCGGAGCTGCTCGCGGCTTGGAAGACATGCGTCGTAAGACAGCCGTGCTATTCGGCGCCATCCCACCTCAAGAGCGAGGGAGCAGTCCTTGATGAAGAGTCCGGGCGGCTGCTGATCCCTTGGCCTCACGAAGTCGTTGGAGGACCTCTCAATCTGGACTTCTTGCTTGCCACGGCCACCGACCCCGAGCTGATGGTACCAGGGCAGCGGTACCCTTCCGCTGCCCGAATCGCGGCTGCCTGGATTGCCGACCGAGATCAGAAAGCTCGCAGCGGCCAGACCGAGAAGCAAGAGGTAAAGTACTTCCTCGAGAACAGGAAGCATGGCATCTCCACGTTTCAAGATGACCGGATTCGTGCTTACCTGTTAGGAGCTGGAATCGAATCCGTCTAATCATTGTTGGGAGGAGAACATAGGCGAGGCGAGTTCCAGGGACATAGTACGTAACTCCCTGAGAGTTCCGGGGACATAGTGCGGAACCCCCTTGGCCGGACGTTGCTGTTCGACTATCGTCGAGTTCGCGATGGAGAACGTGCTGCGGCGGCTCTTCCGGAAAGGACTTCGATGAGCGGGACGAAGAGAAGCGAGATACGCCCTGGCCTGGAGGTGCAAATCGTCCAGAAGCACCATCAACGGAGCGGTCTGTTGACACGGGGCGTCGTGGAGGATGTGTTGACGAAGTCCCCAACCCACCCCCATGGAATCAAGGTTCGCCTCGAAACGGGCGAGGTCGGCCGGGTGAAGGAGATCCTTTCGGAGACCTGAGCGGAGCGATGCCATTGGACTTCGAGGAACTCGACTATCAGGAGACGCCGCTGGGGGCGATCAGCCTCCGGCGTCGGGCGGACCCACGACTCGGCGGGACGATCGTTCACGAGATCCGGCTCGGCGAGGAGTTCCTGATGTCGAGCCTGTTCACTGCCGGCGAGACTCAGCTCGCGAAGCTCGGGCTTGCTGCGCTCGATGGCGATGACCTGGATGTCGTGGTCGGCGGGTTGGGATTGGGCTACACGGCGGCAGCGGTCCTGGAGGATGAGTCCGTGCGATCGCTCGTTGTCATCGAGGTGTTGGAACCCGTCATCGACTGGCATCACCGCGGCCTCGTGCCGCTTGAGCGAGCGGTGGTTTCCGATCCCCGATGCACCATGGTCCATGCCGACTTCTTCGAACTCGCCTCCTCAACCGTCGGCGGATTCGATCCAGTCGATCCGAGGCGACTGGTTCACGCGGTGCTCCTGGACATCGACCATTCGCCCAGCCACTGGCTCGCCCCGGAGAACAGCGCCTTCTACTCGATACGTGGACTTCGGGGACTGGCGGACAAGATCCATTCCGGTGGCATCTTCGGCTTATGGTCCAACGATCCCCCGGAAGCGGAGTTCACACGCCTACTCGATGCGGCGTTCCACTCCTCAGAGGCGCATGTCGAGGCGTTTCCGAATCCGTACACCGGTGGCGAGTCGACCTGCACCATCTACCTGGCTCGGAAGAGAGGGTAGAGGCAAACGGCGCGGAGGGATTCGATGGCCATCGCGGTGGGAGTTCAGGGGACATAGTACGAAACCAATCCGGCACCCAGCTTGAATTGAGGACTCCGTCCCCGGAACTTCCCGCCTTGCCTCGATGGTAGCGAAGGAAGTCACTGATCTATTGCGTGTAAGACTCCTCCGTCCCCGGGAGTCGTGCTCGGCTACACACATTTCATAGAGCTGATGGAGGAGCCTCCTGATTGTAGGATGGCGTGCAAGGATCCCAATGTCCATATAGGGGACGAAGAGGGATGGAAGGCGCGGGGGATGGAGAAGACCGGACGACGCAAGCCTTGATGTTCGTGTGCACGTTCGCATACTCATCATGGTTGGACGAGCCGGAAAGGCTCAGAAGAAAGCATAGGGGGATGATGAACACCCAGTTGAGGCTGTTTCAGGCCGACGACGCGTGAAAAGTCATCCGTGTCATTGGAGTGGAGGAAACACATCATGAAGTTGAGACACTGCGCCTCACAACGAGTCCAAGAGATTTCCAAGTCCGCCATCCATGAGATGACGCGCTTGTCGAAACAGGTGGAGGATCCTTCATTCCTATCTTGGGCGAAGCCGACGGCAGACACGCCCGAGCATATCAAGGAAGCCGCGATCCGCGCGATCCGTGACGGGTTGGTCGGAGGCTACTCAGGCAACGCCGGGATTCCGGCGCTGCGCGAACAGATCGCCAAGAAGCTCGAACGCGACAACAACATCCCGGCCGACCCCGCCGAGGTCATGACGACGGTTGGGGCTGTGGAGGGGCTGACCTCCACGGTCATGGCGCTCATCGATCCCGGCGATGAAGTCATACTGCCGTCGCCAACGTACTCGACGCACGTGCTCCAGGTACGGCTGGCTTCCGGCGTGCCGGTGTTCGTTCCTGCCGTCGAGGAAGAGGGCTTTGCGTTCGACTTCGACGCATTCCGGGAAGCGATCACGCCGAAAACGAAGGCGGTCATGCTGTGCACGCCGAACAACCCCACCGGCACCGTCTTCGGTGAGCAGCAGCTCAGACGGCTGGCTGAGCTCGTGCTCGAGAATGACCTCATGCTCATCACGGACGAAGCCTATGAGTACTTCACCTATGACGGTGAGAAGCATTTCAGCATTGCATCGATCCCGGAAGTCAGGAAGAAGGTGGTGAGCTGCTTCACGTTCACCAAGACGTATGCCATGACGGGCTGGCGCATTGGGTATCTGCATGCCGACGCGTCGCTCATACCGCATATCGGGAAGGCACACATTGCATGCAGCATATGCCCGCCGGTTGTGTCGCAGTACGCGGCACTGGCTGCGTTGACGGGGCCGCAGGAGTGCGTTGCCGAGTTCCGGGAACACTACCGGTCGGCACGGGACATCATGTGCGCCCGACTTGATCGGCTCAGCTCCGTTTTCGAGTACCAGAAGCCGACAGGGTCGTACCTGATGTTCCCTAGGATCCTCGCAGACGAGGGCCGGGATTCGATGAGCTTCTGCAAGAAGCTGCTTCGCGAGGCCCGTGTTTCGACGACGCCAGGCATTGCGTTCGGACCGACCGGTGAGAACCACCTGCGGCTGTCCTTTTGCGTTCCTGATGCCGAGATCCATAGAGCATTCGACCGAATCGAAGCCTACTTTGACGGGGCTGAGCTGGGATGAGGGTTGAAGTTCCGGGGACATCGTACGGAACCAATCCGGCACCCGTCTTGAATGGAGGACTCCATTCCCGGAACCCCCGGACAGGGCGACCGCTTGGTACCTATTCGCTCCTCTAACGCGTCGAGACGATCACCGGGCGTTCATTGCATCTTGGACGCCTCGGCTGGAGGAGGAGGAAATGAGGTATGTGTCTCTCGAGTCCTCCAGGCTCACACACGAAATGCATCGATGTTGCGCCACGTCTCGAATCCGGATGTGTCGGTCTTCCCCGACGCGTACTCCCGGTGCCAGTCTTCGGGTACGGGGAGGTCTCTGTACAGCTGAGGGCGCCAGGCTTCGAGCATCCTTCGTGGCAGGTGCATGTAGTCTGCAGCACAGGTAACGCGATTCGGCGATTCCGCGGCGAGGGCTTCCAGCCATCGGATTCCTTCGGTGGATCGAAGAAGGTGATGGTCCAGGATCAGCGTGGGAACGCCTTGTGAAAGGCGGAGCGCGTTTTGCCATGCGTTGCGCCGGGCGTCGTCCGACAGTTGTGCCAAGTACAACGGTGGCCCCCCTGCCAACACAAGGGTTGGAGACCACGCCAGGATCTGATCAATGGCGGCGGCCTCGAGAAGCTGGATGTCGGAGGCGTGCACAAAGACGGTGTCCCCCGCATCAATTCGAGTCATGATGACGCTCCCGAGGTGGCTGTCTTGGTCTCCATGCGGCATCGCTTCAGAGAAGCGAAGCACACCCTGCTGACGGCCATTGGCGACTTGGATGGTTGCACACCCGGTGTCAAGCATGGTTTCGTACCGCGCACGCATTGGCGCTGCTAAGCCATGAGGATCGGGTGCCCACAATCGTCTGCCTCGCAAGCCGGCTGTCGCAAGCTCGAGCGGGAGCTGGTAGGGATTGGCATCGGCTAGCGGGACATGATCGCCGTGAAAATGGCTGAGGACGACGTCGGTTGATTCGCGCAAGGCGGCCAAGATGCTTCGTCGGATTGCTGCGCCGACGGCGACTTGGAACGGATGCGGATGGAGACCATGCCGCAGGTATCCAAGCGCGATTCCTGGATCGATCAAGATTCGCTGGTGCCGAAGCGTGACCATGCAACAGAGTCCTCGGACGCCCAGGGATTCCGCTCCCAGGATTTGCAGTTGAAAGGCGACGTCCTCGCTCTTCGTCGCGTTCATCTCGCGCCTCCTAGCCACATCGTACACGGCTCCACTCCCCAAACTCGAACATTCCCCTGAGCGAATCAGTGGGGTCCGAATCAACGGGGCCTGATCTTGGATCTTAGGGTTCTGGGCACAGGGTCGGTCTAGGTCTAGGGGGCAGAGCTTCGTTTTTGAATCGCCTATTGAGTTCCGGGGGCGTAGTACGGAACTCCCTTGGCCTAGCGGTGTCGATCGGCTAGGGTCGATCGAGATGAGCCTGGGAAGGAACGCACGGACGATCAGGGTTTATTGCTCCAACTGCGGTTGCCTGCTCTACAAGTACCAGAAGGCCGGACCGGGCCGACTCGTGAAATGCTACAAGGATCGGATCGTCAAGGACTACACCCATGCCGACCTGCGCTGTCCCAACTGCGGCCACGAGTTCGCCCGGGAGACGATGGTCTACGGCCGACCGGCGAACAAGATCATCCAGGGGAAGGTGATCGTGAGGGGCTGATGATCCCGGGACAGAGCGCTCTCTGGCGCGCCGACCGGTCGGTTGTCTGCCCGCCCTTGGGGACCTACTCGGATTCCTCGTGATGCGTGAGGTGAAGCGTCTCGGGCATCGTGATCAGAAGCGGCATGCGGATGCACAGTTCGATCCCGATGACCGTGAGGAAGACGTAGGCCGGTCCGAGGTGATCCCAGATCAGTCCTGCGAGGGTCGCCGCCGCGGCGCCGAGGAGCATCCGGAACATCCGAGAGATCCCGAGCCAGCGGCCCATGTGCGCCTTCGGGACGAGCTCATAAGCCATCGCCCCCGCGGTGACCGCGGAGATAGTGGTGAAGCCGAGCAGCACGCCGGATAGGACGAGGACGCCCGAATTGGGAGCGAGGATCAGCGCGACGCTGGACAGCCAGGAGAGCGGAATGGTGACGTACAGGACGCGCTTCCTGCCGATGCGGTCTGCAAGCCGCCCGGCGGGGATTCCAAGAACGAGCGGGGTCAGCGCGAACGCGGTGATCATCATCCCCAGGATCAGCTCGTCCGCTCCCTTGATGTTGTGCGCGAACGGTTGGGCGAACGGGATGACCATCCCCATCGGAAGGAAGCCGATCGCGTCGATCACGAGCCATCGGCCGAGCTTCTCGTCGCTACGAAGGACGGTCGAGAGATCCCGGAAGATGTGCCGGGATCGACTGGCCGCTTCCGTCCAGCGGCAGTTGGGTATGAGCAGGTAGACCATCAGGAAGGTTCCGAGGGTCCCGGACAGAGACAGGTAGAAGAGCGGGCGGATTCCGGCGACGTTCACGCCGCCGAAGCGAGCAACGAGCGCCGCTCCGAGCAGCGGGGCCACCATGCCCAGCGCACCGGCCGCCAACGTCTCGCACAGGCTCATGGCGGTGGCGCGATCCTCGCTTCGGATGGAGTTCCCACAGATCGTCGAGCAGGTCTGCCCGCTCATGCCCTTTCCCAGCCAGTAGGCGACCATCGCCAAGACGGCGATCGACCAAGTTCCCGCGATGGCGTAGGTGAGGTACGAGACGGCCAAGAACGCGATACCGATGAGGTAGATCTGCCGGACGCCGCGCCGATCGATGATCCACCCGATGAACGGCGCGATAAGGCCGGCGGCCGCCATCCCGGCGCTGTTGACGAGGCCGAGCTGCGTAGCGGAAGCGCCGAGCCCCATGGTGTAGACGGACAGGTACGGGGAGACGAGGCTGTAGAGGAACATCGCGAGCGAGGACCGAAGCGCCGTGATGATCCAGGGCCGCGGTTGACGGCGGACGAAGGCGCCGCCGGACCGAATGCCGATCACAAGCCGCTGTGCCAGGTTGTGACGAGCCGTGTCGAGATCGCTTCCTCTTCCGCCGTACGAGCAGCCATCCAGGGTACCCAGTAAGAGACTCTCGGTCCACGCGAGCGCTTCGGCCCGAGGCAGCTCGGGAACGCATGCCATTGCTCTGACTTCTGAGGACGTGTGAGTTCCGGGGACGTAGTACGGGGTGAGTTCCGGGGACGTAGTACGCAACTCCCCTGGCCGGGCGGTGCCGACCGGCTAGGGTCGAACTCGATGCACATGGGAAGAAAGGCACGGACGATCAGGCAAGCGGGGTCGGATCTTCATTCTTAGGATTCAGCCTCGTCGTCAAGTCGCTTTGCAATCACACGGATCGGCGAATAGCGCAGGCCAAGATGATCTCCGACTGCGTCCAGCTTGTATGGGTGCTTGAAGCATCGTTGGCATCAGACGGCCAACTCTAGGACCCTCCACGTGCGGGAAGTGAAAGGGTGCCCTATGGACTGAACGGCTCTGACAGGACCCACCCGGGGACTTCATCTGATCGTCCGTTCGCCTTTGCGTGCTCCCTCTATGAAGCTGACTACGTCAGCGTATCGAGCTGCTCGAGCGTTCGCTTGGCGACATCCATGTCTTTGCTGAAGTGCCGCTCGACGCGTCTCATCAGCCCCGCTTGCTTCTCTCGGTCCCCTGCGTAGTAGTCGTGTTCGAGAAGGCTCCTCACCCATGCGAGGTTGGATTCGACCTCATCGGGGATGCGTTCTGCATCGTGTCGCACCGCGTCGTTGGGGCACACGTCATGACACACGCCACAGCGTATGCATGCGTCGTTGTCAACGATCGCTACCGTGTCTTCCGTGGAAATGGCCCCGACCGGGCACGCGTCGATGCACACGCCGCACCCGGTGCAATCCTCCGTTTTCACCCAAGGCATGGATTCTCTCTCCTTTCGGATCTCGTTTTCTCGCGTACGAGCATACCCGATCGCTCAGGCTCTCCCTGTCTACGGCCGGCTTGGATCCGATCAGATGATGACGGAGAGATCGGGGGACCCAAACCACAACGCAGCGTAGAGATGAGGTGTGTGTCCTCCGAACCCGGCCAGCGGGCTTGTGCGAAGGGCGGATCCCACGCAAGCTGTAGGAAAGCGATCGAGCGTCTGGAGCGGTTCGCTTTCGACCCAGACGCTCGCTGCGAAAGGAAGGCAGTGGCGATGCGAACAACCCGGCGAGGAATCGGGATCCATCGGCTGGTGGCGCTGTTCTTCTTGGTCCTCTGGGTCTCGGCTTGGGCGGTGACGGTGGGGACGTGGGAGCGCGATGCAGCGGGCTACTCCGTGGGAATGAGTCCGATCGCGATTCCCCTCCATCTCGTCCTGCCGTTCGTGCTCGGTGGGCTGGTCGGACTGCATCGAGCCGGAATGCGAAGCGTTTCCTGGAAGGCCTGCGCGCTCGCCGGGTTGGTCTTCGGCGTCGTGCAGTTCGGGGTTCTCTGGCTGGTGGATGGGCTGTGGCTTCCGTCAGTCGAGTTTGAGCAACCCTTCTGGGAGATGGCCGTAGGCGCGATCGTGGGGACCGTGATCTACGCGGCCGTCTGCGTTGTGCTGGCCGTGCTCGGCGGGAAGGTCGTCAGGACGCTGGGGCGGCGGGAAAGCGACGTCTGACCGCCCCGCGAACCACTGCCAACAGGACGCCGCGAGTGCGAACCGTCCGCGGGTGTGACTCGTGATGCGAGGCGCGCTAGACTCACGCGGGAGAGGAGGAGGGCCACGATGATCGAACGAGCGCCGTTCGGCGCGACCGGACAGGAGAGCAGCCGGACGATCTTCGGCGGCGCGGCGCTGTGGATCGACGATGTCGCGAAGGCCGACCGTACGCTGGACGTCCTGTTGCAGCACGAGGTCAACCACATCGATACGGCGGCAAGCTACGGCGAGTCGGAGCGGATGGTCGGCCGGTGGATGGGCCGGCATCGCGACCGGTTCTTCCTGGCGACGAAGACCGGCGAGCGGACGTACGAAAAGGCGAAAGACGAGTTCCATCGATCGCTCGAGCGCTTGCGCGCGGATCACGTCGACCTCCTGCAGATGCACTGTCTGATCGATCCCGACGAGTGGTCGCAGGCGATGGCGGCGGGCGGCGCGCTCGACGCGCTGGTCGAGGCGCGCGAGGCCGGACTGACCCGTTTCCTCGGCGTCACCGGGCACGGACTGAACGCGCCCACCATGCATCGGAGGAGCCTCGAACGCTTCCCGTTCGATTCGATCCTCGTCCCATACAACGCTCCGCTGATGCGGTTGCCGGACTACGCGGCGTCGTTCGAGGCGCTCATCGGCCTCTGCCGAGAGCGCGACGTGGCCGTCCAGACGATCAAGGCGATCGCGCGACGCCCCAAGCCGGAGGGCGCCGAGGGGTACACCACCTGGTACGAGCCGCTGATGGCCCAGGAGGACATCGATCGCGCGGTATCGTGGGTTCTTCGGCGTCCCGGCGTCTTCCTCAACACGGCCGGCGACGTCGACCTCCTGCCTCGGGTCCTCGACGCGGCGGCGCGGTACGACCCCGGGGCCGCACTGCCCGAAGAAGAGATGGACGAGTGGATGGAATCGCGCGAGATGTCGCCCATCTTCCCCGCCCCGTTCGAGTAGCTGCGCTTCGGGTTTTCAGAAGGCGCGGGGGTTGGCGTTGCGTGCGCCATCTCCAGGAGCGTTGTGCGGGCTCCTCTTGAGTCCGCAGTGGACACTGCACGGCATTGTGGGGAAACTACGCCGACACAACGGAACGTCGGGCGACGACGCGAGGCCGATCGATTCGCCGTCGTGGAATCGCCAGAGTTGGGATTCAACGCAGGAGGTTGCATCGCATGGTCCTCACCGCCACGCAGGAAGACGTGAAACACCTCGTAGAGACCTTGAACTTCGCCGAGAAGGTCGATCGATCGTTGCGTCTCATCCAACAGGCGTACGACGCGTACGGCGATCGGCTTGTGGTCGCCAACAGCCTCGGGAAGGACTCGTGCGCGGTGTGGCACCTGGCAGGCCGCGTGAGCGACCGGATCCAAGGATTCATCGTCACCACCCGGTTCAAGCCGCAGGGCACCAAGCAGTTCATGAAAGAGGAACTCGAGCGACAGCCCGGAAGGCTGAAGGTGTTCGAGAGCTCGGCGGAGATTCCGGACGAGCTCTACAAGACGGATCCCGATCGCTGCTGCGAGGTCCTCAAGGTGGAGCCGACGCGGCGCGCCCTCGAGGAGATGGACACCGCGTGCTGGATCACCGGTCTGCGGTGCACCGAGGGGCGAACGCGTACCGACTACCAGGAGGTCGAGGAGCGCGACGAGGGTCTGATCAAGCTCAACCCGATCCTCCTCTGGTACGAGCGCGAGGTGTGGCAGTACTTGGCGCTGAACCGAGTTCCCGTCAATCCGTTGTACGGCGCAGGGTACCGGTCGCTCGGATGCGAGCCTTGCTCCCGCATCACTACGGGCCGGGACGAGCGCGCTGGGCGATGGATCGGCACGAGCAAGTGCGGCGGCGAGTGCGGAATCCACACGCGGAGCCTGAAGTCCGACGGGGGCTAGCGCAGTCGGATCGTCGGCCGCGGCGCGCCGGATCGTGCCGACGCTACGGGAAGATGCCGCGGCGCTTGTAGACCTCCTCCAGCCGCGTCAAGGCGACGATGTAGGCGGCGGTGCGCCAGTCGACGTCGTACTCGGTCGCGATCCCTTGGACGCGCGCGTACCCGTCGAGGATCCGGCGGTGGAGCTTCCCGTCGACTTCGGCGAGGTCCCAGAACTCGCTTCGCTTGTTCTGGAGCCACTCGAAGTAGCTGACGATCACGCCGCCGGCGTTGCAGAGGATGTCCGGAAGGACGTCGATCCCCTTCTCGGCGAGGACGCGGTCGCCGTCGAGGTCGGTCGGCCCGTTCGCCCCTTCGGCGACCAGACGGACGTCGAGGAGCGGCGCCGTCTCGGCGGTCAGCTGGTTCTCCAACGCCGCCGGGACGAAGACGTCGGCCGGCGTCGACAGGAAGTCCTCGTGATCGATCGGCCGGGCGCCGGGGAAGCCGACCACGCCTCCCGTTGCGGCGACGTGATCGACGAGCGCATCGGGCTCGATCCCCTTCGGATTCGCGATCGCACCGGTGTGGTCCTCGACCGCGACGAGGATCGCTCCGAGCGGTTTCAACAGCCGTGCTGTCCACGATCCGACGTTCCCGAAGCCCTGGACGGTGTAGGTCGTGCCGGCGAGGTCGACGCCCTTCTCGTTCGCCCACTGCTCGATGCAGTACACGATCCCCTGGCCGGTCGCCTTCTCGCGCCCCTGGCTGCCGCCCGCCTCGATCGGCTTGCCGGTCACGACGTGAATCGCGCGGTTGCGCTCCTGTGGCGGCATGGTGGAGAGGTAGGTGTCGAGGATCCAGGCCATCGTCTGGGCGTTGGTGTTCACGTCGGGAGCGGGGATGTCGTACTCGGGGCCGATCGTGCACCCGAGCGAGAAGGCGAAGCGGCGCGTGATCCGCTCCATCTCGGCGGCCGAGAAGTCGCGCGGATCGCACTGGATCCCGCCCTTGGCGCCGCCGAACGGAACGTCGACGACCGCCGTCTTCCAGGTCATCCACGCGGCGAGCGCCCGCACCTCATCGATGTCGACGGTCGGGTGGAACCGCAGCCCGCCCTTGAACGGGCCGAGGACGTCGTTGTGCTGCACCCGGTAGCCGGTGAACATCTCGATCCGCCCGTCGTCCATCTTGACGGGAAAGTGGATGACGACCTCGTTCATCGTGTGCGCGAGGATCTTGCGGACCGACGGGTCGAGGCCCATCCGGTCGGCCGCCTTCTCGAACTGCCGCAGCACCGTCTCGTAGACATTTCCCATGAGCGTTCCTCCTCCCGGACCCTCGAGCATACCTGTCCCGACGGAGAGAGTCTACGGCCGACCCGTCCGGGCGGGTCCGGCGGGGCGTGGAGTCCGCACTCGCCGCCGTACTTGCTCGTGCCGACCCAGCGGCCGGCGCGGTGCCCGCGTCCTGGCCGTTGCATTCCTCGAAACTCCCGCCGAAACTAGAGAGGGAAGGGCGGAGCATGCAGGAGGCGAGCCTGCATCGCAAGGGACATGTTCATCCTTTTGATGGGCGTCACGGCGTCGGGCAAGACGACAGTGGGAAAGCTCCTGGCTTCCTTGATCGGATGGCCGTTCTACGACGGCGACGACTTCCACCCGGAGACGAACGTCGCCAAGATGTCCTCGGGAATCCCTCTCACGGACGAAGACCGGGCCCCGTGGTTGACGAAGCTGAGCGGGATCGTCGCGCAGCACAGCGCGGAGGGCGAAAACGGGATCCTCGCCTGTTCCGCTCTGAAGCAGAAGTATCGCGAGATGCTTTTTTCGGCGGGCGACGTGGCGACGGTCTACTTGAAGGCGGAGCCCGCACTGATTCGGCAGCGGCTCGGATCCCGTCGCGGCCACTACATGCCCGCCGCTCTGTTGGAGAGCCAGTTCCTCGCCCTCGAGGAGCCCGAAGGCGCCGTCACGATTCCGGCGTCTTGGCCCCCGGAACGGATCGTTCGAACGATCCGCACGGAGCTCGGCATCTGAACGGCGCGAAATCTAGAAGGTCGTGGTTTGCGTCCCTCTGAGCCTGCGTACTACCTCCTTGGTGTCAACGCCCGAAGAAGCCGCTCCGAGCTAAGGGTTCGTCAGCGGGTTCCGCTAACGAGGCCGGCTTGCTCCGATCTTCACCTCGACGAACTCGGACCGATCGGTCCCGCCCTCCTCTTCGCCGAGATAGCACGAGACGAGCATCCGACGCGCCTCGACGTCGTAGATGCTGGTCCAGATCGTGCGGTCGGGTCGGTCGTTCCCGCCACGCCTCGGCCCGGCGAGCGCGTCGAACGACGCGTCCGCGGCGATCGCCGCGAGATCGTCCGTATCGAGCCGCCCGACGGAAGAAGCGACTCGATCGTTGACGAGGCGATACCTCGTGTACACGAACC
>Ga0307438_1001468_pt1 | contig 15007 bp, 10 predicted proteins | sample SalMarWE160110MG_FD_202144 | JGI IMG/M metagenome (GOLD analysis project Ga0307438, IMG submission 202144) | Salt marsh sediment microbial communities from the Plum Island Ecosystem LTER, Massachusetts, United States - WE1603-110 | ecosystem: Environmental > Aquatic > Marine > Intertidal zone >... | reverse complement strand
TACCCGCCTCTGCCGGTGCACACAGCAACCTTCGCGGAAAGGGGGTGGCGCATGAAGGGTTCTCTAGCACCGATGGCCCTTCCCCAGGAAACGTGAGGGGGAGGGCTTTTTCAATGAAAAATGACCAATGACCAATGCGAAAAATGGGAGGAAAACGATGCGCTTGCGCAATCTCGTACTTACTATCACCCTGGGGGTTGTGCTCACCCTCGGCCTGCTTCTGGCCCTGAGCCTTTACGCTATCCCGGCAGAGGCTCAGCCTGCCCCGGCCTCGGCAGCCCCCACGATTGACCACAGCGATGCCGTCAGCAAGGCGCTGGCCTACCTGCGGACGAAACAATTGCCCAATGGCGGCCTCGAGTGCTGGACCCCGGGCGAGGCGGACGACTTCACCACCATCAAGACAGTCATCGCGCTCGGTGCCGCCCGCCGCCCGGTCAGTTTCCTGACCTCGGTAAGCGGCACCACGCCGCTGGACTATCTGGCGACGCGGGCTATCACCTACACGCACGACACCACCGGCATGCTCTTCCCCGGCCGGGCCGGCATGCTGGCCGTGGCCGTCGTCGCTGGAGATGATAATCCGTACAACTTCGGCGAGATGAGTATTGTCAACGAGTTGACCGCCACCTATCACCCCGCGACCGGCGACTACAGCACCACGGCCCTGCAGGGCTGGACTAGTGGCGCGGCTAGCACCATCAACCAACTGTGGGCCATCCTCGGCCTGGCGGCGGCGCAGGAGACGGTGCCCATCTCTGCCACCGACTTTCTCATCGGCCTGCAGGAGGCCGATGGTGGCTGGGGTTGGGGCTTCGGCGGCGACGTGGACACCACGGCGCTGGTCATTGAAGCCCTCATCACCAGCGGCAACGTGGGACCGACCCACACCGATGTGCAGGAGGGGTTGGACTTCCTGCGGAACGCACAAGCCGCCTCCGGCGGCTGGGAATCGTGGGGCTTCCTGAGCGTCGACTCGACCGCTGCTGCGATACAGGCCATCGTTGCGGCCGGCTACACCCCGGCGACCGAGAGTTGGGCCACCGCCAGCGGACGCACACCGCACGACGACCTGACCGGCATCCAGGCAGCCGACGGCAGTTTCAGCGGCAACGCGCTGGGCACTGCCCACGCCATCGCCGGCCTGATCGAAGCACCGCTGCCCATCTTCGGGCGGGCGCAGCGGGCCAACCGCGCCCTCACCTGGATGAATGAGCAGCAGAATGGAGACGGCTCCTGGTCCGGCTGGGCTGGCCCCGACCCCGGTGCCACCTGCGACGCGGTGCTGGCCTTCGCAGCGGCGGGCTTTGACCCTGATAGCGTCACAGCAGCCAGCAGCGTCACCTCGGCGATGGATTACCTCTCATCCACCACGTCCTCCTACGTCAACACCGGCCCCGACGTGGCGGGCAAACTGGCCGTGGCGGTCGAGGCCGCTGGTGAAGACGCGCACGACTTCGGCAGTGTGAACATCGTCCACGTGCTGACCAACACCTGGTACAGCCCTACGCTGGGCGCTTTTGGCGATGCCAACAATTCCTGGCACCAGGCATTCGCCATCCTGGGCCTGGCAGCGGCAGGTGAAGCCATCCCTGTCAGCGCCACACAGACGCTTACCGGCCTCCAGCAGAGCGATGGCAGTTGGACGGACGCGTGGGGGTGGAGCAAACCTGACAGCACCGGACTGGCGCTGCAGGCTTTGATCGCGGCTGGCGTGCCGCCCAGCGATACCAGCGTGGTCAGCGGGACCGCGTTCCTGCGATCTCAGCAGGACGCCGCCGGGGGCTGGTCCAACGCTAACTCCACCGCCTACGCCATGCAGGGCCTTCTGGCAGCAAGCGAGGATCTGATCGCCGACTGGTCTTCTGAGGACGGCCACAGCCCCTACGACGCGCTAGCCGCCTACCAGAAGCCCGACGGCCCGTTTGTCTACCAGTGGGACTCGCCCTGGGGGCCTCCGGACGACAACGGCATGGCCACCTGGCAGGCGGTGCCGGCGCTGCTGGGGGTGCACTATCCCCTCTCGCCCACCGTGCTGACGCCGTTCAGCGGCGTCAACCGCGGCCCCGACCCCGACCGTTTGGTCGCCTGCCCGCCGCGTGCCGCGTGGGGCAGCAGCGTGGACGTGATCATCCCCTTCGGCAGCGACCTCGACACCGACGGCAACGTCACGCTGGACTGGTGCGTCTCCGGCGAGTCGTGGGTGACGGGCACGACGGTCTATCGAGCCGGCGGCTACTACACTGCCACGCTGCCCGTCACGGCCCCGGTGGTCTACGAGTTCCAGGCCACCTTCACGGACCCGGACGGCGTGCAGCACGGGACCGAGATCACCGCTATCATTGTACTGAGCAGCACGTTGAAGCCTCATTACATCTACCTGCCGCTCGTTCTGAAGCAGTAAGCGTCTCGATGGACTCGGTTCCGGCGTGGTCGCCGACCACGCCGGAACCCATCATCTTTGCGGAGGCAGCATGAAGCGCAAGATAAATAGCGTCTACCTGGTCCTGATTGTGCTGTTGGCACTGACTGTCGTCGGGATCGGCCTGCCGGGCGTGCGCGCCCAGTCGCCCAACCGCGCCGGCCTGGTCGTGCGCTTTGGCGACGGTTCATTCATCACCCGCTGCGTCGAGTTCAGCGAGCCGCAGATCAGCGGCTACGACGTGCTGCTGATACATTCTGGGCTGAACGTCGTCGTTGCCTACTACTCCGGCGAGGGCGCGGCAATCTGCAAGATCGAGCACGAGGGCTGCCCGGTCGAGGAGTGCTTGGCGTGCGCTTATCCGAACTACTGGTCCTACTGGCACCTGGCGGACGGGGCCTGGGCCTACTCCCAGGCCGGTGCCGCTGGCTACACTGTCCATCCCGGCGACGTCGAGGGGTGGAGTTGGGGGACCGGCGATCCGCCGCCCGTCGTCCCGTTTGATCAGATTTGCGCTCCCCCTTCGACCGACACACCGTCGCCCACCGACACTCCTCTGCCTCCCACCGACACCCCTGTGCCTCCGACTGACACCCCTGTGCCACCTACTGACACACCGTTGCCGGCTCCGAATGTTACTCTGCCCCCACCGACCTCGGTGGTCTGGTTTCGCCTGGACGAGAATCCCATCCCCGCTGGCACCTGCACGATGGTGCGCTGGGATACCGCCGACGCCCTGGAGGTCTACCTGGACGGGGAGCGCGTAGACCTCAACGGCAGCCGCGCGGCCTGCCCTGTCGCACCGCAGGAATACCACCTGCGTGTCGTAAGTGTGGCGGGGGAGCAGGCCCATACGCTGGTGCTGGGCGTGACTGGCACGCCGTCTTCGCCAACGTTTACCCTGTGCCCGACCTCTGATGCCGCCGTAGTACCCACATTCGTGCCCACGCGGTGCTCGACCCGCACGCCAGCGCCGACGTTAACTGCGTGCCTGACCTCCGACGCCACCGTAACACCTACGCCCACGCAATGTCCGACCCGCACGCCAGCGCCGTCGACGCCAGTTGCGACAATGAGCCAGTCAGTCACAGCGTCTCCTCAGCCTGTTGCCCAGGTCATCACCGCCACGAGCGCCAGTCGCCACCCAACCAACCACCCAACTAACCAACCAACTACCCAATCAACTAACCAACCAAATGTCCCCACTGGCTATGCTGTCTTCGGCCTCATCACCTTCGGGCTGCTGGGCTTACTGATCTTCGGGATCACCCGCCGGAGGTGAGCGTGCGCCGGATCGTCAGCGGGTCTATCTATGCCTTCAGCGCTGCCATCGGCGTCCTGGCCTTCGTCTATCCCTTCTTCCTCGACGCGAGGCCCACCGGCCCCCTCGGCATTGCCCACGGCCAGGACGCGCCGCTGGTGACCACGGCGCTGGTGGGACTCTCGCTGGTCGCGCTGCTGGTGGAATTACAGGGGCAGGCGATCAGCGCCAAAATGGTCGCCACGTTGGGCGTGCTGGTCGCCATCACCAGCGTGCTGCGCTTCATCGAGGTCGCCGTCCCTATGCCGGGCGGCTTCTCGCCCATCTTCGCGCCCATCATCCTGGCTGGCTACGTCTTCGGCGGGCGCTTCGGTTTCCTGATGGGGGCCTTCACACTGCTCGTCTCTGGGCTGATCACCGGTGGCGTGGGGCCGTGGCTGCCCTACCAGATGTTCACAGCGGGCTGGGTTGGCCTCACCGCCGGCTGGCTCTCACGTATCACGCATTACGTTTCACGTTTCACGTTTCACGTTTTGCGCACCACGCACCACTCACCATTCACCGCGCAACACGCGACGCGCCTGGACATCCTCACCCTGTCCATTTTCGCCTTCGCCTGGGGTCTGCTCTACGGCGTGATCATAAATATTTACTTCTGGCCCTTCGCCATGGGGCCGGTCGAGCAGGTCTGGAGGCCGGGCATTGGCCTGGGCGAGACGTTGGCCCGTTACGCTGCCTTCTACGTGGCGACCTCGCTGGGATGGGACCTGGTGCGAGCGGTGGGCAACGTGGCGTTGATCCTGCTGTTGGGCGCGCCGACGGTGCGGGCGCTCACCCGCTTTCAGCGCCGATTCCACTTCAAGACCTTCCCGGTCGCCGCCTGTCCCTCGACTGAGGTCACGCCCCCCGAGGTTTCCAGGTCTCCAACCCGTTCCCCGAATCCGTTGACAGCAAATCCATTGACAGCGCTCCGTTCAATCCGTTCCCCGAATCCGTTGACAGCAAGTCCATTGACAGCCATCCGTTCAATCCGTTCTCCGAATCCGCTGACAGCGCTTTTCTGGGCTCTGACGGCGTTGGTGGCGGCCTCATCCACCCGCAACCCGCTCTATGCAGTCCTTTTGCTGCTGATCACATCGGTGGTGGGCGTTGCTTGTGCGCCTGTGCAGAGGCGGGGGGTGGTCCTTTCGCCGCTCCGCTTCGCAGCCGTGGCGGTCCCTCTGGCGGCCCTGTTCAACGGCCTGACCGCCCACCTGGGCGATACGGTGCTCTTGCGTCTGCCCGGTTGGCTCCCGCTGCTGGGCGGACCGGTGACGTTAGAGGCGCTTGTCTTTGGCGCGACGAACGGCCTCACGCTAGCGGTTATCTTCAGCGGTTTCGCCGTCTTCAACCAGGTGACGCCGGTGCACGACCTGGTGCGGCTCACGCCGCGCGCTTTCCACGAGGCCGGCGTCGTGCTTTCCATTGCCCTCACCTTCATCCCGCAGACGACCCGCAGCCTGGCCCGCATCCGCGAGGCCCAGGCGGTGCGCGGGCACCGCGTGCGCGGCCTGCGCGATTGGCTGCCCATCGTCGTGCCGCTGCTGGTGAGCGGGCTGGAGCGCTCGATGGGGCTGGCCGAGGCGATGGTCGCCCGGGGCTACGGGGCCGTCTCCGACCGGGGTAATCCGCTGCGCACGCAAGGGCCGCTGGCGCTGGGGCTACTGGCGCTGCTGGGGGGTTGGCTGGCGTGGTTGTTTCTGCCCTCGTGGGAGGGGGCTGCGTTGGGCGGGATGGTCACGGGGGCCGGGCTCATCATCGGCGTGCTGTGGCTGGCCGGACGGGCCGTCCCCCGCACCGCCTACCGCACGCACCGCTGGACCGCTCGCGATACGCTCGTCGTGCTGGGGTGCGGGCTGACGTTGGCCGTGGTTCTGCTGCCGCTGCCCCTGCCCCTGACCGACCGGGGGACGCTCGCCTATGCTCCCTACCCGCGCCTGAGCCTGCCCGCCTTCGATCCGCTCATTGGATTGGGATTGCTGGGGTTGCTCGTGCCAGCGGTGGCAAGTTATAACACGGATTTGCAGGATTAACGGATTCAATCCGAGAATCCTGCTTATCCGTGTTCTGAACCGGGGATTGGGCCGATCAAAGCTCAGGCCAGGGGCAGGGATGCGGTGGTGCTTGATGTCGGGCAGGACGTGCTTGTGGTGAGGGAAAGTGCTGGACAGCGTGGGATCGTCAGGATGAGGCTGGGGGTCATACCGATACAGCCGCTGTCCGGCCCGTTCGACAGCATAACTGTATGCCTGGATGATCCCTCGTGCAAAGTTCAGGTCTTCCCACACGCGCAGTACGATATTGGTGGGGAACTCCAGGCTGCCGCTGAGTTCGGCAAAGGCTGGCCCACGCCGGATCACGACAAAGGTCGAGCGTTCGATTGAGGGTATCTTCTCAATAATCCGGGGTAACGTAGGTCGGATTGCCAATCCGACTTACTCCCGCCCCTACTTTTTGAGAAGATACGATTGAGGGATGGGCCGCCTGGAGCGTGTAGACCAGACGCTCGTAGTCGGGCAGGGAGGGAAGCATTAGCCGAATTGAGGAACGAGTTGAATCGGTCGGTCAGGCATCTGGCGGCGTAGCCTTGAGACCCGCTCCTGGCTGAATCGTTGAAATGCTGCCTCTCGTTCCAATTTCATTTCGTAAGCACTGGCCCAGCGGGTAAACTCCTGGGTTTTCTCAAAACCATCGTCGTCGAGCAGCCCGGCCTGATACAACTCGTAGAAATCGCGCGAGGTGATGCCATACTTGCGCTCGTAGGCACGTATGCGTTCCTCCAGTGCGTGGAGGTCCTGGATGATGTCCTGCAATTCCATCACACACCCCCTGTCTCAGCTACATTATACCGCCTTCGCCAGAACCAGGCGAGCCGACGACCGATGATTCACCTCAATCATCTCACCTACACCTATCCTGACTCCCCTCATCCTGCACTGGCCGACGTGACGCTGCACGTCGCTGAGGGGGAGTTCGTCCTAGTGGCGGGGCCGTCCGGCGCGGGCAAGTCCACGCTTCTGCGCTGCCTCAACGGGCTGGTGCCCCACTTCGCCGGCGGCACGCTGAGCGGGAGCGTCGCCGTCGCCGGTCACGACCCCGTCGCCGAGGGGCCGCAGGTGCTCAGCCGCGTCGTTGGCTTCGTCTTCCAGGACCCCGAGGCGCAGTTCGTCGTGGACCGGGTCGAGGACGAGGTCGCCTTCGCGCTGGAGAACAGTGCCGTCCCGCCCAGCGAGATGCGCGTGCGCGTCGAAGAGGCGCTGCACCTGCTGTACCTGACCCCGTTGCGTGACCGCCCGTTGGAGACGCTCTCCGGCGGCGAGAAACAGCGCGTCGCCATCGCCGCGGCGCTCGCGCTCCGCCCGCGTATTCTCGTGCTCGACGAGCCCACCTCGCAACTCGACCCCCAGTCGGCCGAGGAGGTGCTGGGCGCACTGGTGCGCCTCAACCGCGACCTGGGGCTGACCATCATCCTCGCCGAACACCGCCTGGAGCGCGTCCTGCCCCATGCCGACCGCCTGATCTACCTCGTCGCTCCCCCCCCTGTAGGGGGGGGCAGGGGGGGGGTGTTGAGCGGCCAGCCGCGCTACGTCTTGCGCCGGATGGACCTGACCCCGCCGCTGGTCACGCTGGGCAAGGCGCTGGGCTGGGAACCGCTGCCACTTACGGTGGAAGAGGGTCAGGCGTTCGCGGAAAAAGCAGTTTCAGGTCTCAGGTTTCAGGTTTCACGTTCGAACCTGAAACCTGAGACTTTGAAACCTGCAACCATCCTCACGGTTGAGAGGCTCTCCTTCACCTACGACGGCACTCCTGTCCTGCACGGGGTCAACCTGGAGATAGCGCCTGGGGAGTTGGTCGCGCTGATGGGCCGCAACGGCTCGGGCAAGACCACGCTGCTCAAGTGCATCGTCGGGCTGCTGCGGCCCCAGCGGGGGGAGATTCGGCTGGCGGGGGAATCGCTCATCGGACGGGAGACGGCCGACGTCTGCCGCAGCGTCGGCTACCTGCCCCAGGAGCCGGACGACCTCCTGTTTGCCGACACCGTCGCCGACGAACTGCAGGTCACGCTGCGCAACCACGGCCTGTCCGACAATCCCCCTGTCGCTCCCGCCGGCCTGCTGGCGCGCCTGGGCCTGAGCGGTCTGGCCGCGTCCTACCCCCGCGACCTGAGCGTCGGCCAGCGACAACGAGTGGCGCTGGGTGCGGTCACAGTCACCCGCCCCCGGCTGCTCCTCCTTGACGAGCCCACACGGGGAATGGACTACCCTGCCAAGCGGGAACTGGTGCGCCTTCTGCGGGAGTGGCGGGCGGAGGGGGTAAGTCTCCCCCCCGCTTCGGGGGGGAAGGGGGGGGCGGGCGTGCTTCTGGTGACCCACGACGTCGAGTTAGTCGCGCAGGCCGCCGACCGGGTCGTCGTGCTGAGCCAGGGAGAGGTCATCGCCGACGGCCCCCCGGCCGAGGTGCTGACCGCTATCCCCCCCGGCCCCCCCGAAGCGGGGGGGAGTGTGCTTTCGCCGCTCTTCGCCCCGCAGGTGGCGCGGCTCTTCCCCGGCACCGGCTGGCTGACTGTCGAGGACGCGCTGGCGGGGCTGAACATGGGCGCATCGTGCTGAGTGTGTTTTGCTATCGGGTTACCCGGTTGGGCGAGCGAGTGCGTCGGTGTGCTGAAGGTGATTTTGGCAGAGAAGCGAGGTGATAGAACAATGCCACGTAAAAAACGTTCGGATGCTTCCCAGAATCAAAAAACTTACAGCCTGGGCGAAGAGATCGCCAACGGCATTACCCACGGCATCGGGGCCGGCCTGAGTGTGGCCGGGTTGACTTTGCTGGTCGTCTTGGCCGTCTTGTACGGTGACGGCTGGCGAATTGCCAGCTTTAGCATCTACGGTAGCACCCTGGTTATTCTGTACCTGGCTTCAACCCTTTACCATAGTTTCCAACACCCCCGCGTTAAACAGGTCTTCAGAATCATTGACCACGCCTCGATTTACCTGTTGATTGCCGGGACGTACACCCCTTTCCTTCTGGTTGGCATACGCGGGGCCTGGGGGTGGACCTTGCTGGTTGTCATTTGGGGATTGGCCCTGCTGGGGATCGGTTTCGAAGCCCTATTCGTCCACCGTTTTCAGAAGCTCTCTACCCTGGTCTACGTTTTGATGGGCTGGCTGTGCGTGATTGCCTGGAAGGAAGCGTTGGGCGCCATTCCCACCGGCGGCCTGATATTGGTGGCTGCTGGCGGGATGATATACACAGCAGGCGTCATCTTTTACGTCTGGAAGAAGTTGCCCTACAGTCACGCTATCTGGCACGTGTTTGTTCTGGGGGGCAGCATGTGTCACTATTTCGCGATTCTCTTGTACCTGTTGCCTACAACCTGACGACGTAGACGTATCTTCTCAAATTGGGGTAGGGGCAGGTCTTGTGCCTGCCCCAGGGGGCGACCGCGAGGCCTGCCCCAGGGGGCGACCGCGAGGGTTCGCCCCTACTCCTCCACGACCTCAATCCCCAGTTGGCGGAAGGCTTCCTGGATCTTGTCCTCGTACTCTTGCTCGGAGATCTCTCCATGCTCGGCCGAGAGCATCACGTCCAGCCGGTCGAATTTGTGCTGGAGCAGGTTCATCACCCCCATCAAGCCGGCGACCTTGCCCTTGGGCACGGTGAACTGGAGTCGGAGACGCCGCCGGGGGAGCGCGGGCACGGGCTTCAGGGTCGCTGCGCCGGCAACCTTGGGTGTCTTGCCAACGTCCGCCAGGCCAGTCTCCCGTATATCTGCATCCACCTCCGGCGAGGGGCGGTAGGCTGTCCGCTCCGCCTCCGCTTTCGCCTCCCGCTGGGCCTGGCAGACCTTGGCCTGGATGATGACTTCGCTGCCCGCCAGCCCGACGAACGGCTCCTCCTTGAAATAGTGGCATGTAGGCCGTTCGTCCTCCAGCGCCCCTAACCCAAACAGTCCCTGGCGCACTCCTTCGGCGATCCCCTGCTCCCACGCCTCCTGGCTGACCACCCGCGCCTCCCCTGGCGTCCGCAGCCCGGCCTGAGCCAGTTGCTCTGTCAACACGTACTCCTGCTCCCGCAGGTAGCGCTCCTTGATGACCAGCGGAACGATACGCTCCAGGATCTCCCCGTCCAGGCGCAGTTTCTCGTATACTTCCTCATCCAGGGGCTTGTCCTCCCCATACGTCGGGATGCCCAGGTCCAGTTCCTTCAGCCCGTCGCGGGCGGGGACGAAGAGTTGCCGGTAGGTGCGGCGCACGGCCTCGGCCAGGTCGCCCCGGGCTTTCTTCAGCCCCTCTTTGATCTCTCTCTGCTGGTCCGGGGTGAGTCTGAGAGTTGCGTCTTCTGCCAACGTCTCGTACGCCAACCGCTTCCGCAGCAGCATTTCCAGGGCAGGCCGTTCGTTCTCCAGCGCCACCAGGAAGAAGGGGGTGTTGCAGTGGACACGGGGAACGGCCCCCTTCTGCTTCAAGATGGCTTCCATCAGGACGTCGTCCCGTTCCTGCAGCAGGATCAGCTTCAGATCAGGCGTGTTGGGGATGTCGGCGTCGGAGGTGGGCCATAGAAAGACCTTGAGCCGCCGCCCGCCTACGCGAGCCTTTAGTAGAGCCTCTTCCTCAACCGCGATCTCGCCCGCCTCAATGTTCTCCATGCGGGTGAGGAGAATGCGGTTCAGATTGGGCTGGTTGGTGAAGAAGTACTTGCCGCTCTGCTGTTGCACGTAGAAGAGATGGCGGCCCTTCAACAGTTCCACCGCCTCGGCCACCACGTTGGCCGGGTTGCTGAGGGTGGTGGCACTGCGCTTGACCTCGCCCAGCGTGGCCCCCCGCTCCACGCCGCCGGAGAAGGAATACAGGAAGATGGTGGTGGCCACGCGCGTCCCCAGGCGCAATCCCCGGTAGGCCGCGCCCAGTCCTCCGTCCACCTTGCGGGCACCAGCCTCCTCGCCCGTGATGTCGGCGGCGATGACGCTGTCGTACTCGGGGCCGATGTGCTTGAGCAGTTCGCGGCGCACCTCCTGGTTGGCCAGGTCGAAGTCGGCCAGGCTGATGTAGGGGAGTTCCCGCTCCTTGAGGGCGTGGACGACGAGCGAAAGAAGGCGCAGCACGCCCCGCGTGCGCTGGAAACTGGTGAAACTCCCCCAGCGCTGGTACAGTACGTCCACCACCTCCGGCAGGAAGGGGTAGGAGACCGCGAAGCGGTGGCGATACTCCGAAGGCTCTACCCCGGCCGGCAGCAGCGACTCGCCGACGACGTAGTCCAGGAATTCGCCCACGACTTCCTCCATCCGCTTGTCGTCCATTGAGGAGAAGAGGCGGCGGCGGATGACCTGGGTGATCTCGTGCTCCTGCACCGGAGTGTAGATCTTCTCCACGCGCCCGGCCACCTTCTGCAATTGCCGGAACAGTCTCTCCGCGCCCTCGTCGTAGTGCTCCAGGACGCTGGAGGGGAGGGTGAGCACCAGACAGACCCGCTCCAGCGTGCCGGCGGCCTCGGTCAGTTCCTGCAGGAAGGCCAGCGTCTGGGCGGCCAGGGTGCTGGAACCCACCGGCACGCCGGCGGCCTTGGTGGCGTATTCCAGGACCTCGTCCATCAGCACCAGCAGCGGCTGATGGGCATCCAGGAGCGCCCGCAGGGATTCACGACCGGGCGCCGTTGAGCCCTCGAATCCGGCCCGGCTCCCGGTGAGTTGCTCCGCTATCTGGCCCCATAAGGTGTCGGTGGGAGCCATCGGCGTGCCCACGACGACGACCCGGTTGGCACCCCACTCCGCCGTCTTGTGGTACATGGCGATGAGGGCGTGGGTCTTGCCGCCGCCGAAGGGGGTCTGAATCTGGATCACCGGGTCGCCGCCCTCGCCGCGCAGCCGCTTTTCCACCACGTCCAGGAGGTTAGCCAGCCCCTCGGTCTGGTAGGTCGTCTGGAAGAAGCGGGTGGGGTCGCGGTACTCGTCGGGTGCGCGGCCCTGGTAGACCTCCCACAGGTCGGCGGCGAAGACGTCCATCGTCAGCCGTCCGGCCAGGATGTCGTCGTGCGGCACTGCAATGGTATGAAATGCGGTCATTGTTCCACCTCCCGATAGAACACGGATGAACACGGATGCTACGGATGGACGCGGATTTCTTAATTCTTCTTCTGACCCGTGAGAATCCGTCTCATCCGTGTTTATCCGTGTGCCATTTCTTCCTGTCGTTGGTGAAGATCTTGCGGGCGAATTCCGGCTTGAGACCGAAGTTGAGCAAGAGTCCAACTTCTATCTCGGTGGCCTTGAGGTAGTTGAGAAGTTGCGCGGCGTGCTCCGGGCGCAGGCTCTCGGCGGCCTTCAGTTCCACGATGACGCAGTTTTCCACCACCAGGTCGGCGAAGTACTCACCCACGAGATGGCCGTCGTAATACACCCGGATGGGCATCTGCTGACGAACCTGGAAACCCTGTTTGGCTAACTCGTGGGCCAGGCCAGGGCATTTTCGTACACTTTCTCCAGAAAGCCATAGCCCAGGGTGTTGTATGCCTTGTAGAATGCCCGGATAATGGCCCCCGTGATCTCTTCGTGTAGCATCTCTGCCTGCTTTGAATGGAACGCGGATTTAACGGATTGTACGGATTTACACAGATTCCTTAACTTTTTTTCTCCGATCCGTGAGAATCCGTCCCATCCGTGTTCATCCGTGTTCTATTCCTCCGTGTTCTATTCCTTCCACAACCTCCCCTGCCGCGCGGCCTGGGCCACCTCCTCCCGCACCCTCTCCCGCCCGACCAGGAATCCATCCAGCAGTTTCTTCTCCTTGTTGTCGTTGGGCAGGGTCTCGGAGATGGCCTGGGCGACGCGGTAGAAGACCTCCCTCCGCCCGTAACCGCTGGCTGCCAACACCTGCACCATCTCCTCCCGCCGCCCCTTTTCCCACAGGAGCAAGACGCGGTGCAGGACGTCAATCAGTTCGCGGGTATCGTCTTTCTCAAGGTCGTCCAGCTTGCGCTTCTGCGGCCCCAGGAGACGGACGAACTCGCGCTCCTTGCTGACGAACCCGCGACGCCCCCACTCCCGTGCCAGATCCACACCGCAAGACTGGGCCAGTTTGCGGGCCTCGTCGAAGGGGACGCGGGCCTCGCCGTAGTTCCAGCGCCAGAGGACGTAGAGGCGGGTCAGGTCGCTGACCTCGCCGGCGAAGCCATCCTGCAGGATCTGGCGCACGGCGTAGTCGGTGGCGATGGTGCGCACGTCCTGTAGCAGGCGGTCGGCGCGGACGACATGGCCCTCATAGTCCATCACCTGCTCATACTTGCCGAAGACCTCAATGGCCGAGCCGATGGCGGCGATGAAGAAATCGGCTCCGCCGATGCCCTCTTCCCAGAGGCGCTGCAGTTTGCCGTTCAGGTGGCGGCGCAGTTCCTCCCGCACCTCGTTGTAGAAGCCGGTGGGCTGGCGGGCCATCCCGTCGACTACGCTCAGGACAGGCTTGCGGGCGATGATGTAGATGGACGAGGCCAGCGCAGCGGACTCGTGCGCTCGCAGACGGCTTTTCATCTCGGTGTGGAGCGGCCAGGCGCCGGTCACCACCAGGCCGGAATCCAGCAGGGCGTTGACGACCGTTTCCCATCCCGCCGTGGACTTATGGGTGTAGACGATAACAGCGATGCCCTCGGGCTTGAGGATGCGGTGAATCTCCTGGAAGGCCTGCCGGAGGTTCTCCTCAAAGAAACGCTTGCCTGCCTTCCAGCCCCCTTCACGGTTGGAGTAGGCCACGATTTCGTTGGCTTTGAGGGTGAGGGGAGTGGAGAAGAGATCGGGGTAGAGGTGGCCCACGGTGCGCTTGAGCCAGACGTAGAAAAAGTCGGAGAGGTAGGAGTAGGGCACGTTGTCGTAGTAGGGTGGGTCGGTGAGGACGGCATCGAAGTAGGCGTCGGGGTGAGAGAGCCGGGTGGCGGAGGATTGGATGACAGAAGGGATCATGGTTTCGTTATCCCCAACTTGGGAGAGATGAGAGAGAATATCCGTCGAAATCTCCGTCTGCAGAGCCCAATTGCCCGTAAGAGGGCCAAACGGATTTTGCTCCGAGTAGTCGAAGACCATAGGAAGGGCTTGGCGGCCAAACACGTTAAAACCTCTTTCGCCTAGTGGCTCCCACCAACATAGAGACGCATTGTAGCTAGAGTGCCGACTCAATATGAGCGCCAGGTATGTCGTCACCGCTTTGGCAAATTCCGGCTCGGTGCCCTCGGCCACCATCCGCTCGTGGGCCTGGCGCACCTTCTCGGCGAAGGTGATGAGGGCCAGTTGCTGGCGGGTGTTGAAGAGATCACTCCACCGTTTCATCCCGTACCGCTGGATGCGAAAACCCAGCGTGCCCACCGGCGGCAGTGGCTCATCCGGCACGGGGTCCATCCCCCACTCCAGCATCAGCTGCTCCCGCTTCTCCTGCAACGCCGCCTCCGCCTGGCGGTACACCGCCTCATCCGCCGCCGTCGCCAGCCGGTAGGTCTTACCCCGCCGCTGGGGATGCTTCAGCACCACGGCTACCATCCGCTGCCCGGCCTTCCCCTCCTGGAAGAGCCGCCGGGTGGTCTTGGCGTCCACCACCGCCCCGCAGACCGGACAGGTCGCTACGGCGCGGGAGACGGTGCCTTTGCCGGGGTCGAAGCCCTCCGGCCAGGGGGCGTAGCCATCGCCCACGATTTTGAAATGGCACACGGATTTGGACGGATTCAACGGGTTTTCGCGGATTCCTTTAGATAATCTGTGTTGATCCGTCGCATCCGTGTCCATCCGTGTCCTATTCATCCACAGCGCCACCTTCTTCTTCGGCTTCTTCGCCAGCCAGAACTGGCGCATCAGCGGGATCTCCGCCCCGCAGGTGGGGTTCTGGCAGGGGATGGTCCGCGCCCAGATATAGCCCACCGGGATAGAGCCCTCACCCCCGGCCCCTCTCCCAACTTTGGGAGAGGGGAGCACGGGGTCGGGCGGGTAGAAGCGGGCCAACTCTTTCCGCGCCTCCTCCAGCACCCAGTCCCCCCACCACTTCACCGCCTCCAGCAGGGGGTTGGTGATAGAGGTGTCTTCCAGGCCAGGCAAATAGAACACGGATTTGGACGGATGCGACGGGTCTTCACGGATATTTTTAGCAAATCTGTGCTCATCCGTCTTATCCGTGTCCATCCGTGTACTATTCCCATACTTCTGTGGATATTCCAAAGTCGCCTTGAGAATCAGCACCGCGACGGGGTTGTAGTCGCTGGCGTAGGTCTCGCAGCCCAGGCGCAGCGCCTCCAGCGGGATGGCCCCGCCCCCGGCGAAG
>Ga0307438_1001465_pt1 | contig 15055 bp, 12 predicted proteins | sample SalMarWE160110MG_FD_202144 | JGI IMG/M metagenome (GOLD analysis project Ga0307438, IMG submission 202144) | Salt marsh sediment microbial communities from the Plum Island Ecosystem LTER, Massachusetts, United States - WE1603-110 | ecosystem: Environmental > Aquatic > Marine > Intertidal zone >... | reverse complement strand
GAAGGAATCTGAAAAATGGATAAGGAGATAAACAGTTGATTATTGATGACAGGAAAAATTGTTAAGGGTAAGCAGCAGAAGATAATCAATAGATTAGGGTGAATTGTTTTGAAACTTGGAAGAAACTTAAACATAGTGGTCACAGGGATTGTGCTTTGCGGTTTAATTGTTGGGGGCCTCGCCGAGAGGCAGTACTCTGGTACGGAAGAGGGTTTGAGGCCTGTTGTGCAGGTATGCTACATTGTTTCGGCTGTGGGCGTGGTTTGGCTCGGTTGGCGTTGGCAAAAACTCGCTGGGGCAATCACGTCCATAGCCGTACAGCTCAAGCAGGGTAAACCGGTTCAGGGCATATGTGCCTTGAGTGAGGCGATTAACGAGCGCGCTAACAAAGATGCCGACCGTATTGCTGAATTAGAAAAGCAGATTGAAAATTTGCAAATCCAAATCCAGCTTTCACAAAGACGCGGGAAAAACACCGAGGCGATTATATATAGTATCAGAGATGCTGTTATCGTCGTTGATGAGTTTGACAAGCTGTTGATGGCAAACGAGGCGGCCGGCAGACTATTCAATTTTGATTTTAACAGTTCCCAGCATAAGCCGATTTCTGAATTGATAGGACCGGGTAAAAGTGAATTTGTAGATTTTCTAAAACAAAGTAGGAGAAACAGGGCAGGGGCTACAAAGAAGGAGATTGAATTTCTAAAAAACACGGAACCAAAGACTTACGACTGCATTATTTCATGCGTTTACGACGAAAGACAGCAGGTCTGTGGTACTGTGGCTGCATTGCATGATATAACGCGCGAGAAAGAAATTCAGCAGATGAAAAATGACTTTGTAAGTCATGTTTCCCATGAGTTAAAAACGCCTCTTGCTTCTATCACCGCTTATTCTGAGATGCTTGCTGATGGTGAAGCTGGGGATGAGAAGACGCTAAAAGAGTTTTGTTTGATAATTCAAAACCAGGCAACAAGATTGAATCGACTCATCGAAGATATTCTGAATATTTCGCGCATTGAATCCGGCCTGATAAAAGTGGAAAAGAAACCTGTAAGTCTGACAATACTTATGGAAGAACAGCTGCAGATGATAAAAAGCGCTGCTAATGAAAAAAATATCGAAATTGCTACTCCAAAGCCAATTGTCTTTGACCAAGTATATGCGGACAAGGATATGATTTCACAGGTTATTGTTAATCTGCTAAGCAATGCTGTTAAGTACACTCCCGCCGGGGGTTCGATAAAGATTAAAACCGAGGTTGATGAAATCGCAGGCCTGGCACGGGTTAGCGTAATTGATACGGGAGTTGGCATTCCCGAAGATGAGGTAGAACATGTTTTTGATAAATTTTACAGGGTTAGTGCCAACAAAAAACGGGCAAAAGGCACAGGTCTTGGACTTAATCTTGTTAAACAAATAGTTGAAAAAGTTCACAATGGCCGAGTATTTGTTACGAGTGAGGTTGGCGTAGGAAGTGCTTTTGGATTCGAATTGCCTTTGGCAAAGTCGGAAACGGTCCGGGTGTGAATTAAAGTACACAAGAGAGAATTTACGAGGAGGTAAAGTAATGTCGGGGAAAAAAGTGCTGGTTGTTGATGATGAGATACACATTGTTCACGTAGTTGCGATAAAACTTCGTAATAATGGTTACGAGGTTCTGACGGCAGGTAACGGTGCTGAGGCTTTTGAGCTGGCGTGCGAAGAAAAGCCAGACATTATTGTTACCGATTATCAAATGCCGGTTATGTCAGGAATGGAATTCGTAGAGAAACTTCGCAGCAACGAAGCAACGAGAGATATTCCGGTGGTTATGCTGACAGCAAGAAACTTCGCTATTGAGGATGAGCAAAAGAAAGGTTTAGGGATATCTCAGTGTCTCAGCAAGCCGTTCAGTCCCAAGGAGTTATTGGAGAACATTGAAGATATTTTATACCAGAGACAATTGGTAGCTGATAATTAATAATTGGGGGACGATATAGGTAGGAATGATGAATTAGGAGATAGAGTCTAAGGGATATTCAAATGAATGAATCTTTGTTAGGAATGGTAAGGAGAAGTTTAAATCTCTCACAACGGCGTGATTTGGAGCGGTTCGGCGACAGGATAAGTAAATTCGGCGTTGATTTTGCGGTTATCAATGCCGATGGCAATATACTCTTGTCGCGTGAGAGTGGCAGATTTAAGTCGGACGACCAACAATTGGTGGAGAGTGCCCGTCATGCTTTAAATCACGAAGCTGAGGAAATAAGTCGCGTTGGAAGGGAGACGCAGGTTTACCGATTTGGTGAGCACGGTCAGGTTTTGGCTGCTGTTCTTAGTAGTCCCGCAGGGATTGCCGTGCAGGAGTCTCAAGGGGTAAAATCAGGACCTGCGGGATTGGTTGCCTTAATTGACTTGGGGCCTTGGTCGGTAGCAGACAGTAAAACCGGCTCTGGGCGGGCAGAGCCGTATGGGCAGCTCGCAGAAGTGTTTAATGCGTCCACCCAGGTCAATATCGAATATCTTATGGAGATGCTTCGGTTTTTAGCAAAGAGTTTTTGGGCCGAGGCAAAAGCTGAAGAGCAGATAGAAATGGTTAGTACTGAGCTGGCGCAAACGTATGAGGAACTTGTGCTGCTTCACAAGCTCAGCACAAATATGAAAGTTACCGAGGCAGATACTAACTTTTTGCAAATGGCTTGTGACAGCTTAACCGAGATTGTCAGTGTCGAGGGTATAGCGATATTGATGGAAAGGCCTGTAGATGGTGGAAAGCAGTTGGTGGTGGCTGCCGGGTCGGGGTTAATAGATATAAACGAGCGAATGGCGGGTATTTTACATAGCCGGCTGGATGATGAAATAAACAGCGGCAAAGAAGCGCTGTTAGATAGCGAAGTGGATTCGCCATTCAAATACGAATGGCAGGACAACGTCAAAAGTATTATTGCGGTACCTTTATATAGTTCTGATAAATCAGAATCTCCTTTCACAGAAAAGACTAAAGACGGCAGCTATATAATTGGAATGTTGGTTGCGATAAACAGAATCGACAAGGGTGATTTCGACAGTACTGATGTAAAGTTATTTAATTCTGTGGCCAATAGCTGTGCCGTGTTTATTGAAAACGGCAGATTGTTCAAGGACCTTGAGGAATTATTCATAGGTTCGTTAAAAGCGCTCACGAGGAGTATCGATGCCAAGGATAAATATACACACGGCCATTCTGAAAGGGTTGCATTTGTTGCGAGATGGATTGCAGAGAGAATCAGTGAGGAGCAGCCCCTGGAAGAGGAGCAATTGCATAAGATTTATCTGGCAGGTTTGCTCCACGACATAGGAAAAATCGGAATAGATGAGTCTGTATTACGCAAACAGGGTAAGCTTACTGAAGAAGAAATGGACTGTATAAAAAAGCATCCCTTGATTGGAGCGGGTATTTTGCGTGAAATGAAGCAGATGCGCGATATTATACCTGGTGTGTTATATCACCATGAACGAATTGACGGCAAGGGATATCCCAATGGTTTAGTTGGTGACGAGATACCTCTTATAGGAAAGATAATCGGTCTGGCGGACAGCTTTGATGCTATGACGTCAAAGCGAACTTATAGAAGTGCAAGAACGATAGAGCAGGCAATCGAGGAAATCGAAAAAGGATTGGGAACGCAATTCGATGAAAAAATCGGAAGGATTTTTATAAACAGCGATGTCTTTTTGCTCTGGGATATAATTATGAAAAATATCTCTGATTTGGGTGGGATTTATGGGAAAAGTGATTTTGCTGAGTATGGGACCGCTGCTGTGGGGACATTAATAAAATGAAGCTTAAAATACAGGATTATAACGACGTTACGGTTGTGGAACTGCAGGGCGAATTGGATGTTGATTTTGCCGAGCTGTTTAAAAATGCAATCACAGAAATAATCGCCAGAGGCAGAGCCGGTATCGTGGTTGATATGAGCGCTGTGGGATTTATTGACAGCCAGGGTTTGGAATTATTATTGTGGGCGAGGGACTATTGCAATGAGAACAAGCGTGAGTTCAGATTGGCCGGCCTCGATGAGAATTGTGCGAAAATTTTAGAGGTTACTCGTCTTGGAAGTGAGTTCGAACGCTATGCGGAGCTTGCCGAAGCGGTAAAAAGTTTTGCATAGAAAAAATTTTGGTCCTTATAGTATGGCGCAAATAGCAGTAGAAAACAAGATGCAGCTTGGGCAGCTGTTGCTGGCGCGTGGTATCGTGACGAACGAGCAAATTGACCGCGCTCTGGCCGAACAAAAAGAAAAGGGCCACAACAAGCTGCTTGGTGAGCTTCTGGTCGAGATGGGCTATTGTTCGGAAAACCAGATAGCTTCAGCCCTGGCAGAGGCCTATGGTGTGCCTTATGCTCAGATCAGTCCCAAAATATGCGACCCGAAGGCGATTGAGATTTTGCCAAGAGAATTTCTTGAGGAGTATATCGTTTTGCCGTTGTTCAGGGTCTATGATGTGCTTACGGTGGCGGTGAGCGAGCCGACAAATGTATTTTTGATGGATGAGATAGAACGTATCAGCGGCTGTAAGGTTCAGGTAGTATGTTCGACGGCTAAAGATATTAAGGCAACGCTGCAGACGTATTTGCCGGCGGCAAATGTCTTTGTCATTGATGATATTATCGATGATGATGGCCTGGGAGACTTTACTCTCATAGAAAATATCACACAGGATATAAGCAATCTGGAAGAGATTGCCGGTCAATCGCCGGTTGTAAAGCTTGTCAACTACCTGATTTATAACGCCGTGCGGGATAACGCCAGTGATATTCATATTGAGCCTGACGACAAAAAACTGCGTGTTAGATACAGGGTTGACGGTCGTTTGTATGAAAAGATATGCCCGCCTTATCAAATGCATTCTGCAATTGTTTCGCGTGTCAAGATTATGGCCGAGCTCGACATCGCACAACGGCGTCTGCCGCAGGATGGTGGCATTCACGTTTTGGTGGAGGCAAGGCCAATTGATTTGAGAGTGTCGATTATGCCAGGCAACTTTGGCGAAAAAGTAGTCATCAGAATCATCGACCCACAGAAAGTGCTTTTCAATCTTGAATCGCTCGGCTTTACCTACGAAAACCTTAAACTTTTCAGGCAGGTAATACAATCTCCGAACGGCATAGTGCTGGTGACGGGCCCAACCGGTTCGGGGAAAAATACGACGCTTTATGCTGCTTTGGCTGAATTGAATAGTGATGAAGTTAACATCTGCACTGTCGAGGACCCCATCGAGTGTAATATGGCAAGCATAAATCAGTTCCAGGTTAATGAGGGTGCTGGTTTTCGTTTTTCGACGGCCCTGCGGAGTCTTTTGCGACAGGACCCCGATATAATAATGGTTGGCGAGATTCGCGATCAAGATACCGCCAATATTGCTGTTCAGGCAGCTCTGACAGGCCATTTGGTGCTGTCAACTCTGCATACTAACGATGCACCCGGAGCTGTAACACGCCTTTTGGATTTGGATGTCGCACCATATCTTGTTAGTGCTTCGTTGATTGCGGTCCTGGCACAGCGATTAGTGAGAAAGATTTGTTCGAATTGTAAGACAGAATATGAACCTTCTGCCAGTTTAAAAAAGATGGTGGAAAAGTTAAGCGGGAAAATCGAAACCTTTTATCGTGGCGTAGGTTGTAAAAAGTGCCGAAACACCGGCTATGCCGGCCGAATCGCCATTCATGAGCTGTTTGTGCCGAACGAAGAGATTCTGGAAATGATTGCAGAGGGGGTAAGTTTGAAAAAGCTGAGACAGAAGGTGCTTCAAAACGGTATGGTTCCTTTACAGGCAGATGGTGTTGAAAAGGTAAAGGCCGGTATTGTTTCTATCGAGGAAGTCCTCAGAACTACCCAGGCAGAGATATGATGTGTTTCGCAATAAGCAGGTGATATACGACATACGAAATACGAATATATGACTCCAACAGCAACAAAAACTGCAGAAACGAGCGATTTTACAAAGGGCTTTGCCGCTGAGACATCAGAGAGCAAGTTGAAGCTGAGCCCTGTAATACCCGTCAATCCGGCGATAAAAGTAAAACGATCGGAACTAATACTTTTTACGACGCAACTATCGGTGATGCTTGATAGCGGGGTGGTACTGAGTGATGCTCTTGATGCCATAGCGGAACAGGCCCAGGAAAGTAAGTTCAAGACCGTGATTATAGATATTGCTGAAATGGTAAAAAGCGGCGAGAGTTTTTCAAAATCCCTGCATGCCTACCCGAAGGTTTTTAATCCGATGTTTATCAGTATGGTTAAGGCCTCGGAAGCATCAGGAAAAATGGCAGAGATGCTCAATGTGCTCAGTGGTTATCTGAACTTCGAAGCGGAGACACGCAAACAAATCAAAGGTGCACTGACATATCCGTTTATTATGGCGTTGATGGCTGTGGCGGCTACGGGAACATTGATGTTCTTTGTCCTGCCGAGGTTTATGAGGATTTATGAAGCCAAGGGAGCGGCGCTTCCGAAAATCACTCAGGTTCTGGTTGGTTTCAGCAGGATTATTGGAGATTTTCAAATAATGACCACCGTCCTGACGGTTGTCATTATAGCATCGGTGGCGTTGTATTACTGGGCAAAGACGGTATCAGGCCGGCGGGTGATAGACTTTATTAAAATCCGCACACCTGTGTTGGGCACTATGTTTATTGATTTGGTCGTGGCACGCAGCATGCGCATTATGGCTACAATGGTCAATACAGGAGTGGGGCTGCTGGATTCGATAGAGGTGATGCACGACTCGTGCGAGAATTACTATTTTCAACGGCTGTGGTCTGTGGCAGACAAAAAAATTCGCGATGGTTATCAGTTGTCCGAATCCATAGTAATTTCTACGGGCTCTGATTTAATTGCACCGGGAATTTTACAGATGCTCCGTGCAGGGGAAAGGAGCGGCAAGCTTGGTGACGTCTGTGATAAGATTTCCGTCTTTTACGAAAAGAAGCTCAATACCTCGATTAAAGCCGTTATGGCTCTCATTGAGCCGTTGATGATAACCATCCTCGGCGCTATCATCGGCACCATCGCTATTGCACTACTGTTACCGGTATTTAGAATCTCCAGCGTCATTGCACATTAGTCTTGTTATTCAGAATAGAGTAAAGAATCTCGCAAATCGAGTATTAAGTGTCTGTTATTCTATTGGTTCTTATTTGATTGTGCCTTGATTTTTTCTTTCGGTCGATGTTTCCATCTCCTGTGCAGCCACCAGTATTGGCTCGGGTCCTCCCGAACAAAGTTTTCGATTGCCTTTGTATATTCTTCGGTAACCCACATTAATGGGTCATCCTTATCAGCCCATTCTTCGGGGAAAATAATTCGTGGCACGCAGATTTCAAAGAAAAATCGGTTATCAATCCTCCTGCTGTAGCCGACTCCTATCGGAATGTTATTGGTGATGGCAAGCAGGCCTATACTCTTATAGGTGCTGGCCTTTCTGCCGAAGAAATCAACGAAGAGCCCTTTTCTGCCGGCGTCCTGGTCGGCGATAAAGCACAGCGTTGCGCCTTCTGATGCGATATTTCCCATTAGCTCGGCTGCACCTTTTTTGTCGATTATTTTTTGACCGCCAAGCTGGCGAACCCCGTATAGATACTTATTGATGAGCTTGTTATCGAAAGGCCTGGCAATGCTGTAGATGTTATAGCCGAACAGTCCGAGCATATAACCCATTATTTCAAAGTTGCTGTAATGGGCTGCAATCATAATCATCCCCTTGCCCTCTTTTATCAGCCATTTAGCCCTTTCAGCGGTTTTGAAACGTGAATAATCCCGCCAGTTTTCCTTTTTGACTAATCTCGGCGTAAACAGCACATCAATCGCCAGCATTGCGATATGCTCGAAGCTTCGCCGGCCGGTTTCCCAAATCCATTGTTCACTTTTTTCGGGGAAACTTGCCCGGAGATTGTCCAGCGCCCGTTGCCTGCCGCGGTGATAGTATTTCCACAGCAGCCGGCCGAGAAAACAGGCGGTTTTTAGATTGGTCTCGACATCGAAGAGGTAAAGGAAAACTACAAGGATTCGTAGTGCAAAGTAGTGCAGGTAATCCTTGATGAGATTTTGTTTTTTCTTCTTCCTTCTTTGCGGTTCCGTCCTCCCTGGCTCGGCAGGCACGCCGTGGCCTGACGGCTGTCGTTTGCCTGCCCTCCGTCTTGTCCGCCGTAGTTTTAACGAAGGCGGAAGCTCAAAGAGCGTCGGAGGGTCGTCCGTCGTCTGTCGTCCGTCGTCTGTCCTCTGTCCTTGGTCAGCCATAGTACGCAATTTTAGACTCGAAATGGCTGCTGTCAAGTGCCTCGATGCTCGATGTTATATTGCTTGCCCCGCATGAAATAGGCGCAAGCCGTAATTTGGTGCGGGGTCATCCTGAGCGAAGCGGAGTCGAAGGATCTGGCAATTGCATTCACTCATATACTCAATTTACGCTTCTTCGTTCAAATAACCACTTATCATTTATCAATAATCAATTGATTTTCCATTTGTCTTTTCCCTTCTTTTGTGTCTTTTTTCTTTTTTAGCCTTCCAATGGGTAATGCCATGTAGGAAACAGGTAAACATCCCCTATTTCCCATCGAACCGCGATTTTGGTTGAAATATTTATTCTGCATGTTGCGCTTTGTCTGTTGTATGATTTTTGTTATTGGGTGATACTCATTAATAAATATGGCTGTTGATATAGCAAAACAGTTTGGTAAAAATGTCCGTAAATATCGGATCATGCTGAAATTATCGCAAGAGGAATTGTCAAACAGGGCGGAATTGCATAGAACTCAAATAACCCTCATCGAAAGCGGCAAACGTTGCCCACGCTTAGATACTATCTACAAACTTGCAACAGCACTAAATATTAAACCTGATAAACTACTACCGGAATCACTATAAATCTTTATATATAAATACGCACCGTCAAAACCAATTTTAATTGATGTGGGTATAAAACCCGCTTAAACCATAATTTCTATATGCCTAATGCGAACATAAAAGTCGGTAGTTATGTAGTTGCAACAAAAAACATTAAAAGTATCCAAGAACTTTCTGTTGGTTTGGTGAAAAATATTTCAGGTAAAGATATTACCGTTTTCTTCATTGGAGCAAACACGACTGTGAAAACTGACGGTAATCATGTTGCTTATTTAGATATTAAAAAGACTGGTAAACCATATAAGAAGAAAATATGCAATATATGTCATCTGTTGAAAGACATGCAAGAGTTCGATATCAATCAGACTGACGCAAAAGGAAGAAAGACTACCAGGCCAACCTGTAAAGTATGCAGGGTAGCGATAGATGGAGAACGTCTAACATCTGAAGAAAAGAGAAGGTTAAATGATACTGAGCCCAAAGACTTATTCATGTGTCCGATATGCAAGAAAAAGTCCATTGTTGGTGTTACCGCTAAGTTGGTGAAAGACCACGATCATGTTACAGGAAAAGGGAGAGAATGGATTTGTGATAGTTGCAATACTGGTTTGGGTAGATTCAAAGATGACATCAAATTGCTTCAGAAAGCTATTGACTATTTAAAAAAATACTCTTAATTATATTTATGCTTGGTTGATCAAATTCTTTTGAATCCCGATCATTCGAATACGTTCTTGAGAAATTTTGCAATATTCTTCAGATACATCAACACCTATATATCTTCGATTATGAAGTTTTGCCATCTTTCATATTTGTCCGCGCTCGCTTTACACCATTGATATTTGGAGGGTGTTCGGAATAACCTATATAGTTTGGCTATAGTTTGGCTCCATACACCTACCTATCCTTTATCAGAGTGATAATGGATTCTCTCAAACGATAACTGCGAATTTGTCCAGAACGCCTATCTCTTGCTTTCTCTATTTTCTCTATTTTTAGGCCCAAATCTAATCCAATTTTTGCTAAGAGTAAATCGGTAGGGACGTATACATCTGCGATGAGACTGTCCCCAACTACAAGTACAAATCTTCCCCCAAATTTAAGATAGGATGCGACATTTTTCATGACCTTATACAAATCATCAAAGTACTTATGAACTATATATGGCATATCATGTCTTCTGTAGGCACCTCTCCTAATAATATTTTTTTCGATATTTGTTTTGATTTCTTCTATCCAGTCATTAGTATAAGTCGAAGACGACTGGTAGAATTTTCTAATTAGTCCTTTAGATACATTGTCACAAACAACCATATCATCTTTGATTTGCTTAAGGTCCTTTTGGCTATGTACAAATTCCATCCAACCCATCTCTATCTTATAATTCATAACATAATCCAATCCGTTCATATACGGCGGAGACGTAATAGCCAAGTCAAACTTATTTTTATGTTTGTAAGCCATTGCATTGGAGCAAATAACCTTACTTTCGGTATTTATGAAATCCTTGTATTGCCAATGGATAAGCCGTAGGTCGTCGGCGATCTCTTGGACTTTTTGGTCAAATAAGACAAAAGGTGTTGATTCATGAACAATCTTATCTTTAACATATCCAAGGCATGGGCTTCTTTTTAAGTTACTGCAATCAACTAAAATTGCTGAAAAAGCAATCTCGAGTAGGTTCTTTACTTTTTTCTGTTTTTCGGTATTCACTTCTAATGAAGATATACCACCATTGATTAATTCCAAGTTTCGTAACACGTCTGCTCTAAATTGGGAGTTGGATTTAAGGAAGGACGGAGCAGGGCGTGTTTTATCTCTAGGGATTTCTTTATAAGTCTTAAGCAAATAACTTGGAGATACATCCCAAGAGTTAAGCTTTGTATTAGCGATAAATTGGAGTAGAGGATTAAGTTCAGTTCCTATCGATTTATATCCATTAAGTTTGGCTTGAACCAAAACAGTCCCACATCCAGCGAAGGGGTCAAGTATAACCGGGTTGTGATAAGCTTTTCTATATTGGTCTAGTATAGTTTGTACGAATAAAGCGGAAAATCCTTGTACATAAGGAGCCCAACGGTGGATATGCTCATTTATATTTGGTGTGAATTGAATGGGTTGAGCGTTTTCAATTATTTCAATATTCAGTTCCTTAAGGTATGGTAGAGAGTCGAGAGTTGAAGATCCCCCCTTTTTGGGCGAGTTCAAAATATTTATCTTTCTGGCATCAAGCTTCGATGTATTTAATTCTGAATCATGCTCTATTATATTTTTATCAAAAACAAGTTGTTGATTGCTTAGAATATTCGCTGGATGTTTTGTAGCTGTTGGTGTTAATTTGGTTGTACTATAGTCCATTCTAACTAAAACTCCCTGTATATTTCAGTTCAAATTTAATCTTAAATATTTGTTTTAGTCAAGTTTAATTTTGTTCTTAGTCGCTAATGTTTAGCTTATAACAAGTTATGTAAATTTATGTATATATTTATAAAAAAATCTTATTTTTTCTTGAAAAAATAGACAGAATTTTGTATAATACCAACATGTGCTCAGGTAGCACACGGTAGCGGAGAACCGCACGTCTTACGGAACAGCAGTTCCAAGCCTGCCCTGAGTGAAGTCGAATGGGTCGTCCAAGTCAAATATATTCGTAACTTTATTTATAATAAGGACTAAAGAATAACTATGAACAATGAACTACGAACAAACAATCCTAACCCAGTTGCCAATAACCAGTTACCAATAACCAGTAATCAATGAACAATGAACAACTAACAATGAACCTTTTTATGCAAAACAAACCCAATTTCCAAATCGCCAAAACGAACGTAAGTCCTTTGATACAAAGAACTACGAACTATGAACAATGAGCTACGAACTGACAAAAACAAACCCAATCAAACCCAATCAAACCCAAACAAACCCAATTTCGAACTCGAAGCGGATAGAAGAAATTGATAGAGAAAATATTTGGATGTATTGTTATAATATACGTTTTATGAAAGGTTTTTATTATGGATTTTGAGCAGGATAATGAGTGGCACGGGCTTCCAGCCCGTGAACCCAGCCCGTGTACAGACGGGCCGAGTGAAAACACGGCCAAGATGGCCGTGCCACAAAAGCGGGGCTGGAAGATTTTCTGGGGCATTGTTTTAGCACTATCGATTATAGCAAACTTTTTCTTATTGATGGTGCTGATTGGCGTAATTGCGTTCTTTGCGACAGGACGAAGAGATGGCCTTGCTGAAGAAGTGCTGCGAGATGGGCCGAGGAGAGCCAAAATTGCCGTAATTTCAGTCGAAGGAATCATCAACGATGAGCAGTTTGAAAATGTTTACCGGCAGTTAAATTATGCCCGTAATGACAGGCAGGTGAAGGGATTGATTGTTCGTATAAATTCACCGGGTGGAACCATTTCCGGCAGTGACCGAATCTATAATGAAATTTGCAGGTTTCGACAGGAAGAGGGTAAACCGGTTATCGCATTTATGCAGGGAGTTGCTGCTTCGGGCGGTTATTATACATCGGTTGCGTGCGAGAGAATCGTTGCTGAGCCGACTACGATTACCGGCTCAATCGGTGTTATGTTCGGGCATTTCATTTTACAGGACTTGCTTGAAGAAAAGCTCGGTATTCAGCCGGTAATAATTACCTCCGGCCCGAAAAAAGACTGGCCCAGCTCGTTTCAGCAGATTACAGAAGAGCAGCGACAATACATCCAGGACAAGCTAATCAGCCCTGCCTATAACAGATTTATGGAGGTCGTTGCTGATGGAAGGCAGGCATTGTCGTTGGATGATGTGAGGTGTTTGGCTGACGGCAGTATTTATGGTGCACAGGAGGCACGCGATGTTAATCTGATAGATGAGATTGGCTATCTGGATGATGCAATAGAGCAGGTAAAATTACTGGCAGGGATTGAAAAAGCGCAGGTGGTGGAATATAGCGAGCCCTTTTCTTTGACCGGTTTTTTGAGCTCCGGCAGCCGAAGCTTTTTAAAATTCGACAAGGATAAGCTCTATGAACTTTGCACTCCGCAGGTATTGTATCTGTGGAGTATATAGGAGTATATATTAGAGCAATTAGCAACTGTAGAATATTTGAGTAAGAGATAGGTATTTGTTTTTGTTAATGGAATCATCCGATAAAAAGCTGTTATATGAAACCAAAACAGCTATTATGCGGTGGGGGGCATATCCCAAAAAGGCGGTGGTTCGTCAAATTGAACTGCAACACGACATAGGTTATCAATTGTACTCTCAACTCGGGATACACGTCCTGTTCGGGTAAAGCTTTTCATATCTGAACAGTAATTTTTACCGGTATGTGGCAGACTGAAGCGGGTGGTTAATCGCTGGCCAGGGTGTGGACAATTTTCATCGGCATCGCAGCTAAATGCCATAGCACTGCTGGAAATGTCAATCATAATTCCCTGGATGGCAGTTTTATTGGAGTCTTCACTGAACCAGACAGGCAGGTGATATTGTAATCTTTTTTCTTTTCTTCGCTCTTTGGTTTTGTTCATTATTTACATCCTAAAAGTCCAGGCTACTATACGATAAAAATCGGCAGATTTAAGAAATTACTTTAGATGGGATTGATGTCGATGCAGCAGCAAAACAGATATGGAGGCAAAGGTGCGGGAGGAGTTATATATCTATTGCTTATAAGTGTTTGTTGATGCGTTAGTTATTTATCGTAAAAACTCAAATATAGTCGTTGATAATAAGGGTAACCTTACTGGGCGATACAGGAATCGAACCTGTGACCCGCTGATTAAGAGTCAGCTGCTCTACCAGCTGAGCTAATCGCCCTGATTTTCACGTACTTTATATTCTCGGGGCCGAAATTGCAAGAAAATAACGGTAAACTGTATTGACTTAGTGGGGGGCTTGTTGCATAAGTTGATATAGATGGCCTTTGCTCCTCGTCTCGGTACTGTTTTGGACTTTATGGTGTTTTTCCTCATTCGGCCTTCGTAACTAAATTACCTATTTTCACATTGGCACATAGCTCGAAAAAAATTGAGAAAAAAGCTTGATCTGGACAGTCTTAATCAATTAATAAACTGCGCTGTGTGAGTGTGTTTGAGAGCATAAAATGGTTAGTTTGTAACGCATTGTGCGAGTTTTAATTTACAAATAGTCTTAATTTTAAGGGTTCGGTATTCATTCTAATATTTATAAGAATGCTGATAGTATGAGAAAGAATCTTGCGAGTAATCCGGTTCAGCAAATGCCACAAATCTCGGGCGAACGTGCTTTTAATGCCAAATCGCTGTTCCAGCTGGCCAGCAACTGTTTCAATCAGCCGGCGTTTACCAGTAAGTTTTCGTATGGTCTGTTTGGGCAACGGCGAAGTTTTTTTGTCAATTTTTATCAACGATGTATGAAAATACATCTTTCTCTGCTCCCACAACGTTTGATGCAAGGCTTGCGAGCGATAACCCTTGTCAGCCAGCGTCCAGCCGCCTTGATCCTCAGCCAGCAAAGGCTGAGAATATCGAATATCATGCTCACTGGCCGGTGCCAGAATAAAGTTGCGGGTCAATCCAATATCTGTAATTTTCAAGTGCAGCCGATAGCCAAAGAATGCCTGCCCAAACAACTTTCCATGCGCAGCCGTTTCCTTAAATTGTTTGGTCGTTTTTGCCCGGATGAACTTACAGACCTCAATAGGCATGCTGTTCAGTATTTGCAGATAGTGATCTTGAAAACGGCTCAAACTATCTTGCAAAAAGGACTAAGTTGCCTATCTTTAATGTCCGCCACTCTATATAATAACTGCACTTTCCAAAAAAATGAAGTTTATCCGCCACACGTACGACGGAGTTAGTTTAGCTCTTTAACAAACGAGATTTCATAAAAATGGCTCACCTTTGTCGATATGTTTAGTAGAAACAAAACACACATCTGCAAAGGAGAGCCTATGTTTAACAAATGGATTCTTCCGGACAACTGGCAAGGATGTACGTTAAAGCTAAAGACGTCAAAGCCATCGGCGTGTCCTTTAAGAGTAAAACCGAGCAGGCGGTGGAATTGGCTAAATGGGCTTATAACTGCTGTAAAAACCCCGGAAGGGAGCTTTGGATAGTTACTGACGGCGGCTTTACCAGAGCCAGCTTTCTCAAGTCTGTTATTAAAATGGGAGTTGTGGTTATTACCAGATTGCGAAAAGATGCA
>Ga0307438_1001458_pt1 | contig 15099 bp, 12 predicted proteins | sample SalMarWE160110MG_FD_202144 | JGI IMG/M metagenome (GOLD analysis project Ga0307438, IMG submission 202144) | Salt marsh sediment microbial communities from the Plum Island Ecosystem LTER, Massachusetts, United States - WE1603-110 | ecosystem: Environmental > Aquatic > Marine > Intertidal zone >... | reverse complement strand
TTTAACATCTCAACTACCATATCTTACTATGTTCCACAAACGGGCTACATTAAACTTGTCATATACGACATATTGGGGCAAAAAGTAAAAACTTTAATTAATGGTATTGTTTCTGCTGATGAGTACGAAGCAAACTGGGATGGGTTAGATGACGAGGGAAATAGAGTCTCATGCGGAATCTATTTTTGCCATATCGGCGGAGAGCATGGAGCTCCCGACTCTAAAAAGGTGATTTTTGTGAGGTAATTCTGCGTTTTTATTCCTCTTGACTATTTCACCCCTTTTTATAAATTAAAACCGATATGCGCTTAAAGGAAATTAAATTATCGGGATTCAAATCCTTCCCTAAAAAAACAACATTCGATTTGAAAGAAGGGATCACCGCTTTTGTTGGCCCTAACGGATGCGGCAAGAGCAATATAATTGATGCTATAAAATGGACTCTTGGTGAAATGAGTATAAAATCTTTAAGGGCAGAGGGAATGGAAGATCTGATTTTCACAGGCACAGAAACGCGTCCACCTGTAGGTATGGCAGAAGTTGTCCTAACCTTTGAAAACAATGGCGGGATTCCTACGGACTTTGATGAAGTAGAAATAAAAAGGAGGTTTTTCCGTTCGGGAGAAGGAGAATTTCTTATCAATAATACTCCCTGCCGTCTTCGCGATATTCAGGACTTATTTGCGAATACTGGCTTACGGTCGGCTATTTTAAACCAGGGGTTGGTCGAAGATTTTCTTATATCGGATTCAGAACTTAGAAGAGAAATTTTCGAATCAATATCAGGTATAAAAAGATACAGAGGCGACAGGAAAGAAGCTCAAAACAAATTAAGCTCCGTATCCAACTCTCTCGAAAAAATTGAAATTCTACTAAACGAAAAGAGGAGTATTGCCCGCTCTCTTAAAAACGAAGCAAATAGAGCAAAAAGATATCATAAATATAAGGGAGAATTAAAAGAAAAATCAATTATATTAGCAAAAAATCAGTTATTTGAAATAGAAAATATATTAAAAGAAAGAGAAAATAAAATCAGAGAACTCACCGAAAAAACCGACGAGATTCGTAGCATAATAAAAAAATTGGAAAGCGAAATAAAAATCGGAGAAAAAGGTTTAAAAGAAGATAGAGAAGAATACAGGGAAAGAGGAAATGAAATACAGGATATCCAGGAACAAACATCCTTCATAAGAGAAAAGAAAGCGGGAAATGCCGGCGAATTAAAACATATAGATAATTTTACTAAAGACCTGCCGGAAGATATTTCTTCCATCATAGCTGAACTACAGCAAGAAATGGATAATATAGAAGAAGCAGAAGAAAAATTGAATTCCCAAATACAGATTCACAAAGAAAAAATATCAGAAATCGACAGGGAATATTCAGGAATCACGGGAGAAATCGAAACATTAAAAGAAAAAGAGCTTTCTCTTACCGTGAAAAAAGAAGAGCAGAGCTCGCGCGTAACTTCCCTTTTAAAAAACCAGGAAGAATACAAAAAAGAAATTGAGAAAGAAAATTCTAAAATAAAGGAATTAAATTCAACTACGAAAAAAATAGAGAAAAGATTGAAAGAAAATACAAAAAGAATAAACGACCTTGCACAATCGATCGAAAAATACGAAAACGAAAAGACTGCTATTCTCAGAAAATTTACCTCCGTAACATCCGAAAACGAAAAAACAAAAAAAGAAATAGAGTTTTATAAAAATAGAGATATTGAAATATCAAATGAAATGAAAAAAATCAACGCAAAGTTTGGATTGCCTTCACTTTCGGACAATTTAGAAGTTAAAAAAGGTTACGAAGCAGCGATAGAAGCCATATTCGGAGAAAGAGTAAAGAGTGCAGTCGTAAAATCCAAGGAAATGAAAGAAGTACTTAATTTCATAAAAAAAGAATCATTGAAAGGTGGTATATTCGCAACAAAAGACAGAGAAGAATCCGTAGAAGATAACGGGCTTTCGAACGTTGTATCGGGAAAATTTGCTCATCTTCTAAAAAAAGAACTCTCCCAGTACAACTTCGCGGAAACTCTGGAAGAAGCTTTAAAAAAAGCAAAAGAAAAAGGCGGATTCTGGGTCACAAAAAAAGGCGATATAATAGTCAATAATTTTATTTTACTCTCCAAAAATAAAGAAGGCATACTAATAAGAAGAGCAAAAGAAAAAGAGCTTACCCTTAAGGAAAAGGAATACGAAAAACAGATTAAAAAACTGGAAGAAAAGAGAAATGAAATTATAAATGCTCTGGGTGAACTTGAAAACAAACTTGAGATTGAAAATAAAGAAAGGGAAAAAATAACAGCCGAAAAAGCCGACTTCGAATTCGAAATCAGCCGTGTAGAAGTGAAAATAGAATCTATTGAAAACAATATAAATGAAGCAAAGAAAGAAATCCGGGATACAAATAAAATGATCGAAGAGGAGGACAAAGAAAAAGAAAATGTGAAAAAAAATCTTTCTCTCGATTATAAGAAGCAGACAGAAGTTCAAAACAAGAAAGAAGAAGCCGAAAAAGAACTCGCAAAAGTAGAAAAAAAGAAAGAAAGAATTACGGACAGGGAAAGCGAAACAAAAGAAGAAATAAGTAGACTTAAAGAGGGCCTTAGATTAATAGATAGAAAAGCTGTTCTTGAAAAAGAAATTAAAGAATTAGAAATCACAATTAAGAATGAAACAGAAAAACTCGAGGAATTAAAGAAAAAAAATTCAAACTTAAACGAAAAAATCCAAAAATCAGAGGAAATCTTATCCGATAAAAAGGCTAAATATACATCCAGGCAGGAAGAAAACAGTAAATTAGAAAAAGAAATTTCCGAATTAAAAATGGCATTGTCGGAACAAAAACACAAAAAAGATAGTATTCAAAGCGAAATATTCAAAGAATTCGGAGAAGAAATAAAGGGAGAAGAAGTAGAAATAGAAGAAAACATCTACGAAAATATAGAAAAAATAAAAAAGAAGATAGAATCTTTATATCCCATAAATCCGCTGGCATTACATCAATATGAAGAGAAACAGGAAGAGTTAGATAAAATCGAGGCAGAACGTTCCGATTTAGTCTCATCCAAAAAGGATATTGAAGAAACCATAGAAGAAATAGACACCAAAGCGAGGAGAGAATTTAAAGAAACTATTTTAAGCATAAAAGAAGATTTCAAATTTCTATACGGCAAACTTTCACCCGGAGGAGAAGCTGATATAAAATTACCGAGTACAAATATTCTCGAATCTGATATAGAAATTCTCGTGAGACCAAAGGGAAAAAGACTTAAAAGCATGGAGTTATTCTCCACCGGGGAAAAGACCCTTGCCGCTGTCGCTCTTCTTCTTTCTATTATGCGGAAAAGGCAATCGCCTATTTATATTATGGACGAGATCGACGCCCCCCTGGATGAAAATAATATAGAGAGGTTTAACGATATCTTGCGTGAATTCTCAGAGACTTCTCAGATCTTGATAGTCACCCACAACAGAGCGACTATGGAACGTTCTGATTTCATCTACGGGATAACCATGGAAGAAAGCGGTGTCTCAACAGCTTTATCGATAGATGTGGATAAAATATAACTTTACCTCAAAAAGGAGGAAGCAGTTTTGAAACTATTTTTTAGCAAAAGTAAACTTTCAATATTATTTCTTTTTTTATTTTTATCTTTCGCAGGATGTAATAGTTCGGCTCCAGGTGAGGACAATACCTGGAATATAGAAGTAGGTGAACAAATAATACAGGTAGAAATAGCGGATTCACCAGAAGAATGGGAACTGGGATTATCCTATAGAGACACACTCGCATGGGACCACGGAATGCTATTTATTTTTCCAAATGAAAGCAGACGAGTTTTCTGGATGAAAGGCTGCTACTTCGACATAGACCTAGCATATATAGAATCAGACGGAACAATTTCAGAAATAATTACAATGGAAAAAGAGCCTTTAAATACACCCCCGGAATCTCTGAGGACCTATCCCTCCCAATCGACAACAATAAAATACGTTCTTGAGATGATAGGGGGATGGTTTGATGAACAAGACGTTAATATCGGCACTACAATTAATCTCAATCAATTTAGCAATTAAGCGTTTTATACAAAAAATCGTAAATGAAAAAATTCATTCTTATCTTATTATTCCTAATAATAACCTCAGAAGCAACTGCAATTAAAGGCTCTCTCGAACACAATGGTGAGCAGGAGATTCTCAATGTTTGGGGAAACAACTATGAAATGGGATTTGCGCAGGGATATTTATTAAATAAAAGAATAGTTGATTTTCTTACTGAATTTTGCTTTCAAATCATTGATTTGTCTTACTTTGAGTATGAGTATTTGCACCTTAATTATAGGAATTATTTCACTGTTCCCAAAAAATATCAAAGAGAGGCTGAAGGAATAATAGACGGAATAGTAGCTTCGGGCGAGGATATTTATATTCCCGAACTGCTACGTGACCTGGATGTAATTGACATTCTTCTTGGAAATTCAACATTTGATATAAACTATGTTTTTTTAAGCCTAGAGAGCCTCGGCTGCAGTTCTCTTTCTGCTTGGGGTAAGGCAACTATAAACGATACTTTAATAAAAGGAAACATTATTCTGGGAAGAAATCTTGATTTAAATCATCAAATAAGTGATGTAGAACGCGGACTCATAATGACTTTTGAACCCGATAGCGGAAAAGCCTGGGTAGGTTTTGGTTTTCCGGGAATAATTTCGACTATTTCAGGAGTAAACGAAGATATGCTGGTTATGGCAATAAACGCCGGTTATCATACTAACACTCCAAATAAAAAACCACGAGTTATGCCTATGCAATTTATCTTGAGGGAAATCCTCGAAATTTCCGATTATAACAAAGACCATACAGTAAACTTTCGTGACCCTTATGAAAAAATTCTCGAAGTAAACAACGCCGGCGCATGGCTCTGTTATACAGTTATACCATACGTAGATTCTTCAACAATTTCGGCAACCGTTTTAGAGTGTGTTAACGAATCAGGAGATACCTTCAGGACTTCTGAAAATGATGAAAATCTTTACCCATGGTATCTCTTAGCCTTAAATCACGAAGAAGTTAATTATGCACCTTTGTTCGACTCGCGATACTATACCGTCCTGGATTCACTGCGGACTAACCCTGATATAACTTTCAATAGAATGAAAAATTTAATGAAAGCCGTGGCGTGCAAAAATACTTTGCACACACTTTTTTTTCTGCCAAATGATTCACTATTCGCGATCTCATTTGCGGATTCTACGCATGACGCTTCCTACTTTTCTCCACAGTGGTACAAATGGAACGATCTCTTTCCAAATCACCAGCCGGTAGAAGAATTACTGGAAAGTAGAAAAAATACTTTATTCCTGCCGGACATACAAAGATTAGTATACACAGAGGAAATAAGTATCTTTTCCCTAACAGGAAGAAAAATAGCTGTTACAGATATAAATAAACTTCCTTCAGGAATTTTCATAGTTAGAGTTCATAATTCAGGGAAAAGCTACAAGTTACTGATTATTAAATAACATAAAATAGTCATCAGTCATCGGTCACTAGTCACTGGTCAAAAACAATAAAAATATCAGTGCTTATCCGTGTAAATCAGTGGCTAATTAAAGTTCATGAATCAAGTATTCAAGGTTTCGAGAAAAAATAAATATAATAAATCAAAAACTATACTTTAAAACCCGAATAAGTAAAAGCATTCCGCTTCATTTTAATCCTCCCGCCCTGGTCTATTCCAACAACCTTACCACACTTCTTACATTTATACTCTTTGCCTTCTTTAGAACTAAAATCTTCTTTAATTCTATCTTTATAGCAGTAAATTACTTTACCCATGCCAATCTTTTCATATTTAAAAACCTTCGTTTTACATCCGGCACATTTAATAGTCAACATAAATATAAACCTCAACTGAATAATATGAGCTGTTATACGCTAAAAGTCAAGAAATAAGGTCGTGTCAAAACCAGAATTTGGGATTTAGCAAAAAACAACAAAAAACTACATTAAATAAAACTAAGCCAATTTTAAAAATAAAAGTGGAAACCTACATGAGGGTAATCAGAAAAAGAAAATTCCCCTTCGCTTATGCTGGCATGAAAACCAACCTCCAGGCTCGAATTTTTATTGAACACGCCAAACACCCTCATTCCAACAATTAAAAAATGCATATCAAATCCCGGAAAGAAAATGTCCTCTGCTAAAATGGACTGATTTTTCGCCAACTTAAGTTCTCCACCTAAAATAAACATTGGATCCTCCGCAGGATCTCCTCCAGCAAATCCATAACCAACTCCTCCGGTTAATCCAAAGTATTCAGTGTCATAGGTTACTATTCCGGAAAAGATCCCAAACGTGGAAGCATCGAATAGCATTTCAAATAATTCTTCATAGGGAACGTGAATGGCTAAGATTGCAGCAGAAAAAGCAAATTTTTCCTTATGGACAAAACCTATTTGTGCCGAACCATAGTAAAATTGTTCTTTACCGGCTTCAGGAATTATAGAAAAACCTCCGGAAACTGTGATATTGCTAGTAACTCCGTAGCCAACCAACGGCATAAGGGAAAAAGGGTCTAAGTCTTCAAGATATCCTTCAACACTTATCTCACCCTTCTCCAAACAATACCCGGTAGGCATATAGAAAAGCCTTTTATTCTTAGATCTACCCTGTTGGGTAATCTCCTGGCCAAAAATACTATCTGTAAAAAAAGCAAAAATAACTACCAATACTAAGAATGTACTATTAAAACTATATTTCTTCTTAAACATAATAATTACCCCCTCTTCATTATAGTAAAAACACCTTCTATGTCAAGGTTTTTCATTCTCTTTATTAGCGGTTACTCTAAGCTATTCGCTATATAGTTTTTTTCTGCGCTCTTTGTATGTTTTTTATTTTTCTGTGATTTCTGTGGAAAAAAGGGGGTAGGGGAAGGAAATTTTCGACTTGACAAATAACAGTACAGGAATAAAATAAGAGAAAATTTAAGGAGGTTGTAATGTTTTTGCTGGCTGTTTTCGTAGGGGCGATAGCGATGGCATTTCTTGGGCATATTCCGGTTATAGGCTACATACTCGCAGGTTTTATTGCGGGTATTATCGCTAAAGGCGTCGGAAGAGGAGCTTTTGCCGGTTTCTTGAGCGGAACAATACTCGGAGTAATTGCTACTCTATTCTTCACCGCTGCGGGTGGAGTATGGGGCGCAATGTTCGGAGGTCCTCCGGGCGCGTTACTTGGAGTAATTTTAGGCGCCGTATCGGGCGGCACTATTATTGTCGCTATGTTGTACTGCGGAATACTCGGCCTTATAGGTGGAGCAATCGGCGGAGCTCTAAAAAGCTGACTTAGTCTTTATTACTCAAAAAGTGAACCTATTTTATTCTCGATAATATCAGCCTTTTCAGGTATATCGGCAACTTTTGAAGCGGAAGTAAGAACATCGACCTCACAATCTTCCGGCTTCCATTTACCGCCTCCTGAAGTAACAAGAAGTATAACCTCATCAGGATTTTCTATTTCTTGAAGAAACTCTTTAACAGACTCGGGCAATTTCCAGGCTTCCGTAGTATGAATAATAATTTCCGCGTCCCAATCTTCCTGGTTAATTTCGTTTAATCCGGAAATGTCTATTACACTGATATACGCATCTTCTCCTTTCAACCTTGAAACAAGAGTATCTACCATAAGATTTTTATAATCGCTACCCTGTGTGGCAATCAAAATTCTCCTGCCCGAATCGGGAGAACCAACCTCGAAAGGCTCTGCAACACTTTGACGGTTCACCAGCAAATAAATCCCGAAGATAATCACAAATAAAACAATCAGAGCACCAATTACGATTAAAACTCTTTTCAAAATTTTCATTTAGCCTCCCTTTTCCTTTATTTAGAATTTCGTTATAATTATTTCTTTCCCGATTGTTGTAATCTTACGGTATACTATTTTCATGTCAACCCCTCTCGCACCCCAACAGAAACCCCTCACCTGTTAGATAGTTAGGCGGTTAGGACGTTAGGTGGTTCCTAAATCCTAACTCCTAAATCCAAAATTCTACTTTTTCTCATAACCACAAAGCCACAAAGGTCACAAAGCCCCAATAACAACCCCAAAATTTGTTTTTGTTTTAACTTCCCAACTTTCTAACCTCCTAACATTCTAACTATAGAATAGCCACAGATTATTACAAGATTTTTATTTGTTTTTTACTACTCACTACTTTCTACTCACTACTCACCAATTATCCCTTGACTAAATAATAAAAAAAACGTACAATGATATTGTCTTTACAAATACAGTTAAAAAACAAAGAGGAGGCTTTAATGAGCAAAAAATTAATTACTATAACAATTTTGTTAATTGCTTTTCTTGCAACGTTAAACATTTACGCGCAATCAGGAAATCTTCGAGCAGGTGAATTTCTGATAGACACGAATATTGTATATGTTCCGGCTGCGAGCGACCAGGCTGCTCCCGCTATAGCAACCGACGATACAACCGCATTTGTAGTCTGGTATGACAGACGTAACGGAATTTCGTATGATATCTACGGAGCCCGAATCGACGAAGATGGCAATATTCTTGATCCGGCAGGTATCTTAATCGCCCATGGCAGCAGCTATGATCCTTATCCCGCGGTTGCTTTCGACGGCACAAACTATCTTGTAGTATGGCATTATAATGAGTCGGGTAATCCATATAATATTTACGGGACCAGGGTTTCCAAACAAGGAGTTGTTCTTGATACCGAACCGTTTGTAATCAGCGAAGCGACCGGGGCTCAGATGAATCCCCGTGCGGCTTTCGATGGGACTAATTATCTTGTAGTATGGTACGACAGCAGGAGCGGTGTTTCGTATGATATCTATGGTACCAGAGTAGCCCAAAATGGTACTGTACTCAATTCCGCGGGAATTGCCATATCGACTGCTACCGATTACCAATATTTTCCCGACGTTTCTTTTGACGGAACCAATTATATGGTTGTGTGGCAGGACCAGCGAAGCGGCGAATTCGATATCTACGGTTCCCGGGTAGATCAAGACGGTATTGTCCTCGATCCGGCCGGCATTGCGATTTCAAGTGCTTCCGAGGAACAAAGTCGTCCTTCTATCGATTTCGACGGCAGCAATTATCTTGTCGCGTGGTATGATTACCGTTCAACCTCTTCATACGATATATACGGTTCACTTGTAACACCGGATGGAACGGTCCTCAACGGAGAAGGAATCCCAATCTCTATCGCTGCAGATGCGCAGCAAATGCCCTCCGTGAGTTTTGGCGGTACAGATTTTCTAATAGTATGGTATGATAGACGAGATGGTGCAAATTATGACATATTCGGAGCAAGAGTAAATCATTCGGGTGTGGTACAGGATGCCTCGGGTATTCATATCTCAAATATAGATGTACAACAGCTAACACCTGCGGTAATATCTTACAGCGGTCAATGGCTAACTGTCTGGAGAGATAACCGGAATGGAGGTTATGCTGATATTTACGGTTGCCGGATAAACTCATCAGGCACAGTAACCGACGAGGATGGAATTTTAATTTCGACTTCTGCTCAATCCCAGAGTAAACCTGCAGTCGCGTATGACGGCACAAATTATCTTGTAGTCTGGGAGGAAGCTCGAAGCGGAGGATACTCAAAAGACATATATGGAATGCTTATCGATGCTTCGGGAAAACAACTTAATGAGGACGCGATCGCGATTTCCACAAGTACAGGAAGTCAGCTGTACCCCGCGGCCGCTTTTGATAACGATTCTACTTTTCTTGTAGTATGGCAGGATGACCGAAGCGGTTCTCAAAGCGATATCTATGGCGCTCGTGTTAGTACATCGGGAAACGTTCTCGACCCTCCCGGAATTGCTATCTCCACCGCCACGGGTAGACAGCAATTTCCTTCTGTCGCTTCCGACGGCACAAATTTTCTTGTTATATGGGGAGATGAACGCGGCGGCAGTGTAAGCACCGACGATATTTACGGCACACTTGTCCAGCCAAACGGTAACGTTTTAAGTCCTTCCGGAAATGTTATAGCTGATGATGCTAACTGGCAGGATAATCCATCGGTCGCCTTCGACGGAACAAATTACATGGTGGTTTGGGATGATTACGGCTCCGGTACTTTTGATGAGGATATATACGGTGTAAGAGTAAATCAATCCGGGAATCCAATCGACGCAAGCAGCATCGCGATTTCAACTGCCGACAACGGACAGTACCGTCCGGTAGTCGCCTTTGACGGTACAAACTACCTCGTAGTATGGTTCGACAAACGAACCAATAATGCATCGGATATATACGGAACGAGGGTTGACCAGAGCGGAACAGTTCTCGATGCTTCCGGAAGTCCCATCATCCCATTTTCAGGTACTCAGGAATATCCCTTTATTGTTTTTGACGGAACAGATTATCTTGTGGGGTGTGAAAATTACCAGGACGAGTCGCCCGGGAATGTTCTTGGAGCAGTAGTGAACACAGCCGGTGCAGTATCAGAGATATTCACTATCTCGCCATTCACCATAGACCAATATAACCCACATCCTGCTGCTGCCAACGGCGAAGACTCTCAAATACTAATTGTTTTCCCCGATTGGGCAGATGACATAAACGGTAACCCTTCAAATGCTATGCGAGTCTGGGGCAAGTTACGCGCATCTGCAGGAATCAATGAAGACAATAATATAACCGCGGAAAACGGTAAATTTGACCTTGAGACATCTACAATAACTCAGGGAATCTGCAATATTACATTTGTACATTCGGCTTCTACACCAGTTACGCTTAAGATTTTCAATACAGCAGGAATATTATTGAATGAAAGAATTGTCGGAAACAGTGCGGGTGCTTATGATTTAAATATTGATATGAATAATCTTCCCAACGGTATATACTTCTTCAATGTGTCATCAAATGACCTTCAAGAAACCGAAAAAGCAGTATTGGTAAAATAAACACTAGCCAAAATACAAATAAAAAAAGGCGGGGAAACCCGCCTTTTTTATCCTTCTGTATCTTCAGCCTTTTACTTTAACTCGCTTGCTACCTGATACTCTTCTCTGAATTGTCCGAATCTTTTATTTGTTAATTTCATTTTTAACCTCCGTTTATTTATCAGTTAGACACGAAAGATAATTATTTGTTTCAAGATTTTTTAAATAGCCACGAAGACACTTCTCAGTATTTAATTGTAAATTGCAAGTTGTAAATTGTAAACTGAAAATTTAAAAACAGAAGAGGAGCTGATTTACAGGATTTTTTATTATTTTTAATTCAAAACTCAAAATTTATAATTCAAAATTCTTAACCCTAAGTACTAACTTTGCCATGAGCTGTAAGCAGTAAGCTGAGAGCTTTTTGACCTTCCTAACCTCCTAACTTTCTAACATTCTAACTAGAGAAGTAACATCAAATAACACAAATAGCACGAATGTTTTTTACGCGAAACTCGTAACCCGAAACACGAAACTATCCGCTATTCTCTGGGCTCAATATTCTAAGTTTAACAACAGCAATTGACAACAAATCTATAATCTTTATACTTTAAGTATGAAAGAAATTAAATGTTATGAAAATTATCCCTACTGGATCATAATTATCTCAAATCTCTTACAACTTTCTATCTACACAATTGGGATAATAATAATCAAACCACTCGGTATAATCTGGCTACTTATCTATCTTGCATATACTGTTTTTTTAGAAATACGCCTACTTCGAAAAAGCTGTATTAATTGCTTTTATTACGGAAAAAGATGCGCTTTCGGTAAAGGTAAATTATGTTCCCTATTCTTCAAAAAGGGGAACATAAAAAATTTCGCTTGGTCCGACAATATAACCTGGAAAGACCTTTTACCCGACATGCTCGTTGCTATAATACCCATAATAATAGGTATAGTAAGATTGATTATGGATTTTAATTGGATATTATTATTACTCGTAATTTTATTGTTTTTACTAGTTTTTAAAGGTAACGAATTCGTCCGTGGTACTCTGGCATGTAAATACTGCAAACAAAGAGAAATAAACTGCCCCGCGGATAAATTGTTTAATAAAGAAAAATAAAACTTTAACCACAGAGAACACAGAGAAAAAAAAGAACACACAGAGAAAAAAATATTTTGTTTGTTTAAAAACTCCCAACCCACAACCCTAAAATAATATCACACAAAGCCACAAAGAACACAAAGCCCCTTTACACCTAACCTTTTCTATTTTCCTCTTTGACTTCCCAGCCTCAATTGGTAATTGACAATAAATTCATAATATTTATAATCCAATATGTCACAGGATAATATAAATCAAAGAATAGTTGAGGTCGTTCCTTACAATCCAAACTGGAAACAGAAGTTTAAAGAAGAAGCGAAAAAGATAAAAAATATATTTGAAGAAATATTTGTAGATATACATCATATAGGAAGCACTGCCGTTCCGCTGGTCAAAGCTAAACCAATAATAGATATTATGGTGGAAGTCGAAGATATAAATAAAGTAGATGATTATAACAAACAAATGGAAGAATTAGGCTACGAAGCATTGGGCGAATACGGCATCCCTAAGAGACGTTTTTTCCAGAAAAGAGGAAATAAAAGGACTCATCATATACATATATTTGAAACAGGAAGTCCTCAAATCAAAAGACATATCGATTTTAGAGATTATTTAATCTCAAATTCGAAAGTCGCCGAGGAATATTCCTTACTTAAAGAAAATTTGGCAAAAAAATACAGGTACGATATAGATAAATACCAGGAGGGAAAAGAGAGTTTTATAAAAAAGATAGACAAAATTTTAGGTAATTAAATCACCCAACCTATAAAATTAAAATCACAAGATTACACAGATTACCACAAGATTTACGACTGTTTTTAGTCAAAGGACATGGCTTATAGTTATTAAGCGAATGTTTTCCATCCGAAAGCATAATAAGTATTATCTGATTTTGAGACTCTAATATTTAATTCAAAACCTTCCATCCAAATCCTAAATCGTAATACTGTACATATATTGTTTTCACTTTGGTCAATTCTACTATAGTGTAAATTATCAAAATCAAGAGTTATCCCTCTAAAATGATCTAAATTACTGACACGTTCTAAATTTCTTGAAATAATAGATTTTATTCCATCAGCATCTCCTTTAAATAACTCTTTGCATGACCAACTTAAGGAAAATTTTTTATATTCTGTTTCAATTTCACTTTCTGTGGAATCATTTATTTCTTTTGATTTTTCATCAAACTCTTCTAGTGCTTTCATCACCACTTCAGACATATTTCCCCCATATTATTACATTCAATTTTTTTATTAAAATACAAAACAGCATTCCGTACAAATCGCTAATAGACTGTTTTTTTCTGTGCTTGTTTAATAAAGATAACTTTTTTACTATCATTATTTCATTAGAATTTTTATAAAATTGCCTTTTTTCAGTTCCGCTTACCGACCCATAATGACGATAATATTAATTGTACTTGATTTGTCAAGATAAAAACTAACCCAGAACCCAAAAAAACAAATATTTCACAAGATTAACTCAAAATAATAAAAGAAATAGAAGCAGTGCAAGCAAGAAATTCATGGATTATGGATTAAGTGGTAAGTTAAAACTGAGTCCAAAGTCCAAAGTCAAACAAATAATTGAACCACAAAACTCACAAAGAGCACAAAGAATTTTATTGTTTTAATTCAAAATTAATAATTTAAAATTCTTAATTCCTAACACAGGACTCACGACGCACGACTCAAGACTAGTTTAACTGCTCTCTGCTCCATATTCTCTATTAGTCCTTGTCTTTATTCTCTTCAATCATATAATATAAACCTTATGCAAACATATAGAGCAAATATCTGGAAAATTTATACATATAAATTCTTATACATGCTGATGTTTATCTCAGGTGTACTCGTACCCTTCTATCTCGATTGGGGTAAAGTGAGCTATACTCAGGTAATGATACTCCAGTCTTTTTATGTTATCGTCGTGTTGCTAATGGAGATACCTACAGGAGCAATCGCGGATCATTTCGGAAGGAAAACCTCTTTGATTCTGGCTGCAATATCTTCATCGATCGCGACTCTTGTTTATTCTTCCGTCCCTAATTTTTACATCTTCCTTGTGGGAGAATTCTTCTGGGCACTGGGATTCGCTCTATGGTCAGGGTGTGATGAAGCTATGCTCTACGATTCTCTAAAAGAAATCAACCTTGAATCTAATTCGAAAAAGATTATCGGAAGATTGAGAAGTTTTGAAATGGCAGCTATCATGATTGCAGCTCCGATAGGAAGTCTTATAGCTTCAAAAATGGGGCTGAGATATGCTATGATGTTCGTATTCTTTTCTTTCTTCAGTTCTTTCCTGGTAGCTTTAACCTTTAGGGAACCTCACATTAAAAGCGAAAAAGAGGAAAAAGGGAGATACATAGAAACCCTTAAAAGCGGAATTAAATATTTTAAAGATCATAAGATTCTTAAAATACTCACTTTCGACTTAGTCTCAATAAGTTCTCTGGTCTTCTTTATAATATGGATGTACCAACCACTCTTAGGTAAAATAGGTGTTCCTATAATATATTTTGGACTTGTCCATGCTATTATGTCGGGCATTCAGATTCCTGTAATGAACGGTTTTGAAAAATTGGAAAAATTATTCGGTTCAAAAAGACGTTATTTGTTTTTCAGCGCTATTTTTCCGGGTATCTGCTTTATATTACTCGGTATAAATAGCAATATACCTCTGGCGATAGTAATTATAGGTCTTACAGCAGGATTTGGGCTTTCAAGGAATGTGTTATTCCAGAGCTATATGAATAAATATATAGAATCTCACAACAGAGCAACCGTTATTTCAACTATATCGATGGTAAGAAGCCTCGTGTGTGCTGTAATATATCCTCTTGTCGGATTAATGGTAGAGTGGTCTTTAAATTATTCGTTTATTATATTAGGGACACTCACCATAATCTGCGCTTTATTTTCAAAAGTCGAAGAAGAATATCTGATCGACTAACCCCACCCCCTCCCAATTAGAGTTTCATGCTTTTTTTATTAAATAAGATATAACATATATTTCAGCATAAATTAAA
>Ga0307438_1001455_pt1 | contig 15118 bp, 10 predicted proteins | sample SalMarWE160110MG_FD_202144 | JGI IMG/M metagenome (GOLD analysis project Ga0307438, IMG submission 202144) | Salt marsh sediment microbial communities from the Plum Island Ecosystem LTER, Massachusetts, United States - WE1603-110 | ecosystem: Environmental > Aquatic > Marine > Intertidal zone >... | reverse complement strand
AGCAAAAAGGGAGTTGCAGGATTTAGTAAAGAAAAAGATTTGTAAAACCAGAGGGGCAGGCCCTTCTTTAAAATATATAATTGGATGACCCGATTATGACCCGATTATGACCCGATTAATAGTTCTTCACGATCTCTTCGCAAATCCGCCATTCGTCGTATGAAATCTTGTAACGAGGAGGGGAAAGTATGATGCGTAACGCTAGCTTTCAAACCATCAGAAAAAGAATAGTAGATTTCAATACCAATGCATCAAGAAATAGAAATCGGTATCCTATTCAAGAACAAGCTACACTAATGGAATTATGGGAATATATCTCTTGTGAATGTAGTGGCGACTGCATTTGTAAGAAATTTGGTTGCACATCTCATTGGAAATTAAGACAAAATCTTACATTTGACGATGTATTGCCGGGGTTCTTGAGGATGTTTGTAGATAAAAGATCACATACGAAACTAAGAGATTGGATAAGTGGAGATACCATACCTAGTAGGGTTCCAAAACGACTCAAAGGAGCATTACCTGTTTTGCAAGAAATGAAAAACAATTGGAGTAGATCATACTCGGCAGTGTTGAAACATGATAGGTCACTTATTTGTGACGATTGGTACACTAGTTTTTGGAAAAATCAATGGAACTTCCCTCCCCAAGGAACGAGCATTCATAAAGCAAAGCAATTTTGTGTACTGCTACCAGACATATGCATTCCCTACGATACTCATTCACGCAACAGGATCTTAAATTGTTTGAATAATACCGCCTTTACTTATTTTGAGATGCTGAGCAACTTGAGGGAGTGGATAATAGGGATTTTAGAATCTGAAAACGAAACTCTGTCTCAATTCAGAAAACTTGATTGCCCCCGAGAACAGTTAGCTTTTGATTCCAATTTAATTTCATTGCGAAGGAAGAACTTTAATTATGGAACTACCTATACTCCTGATGAACGCCCTATAAGCAGGATTGTTGATAAGTACTTTTATCAGTCTGGCAGTAAAGTAGCTGATGAGCACATAGATACCCGAACTCCCGTAACGCTGCGTCGGCAAAAATGCTATCCTTTAAGCGGTTCCGGTCAGCCCATTTATTGGGAAAATTATAAACATGGAAGACGTGTTTCTTGGGGAACTACTCATTTCAATCTGCCGGACGAACGGATTAACGATATTCTGGAAAACTATTTTAAAGATTCTGAAACTTGGTACCCTCTGGGTTCAAGCATGACAGCTCCAATAAATGGCGGTTTGGGAGAATATATCCAGAAGAATTTCTCTCGGCTAACTCCACGTTACGCTTCCGCAATTGCGGTAATTATGGTCCAAGAAAATTTAATAGAATGTAGAGGAAAGAAACCTTTAGAGTTAAGAAAATTAGCCACCGAATAACAACTCATAAGACGTCACATGACCTGGGCCTCACAGTTCGCCTTTCAGGCTTGCCCAAACGGCTTTTACGGCTTCTCAAAGCACGATAACCTTAGAAGTAATCTGAGACTAGGAGGTGTGAAATCATGATGCAGCAAAAATATTTACCATTCACTGAACAGCAATTGTTATCGCATTTTGCTGATGTTAGGCGAAATGGCAAATGTAGTGGGAACGCTAAGCATCTTGAATACTACAAAAATAGCATTCAAGCATACAAAAAATATCTTACCAGGAACCCCAATAGGGTGGGAAAACCACTACAAGAGACGAAAGCGCCTTGCCAAATAGAAAAAGATGAAAGATTCTGGATTGCAGCATCTACGATGACCATCTTCTATAGTCGAAACAGAACAGAACAATATGTTTCTCTATTTAAGGCGGCCTACGGTAATGGACCTCCTGTCGAAGGGATAAACAGTTGGCACGACTGCTTTGAGGGCAAGTTATGTCTATTTTTTGAAGCAAATTTGCCATCACCTCATTTATATAAAGAGTGGTTATTAAACAACATTGCTAAGAGGCAATTTATCCCATATGTTTTGGATAGTGCTCATAACAAAAAGAATCTCGAAGGCGCCACCAACGTCGATGCTCTACTTTTGAACTCAGGAAATGGATTTGCGGTGATAATTGAAGCAAAAGTGCTATCGGATATATCTTACCAAATCACCTATGATGTTATCCGTAATCAAATTGCCCGCAGTATTGATGTCATGCTGGAAAAAAATGATACTCTTTGCGACCCATTGGATAAGCGAGACCCGGAGAAAACCTTGTTCTTAATGATCACACCAAAACTCTTTAAAGACAATCCCACAAGCCGCTTATACGGGTACAAATTCAACGAATATAAGAACAATCCAAGCTCTTTAGCTCAGGATCTACCACATAGAAAAGATTGTAATTGGCAAAATATAGCCAAGAGGTTGGGTTGGCTGAGCTGGGAAGACTTTAGGAATGTGAATAAAGATTGTTGCCAGTGGTTGGAATAACCCCGTGTGCGCCAATGTTTATCGAAGTGTATCAGGCTCTGCTGGACTTCAGATACGCTAGAGCCCTTATACGCCATTGGTCTAGACGATGAGAAATCTGAAGATAGAGCTACCGGAATGGTTCGATGTCTTCAGCCTGGTTTGTGCTGGCGGCAAAGAAGCCCTTCAATGGGACCTCCCCGAGGCATGGGTGCACGCTGAACTTTACGCCGAACTCAAGAGACGAGCAGGTTCTACTGGCTGGCTGCCCTTTCCTACAGAAGTGCCTTACGTCACTCTTTATCCCGTGCAGCTACCCAAGAAGACGAACCGCGATTGGAAAACAGCGGGGGCAGTCAAATGGGTGGACCTGTGCTTGCGGTCAGAGGCGCATAACGCTTGGTGTTGGTTCGAATTCAAGGTGCGTCACGTCCGGGAAGATAAGTGGCACCGCAATGCTTCCCTGCAAGCGCGAGACGCCTTTCGCAAAGACGTCGTTGCCCTGATGGGACTCGATACCGACAAGACTGCTGACACTTGGGCAGCACCTGACACCTATACAAAGGCTTACTGGTTTGAGGACCTTTTGAAACCATGTGCTGAAAGTCTTCGCTCCGGTCGGCATCACTTAGTAGCAGCCTTCCTGCAGCTCGACAGCGAGTTTAATCCAGCCGTATGGGAAGAGAAAAACTTGATTGAGCAAATCCATAAGTGGTTTTCTTATCGAGACAAGCAAGCCGGCCATCAGCACACTTATCCAGGGATTAGCGTAGCAAAATTGGTGCAGCCCCTTGCCGGAAACCGCTCACTATTAGTTTGTAGGTGGTCTTTAGGTTCTGAGGATATGAGAACGACCCATAAGAGGTACTTTTTGGGTCAATTCATTTGCCTAATTGCCCCGTTCTTGGCAAAAGGTGGAAACCCTGATCTCACCATATAAAAACGATTGTCCGGACATCGGACACTATGCCTAAAACCCTTATTATTACTGCTTATTCGAGAAGGCGATAAAAAGAATACAAGACAGTTTATAAATAAACAAACAAGAGCACTGCTTATAAGTCCTATTCGATTTGACAATGAGCTGCAAAAATGCTATAATTCGCTGCACTAAACAATGTTGTCCATAGGAGGATAACCAAGAAGGCAAGGTATCCGAGACTACAGAGGGTCATCCCATAGGCCTTCTGAGGATAAGGAAATGTACCTGCGAAGGTTATCTACAGGTGAACCCATTCTTTCGAATAGAGAGAATGGGTTTTTGTTTTTTGAATAGAGAATACGGCTCTCAAAACATCATCTGCCTAAAACCGTCCCCTATGATATGCAGAGAAACTACCATCGAGGAGAGAAAATGGAAACATTGATAGCTGACTATTTATCAAAACTGGAGTTTGGGGAATTGCAATCATTCAAGAACATGGGGGTCATTCCACTCCTCACATCTATCAACGGCAGTCCAAAGTATCTCACCCTCAAGGAAGCACTGGAGAAGAAACTGCTCAACGTTAAAGAGGTAGATGAGGGCGGTTCTGTGCCTGAGCTTAAAGTCATAAACAAAGCAAAAGTCTCTGTTCTTCTTCTTGACGGTGAGGAACTGGTGGGGGCAAAAACAGAACAGAGTCGTCAATACCACCATCCTTTTGAAGAAAGAATCAGAAACCGTCATTCCCGTCAGCTGCACCGAGCAGGGACGATGGTCATACGTCTCAGAAGAATTTGCCGACTCCGGCACCGTTCTTTCCCCCCGGATGAGGATGGTAAAGGCAGCTTCTATCAATGCCTCACTCAATGCCTCCCAAAGATACGAATCAGACCAGATGGCCGTCTGGGATGAGATTGAGGATTTATCTGAACGTGCTCAGACCCGCTCAGCCACCGGAGCAATGAGGCATGTCTATGAATCCAGGGCTAAGGATTTAGAGAAATACCTGGAGACCTTCAAGTATGTACCTCATCAAAGGGGTCTTTATGTCATTATTAATGGAGAGACAGTAGGGTTCGATAGGGCAGGGGACCGACCATCGATTTGAAGGTAGGGCAATTCTAGGTTCTGCACTTCTATATCGAAAAAAAGTTATTCATATGGCTTTCTTTAAGGCTGCAGAGAGCAGCAAGACAGGAAGAATGTCTAGCTATAGTCGGCGCAGAGAGTTGGAGGATATGAGGTGTTGATACAAACCTCAATAATTGTTAGGGTTTCGTTTCAGCTAAGGGTTATTGCAGATATAGTCTCCGGTTGCAGATTACCGAATAATCAGGGCGTATCAAGTTCCCATGGGAGGCATTAGTATGTCTGTCAAAGTTGACAGTCTTAAAGGGCCAATTGAGAAAGGCTCCCTCAAGGAGGTTTTGTGATGAGTAAAAGCACGAGTTTTCTCTATCAACTTGCCAGAACAGCAAACGATATCGAAAAGCTCGCCAGCGAAATAGGTCTTTACGTTGCTTCGGCGGACGTCTCCGCAAGCTGCGCCTTTAAGTTTGATGAGTGGAAAAAATTTGTTCAGGGAATAAACAAAGCTGATGAAGAGTTCAAGAGAGCAATGCTTGATTAAAGGAAAAGGGGAAACAGAAAATAGCTTCGTTTTTCTTCGAGAGTGTGGAAAAAGGGGAAGCCGTCTTATGAGCAAAGTATATTTAGCCAAATACCGAATGGGAAAAACAAGAATTCAAGAAAGACGGGAGTAAAGGCAATATAATGGTTCGCAAAGAATCCAAGCATGTGACAAAGCCTCATTATTTAGGTCATAGAAAAAGATTGAGAGAAAGATTTATGAAGCACGGAATTGAAAGCTTGCAAGATTACGAAGTTGTAGAGCTACTTCTAACTTTCTCCATACCTCAAAAAGATCTCAAACCGACAGCTAAGGATCTGCTTGAGAAATTTGGGTCTCTCAAAGGCATTTTTGACGCACCGCCTGAGGAACTAAAAGTTTTTCTCCATGTGAAAGACAAAACAGTTGAACTCATTACTTTTATAAAAGATGTAAGTGCCCTCTATCAGATGGAAAAAGCCAAGGAGAAACCCATTTCAAAGACTCCCAAGGAGCTGATCGAGTATTGTATTAAAAAAATTGGTGACAAAAAAGACGAGGAATTCAGGGTGATTTATCTTAATAGCAAGTTCTCTATTGTTGATGATGATACTGTTTCACAGGGCACTATCGACAGAACCACAGTTTATCCAAGGAAAGTGATAGAAATGGCTTTAAAACATAAGGCTTGCGCATTAGTTTTTGCTCATAATCATCCCGATGGGGACCCGCAACCTTCTGATTATGATATTAACCTGACTAAGGCTCTCGACTTAGCTGCCAAAACACTTGGAATTATAGTCTATGACCATATAATTGTAACTCCCAGTAATTATTTTAGCTTCCGGGAAAGAAAACTTTTGTGAAGAAAATAATTGAGCTAATCCAGGAGCATTTTCCAGATTTGAATGATGCTCAATTAGAGGCAATCACGGAAACAGAGGGTCCTCTTCTTGTAATTGCTGGGCCAGGGACAGGCAAAACGCTTGTTCTTGTTTTGAGAACGCTTTGTTTACTTCTTTCAGAAAAAGCAGTTCCTTCCGAAATCATCCTGACCACTTTTACTCAAAAAGCAGCATTTGAGCTCAGGGATAGAATAAGTCAAATAGCAAGAAAATTGGGATACAGAGGTCAACTGCACGAGCTTGAAATTGGAACTATCCATAGTATATGTAGTAACTTTATAGATAAGTACATACAACACACCCCCTTGAAAAATAATTACGTTATCTTGGATGAGCTTACTCAATATCTCTTTTTTTACGAGAATTTTAATGAAATAGTTGGCGAGTCTTCCAACAGCAAATTTCTTAATCGCTGGGCTACAAAATGGACTGCTATTAAGAGGTTAATCCCGTACCTTAATAAGATTACTGAGGAATTAATAAATATTGACGGATTATCCGCATTTCCAGATTCATTTGTAGAACAACTTACACCTGTTTATCTGAGATACCAAGAATTGATGTACGATTCTAATAGAGTTGACTTTGCTCATCTTCAAAAGATATTTCTGGATTTATTAAACAATTCCACTCTGTATAGCAAAATTAAAGGGAAAATAAAATATATAATGGTGGATGAATATCAGGATACCAATTATATCCAGGAACAGATAATATTAACTCTAGGAAAACCCGATTATAACGTCTGCGTAGTTGGAGATGAAGACCAGGCTCTTTATCGATTTAGAGGAGCAACTGTTCGTAATATTCTTGAATTTAAGACCCACTTCAATCACTGCAAGGAAATTAAGCTTGCTATCAATTATCGTTCCCACGAATTCATCATCTCTGCTTATAATAAGTTTATGGCTTCTATTGATTGGAAAAATCCTTCTGGTAGTGCTCCTTTCAGATTTTCAAAGGAGATTCTCCCCACTCCCAAGGTAAATTTTCCCGATTATTCGGCTGTTTTTTGTATCTGGGGAGAAAATAAGAATGATGAAGCAGAGCGGTTTGCAAGGATGGTTAAATTCTTAAAAGAAAATAGGATTATTCAGGATTATAGTCAGATAGCTCTTTTATTAAGCAGTGTTCGCTTGAATTCAAGTAAACATTATCTTGATGCTCTTACAAATTATGGAATTCCTTATTTTGCCCCTCGTGCAAAAGCTTATTTTGAGAATGAAGAAGTTAAATTAATCCTTGCCTGTTATGCGGTTATCTTTGGATTTCATGAAGAGCTAAAAAGTTCCGCCAATGATAAATTAAAGAAATTCATCGAAGAGGCTTTACTCCTTCTCAAGAACTATATTGATTCTCCTTTGGCTCATTACATCCAGAGAAAGTTTGAGCAAGTCTCAAATTTAAGAAAGGGGGGATCGCTGGATCTTACTGTAATTGACTATTTCTATCAGCTTCTTGCTTATAAGCCGTTCTGCGATTTGCTGAAAGAAGAGAATAAGGCAAGAAATCTGGCTATCCTTTCAAAGCTCCTCAATGCCTTTCAGGTTTACTACCATATTTCTTTGGTGACCTTCAATAACAAAGATTTGATAAAGCTGTATCTCTTTAATAGCTTTTTCAACTTCTTAATTAGAGGAGGAATAGACGAATACGAAGACCCTGACAATCCTGTCCCCAAAGGTTATGTCCAAATTATGACTGTCCATCAATCAAAGGGATTGGAATTCCCGGCGGTGGTAGTAGGGTCGCTAAATAAAATATTTAAAGCGGGAAAACAAGTTGATAGAGACTTATCTTCTTTTTATCCTCGTGGAGCTTTTGAACCGGAGGAGCGCGTTACCGAGTTTGATAGAATGCGTCATTTTTATGTTGCCTTTTCCAGAGCAGAAAAAATTCTCGTTCTTACTACTCCAACCGAACCCAAGGTATACTTTTCTCCCATCTGGGAAGGCCTTGACCAGTGGCCCTATGTGGAGAGGGAAACTTTAAAAGCTCTGGAGTTTACCTCAAAATCTCAGTTTATTCCTAAGAAATCTTACAGCCTTACCTCTCACATAAATGTCTATGAGACCTGCCCTAAGCAATATCTCTTTTACAAAGAGTATCAGTTTACGCCTTCTCGTGCAGGAACGATTTTGTTTGGCTCTCTTGTTCATCAAACCATAGAGGATATTCATCGCTGCAGTCTTGAAGGGAAAGTGGAGCGGATAGATACTCCTAAAATAGAGCAGTGGTTCGAGCAAAATTATCATACTCTTCTTACTTCTGGAATGCGCCCTCTTGGCAAGACCCAGAAAGAGGTCGCTTTGAAACAGGTCTTAAACTATTTTCGGCAAAACTATGACTATTTAAATAAGATAATAGAGACTGAGGTTGATGTTTCAGCGGAGAAAGATGAATATATTCTTACAAGCAAAATAGACCTTCTATTAGGGGAAGATGAAAAGTTAGAACTTTTGGACTTTAAGACCCAGCCAAAGCCTGACGTAAATAATCCAGTTATAGATAGGTATTGTAAACAGCTTTGCCTTTATGCTTATATATTAAAGCAAAGGTATAAGAAGAATTCGGAGAGACTTTTCATTTACTGGACTTCCGAAGAAAAAAGAAAAAATGCCTTGATGGAGTTCCAATATGACGAGGCTAAAGTTGAGGAAGCGGGAGGGCATTTTGATGAAGTTGTAGCAAAAATTAGAGCAAAGAAATTCGATGTTAAAGTCATGCCTGAGGCAAAAACCTGCAAAGAATGCGATTTTCGATTTTACTGTTCAATGCAAGGGGTTATAAAATTAAAATAGCCATATAGTTTAAAACACGGTAGCTGCAAGCTTTAGCTTGCGCAAAGAGGAGGATTAGATGCCAAGGATTGATATTAAAAAAACCGAACTTGTCTGGTCTGGTAAATATGATGAAAAAGGGAAATTAGAACCAGTGGAAAAGGTGAATCTTCCTTTTCAGATTGTAGAGGCGGTAAACGCACCAAGAATTGGAAAAGCCAAGGAAGATAGACAGCTTTCCCTTTTTGACTTCTATGACGCAAAGGAAGGAGATACTTTTGAAGAAGGCTGGAAGAATAAGCTCATCTGGGGAGATAATAAATTAGTCATCTCATCACTACTACAAAACTTTGCTGGGAAGATAAACCTTATTTATGTCGACCCTCCATTCGCTACTGGTGCGGACTTCAAGTTCAGAGTTCAGGTTGGCGATGAAAACGAGCAAATTACTAAAGAGCATTCCATCCTTGAGGAAAAGGCTTATCGAGATACCTGGGGAAGTGGCTGGGACTCTTACCTTAGGATGATGCATGAAAGACTTATCTTGATGAAGGAATTACTGGCAGATAATGGGAGCATATATGTGCACTTAGACTGGCATGTGGGACATTATGTTAAGGTGATGATGGATGAGATTTTTGGGCTGGAGAATTTTCAAAGGGAGATTTCAGTCAGTACAGGATGGGCGCTAGGATTTAAGACGACAGCAGGTAACTGGATTAAACAACACGACATTGTATTGTTCTACGCTAAAGGTGCGGATTTCTCGTTCTGCAAACAGTATGCTCGCTATCCAATTGACTATACTAAGAGAGCCCGGAGCGATCCTAATGGAAGACTGTGGGTTGACCAGAGCCTGGGAAAGATTTCTGAGGAGAAACTAGAAATCCTAAAAACAGAGGAAAAGGTATTTGAGACAAAAAGCGGGGGTTGGAGGAAGAAGCAGTATTTAGATGAGATGCCTGGTATTCTGGTGGGCGATATTTGGGTAGACATTAATCCTATCAATTCTCAAGCATTGGAGAATCTACAATTTGATACCCAAAAACCCGAAGCTCTCTTAAAGCGCATCATTCTTGCGTCATCCAACCCTGGCGATCTCGTTGCCGACTTCTTCTGTGGCTCAGGCACAACCTTAGCAGTAGCTGAGAAACTCGGTAGACGTTGGATAGGCTGCGATTTATCAAGATACGCCATTCATATTACCAGAAAAAGACTGCTTGAGATTGAGAACTCTAAGGATTTATTGAGCGAAAACAATCAAAAGTACGATAAAAAGGCGCACCCTTTTGAGATTCTTAATCTGGGAAAATATGAAAGGCAAATCTGGCAGGGAATTACCTTTGACAACGAGGACAAAGAGACTCTACTTTACCAGTATCTTGCTTTTATCCTGAAGCTTTATGGAGCAGAGCCCATTTCAGGTTTTACGCATATTCATGGTAGAAAGGACAGCGCCCTTGTTCATATTGGTGCGGTGGACACTCCTGTTACTATTCAGGAAATCATCTCTGCAATGAAAGAGTGTAAGGCTACCGGTCAAAAAGAACTTCACGCTTTGGGCTGGGAGTGGGAGATGGGATTAAACGACGCTATCCAGGATATAGCTAAAAATGAGGGAATAAAGCTTTACTTGAGAATCATCCCCAACGATGTTATGGACAAGCAGGCGGTGGAAAAGGGCGATGTTCGTTTTTTTGAGCTCGCTTATTTTAGAGTTGCCATAAATGGGGTAGAACCCCGAAATACACAGCCTATCATAATCTCAGACAGAACCGCCAAAGTGGAGTTGAAAGACTTTGTCATCCCCCATACTGATTTAATTCCCGATGATGTCCAGGAGAAAATCACCAAGTGGACCGACTGGATAGATTACTGGGCCATAGACTTTGACTTTCAAAATGATGCTTTCAACAATTACTGGACCTCTTATCGAACTAAAAAAAACCGCGAATTAGTGTTTAAGCCTATTCCTTATACTTACAAGGAGGCTGGGAAATATAAGATTTTTGTTAAAATAATTGATATTTTTGGCATCGATACCTCGCAAATTTTTGAGCTGGAGGCAAAATAAAATGGAAACACCAAAACCCATAGTTCAATATGATAAGATCCTACCTTACATTGAAGATAGAGAGCCGTGGGTCAAGCCAGACCGTCACCTGGTTAAGGATGGCACTAACTCTTATAAAGTGGTCGCCGGCCGAAGACCCAGCAAAATGCTCCTGGTAAATAAGCTCCGCTCCGAGATAGATAACTGGCGAGATACAGGTTATCCCGGCGTTACTGACACCACGAGGGGACTTTTAAATTATTGGTTTGAAAATGACTATACTGTGAACAGTAGACCCTTTCATTTCTGGTTCTGTCAAAGAGAAGCTATAGAAACACTCATTTACCTTTTTGAGGCTAAACAGTTCAATGACTTAGAGTGGATAATAAAAGAGTATGCCGAAAATTTTCGGAGGGGCCTTTTCAAAAATGCCGTAGAGATAGTAGAGGATATGGAAGGGAAAAGAAAAATCATTAGATATTTCCCGGACTTTGATCAAGAGGGACAGCAGGACTTGCCCGAGAAAAACCTTTTACGCTATGCCTTCAAAATGGCCACTGGTTCAGGCAAGACTATGGTGATGGCCTTAGCGATTGTCTGGTCTTACTTCAACAAAAGAAGAGAAAAAGACTCAAGATTTTCAGATAATTTTCTGATCGTTGCCCCCAATGTAATCGTCTTTGAAAGATTAGCCAAGGACTTTGCTAACAAGGAAATTTTTACCCAGTATCCCTTTATTCCCCGGGGTTGGCAGTTGGACCTAAAGGTCATCTTAAGAGGGGATTCTTCTCCCTTGAATCCGAGTGGTAATCTTATTGTTGATAATATCCATCAAATTTATGAATCTCGAGAGGGAGACAAATGGACTCCGCAAAATGTTGTAGAAGCAATCCTTGGAAGAAAACCCCAGAAAGACTTAGCCAAAAGACCTATTTCGCTCCTTACTCAAATAAAAGGGCTCGCTAACCTCATTGTTTTAAATGACGAAGCTCACCATGTTCACGATGAAAGCCTTCAGTGGCATAAGACCTTAACTTCAATTCACCGTTCATTGTCTGGCGGTCTAACTTTATGGCTTGGTTTTTCTGCGACTCCGAAAGACCAAAATGGCACGTATTTTCCCTGGATAACTGTTGACTATCCCCTTGCTCAAGCAGTCGAGGATAGAATCGTCAAAGCACCCTTAATTGTCCATCGTGTAGATAGAAAAGATCCCGAAAACATAAATAGGGACAATGTGGTGCAAAAATATGGCGATTGGATCACCGCGGCATTAGAGAGATGGAAGGAGCATTTTACAGTTTATAAAGAGGTGGGCAAAAAACCTGTACTTTTTATTATGACGGAAAAGAACCGATATGCAGATAGAATTGCCGAGCAGATTAGAAAATTAAAGAGAGAACTGAGCTTGAAGAATCCAGAGAAGGAAGTTTTAGTCATTCACACCGAAACAAGAGGAGACAGAAAAGGAGAAGTCAAAAAAGCTGACCTAGATAAGTTGAGAGAGGAAGTAAGAAAAATAGATGAGCCTGAGAGTAAAGTCAAAATCATAGTCAGCGTTTTGATGCTCAGAGAAGGCTGGGATGTTCAAAATGTTACCGTTGCCCTGGGACTGAGGCCGTTTACCTCAAAAGCCCAAATACTTCCCGAACAGGCGGTGGGAAGAGGCCTCAGATTAATGCAAAGCACAGGTATTGGCCCTGAGTGCACTCAAACACTGGAAGTTATGGGAACCCAGGCCTTTGAGGAATTTGTGAGGAAACTTGAAAAAGAAGGAGTGGGTATAAACACGGTAAGTACCCCTCCTCCTTTAGGGGTGACCATTGCTCCTGAGAAGTCAAGACTGAGATATGATATAGAAATTCCCGGAACTGAGTTAAGATATACCCGGAACTATAAAAGCATTTCCAATCTTGACCCTTTGAAGATTTCTTCTCTTTTCGATTCCCAAAAATTAGATGAGCAGAGAAAAATTCTTTTAAGGATGGAATTTCCTATAACTGAAACAGAAGTCCATAGAGCAGCTATAAGTCCAACTTTTCTTGAAACAGGTGGGGAGTTATTCTCATATATCACCAATGAAGTAAAGAAGAGAGCAAATCTTACTTGTAATTTCTGGGAGGTGTATCCCTTTGTAGAAAAGTATATCTCTCAAAGGTGCTTTGAAGTTAAGGTAAGTATCAAGGACGAGAAAGTCCGTCGGAACTTAAGGGATATAATAGTCCGTGAGGCAATCATAAACCTTCTGGCCAAGAAATTGGGGGAAGCAACTGCCCAGCAAAAAGAAACTGTCCTTATCTCTTCTCCTCTAAAACTTTCGAGGGTAACTCCTTTCATCTGGCGTAGAAAGCGTTTAAGACTGAATAAGACTATTTTCAATTTTGTTGCCGTATTTAACGATTTTGAGGCAGAATTTGCTTCGTTTCTTGATAAATCCAATGACATTACAAAGTTTGCCTCTCTTACTGGCAATTTTAAGGTAGATTACTTGAGTTCTCGGGGTGCCATAAGATTTTATTGGCCTGATTTTGTCGCTGTCCAAGAAATCAAAGGAAAAGCAACAAGGTGGATAATAGAAACTAAGGGAAGAGAATATGAGGATACAGATAGAAAAGATGCCGCAATCAAGAAGTGGTGCGAAGATGTGTCGAAGCAAACAAAAATTCCCTGGCATTACCTCAAAGTCCCACAAAGTATATTTGACAAAGAAAAGCATAAGATTAGGAAATTTCACGAATTGATAGAAGCGACCAAAGGCTCAAATCATCTTCAAATGTTTTTCAATCAAGGACCATGCGAAGATTGACAAAAAGTTTACTTAAGAAAAGTCAGGGAGCATTCTTACTATCCTTAGAAGTTTTCAATAAGCCAACAATTGAATATAGGACAGAGTCTTTCAGCATTTTGTTCACAAATTCATGGGAGCTGTTATTGAAGGCGTACCTTTTCCAAACAAGTGGAGGACAGAAGCTCAGCATTTTTCGCAGAAAGAAAAGAAACCAAAAAAGAGAATCACTGTGCATTGATGAATGCCTTGGAAAAGCCTTTCCAGATGATAAGAATCCTGTAAGGAAGAATATTGAGTATATTTCTGAAATTCGGAATGAGGCTGTTCATCTTATTATAGTGGAACTAGATCCATATTTTTCCCGGGTATTTCAGAGCGGAGTATTTAATTATTTCGAGTATATAGAAAAATGGTTCGGTATTACTTTATCAGAAAAGCTCAAACCAGGATTTATCAGTTTGGTTTCAGATGAAAAAGCTTTGAAAGACGTATCTGTTCTTAAGAAAAAATTTAACAGAGAAGATCGGCAATCAATTAGTTCGTGGATAGAGAGATTTAAAGAACTCGAAAAAATAGGGATTAAAGCAACAGTTCCAATAACTTATTCTGTCGTTTTAGTGGGAAGCCGTAAAAAGGCTGATATAGTTTTATCCGAAGGGGTAAAAGGTCAGCAGACAATTATCTTAGAGAGATACCGAGATATCGAACAAAAGTGTCCCTATCGGAGAACAGACGCAATGGCTCTGATTTTAAAGAGACTTAAAAGAGAGATCAAGTTTACAGTATATGATTTTGATGCTTATTGTTTTGCTAGCGGGATAAAAAAATCAAACAAAAACGATTATTACTGGAAACCAAAACACTACTCTGGACAATATTCACAAAAACTAATTGATGAAATTGTGGTCTCCTTAAATTCTAAGCCTGGACTAAGAGAAAAGCTGAGGAAACAGTATGCTGAACATCTCAAGCATAGGAGGAAAAAGAGTTGAATCCTTACCTATAAATTAACTAATGATGAATGAATTCAAATAATCATGTCAGCACTACATTTCAAGAGGCTGATCTAAGGAAGAATTAGAAACCGATTGGCCTGTCTAAAAACAGTTTCAGAGTAGTGGTTGCTCGTACAAAAGATGCTCTTACTGAAAAGAATTTAAGGGCAATTGAAGAGCTGCAGCTTGTACCTAGTGACTAGGTAATTCTTTCACGGTCGTTTAATCTTAACGGTATCCTGACTTTCGCCAATACAAGGCTTTGTTCTTTGAAAAGTGCATGAGTTGGGTGTTTTAGGCATTCGATGTGTATTACCTAATATATTGATTAGAACTTATTATCTTAATGTCGTTCCTTGACAAATTCTGAGGTTGTGATATACTATAATTAGTATTACCCCAGAGGATAATCATGGCCTCTCTTATAAAGAAGAAAAAAGGCAAAAGGCTCTACTACTATGTGGTTGAATCAAAGAGAGTTAATGGTAAACCCAGAATTGTAAATCAAACCTATCTCGGTCCTGTGGAAAGGGTTGTTAGGATACTCAGAGAGTATCCTAAAAGAGTAGAGCCTAAAGAAGTAGAGCATCTTAACTTTGGCCTTCTTGCTGCTCTTTTATCCCTTGCCAAAAGGATTAATCTGGTAGACACCATAAACAGACACA
>Ga0307438_1001446_pt1 | contig 15163 bp, 15 predicted proteins | sample SalMarWE160110MG_FD_202144 | JGI IMG/M metagenome (GOLD analysis project Ga0307438, IMG submission 202144) | Salt marsh sediment microbial communities from the Plum Island Ecosystem LTER, Massachusetts, United States - WE1603-110 | ecosystem: Environmental > Aquatic > Marine > Intertidal zone >... | reverse complement strand
GACATGGCCACCCAGATCGAGGCCGCCCGCCACCTGGTCTATCAGGCGGCCTGGCTGGTCGACCAGGGAAAGTACGACCGTCAGTACGCCCCCTACCTGTCCTTCGCCAAGGTCTTCGCTACCGAGATGGCGGTCAAGGTCTCCTCCGATGCCCTCCAGATCCTGGGCGCCCAGGGCTACATGAAGGACCACCCCCTGGAGCGCCACTATCGCGACGCCCGCCAACTGATGATCGTGGAGGGCACCAGCCAGATCCAGCGCATGATCATCGGCCGCGCCCTGGCCGAGGGGGACATCGTCTACGGGTAGAAAGCAGGACGAGCGGAACCAACATCGGAAATCGACGTTGAGATATAAGGTAGCATCATGTCCTTCGTAGTAACAGTCTACGTGCCCGAAGCCATTGTCATGGCCTCCGATAGCCGCCAGACGCTCACCCTCAAGGGCAAGGTGGAGACCGTCAACTCCGACTTCACCTACAAGACCTTCCTGCTACCCGAACAGCAGGTGGGAGTGAGCACCTTCGGCCAGGCCGCGCTGGGGGGCGTGAGTGTGCAAAGCCAGATGGAGCGCTTCGCCGAGGAGATGGTGGAGGAGGAAGACGATGTCGAGGCCGTGGCCCACAAGCTGGTGAGCCATCTCCACGACAAGTATCCGAAGGCCGACACCGGCTTCTACGTGGCCGGCTACAAGCGAGAGGGGCGAGCCAGCGTTCCCCACGTTTACTACTGCCACGTGAAGAAGAACCTGGTGCAGAGGCGGAATGTGAATCCCCAGACAGGCGATGTCACCTACGGGGCCACCTGGGCCGGCCAGGTGGATGTCATCACCCGCTTGCTGAAGGCCAAGCAGGTCGTGGGCCCCGACGGCCAGCTCGTGGAGATTGCGGGCGCCCGGATCAACTGGCACCTGATGAATGTGCAGGATGCCATCGACTTCGCCATCTATGCCGTGCGCACTACCATCGACACCATGCGCTTCGAGGCGCGGCCCAAGAATGTAGGCGGCCCCATCGATCTCCTCCTCATCACCCCTCAGGGCAGCCGCTGGATTCAGCGCAAGGAGCTCCACGGCCAGCCTTCCCTCAGCCCGGAGATGACCTAATCGCCATTGGGGCGAAGGGGGTAGCAGGGTGCGTGTCGGTGCCTTTCTGGCCGCCTTTCTCTTGCCGGCGACCCTGGTGTTCGCCGCCTGCGCCGAAGAGGAAGAGGCCCCGCCGTCTCCCACGCCAGCGCCGTCCTCGTCCAGCGTAGCGGAAGAGTTCCTCGGCCTCTGGCAGCAAGGCAGCTACAGCCAGATGTATGAACTGCTGGCCTCCTCCGCCCAGGCCGGGATCAGCCGCGAGGACTTCGTCGCCCGCTACGAGGCCATCGCCGAGGAGGCCAGCATCAGCGGCGTCAGCTATCTGTTCCAGCCCTCGCCCGACCCCGATGCCACCGAGCTGCCCTTCTCGGTCACTATCTCCACCGCCTTCTTCGGCGACATCGCCCAGATGAATACCATGAATCTGGTGAAGGAAGGCCAGGGTGAAGAGGAGCATTGGCGCATCCTCTGGAGCCCCTCCCTCATCTTCCGAGAGTTGACCGGCTCCTCGCTCGTCCATTTTTTCACCGACGTGCCCCAGCGAGGTGCCATCTACGACCGTCACGGCAACCCCCTGGCCTTGGACGGCCGCGTGCACGTGGTGGGGGCGGTGCCAGGGCTGATCAACGACAAGGAGGCGCTCATCTCCACTCTGGCCGAGAGGCTGGAGATGGCGGAGGAGAAGATACGGGAGGAGGTGGAGGCGGATGTCCCCTCCTACTACTTCATCCCCCTCAAGACCCTGCCCTACGGCACGCCCGACGAGGCCATCCAGCCTTTCTACCAGATGGAAGGCGTGGTCGTGCGGCCGCATCTCCAGCGGGTGTATCCTCAGGGCAGCCTGGCCGGCCACACCCTGGGCTATCTCATGGAGGTGAGCCCGGAGCAGCTAGAGGAACTGGCCGGCGAGGGCTATCGGGCCGGCGACATGGTGGGGGCGGCCGGCCTGGAGGCCTACTTCCAGGACGAGCTGGCAGGCCAGCGGGGCGGGACGCTGGCCATTATCACCCCCGAGGGCACCATCTCCCATGTGCTGGTCAAGAAGGAGGCCAGTCCGGGCAGGGACATCCACCTGGCCATCGACATCAACGTCCAGCGGGAAGCTGAGGCGGCCCTGGGCGATCGCGCAGGGAGCATCGTGGTGATGGACCCCATCGACAATAGCATCCTGGCCATCGCCAGCCACCCGACCCTCAACCCTAACGATTTCATCGACGGCCTTAGCGTAGAGGTCTTCCAGCAGCTGGCCTCCGATCCGCGCGAGCCCTTCTTCCACCGAGCCGTCCTGGCTACCACCGCGCCGGGCTCCACCTTCAAGGTGGTGACCATGGCCGCCGGGCTGGAGAAGGGCGGCTACACCGCCAGCTCCACCCTGCCCTGCCCGCCAGTGTGGTACAGCCTGGGGCCGGAGAACGCCAAGCGCAACTGGCAGTCGGTGGACCGCGGCTTGCTGACCCTGGGGCAGGGACTGATGGCCTCCTGCAACCCCGTTTTCTACGAGGTGGGGCTCACCCTGGATCATACCGACCCGGAGATCCTACCCTCGTTCGCTGCCGCCTTCGGCTTCGGCAAGCCATCGGGAGTGATCGGTCTGGAGGAGGCCCAGGGGGTAGCAGCTGGCCCGGCCTGGAAGCAGGAGCAGGTGGGAGAGCCCTGGTACAGCGGCGACAGCGTGAACATGAGCATAGGGCAGGGCTTTCTGCTGGTCACCCCTCTGCAGCTAGCCAACATGTACAACACCATCGCCGGCAGCGGCATCCTGCGCACACCCCTTCTGGTGCAGCGCATCGCCTCCGCCGATGGGGTGGTGTCCCAGGAGTTCACCGCCGCTGAGATCAACCCCCTGCCAGCCTCTCAGGCCACGCTGGAGGCCATCCGCGACGGCCTGGCCCTGGTTATCGCCGACCCCGGCGGCACCGCCTACAGCACCTTCCTGGGCTCCAGCGTGGCGGCGGCGGGGAAATCGGGCACCGCCGAGGACATCATCTTCCAGGACCACGTCTTCTTCGTGGCCTATGCCCCTCGCGATGACCCGGCCATCGTGGTCCTGGTAGCCCTGGACGAGGGCCAGTCGGGCTCTCTGGAGGCGGGACCGATGGTGCGGCGCGTCCTGGAGGCCTACCTGGCGGGCGGCTAGGCCTGCTTGCTGGCTTCTTGGGCCCAATGCTACAATGAACGAAAAGTGTTGTGCTCCCCGCGCTGTTATGGATAACGATTTTGCCATCGATATTGATGCTGTCTTCGAGGTCATCGATAAGGCCGATGTCATCACCATCCGCTTCCTGATCCTGTCCCAGCGCCTCCTCATCGACGCTCGCTGCTCGAAGAGCGAGGGTCCCCTGATAAAGCCCGTGCCGCGGGCTGCATCGCTGGAGGAGCGCTTCAAGAGCATCAAGCAGCTACGCCCTCGCTTCCGTCTCCCCAAGAAGATCACCGCCATCTGGTGGCCCAAGCACGTCCGGGAGCTGGTCACCTGCGGCGTTTGGGATCGCATCGTGCAGCGGCTGGCCAGCGCTGGCTTCCCTCAGGCGGACGAGCAGTGCCAGAAGGTTCTGGAGGAGCTTATCCGGCAGGAGGAACAGGAGATCCTCAACGCCGTCGCGGGCGAGGGCTACCACTGCCTCTGGGAGAGAACACGGTAGGCTGATGCGACGGCACGAGTTCGAGAAGCTGGTTCTCGAAGCCCTGGCCAAGCTACCCGCCGAATTCCAAGAGCACGTCCAGAACCTGGACATCGTGGTGAAATGGCGCCCCAGCCTGGCGGAGCGGCGCGAGGCAAGCAGCGGCTACGACGATGTCCTCTTCGGCCTCTATCTGGGCGTCCCCCTCAGCGAGCGAGGCGCCTATTACAACATGGCCCTGCCCGACAAGATCGTGATATACCAAGAGGCCCACGAGCAGCTCTTTTCCAGCCGGGAGGAGATGGTCGAGGAGGTGCGCAAGACTGTGCTCCACGAACTCGGCCACTACCTGGGAATCGATGAGGAGCGCCTGGAGGAGCTAGACCTGGGCTAGAAGGAGGTTACCCATGGCGTCGACCGGAGAAGTTCAAGCCACCGCGCCTCAACCTAGCGTTCTACAGACGCTACGCCAGCCCAGGATCGTTCTCATCCTGCTGGCCATCTGGGCCATCCTGGGCGTGGTCGCCCAAGTGTTGTCCGGCAGCTTCCTCTTCGATATGGAAGGGCATGAGGCTTCTGGCATCCTGGCAGGGCGGGCCTTCAGCGCCTCCATGGTTATCCCGGCCATCATCTACCTGTGGGCCGCCCGCGCCCCCAAGCGCTATCGCCAGGTCTTCTGGCTGGCCCTCATCGAGCAGGCGGCCGTCGTGCTTAGCTGTTTCTATCACCGGGGCGCTGGGGACATCACCTGGGCAGGGACCATCATTCCGGCTGCCATATCCGCGGGGCTCATCTTCCTCGTCTTCTTCAACCTGTTCCAGCCCCGCGAGGAGGTGCCCCCGTCTGGACTGCCGCCTATGCCTCCTGCCTAAGGGTCTGCAGCAGCCACAGAACCTCAGCGCTCTCCTCCAGCACCGATGTCCACTGGAGAGCCTGCCACAGGCTCTCGCCGCGGGCGTAGCTTCCGTGCCCGGCCACCACGACTACCTTGTGCTGCCGCAGGGCATCGGCCAGAGCCTGGGCCACGTTCTCGCCCCTTGGGACGACCGGCACGACGTCCAGATAGTGCTGGCCCTCCAAATCCTGAGGTCGGATCTCCTTCCCCGCCAGCGACAGGGCGATGGCATGGCGAGGATGGGCGTGGACGACCGCCTCGGCTTCGTTGGCGACGGCGTAGATAGCCTGGTGAAGCGCCAGATCCATGGACGGCTCACCCCCTGGCTCCGAGCCCGGCCGCACCTCCACCAGGTCCCCCTCCGCCAGGTGACCCAGGCGGCTACCGTGGCTGGTGATTATCAGGCCCTCCCGCTGGCGAACGCTCATGTTGCCCCCGTGAGAGGAGACAAGGCCAGCGGTGTACAGGTCTCGGCCCACCTGCTCGAATTCCTCCAGAAAAGAAGACATGAGCGAACTCCTAGCGCTTATCCAGCCCCCGGCCGACCAGCAGCAGGCGGGCCACTCCCTCGGCGGCATCGGCCACCAGTTTCGGCGCCTGGTCCATGGCCTCCCCGACCGACATCGCCCGCGGCGTAATGGCCACCACTGCATCGAAAGCCTCGCCCAGCGCTGCCCGGCAGTCCTCCGCCAGGGAGCCGGCGATGGCTATCACCGGCAGGCCGCAGCCCTTGGCCAGTCTGGCCACCTCCAAGGGTGCCTTGCCGAAGCCGGTCTGGGCGTCTAGCCGCCCCTCGCCGGTGAGCGCCAGGTCGGCCCCCTCCAGCTTCTGCCTGAGCCCCACCGCCTCGGCCACAAGCTTGGCCCCTAGAACGAGCTCTGCCCCCAGAAAGGCAACCAGCCCGGCCCCCAGACCACCCGCCGCGCCTGCGCCCGGCAGGTCAAGCACGCGCACCCCCAGGTCGCGCTCGATGACCTGGGCGTAGTGCCTCAGGGCGGCGTCCAGTTCTTGGGCCACCTCAGGCGTCGCACCTTTCTGCGGGCCGTAGAGCAGCGAAGCTCCTTCAGGGCCGCACAGACGGTTGAAGACATCGGTGGCGGCGAGCACCTGGCACTGCCCGAGGCGGGGGTCCAGACCTGACACGTCGATGCGGCTCAGATGAGCCAGGGCAGCGCCGCCGGGCGGCAGGTCCTGCCCCGCGTCGTCCAGGAGGCGAGCCCCCAGGGCCTGAGCCATGCCAGCGCCGCCGTCGTTGGTGGCGCTGCCCCCTATGCCGACGATGATCCGACGGCAGCCGGCGTCCAGGGCGGCCCGGACGAGCTCGCCCGTGCCGTAGGTAGAGGCGATGCGGGGGTCGCGCTCGTCCTCAGTCAGCAGAATCAGGCCGGAGGCAGCGGCCATCTCGATGACGGCGGTATCGTCGTCGATGATGCCCCAGGCGGCCTCCAGGAGCCGGCCCAGGGCGTCGTGGGCTGCCGCCGTCATCCGCCGACCGTTCTTAGCGACAGTCACCACCGCCTCCACCGTGCCCGGCCCGCCGTCGGCCATGGGCACCAGCACCACGGTGGCGTCGGGCAGGGCCCGCCGCAGGCCCTCAGCCACGGCCTGAGCCGCCTGGACGGCGCTAAGGCTGCCCTTGAACTCTTGTGGCGCGACAACGATCTTCATGACACCGCAGCGCCCCTATTGTAGCGGCGAACAGGGACGAGGGGAACGGTGACAAGACAAGAGCAAACGATGAGAACCATCCTTCGGGAGTGATGCCCCAGTCAGCGAGAATGTTGACTGGTCAAAACGCCGGCCCCTCTTGGGCGATGGCGAACACGGCCTGACCATTGATCTCGGCCCTGGTTCTCTCACCGCGGGCGACCCGCAGGAGGAGGTCCAGGACCTGTTCGCCGACCTCGCTGATGCTCTTTCCGACCAGAATGGTTCCGGCGTCCAGGTCGATGTCGTCAGGCATAGCCTCAAAGAGCTCAGAGTTGGAGGAGATCTTGATTACCGGCACGGCCGGAAATCCGACCGGGGTGCCTCGGCCGGTGGTGAACAGGATGACCTGGGCCCCGGCCGCCGCCATGCCGGCCAGGCTCTCGATGTCGTAGCCGGGGGTGTCCATAACCACCAGGCCCTTGCTGCTTGGTCGATCCCCGTAGTCGACCACCTCCCGGATGGGCGAACTGCCAGCCTTGGCGACGCAGCCCAGGCTTTTCTCGGCAATGGTGGTGAGCCCCGATTCGACGTTGCCGGGGGCCAAAACGGTACCGGCCAGAGGCCCCAGTATCTCCCTCGCCCGCGTCTCCTGCCGCTCCACATTCGCCTTGAGCTTGGCGGCCACCTCCTCGCTTCCCGCCGATTTGAGTAGCGGCCCCAGGGCGCCGATCATCTCGGTGGTCTCGGCAAGAATGGCCGTGCCGCCCAGCTCCACCAGCCGATCAGCGGCCTTCCCCACTGCCGGATTGGCGGTGAGCCCGGAGAAGGTGTCCGAGCCGCCGCACTCCAGGCCCACCATCAGGTCCGCGGCCGTGCCCCTCTCGCGCGGGAGGCTTTCCAGTTCGCCAAGCAAGCGGCGGGCCACGTCCTCGGCTTCATCCGCCGCCTTCCTCGACCCGCCCACCTCCTGGATGACCACGGTCTCCAGCGGCTTCCCGCTCCTGGCCAGGACGCCTTTCAGCAGAGCAGCCGAGACCACCTCGCAGCCAAGGCCCACCAGCACCGCCGCCCCCACGTTTGGGTTCTGCACCAGGCCGGCAAGGGTCTTGATCTGGAGGCCCAGGTCGGGGCCGCCGCGGCCGCAGCCGTGGGCATGCTCTACCGCTACTACGTTCGGCAGTCGACGCCCGACCTCCCGCACCACCCCCGCTGCGCAGGCCACCGTGGCCAGCACCAGGCAGTGGTTACGGATGCCCATGCGGCCGTCCGCCCGCCGCCAGCCGTCGAAAACGAAGTCCTCGCTCATCTTTCGCGCGCCAGATTGTGGGTGTGCACGTACTCGCCCGCTGCGATGTCCTTTGTGGCCCTGCCGATCTCCTCCCCATAGCGGACTACCGCCTCGCCACAGACGATCGGGCCGAGGGCCACCTTACTGCCGCGGGGAATAGCCTCGATTGCCGGCACCTCACCGCCGTCATCGAGTCGCACTACATCGCCCGACTGAACGTCCGCGGCCACCACCGCCACGTTGTCTCTGAGATGCACCCGTATGCCGAGCACCGTCATGCTATTACTTCTATCAGTCCGCAGGGGACAGGTCAACAACCTTAGCCGCTCTGACACCAACCGAAAATTTCTGTACCCGACCCCTTGACAACGAACGGACGTTCTGTTATTCTTTGCTCGTTAGAGAACGCATGTTCTTGAGGAGAATGAGCAATGCGTAGAATTAGTCCACTCAAGAGCCCTCGCTGCCCCGACTGCGGCGGCCCCCTGGTGCACGGCGAAGGCTGCATCTGCTGCCCCCTCTGCGGCTTCACCCGCTGCTAGTAAAGAGAGGAAAGGATGGACCCACTGACCATCGTCATCCAGACCCTACTGGTCGTCAGCGCGGCCAGCCTCTGGGCGTTCTGGGGCCCGTGGAACGACTGGCACCCTCATCCCTAGAGGCGCCTCTCGTTCCCTCGACCCAGCGGCCCGTTTGAAAGGCGGCCGCCAAGGGGATATGATGGAAGCCGCGAGCATCTGTCATGTCCGAACGCTCTTCCCCGGTCGTCGCCATTCTCACCCTGGGCTGCAAGCTCAACCAGGCCGACTCCCAGGCCCTGGCCCGCGAGCTTCTGGCCCGCGGCTGCCAGATCATCGACCGGCCGGCGCCCGCCGACGCCCTGGTCATCAACGCCTGCTCCGTCACCCACGTGGCCGACCGCAAGTCGCGCCACCTAGTGCGCCTGGCCCGCCGCCTGGCTCCCGAGGCCACCATCGTCCTCACCGGCTGCTATGAGCAGAATGGCAACCACCATGATCTGGCCCGGCGCCTCGGGGCCGATTGGCTGGTCGCCAACGCCGACAAGCCAGCCATCGCTCAGCGCCTTCTCCGCCAGTGGCAGGAGCAAGGTCGCCTCGGCGTCGGCCCCACAGCCATCCAGCCCGGCGACGGCCTCCGCACCCGCGCTTCCGTCAAGATCCAGGAGGGGTGTAACGAGGTCTGCGCCTTCTGCATCGTCCCTCACACCCGCGGCCGCGAGACGAGCGTGCCGATAAGGGAGGTGGTGGCCCAGGTGCTGGCCCGCCAGGCAGAGGGGACGAAGGAGGTAGTCCTGACTGGCACCCAGGTGGGCAACTACGGCCGTGACCTCAGCCTGGGTCTAAGGGACCTGCTGGCTACCCTCCTGGCCGAAACCACCATCCCCCGCCTGCACCTCTCCTCCCTCCAGGCCCAGGACATCAGCGAGGACCTTCTGCGCCTGTGGCGGAACCACCGCCTCTGCCCTCATTTCCACCTCCCTCTGCAGAGCGGCAGCGACCGCATCCTGACCGCCATGCGCCGTCGCTACACGGTCGATCAGTTCCGTCGGGCCGTCGCCCTCATCCGGCGGCGACTGCCCGATGCGGCCATCACCACCGACGTCATCGTCGGCTTCCCCGGCGAGGGAGACGACGACTTCCAGCGCACCCACTCCCTCTGCCAGGAACTGGCCTTCGCCGCCATCCATGTGTTCCCCTACTCGCGACGGCCGGGTACGGTGGCCGCCCTAGCCAAGGAGCAGGTACCTCACGCCGTCAAGCGCCAGCGCCTGGAGCGAATGCTGCGTTTGGCCCGTACTTCCGCCGATGCCTTCCGTGCTCGCTTCCGGGGGCGAACGCTGGATGTGCTGTGGGAGGAAGCCAAGACGCGGCAGGATGGCCAACCGCCCCTCTGGCGGGGGTTGACCGACAACTACCTGCGCGTCTACACTTCCGCCAGAGGCGGATGGGCCTCTGGCCTATGCGCCGAAAACGGCTCGGCATCCGGCCACCGCCCTGGCTTTGATCTAGCCAATCGGCTCCTGCCGGCTCGCCTGGGCGAGCCGCTGGGTGATGGGCTGTGGGGAGAGCTTCAGCCAGCAGTTGATCCGCCGCCAGCCGAGATAGGCTCTGGCGAGCCTGCCTGCCGCCAGACAAAGTGGATCGAGAGGTAAGCAGCGTGGATGCCTTCAACCGGGGCCTGATTGTGGCTCTGGCGGCCATCTGGGTCATCCTCATGGCCGTGGTCATCCTGGTGACCTGGGCTGCCGACACTGAGACCATCGACCGCCTGGGCGACCTCGTCCGCTACCTCGACGACCACACCGACAATGCCTCCAAGCTCATCCTCACCCTGGGCGCCTTGGCCCTGGTCGTCCTCTGCTTCATCGTCATCGTGGCCGAGCTGGCACCGACAGGGCCGAGCGCCGATATCCGCCTGGAGGGGGTGACGGGCGCCAGCGCCGTCCTGTCCATCGAGGCTATCAACCAGCGCATCGAGCAGGAGGTGACGGTCCTGCCTCAGGTCAAAGAGGCCAAGGCCTGGGTGACCGCCCGCGACAAAGGGCTGGCAGTGGCCTTGAACCTGGTTCTCGGCCCTGATGCCAACGTGCCCGAGGCCACCGAAGAGGCCTGTCGGGTGGCTCAGGAGACTATCGAGCAGAAGATAGGCGTGGCCCTGGTGGGCTTGCCCACCGTTCAGATAGCGTTTAGCCCGCCCGAAGGGAAGCCTGCGCCCGCCCCGGAGGGCGAGCAAGAAGCGCCCGAACCGCCCCCGTCATGAATGACCTGCCGTTGCCCTCGCCTTCAGAGCTGAAGGCCATCGTCGAGAGCATCCTCTTCGTAGCGGAGGAGCCCCTGGACATGGGCATGCTGGCCCGCTCCCTGGAAGTGAACCTTGAGATGGTGACCGAAGCGGTAGACGCTCTCAACGAAGAATGCAGCCAGCGGGGCATTCGCCTCCAGCGCACGGGCAACGCCGTGCAGATGGTCACCGCCCCCGAGGTAGCCCCCTACGTGGAGCGGTTCCTGGGCCTGGATGAGGACCGTAGCTTGTCCCAGGCCGCCCTGGAGACCCTAGCCATCATCGCCTACAAGCAGCCCATAACCCGAATGACCATCGAGACCATCCGCGGTGTCAACTGCGAGCGGGCCATCGCCTCCCTCAAGGCACGGGGGCTCGTCGCCGAGGTCGGGCGGGCCCACGCCCAGGGCCGCCCCTACCTTTTCGGCACCACCTTCCGCTTCCTGGAGTACTTCGGTCTGGAGAAGCCGGATGACCTGCCTCCCCTGCGGGAGGCAGAAGCCGAATCAGAAGACTAGCATGACTATAGGGCTCTGTCGCCTCCAGCTACGCCTGCCCGAGAACCAGTCCCTGAAAGGCAAACGACAGGTCATAAAGTCCCTCATCGCCCGCATCCACAACCGCTTCAACGTCTCGGTGGCCGAGATCGACACGCACGACAGCTGGCAGATGGCCTCCATAGGCATTAGCTGTGTTAGCACCAGCGGCCAGCACGCCCACCAGGTTCTCTCCACGGTGGTGGGCTTCATCCGGAAGGAGCGCCTGGACGCCGAACTCGTCGATTACGAGATCGAGATCATCCAGGCCCTGAGCGACTGAGACCCTCCTAGGCCGGCGACAGGTAGCGCCCGAAGAAGGCCTGCACCCGCTGAACGTACTCCTGAGGGTGGTCAAGACGAGCCATGGCGTGGCCGCTGCCCGACGCCAGCCACAGCTCCTTGGGCTCGTTTGCTGCGTCGAACAGGCGCTGGGGATGGTCAGAGGGCAGGTAGTCGTCCAGCTCGCCGTAGATGATCAGTAGGGGCCGCGGCGCAAGGCTGCCCACGTAGTCCACCGCCCTCACCACCGCTACCTTCCCCTGCGAGATCCATTCCCCCATCCTGATGCTCACCCATCCCAGGGGCACCAGGAAGGGCAGCCGCAGATAATCGGCCAGCTTCTTCCCGATGGCGCTCTCTAGGTCGGCATAGGCAGAATCGACCACCATGGCCTCGATATGAGGGCACTCGGCTGCCGCCATGATGGCCGCCACCGCCCCCATAGATATGCCCACCACGCCGATGGGCAGGTCGCCCAGGCGGGCGCGCAGGTAATCTATCGCCCCCAGCAGGTCGAGAACCTCTCGATAGCCGAGGGTGGTGAAACGGCCGTCGCTGAGGCCACAGGCCCGGAAGTCGATGAGCAGCACCTGATAGCCCAGGCGGTTGAGCTCGCAGGCGAGTTCAAAGGGCTCGGCCACGCTCTTGAAGTAGCCATGGCAGAGGAGAAGGACAGGACATCCCGATCGGCCGGCCATGTACAGACCGTGCAGGCGGATGCCGTCGCGGCTGGGGAAGTAGACATCCTCGACGGAGACATCGGGGGGAATGGGCTCCTCCAGCCGGAGGCGAAACGGCTTCACCCACAGGTAGCCTGCTGAGGCCACGATGGCACCCAGGGCAGCCAGCACCATCGAGATGACTTTGACAACTGTGCGGAGCCAGTGGCTGCTGGCACCAGGGGCGCTATCGGCTTGGGCCATGGGCTAGGGACCCCGGCTTACCTCCAGGGTCACCACCTGGTCGGGATCGAAGTCGCTGCCGGGCTTGAGGCTCTGGCGGACGATGTGGCCCTCGGGCATCTCACTGCTGCTCACCCGCACCACCAGGTAGCTCAGGCCCATGTCGCGCAAGGTAGCTGCGGCGTCAGCCAGGGGCTGCGCTCGCAGGTCGGGCATAGTTCCGGGAGGGATCTCCAGCGGGGCCGACGGCGTCTCGGCCACGGTCGCGGCTACTACAGGCTCCTCCGTTTCTGGCAGCACTGCGACCGTCTCGGGAGTGGCAGTCTGGAGGCCGAAAAGGGAGTGGCTGCTCTCCCCTTGTCCCCCCAGGCCGTACAGCAGAACCACGATGAGGATGAGCACACCAACGACGCCGCCCGCCAGCAGGCCGCTGCTGGGCCACGTCCGAGGCGTCCTCACCTTTGGCCAGGGCTGGAGGGCTGGCTCCTCCACATAGCCCACGGGGAAAAGGGGGAGAAGATTGGCAGGCTCGAGGCCCAGGTAGCGAGCGTAAGTGCGCAGGAACCCGCGAGCGTATACCGGCGCTGGCAGAAGACCGAAGTTCTCGTTCTCCAGGGCTTGCAGATAGCGGCGCGAGATACGGGTATCCCGCTCCACTTCTTCCAATGTCAGCCCTCGGGCCTGACGCGCTCGCTGGAGCATCTCGCCCAGAGGGGTTATCAGCGGTTCAGGACACACGAGCGACTATAAAGGTGCTAATAAGTAACGTCAACCCCCGCCCACATTGCGAGCGATGCGAATTTTGGGCGAGCTTAGGGTCGTCGCTCCACCGCCAACGTGATCTCCTGTCCGGCCACCTTGTGCTCCTCCACGTAGGCGCCGGACGGCGGCGGCCCCGCCACCAGCTCCCGCGATAGCGTCTCCTGGCGGACGTAGCCGCTGTGCTTGTCCATGACGCGGACAAGTTCCTCGCTTCCCTGATAGTAGGTGACTATGTAGTCGGCGATGTCGAAGCCGGCGTTCTTGCGCATCGTCTGGATGCGGCGCACCAGCTCGCGAGACAGTCCATCATCACGCAGTTCCGGGGTGATCTGCGTGTCGAGAGCCACTCCCGAACCCGCCTCTTCCACCGTCGAAACGTGGGGAATGACCACCTGCGCCAGGTCGTCGGTGAAGTCATGGACCTCCACGTTGGTGTTGGCCAGCACGACGGAAAAGACGCGCTCAAGGGACCACCTCTCCCGCGCATCGCGGGCTTTGAAGTGCACCTTCCCAAGGGGCTGGCGGACGGGGATCCTCGCCTTGCTTCTGGCGCTCAAGACCAGCGTGGAGAACCGCATGGCCACCCTCTGGTCCTCCATCAGTTGCTCATCGATCAGCGAAGCGTCTGCCGCGGGCCATTCGACCAGGTGAACGCTCTCCGGCTCCTCGGGGAACCAACTGCACACCAGGTTCTGGTATATCTCCTCGGCCACAAAGGGCGCGAAGGGGGCCAGCAGCTTGGCCACCGTCACCAGGCAGGTGTAGAGCGTCTGGTGGGCGGCCAGCTTGTCGGCGTCATTCTCGCTCTTCCAGAACCGACGGCGACTGCGCCGCACGTACCAGTTGGACAGGTCGTCCACGAAGGCCTGGATGGCGCGCCCGGCGTCGGTGGGGTTGTACTCCTCCATGTGGCGCGTGGCCCTGTCCACCAGCACGTTCAGCTCCGACAGCACCCAGCGGTCCAGTAGGGGTCGTTCGCGAACGACCCCTACGGTCTCCGTGCGGGGGTCGAAGCGGTCGATCATGGCATAGGTCACGAAGAAAGAGTAGGTGTTCCAGAGGGTGAGGAGAAACTTGCGCAGGCCCTCGCCCACCAGCTCCGTGGAGAAGCGACGGGCCGTGCCCGGCGGCGTGGCGGTGAACAGATACCAGCGAAGGGCATCGGCGCCGTGAGCATTGATCACCGCCCAGGGTTCCACTACGTTCCCCTTGGACTTGCTCATCTTCTCGCCCTTGCTGTCCAGGATGAGCTCCAGGCAGATGACGTTGCGGAAGCAAACGCTATCGAACAGCAGGGTGGACAGGGCGTGCAGGGTATAGAACCAGCCGCGGGTCTGGTCTACGGCCTCGCAGATGAAGTCGGCGGGGAAGCTCCTGGCGAAGGTGGCATCGTTTTCGAGGGGGTAGTGCCACTGGGCGTAGGGCATCGCCCCCGAGTCGAACCAGACGTCCAGAACCTCCACCACCCGCCGCATGCTGCCGCCGCACTGACGACAGGCCAGGGTGATCTCATCTACGTAGGGGCGATGGAGGTCGTCCAGGGCCTCAGCCTTCGTTTTGTCCTCAGCGTGCTCCCGCAGCTCGGCCAGGGAGCCGACGCAGTCGTGCTGACCGCAGGCCTGACAGCGCCAGATGGGCAGAGGAACGCCCCAGAAGCGCTCCCGCGAGGCCGCCCAGTCGACGTTGTTCTCCAGCCAGTTGCCGAACCGCCCCTCTTTGATGTGGCCCGGGTACCAGTTGACCTGCCGGTTGAGGGCCACCAGGCGCTCCTTAACGGCTGTGGTGCGGATGTACCAGCTAGGCTTAGCGTAGTAAAGGAGGGGCATGCCGCAGCGCCAGCAGAAGGGATAGGTGTGATAGACAGTCTCGCGGCGCAGGAGGAGGCCCCGCTGCTCCAGGTCGTCCAGAACGGGTTCATCGGCGTCCTTGACAAACAGGCCATCGAAGCGAGTGCCCGGCGCTCTCATCTGGCCCCGCAGGTCCACTGGCTGGACGAAGAGCAATCCCTCTGTCTTGCCGGCCTCGAAGTCCTCGCCACCGAAGGCAGGGGCCATGTGGACGATGCCGGTGCCTTCGGTAAGCGATACGAAGTCGGCGCTGATGACAGCGTAGGCTCCCTCCACCGTCTCTCCTCGCTCCAGGGTCACCAGACGGCCCTCCTGGTTGAAGCCAAGAGCCTCCAGGCCCCACTCTCGTGGATCGTACAGCGGCTGGTAGTGCAAGCCAGCCAGCTGTCGCCCCTCGAGGGTGGCTACCAGTTTGTACCCATCGCCTAGCGAAAGGCCGACCAAGGTGGCAGCCAGGATCAGCCGCTCGGGGCCCTCGCGGCCGGCCACCTCCGC
>Ga0307438_1001445_pt1 | contig 15173 bp, 11 predicted proteins | sample SalMarWE160110MG_FD_202144 | JGI IMG/M metagenome (GOLD analysis project Ga0307438, IMG submission 202144) | Salt marsh sediment microbial communities from the Plum Island Ecosystem LTER, Massachusetts, United States - WE1603-110 | ecosystem: Environmental > Aquatic > Marine > Intertidal zone >... | reverse complement strand
GTTATGTTAGTTTGGTATGCTGTTTCGTATCGAATTATCATCTTCTAGTGGGATTTATTTACCAAGTTTGTCCGTTAGATGTGTATCCAATGGTTTTTCCGGTTGTTTGAGTGGTATGTATTTAATTATATGTTATTTACCCTCATATGTTGAGCGTAACGCAAGGGTTGTAGCATCATGTACGGAGACCTTTCATCCGAAGTCGTTCACTGCCCAAACTGTAACGAGGACGTACCCAAGACGCTGTACTGCCTCAACTGTGGGTACCCCCTATACAAGATAGAGCAGGAGGAGAAGGCCGAGGTTCAACCCGAAATAGAGCCCGAGGCACTCGAAGTCGTAGCCCCTGAGGAGACGGAGGTCGACATGAGTGTCGAGATTGAACAACCAGAGGAGACGTTCACATTAGAGGAAGAGGCCGAGGCACAGCCTGAGGTCATTGAACCCGAGCCTATACAGGAACCGGAGCCAGAGCCTGAGCTTGAGCCTGAACCCGAACCAGAAATGGTGCCGGAAGAAATCGAAACAACGATAAAGGTAGAGGAAGTAGTGGAAGAGGCTCCGCCTGAGCAGTTGGAGCCGGAGATCCAAGTCGTAGAAATAGTCGAGGAGCCAGAAGCCGAGCCATCGCTGGAAATGGAGACCGAGGCAGAGATCCACGTGGAAGAGGAAGAACCAGAAATTGAGCCAGGGCCAGAAGAAGCCATCGAAGAGCCCCAGGTGGAGGAGCCTAAAGTCGAGGAGGAGACTGTCATAGAGGAACCAGAGGAAGAGGCCGTCGAAGAGCCCCAAGTGGAGGAGCCAGTCATAGAGGAACCAGAGGAAGAGGCCCCGCTGCCGGAAGCCGAAGAGAAGGTTATTATGGAACCAGAGGAACCTGAAAAGACCATAGATTTCATGGAAGAGGAACCGGAGTTGATGGAAGCTATAAGGCTTGAATTCGCGCCCGACCCCCTGACCAAGGAGGTAATGGAGAACCTGGGAAAGAACATCACCCTGAAGATCAGGCTCGTGCGTCTGCTAAGAGATGGGCAGGTCAAGGAGGAGACCTTCAAGAAGCTCTTCGACAGCTACGTCGAGCAAGGACGGATCTGGGTGAGCCGCAGGGACGACTCTGTTAGAAGGTTCAAGGCGGACATCGAGAGGATGGAGGAGGCGCTGGTAAACGCGCGCAAGGACTTTGAGCTGCTTGAGATCAGGCGAAACATCGGTGACGCCGACGACGAGGAGTACAAGGTCAAAGCCCCCGCCTACAATTGGGACATCGAGCACCTCGAGGAGGAGATAAAGAACCGCAAGGGCGGCATCCTCTACGTGGGGAACCTAAGGAAACTCGTGCCTGATGAAGAGATCGTCGAGCTTGAGAAGATGGCTGACACCGACTACGCCGAACTGGATAAGATAGAGGATACATCGGCTGAGACTGTAGCGAAGATGAAGGAGACCCTCGCCGAGTCCCTCAACATCCTCAACTCGTAGCCTCTAATTTAAATAAAAACCCTATTTTCAGGTAAAAACAAGTAGATTTCACCCTTTTTTTATCTAAATATCCATGTATAATAGTGAAAAAATGGAGCCGGGGTTCAGACACGGAATAGATATTCACGTTCCACGACTCTTAAATGCGTTTGAAAGCGACCTCAATGCAGCCATGGATAAAAGACACAGATCAGTGATCGTAAAATCAGGCGACGTAGAGCTCATCGACATAGTGAGCCAAGACACAAAGGGTAACGACTACTACGGCGTAGCCTCGGACATAATAACCTCCGAACAAAACAGATCGAATAAAGCACAGGTCAAAGAATCTAAAGACACGCTGAATCGGTTGATGAATTTCCAGAAGGCTCTAAGACAGCAGGACGTAAGGGTGAGCTATACCAAAAAGTTAAACAGGATCTGATCGGTGTTCACGGCGTAGATACCGAAAAGTCCAGTTAAGCCTTAGATGGTTCTCTGTTAGGTTAGCTCATGGGTCTATGTTCGTTGTAGAATACGAATAAGGTAGAAACCAGGATTATAACGCTTAGCCCACCAAGTAAAAGGTAGCTATGGGATACCCCCGAAACCATGGGAGCCAGCAGACTGTGTATAAACGGTATTGAAACATAGACCATTACGCTGAGCAGCGCCGAGGCTAACACCATACTAATCGTCAGTATGCTCTGCTTCACGAAAACCTCTTGGACCCTGCCAGGGTTGGCCCCCCTCTCGGCGAGCTCCCGGCTGGTCTCTTTGAACCTCGACGTGAAGAACAGGGAGAGGTAGCCCACAAGTATGACGATACCTGTGAGGAACATCGTGGCCTGTCCCCGGCCTGGTTCGAGTATCTGAGGCTTTTCTATCAGATTCATCCAGTTTAGCTTGGAGAAGCTCAGCACCTCTGGGGAAATGAGCACGAGGTTTATCTCGTATATATCGATCATGTTCTCGGGTTTACCGATGGCGTAGTCGTAGATCACCACAAGGAACACTATGGCGCTTACCAGCAGCGGCACTATCTTGGTGACGTCTGCGGTGGATATGGTCAGAATGTCATACACCGCCAATACCCTGTTTATCAACTGGCTCAAGGACTCGTACAGAGAAGAAGCGAAGAAGGAGCTGATCGCGAGGTAGCTGCTCCCAACCGTGACAAGGACCTCATAACCCCTGATCAACGCGCCGTCTCTGTTCATCTCCTACCCACCTGAGCGAGGAGCACCTCGGTTATAGATTGACGCATGGGGTGCCAGTTCAAAGCCATCAAGCCCAGGCCCCTGAGCTTGTTCAGATAGGCGTTCTCCTGATACTCCAGTAGCTGGGCTGCGGTCTCGTCTCCCCTGTTTCTCACAGCCAGACCGTAGCCTGAGACGTTGACCACCATGATGTTCGGGCTCTGCCTACGCGTCTTCCTGGTGTATTTTGTGAGCTCCCTCAAGCCGGCGACGAGGCCGTCGAAGTTACGGTCATGGACGCGGGTGACTATGACAAACAGGGGGTTGGTGCCGTGGAGATGGCCCCTTACGTACCCCACCGCCTCGTTGAGGCTGTAATGCGTGGAAGCCATCTCGGTGTCCAGCATCATCCTGTGGATCCTGTATTGCTGTATCTTACCGGTCTCAGGGAATAGTAACACGCCTTTACGGATGGCCGTGGACAACGGCTCTACTGGACCGTCCCCCTCATCGAGCTCTCTGAGCCCACCTGAGAGACGCCACGTTTTGACCCCCACCCTTACACCGCCTTCGCTGTTGTATAGAGCCAGACCCAGCTTACACTGCCTGGAGAGGTAGAACTCCGAGAGGCCGAGGACGGCTTGTATGGCGTACTCGAAGCTGTTACGAAGGTCCGTGCCTAGGCTGAGCGACGTCGACGTGTCGAGGAATATGAAGACTAGGCGCCGCCCCTCCTTCTCGTACTCGTTGACCGTGGGTATATGCTGGATTCCACGGAAGTTCCTCGCCGTGGCCTTCCAGTTTATCTGTTTATAGGAGTCGCCCCAGTTGTAGTCCCTGAGCTCCTTGAAGTCGGTGGTGGGGACACCGATCTTTATCCTGGACTCAGCGGGCATGGGTATCTTGGTGAATATCTTCTGCTGGCGTATCCGCTTGATCCTCAGCGCTTTAGGTTTCACGATGAGCTCCTGACCCGTCGGGAAGACGCCTGAAAGCGTAGGGGTCATGAACATAGGGTGTCTTGACTCCCAGTTCAACTCGTCCAGCCTGTAGCTGCCCCTCCGGGGGCATTTCACCCTGTAACTCAGCTTGATATCCATCGGCTGACGATCCTTCCAGAAAACCTGGAAGTTGTTGCCTCGGATAAGCTCGAAGCTGGGCGGCAGGTCCTCCCCGAGGGTCACTAGGCCCCAACCTCCCCTGACGTGTACGGTCCTCGAGACGTCGAGCTCGTCGTCTACCTCGACGCTGATGGACTCATCAACCGGTGTTACGGATAGCCCGATCGGTCCCTCTATGAACAACGAGATTACGACGAAGAAGAGAGGTATGAGCCCGAGATAGATCAAAATCATGTTACCGGTGACCATGCCAGTCAGTATGAAGCCGAACGAGCTCAGGCTGAGCCTCAGCGGGACACCGGTAAGCAAGGCACTCTACCTACGCACGACTTCCTTGGGGGCCTCCACCTTCTCCAGCACAGAGAGCACTATGGACTCGGGGGTGACCCTGGCGTCGAGGGCGTACTCGAGCTTCATTATCATGCGGTGGGCCAGGGCTTCGACGGCGTACATCTTCACGTCGTCGGGTATCACGTAGTCCCTGCCGTTCAACGCGGCGTTTGCCTTGGACACCTTGAACAGGCTGAGCCCACCCCTCGGGCTGGCTCCCACCTCGACGTAGGGGCTCAGACGGGTGGACCTCACGATCTTCGATATGTACAGGTATATCTGGTCGTCAACATAGATCTCGGTCTCGGCGTGGTCTTGAAGCGCCCTGAACTCCTCAGTATGCATCACGCTTTGGATGAGCTCGGTGGGGTCGTCCTGCCTCCAGCTGGACCTCCGCCTCAGTATATCCGCTTCAAGCTCCTCCGAGGCCACGTAGCCGGTGGACAGCTTCAACATGAAGCGGTCGAGCTGAGCCTCGGGGAGGGGGTACGTGCCCTCAAGCTCTATGGGGTTCTGTGTGGCGATAACGAAGAAGGGTCGGTCGAGCGGGTAGGTCTCTCCCTCGATGGTGACCTGTCTCTCCTCCATGCACTCCAGCAAAGCTGATTGAACCTTCGGCGGGGACCTGTTGATCTCGTCCGCCAGAAGTATGTGGGTGAACACGGGGCCTTTCTCAAGGGAGAACTCTCCCGTGTTCATACGCCATATCTTCGTACCGATGATGTCAGCCGGCATCAGGTCCGGCGTGAACTGGACCCTGCCCCAGTCACACCCCGTGGCCTTCGCGAACACCTTCGCCAACAGGGTCTTCCCGAGGCCGGGGTTGTCCTCGAATAGGATGTGGCCGTTAGCGAGCGCGGCGGCCAGCACTTTCTCAAGTAGCCGCCTATCACCGACGAAGTACTCCTGCACGGTGTCTAGGATGATGTCGCACATGGTCTTGACGTCATGGATCTGCACAATCACACCTCCAAAGTGGTCTCAGCCTCGGCCTCCCCGCCCTCTGTTTCACCCGTTGATGGTTTTAACTGTATGGAGCCGAGTACTGTGTTAACGATCTTCCTTCTCCTTTGTTTGTTTAACTCTGCCACGTGGTCAGCCTGCCACGGAAACCCTATCCTCGGTGGCTCCATGTCATTGTGCTCAATGAGGGGGGTAAGCGTACGGGTGATGACGTGGGCTTCAAGGCTTGAGTTTCTTAACAAGAGCGTGAGGTGGACTATCAGCTCTTTTTTGGCGCCTTGGTCGATGAAGCCTTCAATCAGGTCCGAGAGGTGGTCTAGCTGCGAGTCGGTGTGCATGTCCACCTGCTGCATGTGTTTACTCCAAGTCCCGGTAACGTCCTGCCTGACAAGGGATTCCTCGGCGTAGCGCTTCATGCTTCGGTAGCTGACATAGAAAAACAGGCAAATGGCGGCCCACTCTCCCATGACGACGTATTGGGGATTAACTCCTGAGGACTCGAGGAGGTACCACCGGACAAAGAACAGGTAGTATATGAGGGTGAAGTTGAGAAGAGTCACCTTCTCGATCTGGCCGCCGATCCTGCTGCCGAGATACTCTAGGTACGGGTTGGGATGGTTCTTGAAGACCCCCGTGAGTGAGAGAACTGCCGTTATGGCGGTGCTGACTATGATTACGTTGTTCACGGGCTCAGCCAGCCCCGCTCTTATGATGGGCAGCAGGATTCCGGAGAAAGGCGAGCCCAGGATCAGCTCCTCGAAGAAGGGGTAGACGCTGAGCCAGGTCTGGCTCCCCAGGAACCCAACGAACAGTATGTAGATGCTGGTGAGTATGGGCTCGAAGATGTAGTTGACGTCCCTAACGTATATTCCCAGTACGTCATGGAGAGCCGAGAGCATGGTAGCAAATAAAAGGAAGCCTGTCAGGGGCTTCACCCAGCCTGGGGCGAGGCTCCAGTCGGCGGCGTAGTAGAGGAAGGCGGCGTAAGCCACAGTGTTCAATCCCTCGGAAAGCCTATCCGTCGCCTTCCCGACGAGGACCTTTTCGGAGACGAAGCTGGAGTATTTTAGGCTCAGGAAGGCTATCATGGGGACCCCGAGGAAGGAGAGGCTGAGCGTAAAGTCGTAGCCAAGGAGATCCAAAGGAATAATGGTCTCTTGCAACACCAGGAACCATAAAGTCACGGTTAGAAACGCGACGTATATTACTGAGGGTAGAACGATCTCTCTAACTCTCTTCTCCATTTAAAACCTCCTCGAACGCAATCTTGGCGATGTAGAACCTCTCGTAGCTCTCTCTCGCTATTGGATGGAGGCTGTAGCTAGCCTCCTCGAAAGTGAAAGTCATCTCCCCCAGCGCGCCGTATGTTTCTGCCGGTGTCTGGGTCTTAAGGTAGCCCAAGAGCTCCCGCGCGGTATAGTTGTCCTTGATGCTGTCGAACCTCTCTCGTGCGTCCCTGAACTTGGTGTTGAAAAGGGAGATGATCTCCTCACGATAATCGACAATCCTCACATCTAGCTCAGTAGCCACCGCTTCGACGCTGTAACTGGCCGATATCTTCAAGCTTCCAGTTGACGGGTAAAAAGTCGAGGTAGTGGCAGAACCGTCTACGCCAGTGGAGACTGCTCGAGGTTCACCGTTAAACTCCAGGTCTATCTGGGCGTTCACAATAGGGCTGCCCTCGACCCGGGTCAAACTCACTGATACCTCAAGTTCCTCGTTTACACCCCAGACGTTTGGAAATGGAGGGCGTATCTGGGGCAACGAGATGGAGAGCCGGGTTGACTTGGATTCCGATTCAGCTACAGTCACTGGAAGATTAAACTGAGCCTCCTCCGACCTCTTAATCTGTAGATAGACCAGTGCGCCTCCACCGGCGAGGGCGAGGAAAACAGCCGCAGCCTGCAGGACCGGGAATCTTGACGATGTGACTACAGTTAGGGTAGTCACGGCGGAGGCAGCGGTGTATAGCTCATCCCCATTAAAGGAAGCGGACAACGTCACCGTGTTTTGATCCGGCTCAGACAGCTTGAAACTGAACCCCGCTACACCGGTGGCGTCCGTGGCTGCCGTCAGGTTGTCTTCGAGCCCGCCACAGCGGTAGAGGAGCGTCAACGGCTTGCTCCCCAGAGAAACGCCGTGGTCGTCCCTGAGCACGACATCGACGGCGTGCTGCTGCCCAGCCTGGAGCTGTTGTCTCGACTCGAGGGTTATCCTTGGCCTCGCCTTCACGACGGCTGATGAGTACACTCTCTGCTGGCTACTGTGTAGAGTGAACTCTAGGGGTATCTCACCCAGCTCGTGGTCGAGCGGCGGCCTATAGGAGACGAAGAACTCGCCCACCTCATTGGTCACCGTGGATATCTCCTTGTCCTCTAGGCTTAGGATCAGGGGTTCGGAGTCTCCGGGGATCTCGTCGGCGTGGATCCTGCCCCTTATGATCGAGTTCTCGCCTCTGATCAATGCGATGTCTCTCGTGGGCGTGATTGTCAGGGGGACAGACTCAACGTATGTGGTCGCGGATGTTCCAAGATGGTACTCTGCGCCCTCATACTCCATCTCCACCTCGAATGAGCCTTCCTCATCTAGGTTACCCATGAGGCGTATGCATCCCTCGCCGTCGGTGAAACCATCATAAGTCGTTCCGCCGGCGGTGACCGTGCACAGTGCCCCGGCTATTGTTCTACTAGTCTGCTTCTCCACCAGGGTGCAGGACATGTTGAAGGCTTTACCGGTGACGACCTTCATGGGCACGTCGTACGTGAACTCGGTCTCGGTGTAGCTCACTATCGGCGGATCGCTCCAGGAGTCCATGTACACCTCGTTCCCCAGCGTGTGAACATCAACGTTATACTCTCCCCCGGGGAGGCTCAGTGGGAATAGGCAGGTAACGTTGAAGATGCCGTCGATGACCACTCCGCGACCAGCCAGGGTGCCGTCACCGGATTTCTCCTTCTTCAGGTAGACGAGGACGTCTAGCCCCGAGACGCCGCTTCCTTGATCGTCCACTACGACGCCGGCCACTGAGAAGTATGAGCCCACGAGGACGTACTCGTCCTGGTGTGTGATCGTGGTGTTCGTCGGCGTTCTGTTCGGTGGTTCTTCAGGCGTCGAAGCCTCGCCGGCGGGGGTCGCATCGAAGACGATCCACCCGAGGTCGTCAAATAGCACTTCCGTATAAGCGTGGGCCTGATCCGCATTCACGGACTGGGTCTCGGCTGCAGGGTCTACCAGGTATCCTGTGACGAGCCGAGCCGGTATGCCCAGGCTGCGAGTGAGCAGGGTCAGCGCCGTGTTGAAGTTGGTGCAGACTCCCTGCTCCTCGTAGAACAGGAACCACTCCACCGGGTCGATGCCGCCGGGAGAGCGGTTGTACGACATGTTGTAAACGTATTTGGTCTTCAAGTGGTCTTCAAGGGCCTTCACCTTCAGGTAAGGCGATTCTACACCATGGGTCAATCGCTCTGCGAAAGGAGCTATCAATGCCTCCAAGGGGTCTGGCACCTGTAAATAGCGGGTATCGTTGTATGTTACCGCCTTCTCCAGAGTAGCCTCACTGAATGTGTAGATCTCTGACTGAACCTCGTAGCTCTGGGTCAACGTTTTCTCCACTCGGAAGAGCTTAAGCTCGGGGTAGAAAGACAGGTCCCAGTTTACTTTGACCAGGTGCGGGTGTAGAGGCGAAGGTATAAACCCTTCGAGGGAATCGACTGGCTCCACGTAGAAGTGGTGATCACTGTGGTTGCTGTAGTCTTCTACGACTGAGGACACGTACTGGCCCCGGTACGGGACCGAGGGGTAGCTGTGCGTGTACCACGAGCCGTTGTAATAGTCGTAAACGCCGTCCCTCAGGTAGGGTGAACCGGTGGCGCCATAGATCCTGAAGACCTCTTCACCTTTTGATGGAATGTCGCCTTCAACGGGTAATTCACAGATGTCGCTGATTGATGGCTCAGGAAGTTCACCAGTCTCGTTGAAGCCTCCAAGCTCCTCGATCATGGAAGTCATGTCCGCGCTAGGCGTGGCGTCGAAGATTACCCAGCCGAGCCCCTTGAAGGGGACCTCGGTGAAGGCATGCGCCTGAATCGGGTAAACGTCTTGTAACGGTGCTTCGTGATCGATGTAGTAGCCACCGACCAGCCTCGCGGGTATGCCCAGACACCTGGCCATCAAAGTTAGAGCCGTGTTGAAGTCGGTGCAGACTCCCTCCCCGCTCTCGTAGAGGAACCACTCCAAGGGGTCTACGCCGGAGGGGGCGTCCGGTGAGGTCAGGTTATAGTCGTAGTGGGTCTCAAGGTACTCTTCCAATGCCTTTAGCTGCCCGTATGGCGTCGATGCGTCGCCGGCAATACCTTTGGCGAGCGCCGTGAGGTCCTCGATCTCCTCGGGCACCTCAAGGTAGTCTGGTAGATGCAATACGTCGCCATCGTCGAGGAGGTCTTCGCCGTAGCTGTACTTGAGGTAGGTGAGGTTATAGACTCCTATCCCTGCCTCGCAGCTGAACACCATCTCGTCTCCGTAGTAGGTGACCAAGTCGGTGAGGTTTAGGCCGACGGTGTATGGGGCCGTCGGAATGTACTTGCCCAGGTCCGTCAGAGGCTCCACGGTGAAGCTCGCCAAGACAAACGAGTCATAAAAATCTAGTCTAGGCCAGATGAACTCTCCCGTGTAGGTGAAGGGGTCAGAAGGCGACGAGCCCCAGAGCCCGGAGTTGTATTCGTCGTAGGCCATGAGCCTCAGGTAACGTGTGCCGGAGGAGCCCCTCACCCTGAAGAGGGGATCGGCTTCACCCATCTCCATGCTCGGCTTCTCCAGCTTCGTGGACTCCGGGTTGGGCGCCGGAGAAACCTCCGGCTTCAATTCAGGCAGGATGGGTCTCCGAAGCTCCTCAAGGGTCGGGACCTCGCCGAGGGAGTCGATGGAGAGGGATAACAGTAAGACGGATAAAATGATGCACACTAGGACTATTACGGTCTTGTATAGGCGCTGCAAATAGCCCGTCCACCGTGATATTCGAAGGTGAACGCGATATAAGAATTCTAGAGGAATGAAATAGATCACTCGAAGCCTGATCCACCCGATCCAATTCTATTTTAGAGATCAGGCGGAGAAAAGACACTTAACCAAAGGCGCCGCGGGGCTGCTCGTATGATGCTGATATGTAGAGCAGCTACCTATCACAGATAACTAGCATCTCACCCTCAAGTTCATATTCTCACAGCCATCACCTATATTGGATTCACATGTCTGTGCGCAAGCTGTTCAACCCGTGGAACATAGCGTTGGTGACGTTGATAGTGGGGCTAATGCTTGGGTATCAAGTCAACGACGTGTTATCGTCACGGAAGATAGAGGATCTTCAGGAGACCATTGATGGTCAGAGCACCACCATCTCGTCGTTGGAGCAACAGGTAGCAGCCCTGCATGAAAACTACACCGAGGTACAAGACGATCTGGAGCAGATCACCGAGGTCTACGAGACCCTTCAGAACGACGCAGTCCTGAGGAGCATATACGAAGAGCTTTTAGAGGACTACGAGGACGCGACCCAGGAGCTTGACGAAGCCGAGGACACTGTGTCTGAGCTCGAAGACGAGGCAAGCGACCTCGAGCACCAGGTAACCGAGCTTGAGGAGGAGTATGACGAGCTTCAGGAGAGCTACTTCAAGCTCTGGAACGAGTACAACAAGATCAGGGTCTTGAGCTGGACATACTTCGTAGTAGAAGGTCTAGAGGTTAACCTCACGGCCACCAAGCTCGGGTATGAGTTGAACTCGAACGTCGAGGGCACTATAATTATTAATCATTTAAGCGGGGAGCCTTTCAACGGCACGTTCGAGCTTAGAGTCTGGAGCGAATACCTCAGCATAGGTAGTAGTTCAGCCGAGAAAGACATCTACGGTGAAACGGAGTATACGTTCGTTAACCCATTCAAGTTTGGGGGTGGGTCGTATTCCCTAAGGGTCTCCTCCATCAAAGACGCGGATGGCAACGTCATAGCCAGCTCTACCCAGCTTAAGGACTACTCGATAAGTATACAGGTAGGCTAGGGCTATAGTGCTCGACGGGCGTGCATACCGTTTTCTTCGGTTCAGATAAAATGGGTGGGGCCTGATTAACTGGCTGTCGCTTTGAATACCTCGTCTCCTTTACGGACTCTGTCGTTTACCTTCAGCCCGATGGAGTCTCCGGCGTGTGCCTCCTCGACGGTTTCATGCATTATCTGCATGGATTTGACCATCTGCGTGAACTCGGTGGTGGCGCCCTTGACCGTTATCTTGTCCCCCACCTTCAGCTTCGAGACCAGGTCAACCACGGCCACCTCTATGTTTGTGTAGTAGTGGTCTATGTCACCAACTTTCACTAAACGTTCAGGCATGGATAGAGATTGGTTGAAGGACGTTAAATGGTTTCCGGGGGCTGCCTGTGCTATCAAGTGTTCCAGTCATTATGGTTGAGATTCACTTGTACTGTAACCTAGTTTAAGAACGTCGAAAAATTTAGGGGGATTGTATCTACCATACCTTCTTCAGCAGATTTAACCCGTTTCCACCGATTACCTTGGCTATCTCGGCGTCGCTGTACCCGTGTCTTATCATCCAGCGGCAGACGTTCTGCAGGCACTCGGTGGGGTTCTCCATGCCGCGTACGTACTTGAGCTTCTTGAGCTGCTCCACGTTCATGTCGATGCCTAGGTACTTGGATTCCCCGCCCTTCCCGGGGCGAGTGTAGTGGCCGAGACCCAGCCTGCCGTGCTGCTCCAAGTTGGTGAGGTAGAGGCCCACGTGGTCGCCGTAGTTGGAGTCGGGGCCGCAGCCCACGTGGTCGATACCCACGAGGTCTATGCAGTACTCTATGTGCTCCATGTAGCTCTCGACGCTGTGCAGCGGATGCTTCTCGGTGACGGTCAGGTTTGGTGCAGCCTCTATCGCCATGACGCCGCCGTGCTCAGCCAGCGCCTGGATGACCTCGTCGGGGAACATGCGGGTGGTGGGGGTGAGGGCGCGGGCGCCGGCGTGGCTTACTATGATGGGGTCCTTGCTTAACTCGATGACCTCCAGGGCTGTCTGGTCGCTTGTGTGGCTCACATCCACGAGGAGGCCGAGCTTGTTCATGCGGACGAGGGCGTCGTAGCCGAACTCGGTGAGCCCCCCGTCCAGGTGCTCCTTGAGGCCGCTGCCCAGCATGTTGGATTCGCTGTAGTTTACGCCTATGCTGCGGACCCCGAGGCCGTAGAGAACGTCGAGGCGGTCCACCTCGTTCTCGATGCAGCTGGCCGACTCCAGGACGGACACCCAGGCGAGCCTGCCTTCCCTGTGGGCGCGCTCGATGTCGTCGGCCCGTTTACAGTGGATGAGGAAGTCCTGGTGGGCTATGTCGCAGAGCCTCATGCCGAGGTCGTGGAGGGTGCTGTTCCAGTCCCAGCCGTGCTTGGTGTTGATGAAGCTGCTGCCGTCCTGCATGTTGTCGAAGACGCAGTCGAGGCCGCTTGATGCGAGGGCCCCGTAGGCCAGGAAGTTGCGGCCCTCCCTGTCGAAGTCCCTGTTCTCGAAGGGGTCTTCAGGGCTGATGTCGGGGTGGGCGTGGAGGTCTATGACGACGTTGCTCTCCATTATCTTCTCGAAGCGTTCATCCTCCGTCTTGCTGAGGGGGACCGGCTCCCACCAATCCGGGATCACTGCTCTGCGGAGCTTGAACTCCCGGTAGTCTCGACCTGGCTCGAGGTACTGGTAGGGTTTGTAGCCGTCGTACTTCTTGTTTCGACCCATAGAAATCGGTGGAATCTATGTTGGGAGAGTTATATAACAGGGTAGGTGACTCCTCCTCGGACTCGCGGAGGTTAATCTTATCTCTCTACCTGAGGATATTGGACTGATTCATCATGCTGGACAAACACGTCGTGGAGGACGTAGAGAGGTTTGTCGAAGCCGAGCTTGCCTGCCGGAAGCATCCTGGCTCCAGTATATCGGTCATACAAGGTGGGGAGGTGACCTGGGCCGAGGGCTTTGGGTACGCCGACGTCGACAAGAAAAAGAGAGCGGAGCCGGAGACGGTCTATAGGTGCGCCTCTGTGACAAAGCCCGTGATCACCGTCGGCCTCCTCCAGCTCATGGAGAAGGGCAAGTTCGATCTGGACGATGGGGCGAACAGCCACCTGGACGTCAAGATCCGGGGCGTGCAGGGGGAGGAGCCGACCATCCGGGACCTTTTGACTCACCGCAGCGGCATGCCCACACGGGTGCCGCCCATCTACCTGATGGACGAGGAACCCCTGACCATGAAGAGCTACATAGGGTCCGCGGCGCGGGCGGTCAGGCCAAGGGGAGAGATGTGGGCCTACTGCAACACCGCGTACATGATAGCCGGGTACCTCATAGAGCTGTTCTCAGGGAAGAGCTATGACAGGTATGTCGCCGAGAACGTGCTGGAACCGCTGGAGATGAGGTCAAGCGCGTTCACCCTCACCCCCGAGATCCGCGGCAGCCTGGCTCAAGGCTACAAGCGGGCCGGGGGGCCGGATAAACCGCTGATACCCGTGGAACCCTACATCCTAGGCACCATGCCCGAGGACCCTGCGGGGAGTCTCTACTCCACCGTCCTCGACCTGGCCAACTTCTTGATCATGAACATGGGCGGCGGGGGTTTCAAGGGTAGGCGCATACTAAAGGAAGAGACCATCAAGGAGATGCATCGACTCCAAGCCCCCTCAGGCAACTCCGGGAGCGGCATGGCGTTGACTTGGTTCTACAGCATCCACGACGGCCACGTAATGCTCAACCATACAGGGGGGCTGCCCGACTACACCAACAACGTGTGCTTCTACCCGGCGGAGAGTGTGGGGGTGTGCTGGCTCAGCAACCTCCAGGACGGCTCGGGGTGGAGGCCGCCGTCCCCCACGGTGCTTAGGACGGTCATGGGAGAGAAGCCGTCCATCGGCGCGGGCCTCCAAAAGACTCCCGGCAACTGGGACAAGATCTGTGGGATCTACGGAGACGAGACGCGTCAAACCGCGTTGGCCGTAAGGAACGGATACCTAACGATGGACACGGCAGTGCTTCTGGACAGGATCGACGACACACGGTACAGGGCTCACGGACCGTCGTACGATGGGTACGAGGTCACGTTCGAGTACGGGGCGGACGGACGGGCTATGAGCTTCAGCGTAGGAACGACGACCTTACCGAGGTATACGCCGGAGACGCCTAAAGTAGACACGGACATGGAGCTAGATGGCACATGGAGAGGAGAATACCACGACTCGTCAGGGTTCCACAACTTTGAGCTCATCATAGAGGACGAGGCGACAGCCAAGGTAAAAGGCCCCACGGGGGAAAGCATCACGCCCGGTGAGTTCGAGGCGAAAAACGGAAAGGTCTCCGGCGTGTTCAGCTACCGTATCCCGGAGGAATACGCCCGCTGGGGGACCAAGGAGCATGCCGACGTCAATGTCGAGCTACACGCAATCGAAGGCAAGCTAAAAGGCACTCTGGGCATAGAGGATTCGAAGACACTTGTAGAACTAGAGAAGATTTAATCCTTTTTCTCGTTAAAAAATTTTTTTTGATACGAAAAGATAGTATTACATGGTTTGTATGAGTAGCGAGGGTTATGAGAAGTTCTTGCTGGCTGAGATGACTTGGCCTGAGGTAAAAGAAGCATTAGCTGAGACGGACATGGCAATCGTCTCGGTGAGTTCCACAGAGCAGCATGGACCGCATCTTCCTGTGAAGACGGACGCCGTCATCGGGTACGAGCTATGTAAAAGGTCTGCTAAACGGCTCTACGAGGAAACGGGGATAAGGGTGGTCGTCGCGCCTCCCATTCACTTCGGTATGTCGCTTCACCACATGTCTTTCCCTGGAACTGTGTCGCTTAAGCCTGAGACATTAACGGAGGTTCTGGTGGATGTCTGCTGGTGCCTCACGCACTACGGGTTCAGGAAGATAGTGATAGTGAACAGCCATGGCGGCAACAGGACGGTGCTGGACGCCGTCGCAAGGAGGCTATACGACAACACAGACGCCATGATATTCGTGACATCAGGAATCCGCCACGTGGACGACGAACTGAACGTGGCGAAGAAGACTTTGAAGGCGGGGCC
>Ga0307438_1001434_pt1 | contig 15243 bp, 12 predicted proteins | sample SalMarWE160110MG_FD_202144 | JGI IMG/M metagenome (GOLD analysis project Ga0307438, IMG submission 202144) | Salt marsh sediment microbial communities from the Plum Island Ecosystem LTER, Massachusetts, United States - WE1603-110 | ecosystem: Environmental > Aquatic > Marine > Intertidal zone >... | reverse complement strand
GAGGCTGCTATCGGTGGCCCGGCTGGCCTGGAGGGGAGACCGGTGGGTGTCGTGGCGTGGGGGGAAGCCCACGAGGCGTTGGAAGCGGCGGTGCCGTTCACCATCACGCTCCAGCCCTACGATCGCTTCGACGCGGCTGTGGCGGCATTGGGCCGTGGCGAGGTGGACGCCGTGGCCGACATGAGCCGCCGGCTTTTCTGGGGAAGGTGTGTGCTCCCCGAAACAGCCATCGTCGGGCAGTACACGGCGGCACCGGTGGCACTGGCCTACCCGCAAAACGACCCCTTCTTCGCCGACCTGGTCAACCTGACTTTCCAGGAGGTGGTCAGCGATGGCACTTACGCGGAACTGTATGCCCGTTGGTTCGCGCCAGAATCGCCGCCCGCCGTCGAGCGCTGGCCTGGCGAGGGGGTCCCCGACCTGGCGGATACTCCCGTCGTGGCGACCGTGCCCGACACCATCGCCGCTATCCAGTCGCGGGGCCGATTGGCCGTGGCGTTGATGCCCGACCGCCCTCCCCTTGCCTACGTGGATGCGACCGGCGCGCTGGCCGGCTACGAGGTCGGCCTGGTGCGGTTATTGGCGGAGCGGTGGCTGGGCGACCCCACGGCGGTGGACTTCGTCCCTGCGCCAGTCGAGGTGGGGGAGGAGATGCTGCGCACCGGCCAGGCTGACCTCCTGGTGGGCGGGCTGGCTCACACCCGGGCCGCCGAGTTGAAACTGGACTTCAGCCTGACGACCTATGTGGCGGGTGATGGGCTGCTGGTGTGGGCTGAGGCGCCGGTCACCGACGTGATGAGCCTGAATGGGCAGCAGGTGGCGGTGGTCAAGGGGAGTGGAAGCCGGGAAGTGTTGCTGGCGGCGGCGCGGGACGCAGGCGTTTCGCTCACGGTGTTGCCGCAGCCGACGTTGGATGCAACCATCGCGTTGCTGGAGGATGGGCAGGTGGTGGCGGTTGCTGGTGAGCGGGCCGACCTGCTGCTTGCCCTGAGCGGAGCCGAAGGGGGGCTGGCCTACGCTACACCGGGTCTGCGCGTGCTCCCGTTGCGGCTGACCCAGGTGCCGCTGGCGCTGGGGCTCCCGCCCGGCGATTCCGCCTTCCGTGACCTGGTCAACCTGACGTTGCAGGCGATGAAAGCGGAAGGGCAGTTCGATGCTCTCTACACCACCTGGTTCGACGACGCCCCTCCGGTGCTGGAGGTCTGGCCCGGCGTGCCCTACCGGGCCTTGCGGTTGGAGGTGACCGCGCCGGAGTAGGGGCGCGGTCGCCGCGCCCTGACGCCTGGCTACCTTGGTTGTAGCGCAGTTGGGTCAGGTAGGCGAGGTGGTTACTTCTGCCGGGCGCTCGGCGTAAGAGGCGACGGCGATGCCTGCCAGGGTCAAAGCGCCGCCGGCCACGGTCCAGAGCGATGGTTGCTCCCCCAGCAACCACCAGGCCAGCAGCGTGGAGCCGATCGGTTCTCCCAGCGTGGCGAGGGTGACGTAGGTCGCCGAGAGGTAGCGCAGCGCCCAGTTGAGCGACGAATGGCCCAGGATTTGCGGCCCCAGCGCCATCAGCAGTAGCAAAGCCCAGGTCTGTGGGCGCTGAGGGATCGCGGGCAGGTCGGATGGCAGCATAACGGCCATCAATACCAGCGCGGCGGTGCCATAGACAGGGAACACGTAGGCCAGGAGCGAGAGCCGTGCCCGCAGCCGTTGCCCGATGAGGAAGTAGCCTGCGGCTGCGATCGCGCCTATCAGGGCCAGTACATCGCCCCACAGTTGGTGGGTGCCTTCTCCCAGGTCGCCCAGGCTGATGAGTGCACTGCCGGCTGTGGCGGCGAATAGTGCTACGACCATACCTCGCGACAGCCGTTCGCGCAACAGCAGGTGGGAAGCCAGGCCGACGAAGATGGGACTGGTAGACACCAGCACAACCGATGCAGCCACCGTGGTGTGGGCCAACGAGGTGATCCAGGTGGCAAAGTGAAGCGCCAGCAACAGGCCAGAGGCCAGCATGCTACCCCACTCATGGCGTGTCAGCGTGTGCAGTTCGGACCAGCGGGTGGCAAGCGTGACCGGGGTCAGGATAAGGGTCGCCAGTGTCAGTCGCCAGGCGGCGATGACCAGGGAGTGGGCCTCAACCTGGGCCAGGCGGATGAGGATGGCGGCCGTGGAGACGATCATCACCCCTAGCCCTACACTCAGATATGGGCGAAAGTCCGCTTTCTGATATGACTTGGTTTGTCCATTCCCAGGTGACATCCGGTCGTTTTACCCCCAGTTTCTTTGCCTGGTCCCTGATGCTTTCTATTGCTCTGCCCATTGCAGGGACTTCATCTGGGCCAATCTCGCCAGCGTAGTAGCGCCTCAGCCTGCGCCTTGTGAGGGTCTGCAACCTTCAATTTTTGCAGAGTTTGCTGAGAATGGCCTCTGACAGGCATCAGAGAGAAAAGCCAGTGTCCTGTTGAGGATTTCTCGTGGCGTTAACTCGTCGGTGTGGATGTAGAGGTCCGCGTGTTGCCGGGCGTGGTGCAGCCGCCGGGCCAGTTCGGCCCACCAGTCCGCGCCGGCATCGGTAGGCCGGCGCTGGCAGGCGACCTGCCAGGAGACGTCCAGGTAGACGAGCAGGTCGGGTTGGGTGATGCGCTGCCACATCGTGGGCACGTAAGAGTGCTCCTGAGCCACCTCGCGGGCGTTGTGCCCCCGTGCCAGCAGCGCCTGCACGAGCAACGATTTGCCCGAGGCACATGGGCCAACCACAGCGATCAGCGGATGTTTCTCCTGTATCGTGCACATCACAGGGGAAGCCTGACTGCCAGGCGGCGCACGTCATCGCCAGTGCGATCCACAATGCGCAGCACGAGCACGCTGATGTCGTCGTGCGGTCGGCCTTCATCCAGTTTCAGTGCCCGCTCAAGCAAGTCCTCGGTCAACTGTTGGGCGCTTACGTTGCCCCCGGCTGTCAGTTCGCGCACCGCTGCCGGGACGTCGAAGACACGGCCTGAGCGTACCCCTGCTGTCTCCAGGCCGTCCGTGTAGACCACGATCGCGGTCCCGGCGACCAGTGGCAACTCTGTGACCTGTGGTTTAGTGCTGCGTCGCACCCCGACCGGTTCTGACGGCGCGTCGAGTAACTGTAGCCTGCTTTCGGGCGTTATGACGATGATGGGGCAGTGGCTGTTGCGCGAAAGCACCAGTGTGCCGGAAGTCAAGTCTACCGAGAGGATATTGAGCGTGGCTGAGACCTTGCCGCCTTTGTAAGTATAAAGATAATCGTGGGCTGCGCGGGCCGCTGCGCCATCGCGTATTCCCTCTGCCAGTTCGGAAATAGCCTTGCGGGCCACCAGGTTGCTGATGGCTTTGGCTGCCCGCCCGGAACGCTGGCCGTCCACCAATACGAAGGAGAGGCCGCCCTGGGGGCGTTCGATCATCTCCAGCGTGTCTCCGCTCTCGCTGGTGGCCCATTTGCCAACTTTGGCGACGGCAACCTCGATTTCCATTCGACCTTTCACGTTTACGTTTTACGCTTCACATTTTACGCCTTTCAGACGTATTATACCCTTGTTGGGGATGTGAGCAAGGTTTGAATTATTCCGGCAGTGTGCTATAATTTCTTAAAACTGATGGCTCTCTCTTATCTGGGAGAAGGAGCATCGATATGATTTTTGGAGTTTGGAAGCCCTGGGTCAGGCTAGCCTTTCTGCAACCCGAAATCTGGGAATACCCCCTCCTGGCACTTTATGCGCTGGTGGCATTCGTGCTCCTTGTCCGTTCCCGGCGAGATTTCAGCAAGTTGGGCTGGCGTCGCCTTCCCCTGTTCCTGGGCTTGCTGGTGGCATCCCTGCTCGTCAACAATTTGCTGGTGCTGAGTTTCTCTCTCCCCCGGCTGCTACCACCCCCAAATGTCCCCACCGAACCTACCAACCCATTTGCGCCATTGTTAGGGACGCTGCCGGTCGTTGTTGCTGGGGCCTGGCTGGGTGCAGGGCCAGCGTTGTTGGTGGGATTGGTCGGCGGAATCTTGCGTGTCGGGATGACAACTGGCGGTATCACTGAGCCTTTTCATTTTGCCTTCCTCGGTTTTCTGGTCGGGTTCTTTCTGTGCCAGGATTATCGAGGCCGCCTGCCGCTTGTCGTGCGCCAGCCCATCGTCGCAGGGCCGCTGGCGACTCTCTTCGCATCCCCGTTGCTGTTGCTATCGGTGTTCGCCCATACGGCCGATTCGGGGTTGGCGGGACTCGATTACGCTGCGACGCTGACGCAGGCCAATCTGGGCCCTGCGCTGCTCGAAAGCCTCGTGGCTGCGCTCGTTGTGCAGGTGGTCTACCTGGTCTCCCCGCGCCTCCGCCCTGTCCGTGTGGTGCACCAATCCCCTCCCTACAGCCGCACCCTGAGGCGCAGGCTGCTTTTCCTATTCGTACCCCTGATATTGGTTATGACCGCCGTGCTCATCTACGCGGTGACGGTGACGACGCTCCGCGTGGCGACTTCGGAGGCGGTGGACGAGATGGCGCGGGATGCCAACAGTGCCGCTGAGGGCATCCCCTATTTCATCCACACCGGACAGGGGTTGCTGGCGGAGTTCGCTAACGATGAGGTGCTGCGGCGCAGCGACCCGATCACGCTGGAGACTCATCTGCGCGGCGACCTGCGAAGCGTGGCTTTCTTTGACCAGTTGATGTTGTTTGACTCGAGCGGGCAGCGACTGGCGATGTATCCTCCGGCGCCGGTTGGCGACCCGGAACTGACGGCACAGGAGAAGGTGCTTTTGCAGCGTGTGGTCGAAAGCGGGGCGACGCAGATCAGTCCCGTGCACCGCTCGCGGCGGGATGAGACCATGCTTTCGTTTCTGATACCGGTGGAGGACGAGGAGACCGGCGAGCGCTTCGGGGCGTTGCTTGGGCGCACCCGGCTTGACGTCAATCCGGTGATGCGTCGGGTACTGGCAAGTTTGCAGTGGACCCGCGCGCGTGGAGAGGGGTTTGTGGTGGATGCAGAAGGGCGCATCGTTGCTCATTCTAATCCTGATATGCTCCTCGCTAAGTGGTACGTAGACGAGGACTGTCCCCGCATCGCCACCGTCCTGCGTGGTCGGGCTTACGAGAGCCGCAACCCCAGGGACAACACGCGCCAGTTGGTCTATTACTTGCCGGCGGAAGGGTACCCGTGGGCAGTGGTGATCCGCCTGCCCTACGAAGTTGTGTTGGAACAGGCTACCCAGGTTGCCACTCCTCTGCTTGTCCTCCAGATTCTGCTGGGGGGCGGGCTGGTGATCGTCATCCCACTGGTCACCAGTTGGCTGACCCGGCCGCTCAAGCAGTTGGTGGCCGCAGCCGACCACATCGCCGAGGGGGATCTCACGCGGCCAGTGCAGGTGCCTGGCAGCGACGAGGTGGCCCGGGTAGGAGACGCATTTGAGGGCATGCGTGTGCGGTTGAAGGACCGGCTGGAAGACCTTTCGTTGCTACTCCAGATCGGTCAGGCAGTTTCGGCGACGCTGGAGTTGCCCAAGGGGGTGCCGTTCATCCTCGAAGGAGCGCTTAAGGCGACCAATGCCCAGGTGGCTCGTATTGTCCTCCTTTCGGCTGATGGCGACCCACAGATGGTGATGGCGCGGGGGGAACCACGTGAGGGGTTGGGGATGCTCGACCGTGCGCTTGCCTCAGCAACCCGGGAACTGGATCATCCCCTGGTCGTGGAAAATCTGGCCCGGGCCAAGACGCTGGCCGATCCCGAGGCGCTGAGCGGGCCGATCAAGGCCGCCGTCGCGCTGCCTGTGCGTACCAAAGACCTGGTGCCGGCTGTGATGTGGGTGGGGTATGGTGAGGTTCGCCAGTTCGATACCGCAGAGATTGGCCTGCTCTCCACATTGGCCAGCCAGACGGCGGTGCTGGTGGACAATGCCCGCCTGTTCCAGGCTGCAGAGGGCGGGCGGCGGCGGCTGGCGGCAATCCTGGCCAGCACCGCTGATGCCGTTCTGGTCACCGACCGCGATGATTGCATCCTGCTGGTCAATCCGGCTGCTGAGCGGGCCTTTGGTATCGCAGCCGATGTAGTCGTGGGCCAGAAGATCAGTCAGGCGGGGTTGGTACCCGTGTTGGTGCAGGTCTTCGAGGAAACCTTGCCTCCGAGCGAAGCATTGACCGAGGAGGTCCCTCTGCCCGATGGCCGGACGTTGTACGCCAATGTTTCGACCATCTTGAGTGCCGATGGCGAACGGATTGGCCGCGTGGCCTTGATGCGCGACGTCACTCACTTCAAGGAACTGGACGAGATGAAGTCCGAGTTCGTGGCGACGGTCTCGCATGACTTGCGCGCCCCACTGACATTTATGCGCGGCTATGCGACTATGCTCCCGATGGTGGGCGACTTCAACGACAGGCAGCGTGAGTACGTCGAGAAGATCCTGCATGGCGTTGGGCAGATGAGTGAACTGATTGACGATCTGCTTGATTTGGGGCGCATTGAGACCGGCGTGGGATTGGAGCGCAAGCCCTGTCACCTGGGGGCGATCCTGGTCGAGGCGGTGGACGGCATGCGAGCACGGGCGGCTGCTAAGGGGCTCGCCCTGCGCCTGGAGCCAGCCGAAGGCGTGGCAGTGGTCGCGGGCGGCGCCGCGTTGCTGCGCCAGGCGGTCGCTAATCTGGTGGATAATGCTGTCAAGTATACTCCCAGCGGCGGCATCGTGACGGTGGGGTTATCCGTGCGCGACGAGCAGGCGGTGGTCCGCGTCGCCGACACGGGTATCGGCATTGCCCCGGACGATCAGGTGCGCCTATTTGAGAAATTCTACCGCATCAGGCGCCGCGATACGATGGACATACCGGGGACCGGTCTGGGGCTGGCAATCGTCAAGTCCATCGTCGAACGGCACGACGGAAAGGTGTGGGTAGATAGCGAACTGGACAAAGGGAGCACGTTTTACATCAGTTTGCCCCTGGGCGAGGTAGAGCCTCCGGAGGCGGAAGTTACGCAGTAGGTGCTTCCCCCGCCCGTGTGGGGGACTGAGGAGAGACAACGAGGTGCTGCATGGCATTGCGGATCGGCATCGTAGGCTTGCCCAATGTGGGCAAGTCTACTCTATTTAACGGCCTCACGCAGGCCGGGGCTGTTGTGGCGGCCTATCCTTTCACCACAATTGATCCCAATCGCGGCGTGGCGGTGGTGCCCGATCCGCGCCTGGAGGCGTTGGTGGCACTGGTTGAGCCGGAGCGGGTGACCCCGGCAGCGGTCGAGTTTGTGGATATCGCGGGCCTGGTGCGCGGTGCTCATCGAGGTGAAGGGCTGGGCAACCAATTCCTGGGCCACATCCGCAACGTGGACGCTATTGCTCTGGTCTGTCGCTGTTTTTCTAACCCCGATGTGGCACACGTAGATGGCTCGGTGGATCCGCTACGTGACCTGGAGGTGCTCGACCTGGAACTGATCCTGGCCGATTTGGAGGTGGCAGAGCGACGGCTGGACAAGGTGCGTTCGGTGGCCAAGGCCAGGCCGCGTGACTACGCCGCAGAGTTGGAGACGCTGGAGGGGTTGTGCGCGCACCTGCAGGCCGGAGAGCGAGCCATTGCCTGGGTGGCAGGGAGGGCGACTGAGGCAGCGTTGGCGCGAGAGATGGCCCTGCTCACCGCCAAGAAGCGTATTTACGTGGCCAACGTCGGCGAGGAGGATCTACCCGATGGCGGCCGGCTGGCCAAAGAAGTCATTCGTGTGGCGGAGGAAGATGGGGCCCCTTGCGTCGTCCTCTGTGCCCAATTGGAGGCTGACCTGAGCGAATGGCCCTCCGACGAGGCCGCCGCTTACCGGGCAGACGTGGGGCTGGAGTGCTCCGGGCTGGAGGCGTTGGCCCAGGCGGGCTATGAGGTGCTTGATCTGATCACCTTCTTCACCATCACGGGCGGTCGAGAGGTGCGCGCCTGGGTGGTACAGCGTGGTACCAAAGTGGCTCAGGCGGCGGGCAAAGTCCACAGCCAGATGGAACGTGGTTTCATCCGTGCCGAGGTGGCGAGTTTCGAGCAACTGATGGAGGCGGGGAATTGGCGTGCGGCGCGGGAGCGGGGGATCGTGCGCATTGAAGGCCGCGACTACGAAGTCCAGGACGGTGACGTGTGCTTGTTCCGTTTCAGCCCGTGAGTGGCGGCTGATGACCGACTTCACCCCCTCCGGCTTGCCAAATCCACGTCTTTGTGTTATCATAGCGCCCGTTGCGTGCCTACAGGCGGGCTTTCCGCTCCCGGCTTTAGGTCCGGGGGCAATCCCGTGGAAAGGAGGTGTACCGTCCAGTGCGCAGTTATGAGTTAGTCTTCATCGTTCACCCAGAGGTGGACGGAGATGACCTGACCGCTGTTATTGAGAAAGTCGAAGGTCTAGTCGAGCGCAACGGCGGAAAGGTCACGCGAATCGAGCCTTGGGGGTTGCGTCGGCTGGCCTATCCCATTCAGAAGCAGTGGGAAGGCCAGTATGTGTTGATGCGGCTTGAACTGGAAGTGCAGGGCGTGGCTGAGTTAGAGCGTGCTCTTGGGTTGGCCGAGCAGGTTATGCGTCACCTGATCGTGCGCGTTGAAGAGGATGCCGAGCCGTCTGAAGAGACAGTTGCTGCATGATGCAGGTAAGTCGTGGGGAGTGAGAGCGCCATGGCCAGAGGCTTGAACAAGGTGATGGTTATTGGTAATGTAGGGCGTGACCCCGAGATGCGTTACATGCCCAGTGGACGGCCGGTGACGTCGTTCAGTGTCGCCACTACCCGCAATTGGACGAACTCGGAGGGCGAGCGCCGCGAGGAAACGGAATGGTTCAACGTGGTGGCGTGGGGCAACCTGGCCGAGATTTGCAAGCAATATCTTCGTAAGGGACAGCAGGTGTACATCGAAGGGCGCTTGCAGACGCGTAGCTGGGAGGATCGGGAGGGGAGGAAACGCTTCCGTACCGAGTTGGTGGCCAACGAAATGATCTTGTTGGGTAGCCGTCGCGGTACTTCCTCGGAGGCGGTAGAGTCCAATGCCGGAGGGGAGGAGGAGTTTCCCTTCTAATTGTGGAACTGGTCACCAGCCTACCAATCTACCAGTGAGGAGGTCGAAACATTGGCAGCACAGGGAAGTACAGGAAGGCGTGGGCGTGGAAGGACGCAGGGCGGACAGCGCAGTCGCCGTCGGTTTGTGAGGCGTCGTAAACAGTGCATTTTCTGCAAGGACAAGGCCACCTACATTGATTACAAGCAGACAGGTATGCTGCGGGGCTTTCTGACTGACCGCGGGAAGATCCGGCCACGACGGCAGACGGGAACGTGCGCCAAGCATCAACGTCAACTGTCAGTGGCGATCAAGCGTGCCCGTCATCTGGCGTTGTTGCCGTTTGTGGTGGAGCCCGGGCGCACTCGCTAGCAGTCAGCAGTTGGCAGTTATCCGCTGTAGGGGCGCGGTTACCGCGCCCCTACGGGTACGTGAGAGAGCGGGATGGCAAAGAAGGCCAAAAGGCGTGTATCAAAGGAACTGACGCGCAAGCAGCGTTCTCGCCTGGAGCGGGAAAGGCGCATAGAGAGGTTTCTCATCTGGGGCGTGACCCTCGTGGGGATCGTGGTTGTGGGCGTTCTGGGCTATGGCCTCGTCGTCGAAAAGATTATCAAAGCCCGCGAACCGGTCGCCATTGTGGGTGCTGCCCCCATCAGGACGGCCGAGTTTCAGGCTCGAGTGCGCTTTGAGCGGATGCAGATGGAGAACGAACTCCAATACTGGGCCCAGCAACAGCAGGCTCTTGATCCGACAGACCCGAACGCGCAGTTCTATCTGGAGTATATTCAGGGGCACCTCCGCGATTTGCAGACCGGGTTATCGTCGGCGACGATCATTGAGGATCAAGTCCTCGATCAGTTGATCCAGGAGGAATTGGTGCGTCAGGAGGCGGAGCGCCGTGGCATCACGGTTGCGCCGGAGGAAGTGCAGCGGGAGGTCGAACTATACTTCGGCTATGACCGGAATCCTGCCACCCCCACGCCCACGCCAGCGCCAGCACCTACCGCCACACCTCCTTTAGCGCTGACAGAAGTGCTCACCCCTACGCCGACGACCGTTCCGCTCCCGACATCAACTCCGATGACCGAGGAGGAGTTCCGCCGATTGTACGGTATTTATCTGGAGCAGTCCCTGGGACCACCGGACATTTCGGAGCAGCAGTACCGTTCCTGGGTCGAGGCCTCGCTGTTGATTAAGAAGTTGCAGGAGCGGATGAATGCGGAAGTCCCCACCGTGGCCGATCAGGTCAAATTGCGGTTCCTGACTGTGGATAGCGAGGAGCGAGCAGATGGACTGGCTGCCCGGCTGGATGGAGGGGAAGATCTCCAGGCATTGGCGGATGAGTTGAATGAGGAAGATGAGGGTACTGGTTACGGTACCGAGTTGGGTTGGTTTCCCAAGGATATATTGGAGAGCAATCTCGGCACGGAGTTGGCCGACCTGGCGTTCAGTTTAGAGGTGGGGGAGCATAGCCAGCCGGTGCTGGGCCAGGATGGCGCGTGGTATTACATCATTGAAGTGACGGGCCACGAGGAGCGGGCATTGGACTCGTTTGTGCGTCAGCAACTGGGGGCAGAGGCGTTTCGGGAGTGGCTGGACGCTCAACAGGTTTTGGTGGAGCGCAAAACGTATAGTGACCGTGAGCCGGCGGAACCGTAACCGTACCCTTGCGAAGGTTGGGTGGCGGTTTTCAGGCCAAGAGCGTCTTCGCTCACCAAGAATCTTCCATTACCAGGGCTATTCGTAATCTTCGCAAGGGTAGCAGCCCGGCTTCTGGCAGAGGCCGGGCTTTTGTTTCATCCCGTGTGTCGCCGGGCTTCGATCACGTTGGGCAGCCGCTCAATTTTGGTCAGCACGCGGCTGAGTTGGGCGATGTTGTTGATTTCGATGGTGATATACAGCGTGGCGATGTTCTTCTCCCGGCCCACGTTGACAGCCGACATATTGATATTCTCAGCGCTGATGACGCCAGAGATTTCGTGTAGCAATCCAGTGCGGTCATAGGCCGTGATCAAGATTGCGACCGGGACGGTTTGTAGGCGGGTGCCCCAACTGATCTCTATCAGTCGCTCCGTATCTCTCAAGCACAGGATGTTGGGACAATCGCGGCGATGGATGGTGACACCCCGTCCTCGCGTGACATAGCCGATGATTTCATCTCCCGGCAGTGGATGGCAGCACCGCCCCAGCCGGGTCAACAAGCCACCGGTGCCCTGTACCTGAATGCCCTCGATGGTCTGCGTAGGGGGAGGGGGCGTGGGGAGCAGCCTTTCTTCTACGCGGGAGCGCGTTTCGGCGATTTTGCTGGCGATCTGTTGGCTGTTGATGTCCCCAAAGCCGACGGCGGCGTGGAAGTCGTCGAGTTTCTCGTAGTTGAAGAGTCTGGCGACCAGTTCGTGGCCGAGGTGTTCCATCCCCAGATGCTTCAGTTCGCGCTCGACGATCTCCCATCCTTGAGCGATGTTCTGTTCTCGATCCTGGCGGCGGAACCACTGGCGGATTTTGGCGCGGGCGCGGGAGGTCTTGATGTAGCCGAGTGCCGGGTTGAGCCAGTCACGGCTGGGTGCGGCCCGCTTGCCGGTGATGATCTCCACCCGATCGCCGGTGCGCAGTTGATAATCCAGCCCCATCCACTTGTCGTTGGCTCTAGCACCCCGGCAGCGGTGGCCGACCTCAGTGTGCACATAGTAGGCGAAGTCAATCGGTGTTGCTCCGACCGGCAGGTCAATGATCTTGCCTTTGGGGGTGAAGGCGTAAATACGGTCCTGGAAGATGTCGGTCTTCATTGCGTCCACGAACTCATTGGCGTCGGTGACCTCTTGGCGCCACTCCATGAGCGAGCGCAGCCAGGCGATCTTGGCCTCGAAGATCCGGTCCCGCTTGCCTCCCTCCTTGTAGCGCCAGTGAGCGGCTATGCCGTATTCTGCGAGGTGATGCATCTCCCAGGTACGGATCTGCACCTCCAGCGTCTTACCATCGTCACCGACGACCGCTGTGTGCAGGCTTTGGTACATGTTGTCCTTGGGGGTGGCGATGTAGTCGTCGAATTCTCCGGGGATAGGTTTCCACAACCCGTGCACGATGCCCAGGATGTGGTAGCAGTCGGGGATGGTCTGGGTGGTAACACGGACGCCGCGAACGTCGTGAACCTGGCTGAAGGGCACGCCCTTGCGTTGCATCTTGCGGTGGATGCTGTAGATGTGCTTGGGCCGGCCGGTGATCTCTGCCTCGATGTTCCCCTCGGCGAGTTTTTGTCTCAGAACCTCGGTGTGGCGCTGGATGCTGGCCTCGCGCTCCTGCCGGCGCTCTTTGATGAGGGCTGCGATCTCGGCATACGTGGTGGGGTCGAGGTGGTGGAAACTCAGATCCTCCAGTTCCCATTTCCACTGCCACACGCCCAGCCTGTCGGCCAGTGGGGCGAAAATCTCCAGCGTTTCGCGGGCAAAGGCCTTGCGACGTTCCTCTGGGAGGGGATCGAGCGTGCGCATGTTATGCAGACGGTCGGCCAGTTTGATGATCACGACACGGATGTCCTCCGCCATGGCGATGAACATCTTGCGCAGGCTCTCAGATTCGCGCGCGCCGCGTAGTCCCTCACTCTTATGACTGAACTGGTCAATCTGCTCCAGTTTGGTCACGCCATCTACCAGGCTTACTACGTCAGGGTTGAATTCCTGTGCCAATCTTTTTAGGTCAATATCCGAGTCCTCGACCACGTCGTGCAGTAGGCCGGCGGCGATGGTGTCTGGGTCCATCCCCATGTCGGCCAGCAGGAAGGCCACGGCCAGCGGGTGCTGAATATAGGGCTCACTGGACTTGCGTATCTGGCCAGCGTGGGCTTGTTCGGCCACGGCGTGGGCGCGTTGGATAAGTGCCCGCGCGCCATCGGCTCGCTCGCCAGGAGGGATGTGCTCCAGTATATCTGAAATGTCGAGAGTGTGCTGTTTGCTCATCTCCGCTCGTGGTCACCTGACCCTGATTTCAGTATAATGTGACTGGTGAATTTGTCAATAGTGGAGGGGTGGGGTATAGTCGTGCGTGCGAGTGCGCTCGGAGAGGAGGGATGCTGTGCGAGTCATCACAGGCAAGGCAAAGGGACATCGGCTGAAATCAGTGCCGGGGAAAGGGACACGGCCCATCACGGATCGGGCCAAATCGGCGCTTTTCAGCATCATTGGCAACGACGTAATCGGCTGCCGCTTCCTGGACCTCTTTGCCGGTACAGGGCAGGTCGGGATTGAGGCACTGAGTCGGGGAGCAGCGGAGGCCGTCTTCGTGGAGCGGGCGGGGGTGGCGCTGCGCACGATCCGCGAGAATCTGGCTCATACCCGGCTGGAGGCCGGGGCACGGGTGGTGCGGGCTGACGTGTTTGATTTCCTGGCCCTCAAAGTGGAGCCAGCGGAGCCGTTCGACTACGTCTACATCGCGCCGCCGCAGTACCGGGGCTTGTGGGTGAGGACGCTGCGGGCGCTGGAGACCAGCCCCTGCTGGCTGGCCGACGATGGCTGGGCCATCGCACAGATTCACCCGCGGGAGTACGAGGAATTGGCGTTGAAGCACCTGGCGCTCTTCGACCAGCGTGCTTACGGGGGTGTGATGTTCTGTTTCTATTGCGTAATGCGTGAAATGTAATTACGCTCTAGTATCGCAGTCCGGTTTGCAATGCGAAACACGGCGGAGGCCGAATTAGCCCGCGATACGCCGGTAGAACAGTGGCAGGCGATGGGTGGGAGTGTCACTGAAGGTGTGCGCGGCCAGCACCTGCTCGCAGGCTGCTGCCAGTCTCGCCTCGTCGTTGGCGTGAATGGTAAACAGTGGTGTGCCCTTCTGTACCAGATCGCCCACCTTGTAGTGCACGATCGCGCCGACGCTGCGATCAATCGGGTCGTCGATCTTCTCCCGTCCGCCGCCCAATTCCACCACAGCCTTTCCTATCTCAGCCGCGTCCACGCTGACCAGGTAGCCGCTGCGCGGTGCAGGCACGGGCTCGACCAACCTGGCCTTGGGCAACCGTTCTGGCTCGTCAACGTAGTGCACATCGCCGCCCTGGGCCTCCACCATGTCCCTGAACTTATGCCAGGCTGCCCCAGAGGCAAGGGTCTCCAGGGCCAGTGTGAGTGCGGCGTTGGTGTCTGTGGCCTTGCCGCTCAGCATCAGCATCTCCGCTGCCACGACCAGGCAGTGCTCGCGGAGGTCGGCGGGGCCGCCTTCGTGTAGCGTGTTGATCGCCTCCCGTATCTCCAGCGCATTCCCCACTGCCCAGCCCAGTGGCTGGTTCATGTCGGAGATGAGCGCGACCACGCGGCGTCCGATCTGGCCTCCCATCAGAACCATAGCCTTGGCCAGATCCTCTGCATCCTCCAGCGTCTTCATAAATGCACCATTGCCCATCTTGACGTCCAATACAATGGCGTCAGCACCAGCGGCGATTTTCTTGCTCATAATCGAACTGACGATGAGGGGGATGGACTCGACGGTGGCTGTCGCATCGCGCAGGGCGTACAGTTTGAGGTCGGCCGGGGCCAAGTCGGCGGTCTGCCCGGTTAGCACGATGCCAATCTCACCGAGTTGGGCCTTGAGTTCGGCTTTGCTCAAGTCGGTGCGGTAGCCGGGAATAGATTCCAGTTTGTCCACCGTCCCGCCGCTGAAGCCCAGCCCCCGCCCGGTCATCTTGGCTACCGGCAACCCGCAGGCCGCAACCAACGGTGTTACGACCAAGCTGACTTTGTCGCCCACGCCGCCTGTGGAGTGCTTGTCCACCACGAGGGGAGCGACGTCTTTCAGGTCGAGTACGTCACCCGAGTGAGCCATCGCCAGCGTCAGATCGTGGGTTTCGCGGTCGGTCATACCGCGCAGGTACACGGCCATCAGCCAGGCGGCGGCCTGGTAATCGGGAATCTCTCCCCGAGTGTATTCCTGGATGAAGAACTCGATCTCCTCCTGTGAAAGTTCAGCGCCGTTGCGCTTTCTGGCAATTACGTCTGTTGCATGCACGGGTCACCTCGATTTCTGGTATTGTTAGATGCTTCATTATAGCACAAATCTGAGAGATAAAAAGCCGGTGCGATTGGGAAATTTGCACTGAGATGCAACTGGGGTATAATGAGCCAATTCAGGCCCACCATAGGCTTGGACTTTGGACAAGTGAAGACCGCTGGTCGTAAGTAGATCGGCCAGCCAAAGGCGAGTTTGAACGTTAACAAGCAGTTTCAGGCCGGTTTAGAGGCTTTTGAGCCCTTCTTGATGACCGGGTGGC
>Ga0307438_1001433_pt1 | contig 15246 bp, 15 predicted proteins | sample SalMarWE160110MG_FD_202144 | JGI IMG/M metagenome (GOLD analysis project Ga0307438, IMG submission 202144) | Salt marsh sediment microbial communities from the Plum Island Ecosystem LTER, Massachusetts, United States - WE1603-110 | ecosystem: Environmental > Aquatic > Marine > Intertidal zone >... | reverse complement strand
AGGGGCCGGGGGAGGGGTCAGCCCCCCCCTCCGCTTCGGGGAGGGGCCGGGGGAGGGGTCAGCCCCCCTCTCCGCTTCGGGGAGGGGCCGGGGGAGGGGTCAGCCCCCCTCTCCGCTTCGGGGAGGGGCCGGGGGAGAGGTTGAAGCGATGAGAGATTGGCGAACCTGGATGCGTGTGGGAGCGACTGCCGCCCTGGTCGCAGTGACTGGCGGGCCGGGGACAGCGCCGCTCCCTGCGCACGCCGAAATCCCTCCGCACCTGGGCTACGGCATCAACGTGCGCTCTCAGAATAAAATTGACCTCTTCGCGCCGTTGGGCCTCGAGTGGCTCAAGTTGTGGGAGGAGTACGAGGATGACCCGCCGGCAGAGAGGTTGCCCTACCAGGTCCTGTTTGCCATTGAGTGCCATGGCATGCCAACGGACCTTGATCAGTGGGGGGACCACGTCGAGGCAATCGCCAGAACCGGCCTGGGGGTCGTCGAGGCCTACGAAATCGGCAATGAGCCCAACACCGACCGTTTCTGGGGTGGTGCCGCGCCTGACCCGGGCCAGTACGTCCAGGTGCTCCAGGTAGCCTACGAGCGCATCAAGGCGGTGGACCCAGGCGCCATCGTCGTCAGTGGGGGGTTGGCGCCGGTAGGCCGCATCAAGGGCACCTGCAACGGCTGGAGCGGCAACAATTGCGATGCGATGGACGAGCGGGAGTACGCCCGCCAGATGTTCCTCCTGGGCGCGGGCGAAACCTTCGATGCTTTCGGCTACCACCCCTACGGCTTCGCCTACACGCCAGAGACCGACCCCTATAGCGTCTCCAACGGTTTCGCCTTCCGTGGCGTCGAGGTGATGCGCGACCTTCTGGAGCAGCACGGATTGGACCACAAGCCTATCTGGGCCACGGAGTTCAATTGGCTGCGCGATCCGAGTCGGGACGGCGCGATCCCCGGTTGGTGTCACTACGACTCAGCCTACGAGGACAACTTCGGCTGGATGGACGTGTCCGAGGTGCAGCAGGCCGACTATATCACGCGAGCCTTCCAGTACGCCGACGAGAACTGGCCCTGGATGGGTGCGATGTTTGTCTGGAACCTGGATTGGCACGACTACGGCTGGCTGTGCGACCCTGCGCGCTATTTCTCCATATTGAAGATAGACTACACCGACTACAATCCGGATGTAGACCCTCCGCCTGCCCCATACACGACCACATTGGCCTACGACGCGCTGGCGGCGATGGAGAAGCGCCCCGGTCACTTCGGCCCGCGACTGGCGGTTGAGCCGGCTGCCCTCACCTTCCTGGCCGACGTGCACGAACCGGGCCCCCTCGCAGGTGTGGTGGTGCCGCTGAACACGGGTTACCGTGTGTTCACCTGGACGGCAACAGTGGCGGTGGGGATGCAGGTTACGGGGACGGGGACAATAGGGGTTCAGGTGACGCCCACGCTGGCGATCACCACCGGCCTCCAGGGGACGCCGCTGACGGTGACGGTGGACAGTACAGGCTACACCACAGGTACCTTCACGGGGATCATCTCGGTGACAGCCACGACGACCGGCGTGCTGGATGCGCCACAGATAGTGCCGCTGACGCTGCACGTCGTGCCGGAGGTGCACCGCGTGTACCTGCCGGTCGAGTTCCGCTCCACGCCCTGACGTATCCTGTGCGCAAAACGTGAGTAAGCCAAATGGGCCTCTGTCCTCACGTTTCACTTGAGGCCAACTGCCTCCCCCCGGCGGACGACAAACTCCTGCCCCTGACCGTCTAAACGCCGCGTGGAAAACAGTACCGAGCCGCAACCCAGTTACAACAGCGCACGTATACATATCAGGGTACATGCGTTTCCCTTTTCATTGGAGTTATACTATAATAGGCGCATTAAAGCCAGAGCATAAGGAGTATGCCTCTATGAGACGCTTCCGTTGGACCTTACTGCTGACCCTGGTGATAGCGTTGGCCTTGACCGGGGTGGCCCGCGCTCAAAGCAAGTCCCTCTACTGGGAACGCTTTGACGTGAACATCACCGTCCTGCCCAACGGCGAATTCGTCGTCGAGGAGATACAGGAGATCACCTTCACCAGCGGAGAATTCCACTACGGCTACCGCAATATCCCGATGGACCGGCTGGAGGGCATCACCGACGTGGAGGTATGGGAGGGCAACCGGCAGTATGAGCAGGGCTACGGCGACGAATATACTTTCCACACCTCCGTGGACGAGGGGGACTTCACCATCAAGTGGTACTTTCCCTATACCTCCAACTCTTCCCATACCTTCATTCTCCGTTACACCGTCCAGGGGGGCCTGCGCTATTATGAGGGCGGCGACCAACTGTACTGGAAGGCGGTCTACGCCGACCGGGACTTCCCCGTCTACAAATCCACCGTCACGGTTTACCTGCCGGAGGGGGCGACGGCCAATCCCGTGGCTGCCTACAGTACTGAGGCGGCGATAAGGGGCCAGGGAGACAGCACCGTCGTCTTCACGGCCCAGGAGACGATCGATCCGGGCCAGGAGTTCGAGGCGCGTGTGCAGTTCCCTCACGGCATCGTGCAGGGCACCCAACCCGGCTGGCAGGCAGCCTACGACCGCAAGGCCGAGTGGGAGGATCGCTACAAGCCGGTGGCTGATATAGGGTTAGGGTTGCTTGGGGCGTTGCTGCTAATCGGTGGCCCGCTTCTGCTTTTGCTAATGTGGTACCTGCGGGGGCGCGACCCCAAGGTTGCCCTCCCGGCATCCTATCTGACCGAGCCCCCAGCCGACGACCCGCCCGCTGTGGCCGGCACGCTGGTAGACGAGAAAGCCGATATGGAGGACATCATCGCCACGCTGGTGGACCTGGCGCGGCGCGGGTACCTCACCATCAAAGAGGAGCAAAAGTCTGGCTTCTTCGGCGCTGACTTTGACTTTACCTTCCGCCGCACCGAAAAACCCACCGACGACTTACTGCCCTACGAACGGACGCTGCTGAAGCGGGTGTTCGGTAGACGCACAGAGCGACGTATGTCCTCCCTGCGCGAAAAGTTCTACACTGCTATCCCCAGGATTGAGGACCATCTCTACAAGGAAACGGTCAAGCGCGGCTACTTCCAGGCCAGCCCCAACAAAATCCGCAAGCGGTATACCGGCCTGGGGATTGGGCTGCTGGTGGTGACCTTCGTCGGCGGTATATGCTCGTTCATCGCCCTGTCGGAGTACACCGGGATGACCATCTGCCCGGCCATTGGGATAGGCATCACGGCCATTGGGATGATCATCGCGGGGCAGGTGATGCCGGCCAAGACACGCAAGGGGGCTGAGCAGTCTGTCAGATGGAAGGCTTTCAAGCGCTACCTGGAGGAAATCGAGCGTTACACTGACCTGAATCAGGCCACTGATCAATTCGAGAAGTACCTGCCATACGCCGTCGCCTTTGGGCTGGATAAGAGTTGGGTACGCAAGTTCTCGCACCTGGAGACAGCCTACGTACCTATGCCGATGTGGTACATCCCGACGCCAGCCTACACCAGCGGCCGGCGACCAGCGCCGGGTTTGGGCCAGACGGCGGAGGCTGGCGGTGCCGCGCCCTCGCTGCAGCAGATGTCCGACGGTTTAGCGGGTGGACTGCAGGGCATGTCCGATGGGCTTACCTCTATGCTTAACTCGGCCGGCCGCACACTGTCCAGCGCGCCCAGCAGCTCAGGGGGTGGTGGGGGTTTCTCCGGCGGCGGTGGCGGCGGTGGCGGCGGTGGCGGCGGTGGCGGCGGTGGCGGCGGTGGAGGGGGATTCGGGTAGACCGTTGCAATGTTCGTTTCGAGGGTATGGAGGGTCAGTTAGATGGCGACGTCAAGGGAAGTGCAGGAGATCGTCCAGGACATCCTGGAAAAACTCCTTGTTGGTTATGCCCCACAAAAGGTGGTTCTCTTTGGTTCGTATGCTTATGGGAGCCCACGACCAGATAGTGACATTGACCTGCTCATTGTCAAGGAGACACCGGAACGATTTATTGACCGCTGGGTGACTGTGCGCCGCCTTCTGTCTGACCCCAAACGCACGGTTTCTCTGGAAACACTCGTACTTACACCTCAAGAAGTGTCAAGACGATTGGCTATCGGTGATCAGTTCGTGGCAGAGATTGTGGAAAAGGGAAAAGTCCTGTATGCCGCGTGAAGAGTCGCGTTACCCTGCTGATTGGCTTCGCATTGCTGCAAAGGATCTTGAGCGAGTAGGGCATCCCTTGAACGTTCAAGATGCTGGGGCAGCCGGGGTCTTCCTCCAGCAAGCAGTGGAAAAGTTTCTCAAGGCCTTTCTCCTATCCAAGGGATGGGAGCTTGAGCGCGTTCATGACCTGGAAGCCCTGCTGAATGTGGCATTGGCTTACGATCCTTCCTTAGAACAATTCCGTTCGGTGTGTCAGAAGGTCACAGGGTTCTACTTTGTGGAGCGTTATCCGTTCGTCACAGAGACCGGTTTAACAGAGGACGACATTCGTAGCTCATTGAGGCAAGTTAGGAAACTCATCGGAAAGCTCCAAGCGGGGACTGCCGTATCGTAACCGGGGTAGCGTAGTGCCCGAAAGATGCCTGCGCGCCATGGGTGAAGCCAAGGGGGAGAATGAGGAGAGCACATAATATGAACACAGGCAAGATCATTGGACTTATTCTTATTGTTGTTGGCGTAGGCATCTGCCTGCTGAGTATGTCGTGGCTTGGTGTAGGCTACGCCTCGGGTAGCTACGATGGTCTCGCCGCCCCAGTGCTGGGGTTAGTGCTGGCGTTCATTGTCGCTGCTCCTCTTGTTGGCGTGGGTGTCTTTCTGTTCATCAAAGGCCAGCGGGAGGCAGCCGAATTCGCCGAGGTCGAGAAGGAGCGCAAACTGCTGGGGATGGTGCAGGCCCAGGGCCAGGTCAATATCTCCGACGTGGCGCTGGAACTGGACGCCAGCCGCGATCAGGTCAAAGCCTGGGTCTACGACCTGGTGCACAAGGGGCTCTTCGCTGGCTACATCAACTGGGACGATGGGCTGCTCATCTCCCGCGACGCGGCCCAATTGCGCGGCAACAAGTGTCCCAGTTGCGGCGGTGAACTGGAACTGGTCGGTAAGGGCGTGGTCCAGTGCCCCTTCTGCGGGGCGGAGATATTCTTGACGGGCTAAGGAGGTGAAACCGGGCACAAGACGGTTGCGTATATGTAGTCAGGCGATGTCGGGCACCTGATGCCGAAGTAAAGAACCGCGCTACGGGCAAAATTGCCAGTGTCCAGAAGATTGACCGGAAGACTGGTCACCCCAAGAGTATAAGGAGGAATGTATAATGGGAGACATCTACGAGAAAGTAAAGGAGGGCCGCACGGGACTGGAGAAATTGACCGACTTCATCCCCGGCTGGAGCGGATACCAGGAGCGCCAGACGCGGCGCAAGGCCGATCAACTCCTGCGCCAGACGCTGGCCGAGAAGTTGGCCAATCAACGCCGGCGGCTTGATGTGGCGCAGAAGGACTTGATCAATCACGGCCAGATAGACCTGGTGGACGATGTCGGCAGCGCCGTGACGCAACTCCAGACCTTCATTGACCGCATCCGCTTCGCCAGTTACGGCTACTCTGGCCTGTTCGATGCTGCCAAGGTCAACCAGGCCGAGTTGGAGCAGATGTACAACTTCGACGCGGCGTTGGTCGAGTACGTGGAGCGGCTGGACGCGGCAAACGACCGCTTGCGGCAAGCCATTCCCACTGGCGAGGGGCTGGTGGAGACGATCCGCATCGTCCAGGACATCTGCCGCGAGGCCAACAGCACCTTCGACCAGCGCGAGCACTTGATCCTGGGAAGCCAGTAGGGTACGGCTGAGAAACAGGGTTTTTTCCGAAAAACCTGGTTTCTGGATATCTAACATCAGATTGAGGAGGTAAAGCACGATGGCACGAATTTTCGATATTGTGCAGTTTGTGGACGAGGCTGGCACAGAGATGGTGCACCGCATCCCCGAACGAGGGTCAGGCGACTTCCGCATCGGCTCACAGGTAATCGTCCGCGAGAGCCAGGCGGCGGTCTTCTTCCGCAACGGTCGGGCGCTGGACATGTTCGGCCCAGGTCCCCACACCATCACCACCGCCAACATCCCATTGCTGGTGGATTTGGTCGGCAAGGCGTTCTCTGGCGAGACTCCTTTCAAGGCCGAGGTCTACTTCATCAGCCTACGTGAGTTCACGGACCTGAAGTGGGGAACGCCGACACCAATCACGATCAAGGATCCGGAGTTGGGTATGGCTCGCGTGCAGGCACGTGGCTCCTACGGATTGCAGATCGTGGACCCACAACTATTCGTCAACAAGCTCGTTGGCACGCAAGGCATCTATCGCACGTCTGATATTCAGGGCTTCCTTCGCTCCATGATCCTGACCAAACTGACCGACCTGGTCGGCGAGATGGGCAAGTCGGTCCTCGAATTGGCCGGGATGGCGGAAGAACTAACGATGGGGGTGCGGGCCAAGGCGGCCGAGGACTTCGCCGCCCGGGGGGTCAACCTGACGTCGGTCTATGTCGAGTACGTCGGGCCGACCGAGGAGACGGCTAAGGCGATTGATGAGCGGGCTTCGATGGGCGCACTGGGTGATATGAACGCCTATATGCAATTCCAGGCGGCGCGGGCGATGCGCGACGCGGCTCAGCAGCCCGGTGGTGGCGGCCTCGCCGGTGCGGGCGTGGGTCTGGGCGCGGGTGTGGGCATGGGCGCAGCGATGGCGCAGATGATGACGCAGAGCATGCAGCAGCCAGCCCAACAACCGGCACCAGCGGCCCCGGCAGCCCCGGCGGCTCCTGCCGCTCCCAAGACGGCCGCGGAGATTCAGGCCACGCTGGACAACCTGGACGTGCGGCTGGCCGAGGGCGAGATCAGCGAGGAGACTTACAACAGACTGTACGCCAAGTGGGAGGCCCGGCTGAAGGGGTTGGGTGGGTAGTAGCAGTACAAGGCCCCGGCGCAGAGGTGCCGGGGCTACTGTTAAATATTCCCTACTCCCTACTCCCTACTCCCTACTTCCACCGTTCCCAGCAACACCCGATCCCCTAGCGTTTGCCCATCCTCCCCCAACACAGGAAGCCGGGTCATCTCCGGCCAGAGGTACATCCCCACCTCCAGCTCGTAGCTCCCTGAAGCCAGATCCTCCGGGAGAAGGAGGGCATAGTTGTCGTGGATCACCTCTCCGGGCTTCCAGGTGGTGGTGGGACGGGTTCCCCCTACAGGCTGGCCATCCATCTGGGCCCGCACCTGGGCGTGAGCGTCCAGAAGATGGGTGAAGACCGTGTATGGGTGGGTGATAGGCCCTATCGCCTGCCAGTAGAGAGTCAACAGGACAGGCTCACCAGGACGGGCCGCCGTCGCCCCCAGGCTATATCCCACTAACATGATCTCCCCTCCCAGGTTGACCGTTAAGGAGTACTGGGCCTCGGTGGCGGCGGCGAGTGTAAAGAGAGAGAGACTGGCCCCCGGATAGCTCTGGTAGAATCCCCAACTTCCGTGGCGCCCCAGCCAGGACCGGGCACGATGGTTCGGATCGTACTCCTGGGAATTGCCAAATTCCACCAGCCAGACCCGCCGGTACGCGCGTGTTAGCCGCTGCAGCAACTGGTCGCTCCCCTCGTCTGTCAGGAGGGCATCCCGGGGCAAGCACTCGGCCGGCAGCCCCTCAGGGCAGTAGTAATCGAACAGAGAAGCCTGAAGGGGGTTGTTCAGCAGGATCAGGTCTCCCTCCTGGGCACTGGCCGAGAGATCGGCCATCAGGTGGCCGTATCCTCCCTTGGCGTAGGCCGGGTCAAAATAATAGTGCTGCAGCGAGAGGACACTCGCCGTCAAGACGAAGGCCGTTCCCAGGATCGGCGCCGGCCGCCAGAGACGCCCCAGGGCCGCGAGCCCTGCTGCCACCAGCACCAGGAACGGGGGCGCACACGCCAGCAGGTAGCGTTCCCAGAAAAACGGCATCACCGGGTTTATCGCCCAGGCGAAGAGAATGCCGGTCGCAGAGACCAGGGCCAGCAAGAGCGCACGTCTCCGTCCCTCCGGTCGGATGGCCAGTCCCACCAGTCCCCCCAGGGCCAGACCGATTATCCCCCAACCCCACCAACGTTCCGCGGCCGAGACGGTCGTCCCGATCCCGCAGGCGATTAGAGTGCGCTCGCTGATCTCAACGAACTTTGCCAGCGTCCACTCCTCAAAGCGGGCACTGGCTTTGCCCTCCAGGAAGTGGCGATGCGCCAGAAGCCAGGGAGCGAAGCCCGACGCCATCGCCCCCCAGGTGGCCAGCCAAGGCCCCAGACGGCGAAGCCGCCGGCCCCTCCGCCCCCCCGTTCCCAGGGCCGTTCCCACCGCGAATGCCCCCTCGGCCAGCAACACGGCGAAGGCATAATAGTGGCTGTAAACGGCGATCAGCGAGCTCAGCCCGTACAGTCCCCATAGTACCCGTGGAGGGGCTTGCCCGGTGTGCTGCTTCCTATCCAGGAGTACAAAGGTGACCAGCGATCCAGTTGCCCCGACCAGCGACAGCCCGTACATGCGTGCTTCCTGGGCATAATAGACCAGGAAAGGGGAGACGGTGCCGACAGCAGCGGCCCACAATCCAACTGTCTTCCCACCCACCCCCATACCCAACCGGTAGAGGAGAGGCACAACCAGTGTGCCGCTCACCACCGAGAGGAAACGGACGGCGAAAGGCGTTCTTCCCGCCAGGCGCATCATAAAGGAGAGGAGCACGTAATGGAGAGGAGGATGCGTGTCTACGCTTCCCGTCACCATCTGTGAGAGGGGCCATCTGGCGACGGTGATACTATACGCCTCGTCCCCCCAGATATCGTGTCCCTCCAGATGATAAACTCTCACGCCGAAGGCCAGCACCAACAGGACCAGAAGCAATGAATACTCTTCTCGCCGGGACACGGTTCCATTCCCTCAACATCGTTTTTCTGTGTGCGCAACGTTTTCTCTTGCCTCTATGTGCCCCCAGATTGATCAACACCCACAGCCTCGGTCAGTCGGTGGCGCACGGCGGCCGGCAGTGGCTTGAGCCGGCCTGGCCCCCGCAGCCAGGCTTTCACCTTCTTGCCGTAGAAGGCCGGTACCGGTGAAGCGGCGACACTTAGCGTAACGTCGGGATTGACGAAGATGATGGCCGCCCGCACAGGCACCTCGACGTCGGGCAGGTGGCTGGCCAGCCAGTCCTCCATTTTGCGCACCTGGCGCTCGGCCTCGACGTCGGGAGCGCCTACCGCCTCCTGGCCCGCGAACTGCCGGAAGAACTTCCCCCGTTGACGGTGTTTCCAGCGGCCATCCTCGTAGGTCACCTGCCCCCCCTGCGCCTTGACCACAAAAATGGTGCATCCGCCGGGTTCCAACAGGACGTGAGAGGCGGGTAGGACGTACTGCAAGAACACGTGGCTATTGTCCATACCTTTGAGAACTTTGGCCAGCGCGTCGTAGTGGGCGAGGGGGCCGACGTAACGGTCGGCGAAGAAGCCCCCTACCACCGAGAGGCCGAGGCCTAGCGTCAGGCTCACCAGCATCGGCACAAGCCACTCCGGCTTCGAGAAGGAAATGATCAGGCCGGCTAGCAATGCCAGCAATCCGGCCATCGTCGCGTACTTGCCGATGGAGCTTGACACGCGGATGCGGCGTTCGTTGCGAATGATGTGCATTTTGACCTAACCCCCTGGCCCCCTTCCCTGCGAGGGAAGAGGGGAACTTCCCCTCCCCCAGCCCCTCTCCAAAGCGGGGAGGGGCTGGGGGAGGGGTCTCTTTCACTCCTCGAACTTTCCCAACACCAGACAGGCATTCTGCCCACCCAGGCCGAAGGAATTGGAGAGGGCGACGCGCACGTCGGCTCTGCGCGCTCCCTCCGGTACGTAGTCCAGGTCGCACTCCGGGTCGGGGGTCTCCAGGTTGATCGTTGGGTGGATCACTCCCTGTTCGATCGTCAGCACGCACGCGGCCGCCTCAATCGCCCCCGCCCCCCCCATCGCGTGACCGATCATGGACTTGGTCGAACTGATGGGGATATCGTAGGCGCGCTGGCCAAAGACCTGCTTGATCGCCCGTGTCTCAATTGGGTCGTTGATCACCGTGGCCGGGGCATGGGCGTTGATGTAACCCACGTCGGCCGGCGTCAGGCCGGCGTCGGCCAGCGCCCAACGCATGGCACGGATGGCTCCCCCTCCCTCCGGGTCCGGTCGCGCCACATGGAAAGCATCGGACGAGGAGGCATAGCCCAGCGCCTCGGCGCGGATGCGTGCCCCCCGCACCTGGGCGTGCTCCAGCGCTTCCAGGACGAAGATCGCGCCCCCCTCGCTGTACACAAAGCCGTCGCGCTCGGCGTCGAAGGGGCGGCTGGCCCGTTCTGGCTCGTCGTTACGGGTAGAGAGCACCCGCATAGCACAGAAACCAGCGATGGGAGTGAAGTGGATCAGCGCCTCCACACCCCCGCAGATCACCACGTCGGCCGCGCCTCGGCGGATGATCTCGGCCGCCTCCCCCACGGCCTGCGTGCCCGTCGCGCAGGCGGCGACCACTGTGCTGATTGGCCCCTTGGCCCCCGCCCAGCAACTCACGTGATGGGAGGGCATGTTCACCAGCGACGAGGGGACGATGAACGGGCTGACACGCGCCAGCCCCCTGGCGCGGTAGGTGTCCACCCCTTCGATGGCCCGGCCAAGTCCCCCGACGCCGCACCCAATCAGCACGCCGACGCGCTCCTCGTCGGCCAGCGGCAGGCCCAGCCCCGCGTCCGCCAGCGCGGCCTGAGCGGTTGCGACGGCCACCTGCGAACAGCGCGCCATGCGCCGGGCCTCCTTGAAATTGATGTACTGCCTGGGATCGAAGCCCTTCAGTTCGCCGGCGATGCGCACAGGTAACCCCGAGGCGTCGAACTGGGTGATGGGACCGACGCCGGAGCGCCCGGCCAGCAACCCCTTCCAGGTCTCCTCCAGTGTCAGACCCAGGGGCGTCATCGCCCCCATGCCAGTCACGACGACACGCCTGCGGTCGTTCATTTCTTCTCCTTTGTCAGCCCGCTGTGAATCGCTTCCACCACGCCGCCTTGCACGGCCCTGCGCGCCTGCCCGATACCGTTCTTGATCGCGCGTCCGTTGGAGCGCCCGTGGCCCACGATCACTACTCCGTTGACGCCCAGCAGCGGCCCCCCACCAACCTCGAAGGGGTCCACCCGCCGTGCCATGCGACGAAAGGCGGGCTTGGCTAACAGTCCCCCCACAGCCGTCAGTGGGCTGGCCTTGATCTCATCGCGGATGAGATCGGTCAGCATCTTGGCTGTGGCCTCGAGCGTCTTGATGAAGACATTGCCAGTGAAGCCGTCGCTGACGACGACGTCGACGTGGCAGGCAAGTGCCTCTTTGGGCTCGACGTTGCCGATGAAGTCCAGCCCAGAGCCGGCCAGCAGCTTGGAGGCCTCCTTCACCAGCGTGTTCCCCTTGCCCGGCTCCTCGCCGTTAGAAAGGAGCGCCACGCGGGGCTCAGCGCAGCCCAATACGGCCCGTGCATAGATGTCGCCCATCAATGCGAACTGGAGCAGGTACTCGGGCCGGCAGTCAGCGTTGGCCCCGATGTCGAGGACGACGACGCGACCAGCGGGCAGAGGCAGGATCGTGGCCAGCGCCGGGCGTTTCACGCCCCGGATGCGACGCAGGGTGTGCAGCGTGGCCACCGCCAGCACGCCACCAGTGTTACCGGCGGTCACGTAGGCGTCGGCTTGGCCCTCGCGCACCAGGTTCATCCCCACGTGCATTGAGGAATTCTTCTTCTCCCGCGCAGCCCAGGCCGGCTCGTCGTCCATCTCGATGACCTGTGAGGCATGGACGACCTCCAGTTTGAGACCAGCGGTGTCGAGGTGAGACAATTCCTGCCGGATCGCTTCCTCGCGTCCGACGAGGATGATCTCGTCGTTCCATTCCTGCGCCGCCAGCACTGCCCCCGCGACGTCGGGGGTCGGATAGTTATCGGAACCCATTGCATCCAGGACGATTCTCATTTTTCCTCCCTTCTCGTCGGTGGCGCAAACCAGCATTGGGCAAACTCCTGACCTCGATCAGTACCCGCTTGCGCCGCTGCCCGTCGAGCTCAGCACAGAAGACCCACTGCCAGGAGCAAAGGTCAAGCCGGCCGTCGGTGGTGGGATTGTACCCTGCTTGACCAAGGTTGACAAGTGGCACGGTGAGGGTATAATAACCAGTGAGCCCCGGTGGCGGAATAGGCATACGCGGCAGGTTGAGGGCCTGTGCCTTTTTAGGCGTGCTGGTTCGAATCCAGTCCGGGGCACTTGAGCCACGCATCTCCGGCGGGTGGCCCCGGCCAGCCGCCGGAGTTATGTGAAAAAACAGGCGCTGCGCCCATGGCCGCAGTGTCAGGCCTATCGTCGTCAAATTTCAGTGCCTCGCGCACTACCTCTAGCGCATGCCTGTCCAGTGCATCAGCGTCCACCTGGCCCTCGGCCGGACAATCCCCCCGCAACCGATGCCGATACGTTGCTCGTCCTCGCTGCCAGTTGCCTTGCATCTTCTTTCCACATTCAGCGCAGTAGAGCAACCCCCCTAGAAGGTAATTGGCCCGCTTCTCGCCACAATATGGCACTCCCCGTTTGCCCATCCGTTTCTCCAACACCGCAACCACCCTGTCAATCAGGTCCAGATCAAGAATTGGGTCGTGCGCTCCATCAATAACCTCCTCGACACCATCCTTCACTCGACCAATGGTGACTTTCCCGGCATAGATTGGCCAAGCCAACAATACTCGCCGCACATCATCGCCAGTCCACTCCCGTGGCCACCCCCATCGGTCTCGGAATGCCCAGCCTTCGGTATTGAGCGTAGCCGCAACCCGGTCGTGGCCCATTTTGCCGTCAGCGTAGATTTCGTAGCAGCGGACGAGGGCGGCGTGATAGGGGCGAGAGATTGCCTCCCGGGGTGGGTCCTGCCCATCCTTATGCCAGTGCCACTTTACGTTTCATCGCTCCTCCGTTTCTTACAGCGGCCGCAAATGGCCATGATGTTTGGTTCTCCCAAATCCCAAATCTTGACAAGGTCTGGAAAGTGTGGTATGTTATTAGCACATTTGTTCTATAACAAGCGCATCCAAGACCATTGCCCTCCACCTTTTCAGGGCCCCTTCCGTGGACAGGCCGACGGGCCAAGGGCTGGATTGGCGTACCGCGTCCTTCCTTTTTGGCGGAGCCTTTTCCCCCTTTCTTGAGCCAACCCTGCCTTCTTCCACCAGTTGTATGCCCATTTCGGTGGAGGAGGATGAGGATGTGCATCATAGCTCTCCCCGGCGAGAAAGGGAGGATCGGCAAGGCCGCGACGACCATCAACCTGGACGCTGTTTCGGTGGAGATGGAGCGTCGTGTGTTGCTACTGTACACCGACCCACAGGCACCCTGTTCGCGCTCTGTGGGCGGTGTTGTTTCCGACCCTGCCCGTTTCCTCCACGTGGTCCTATCGGGCCATACTCCCCTCACCGAATTGATCCTTCACTCTTCCACGAGGGGGGCCTCGCATGGCTGGATTGGACACTCGTAGGCAGCGACCACCACTCCCAGCCCTGTTCCGCGAGGCCGTCACCGGATTGCCTCTGGGGGAGGTGAAGGCAGCTCAAACGTTCTTGGATCTGCTAGTCGAAGCGTTGCGTTCGGCAGATGCGTCCTTAGAGCATGTCTTAAAAATCAGGTTTCAGACCTCCGAGGTCTCCAGCCGCAGGTTTTTTCGGCCAACATGGTCACAAAACCTACGATTTTGCGGCTGAAAAGCCCGTCTCCAGACCTCGGAGGTCTAGTCGCGAGAATTTTCAGACATGCTCTTAGAGGGGGAGAGTAAGGAGCAGGGTGACGCGGAGATTAGCCTTGCTCCGAGCCCGGTTTGCGAAGGCCGGAAGCCTGACACCAACTCCAACGCTGCCAGCGCATCTACTGCGTCCATATGATTTTTTCTGTCGGCGCTGATGCACTGTGTGCCCTCAAACTTTTTAAGATGCGCGGTAGGCATTCCGAAGTGAAGAGCGACCTTTCAGACCCAGCACATTACCAGCCAAGCAAGGTGAGTCCATTAACGTCTATAGACGCCACCGTTCAACCGGCACAGTCGCCCCCGATGATGAACGGCCTTCCCAGACAGAACTGCCACACGCGGCGGGGCCGAGGTGGAGGGAGAGCGGCTCGCGCCAGACGCCGATCCACCGAGTATCCACTCGTGAGCCTGATAGCCTGCACCCAATAATGAGCCACCAGGTCGAGCAGGTCCTGGCGTTCCGGCGGTAGAAGGAACACGTAGGTCAGATTGATCCGCAGCCATCTGCCGAAGCGGTGCAACGCTTTAAGCAGCGTAGCCAACCATATTCTGTTCATCATCCATTCTGGGCTGAACTCGGCACGCGCCTCGGCCGCTGACCTCGCTTCTGCACCCAGGTCTCGACGATTTCGAGAATACGCCCCTGGTCCTCGTCAGAGAGCCGGGCCCACATGGCGTTGAGACGCCGCCAGGCGGCGGTCTCGGGTGGGTCGGACGGCAGGATACCGGCGCGTTGCACGACCTCGATCGCGGAAACGCCCAGGACGTCGGCTATGGCGACACAGAGCTCCGTGCTCGGACGTCCCTTACGTTTCAGTGCGCTGGCTATCGCAGTGTGCGACACCCCGGCCCTGCGGGCCATCTCCCTGATCGACCAACCGCGCTCCTCCAATTCGTTGTCCAGCCAGCTTGCCAGATCGTTTCCTGCTCAAGTACGTGAAACAAGGAGGGCGGGGACGTGTGGACGGCGGCTTTGACCGGGACGTCGTCGTCGCACGGGTGTACGTGGGTCCGACGGCGAACCCAACGCGGGGACGGCGCAGGTTTCTGGACTACCTGGCCAGACTGGGGTACCAGGCCAACGTTTGCCAGGAGGAGGGAAGCAGCCTGAAGACCGGTGTAGACCAGGAGATCATGCACGATATCCTGGTCCTCACCCTCACGGGGAGGGTGGACGCCATCGTCCTGGTCACCGGCGACGCCGGGTTTATGAAGGGCATCCGCACCGCCCAGTCTCACGGGGTGCAGGTGGAGGTGCTGGGGTTCGCTGAGACAACCGCCGAGGTCTTGAGGCGCGAGACGCAGTTCCACGTGTCAAGCGACAATTAGAAATGGACATCGACGACAATTAAAAATGCCCATGCCGAGAGGTCAGCTCTCAGCGTCCTGGGTGGCATTGGAGCCGCCAAACTCGATACGATTGCGACGTGCAGCTTCT
>Ga0307438_1001416_pt1 | contig 15380 bp, 22 predicted proteins | sample SalMarWE160110MG_FD_202144 | JGI IMG/M metagenome (GOLD analysis project Ga0307438, IMG submission 202144) | Salt marsh sediment microbial communities from the Plum Island Ecosystem LTER, Massachusetts, United States - WE1603-110 | ecosystem: Environmental > Aquatic > Marine > Intertidal zone >... | reverse complement strand
CGATCCGTTTCCCGGGGAGCCGATCCAGTTCGGTCAGACCGACCCTCCGGTGTATGGAGAAGGCGAGTTCGATGAGTTCATCCGCGCAATGCGCGACTGGTTTGCGCGGCGGGAGAAGCTGGCGAACCCCAGAGAATAGCGCGCGCAGAGGGTCCACGCCCCGACGCAGAGACGCTTCGGGTCCGGTCGCGGGACGAGCCAACGGGCTGGCGGTCGAGCGGTTTCGCGCTAGGATCTGATCATGAATCGCTTCGACCAGGCACTGAGAGGCGGGGGCGTTCTGATCGCAGACGGCGCGATGGGGACGCAGATCGAGGAGCGCCGCCGGGCGGATGGGTCGACCTCGCCGATCTCGCCGGAGGCCGCACTCCTCGAGTCCACGGAAACCATCCGATCGATCCACGCCGACTACGTCCGCGCCGGTGCGGACGCGATTCTCACATGCACGTTCGGCGCTTCTCGACTGCGGTTGCGGAAGCTCGGACTGGAATCCCGGTTCGGGACGATCCACCGAACCGCCGTCGAAGTGGCGCGGGAAGCGGCGGGCCCGGACGGCATCGTCCTCGGCTCCTTGGGGCCGCTTGGGGAGCTGCTCTCCCCGTCGGGGAAGCTGAGTCGGAACGAGGCGACGAGCCTGTACGGGGAGCGAGCTGTTGTGCTGGCGGAGACCGGACAGGTCGACGCGATCCTCGTCGAGACGCAGTACGACCTCGGAGAGGTCGAAGCCGCCGTGGAGGCGGTCCGCGCTTCCTGTGCGCTCCCGGTGATTGTGACCATGTCGTTCGACACCCGCGGCCGGACGATGATGGGCGTCTCCCCCGAGGCGATGGCGGCGGCGTTGGTCGCGGAGGGCATCGAGGTGATGGGCGCGAACTGCGGGCGTTCGATGGAAGAGACGTTCGAGGCGGTGTGCCGGATCCGTGCGGCGGCGCCGGACGCCTGGGTCTGGGCGAAGCCGAATGCCGGCCTCCCGAGGGTGATCGGGGACCGTGCCGTGTACGACCTGACCCCCGCGGCGTTCGCCTCCTGGGCGAAGCGCTTCGTGGCGGAGGGGGTCCGCGTCTTCGGCGGGTGCTGCGGAACGACGCCGGAGCACATCGCGGCGGCGGCCCAAGCGGTCCGAGGATAGCGGCCTCATGCGCTCGCAGCGATCGACGTCCGGCCGCTGGCGATAGCCGGCGAATCGGCCGTGACGCTCGACAGCCGGTAGGCGGGGATGCCAGCCTTGGAATTGCCGTTCATCGAAGCCGTTCTTCGTCTGGCTGCTGGGTGGGAGGTGATCTCCCGGAAACGTCGAGCTTTGCTCCCTGCGTTGTCGAGTCGGTATGCTCCTGCAGAAGGTTTGTCGTACGCAGGAGGTGATGTCATAGGAAGGAGGGAGCGTCGCAAGGGGGTCTCCGCGTGTCTCACGGTCAGCGCGCGACGAACGCGGAAGGACGTGAGGAGACGGGTGCATGGCCGGTGACGAGCGAGCGCAGTTTCGCAAGAAGACGGGAAGGAACGGAAAGAGGAGGTAGCGCATGTACACCTTGCTAACCACGATGGACCTGGGAGCAGGTACACAAGATCTCCAGGAGAAGCTGGGGCAACAGTTTTCGTCGGCCCTCCGAGGCCTCGAGGGATTCAAGGAACTCACGATGTTCCGTGATCCGGCGACGGGGAAGTGTGGCGGATTGAGCTTGTGGGAAACGAAGGAAGACGCGGAGGCCGCGTTGTCCTCCACCGGACCGAAGCTGAAGGAGGCGCTGGCAGGCGCCGTCAAGGAAGCACCAACACGAGAAGTGTACGAAGTGTGGGGTGTGTTCGAACCGGTATAGGACGGGCAATGGATCTATGAGTGCAAATCCTCTTGGCTGGCGGAGCGACGGTCGCCGCGGGGAGCCTCCGGGGTCTGACGCGGGAGGCTGCGCTGCGCGTCGTGGTGAGGGGTGTCGGGATCCGGCACTCGACGCTCGGGCGACGACCGCGCTAGCCGAGATCCTCTTTGACGAACCGTCGATCATCCGAACGGTAGCCGTGACGCTCATAGAAGGCGTGGGCCGGCGCATGCTGATCACCGCTGTTGAGTTCGATCTGTGTGCATCCTTGAGACAACGCCCATTCCTCACCTGCGGAGAGAAGCCGCGAACCGATGCCGTGGCCGCGATGCTCCTGTGTCACGATCAGCGCCGTGATCCTGCCGAATGAGTCGCGGTGCAAGAGCGGGGCGATGTGCATGCCAAGAAGACCGACGGCGCGACTGTCTATCTCCGCCAGGAAGGCACGGTCCGACGTCGAACCTTCGAGTCGAGACAGGCGGTCTCGTACCTGGCTGCCCTCGACGGTACAGCCCAGCTCCAGGAGGAGTGCCGTGACAGATCGTGCGTCTGAGGGTCCGGCAAGCCGAACGATCACCTCTGGCTTCATCCCGATCCCGGTTAGCTTACGCCAGCCGGAAGCCTCTTGCGAGGTCGGGTTACGGCCATAATCGGGGTCTAGCAACAGCCCTCCCTTGTGCTCCACGGGCAGGGTGAAGAACTGGGGGCTCTGACATCACGTTTGGAACGGATTCTGAGGTGAAGGTCAAGGGTCGTAATCAAGGACTATCGCCTTGAGTACAACATAGCCAGGCCGCATAGTAGCCATGAGTACAGGACTCCGGCGGTTGAGGCGCTGGCTCTGAGGTCCGGTCTTGCCTCAGCGATGTGAGGAGGATTAGACTTGCTCCAGAAGTGGACCTGGCGTCGGGAGGCAGGCCAAGAGGAGCAGATCAGGGAGAAGAGGGAATCAGTAAAGGAGGTTAAGGCCATGGGAGCGACCATGCTCACTCTAAGCGATGAGGAGGCGCTGCGGCTTGAGGCGATCATCACCGACCGGGATCAGGAAGAGGCGCTAAGGTTTGTTTTGGAGGTGCTTCGGCCGAAGCTCCAGGCCAAAGGAAAGGGAACCATGGACCGGCAGAAAGGAATGGGGATCTCTTAGGGGGGACCTATGTGCCTAGCAAGGGTTATAAATGAGAAGAAGGGCGAAGAGGATCCGCTTGCTGAGGAAGTGGCGTTGATCCGATTAGAGGGGGCGAACATACTTTTGCGGACCTTTCTAGGCAAGGACCGGGTCCTCAAGGCCAGGATCAAGGAGGTCGACTTTCTGAACTCCACGGTCCTCATTGAGGAGGATTAGATGAAGGTCGTCGTCGCGGGGAAGGGCGGCTGCGGGAAGAGCACCGTCTCTACTCTCCTGGCCAAGGCACTGGCTAAGAGGGGAAGCAAGGTGCTGGTGATCGACACCGATGAGTCCAACTTCGGGCTTCATACGCATTTGGGGCTAAAGCGGCCCGAGGATTTCATGAACTACTTCGGCGGCAAGAAGGTCCTCTTCGAGAGGGTGAAAACCCTCCAGAAAAGATGGGGGATAGACGAGCTCCCCGCAGGGTATCTAACAGAGAAGGGAAACATAAAACTCCTCGCAATGGGAAAGATCTACGATTTTGGCGAGGGGTGCGCCTGCCCAATTAACGCGCTCTCAGCCCGCTTCCTGGAGATTCTCGAGCTCGAAGAGGATGAGGTACTTATCGCTGATACCGATGCGGGGATTGAACATCTCGGCCGAGGACTCGAGCAGGGCTGCGATCTCATCTTGGTGGTGGTTGAGCCCTCACAGGAGTCGATTGGCGTCGCCAAGAGGATTGCCGAGATGGCTGCGGAGATTAGTAAGCGGGTCTATTATGTCTTAAATAAAGTGAAGGGCGAAGCCAAGGACGTCCTGCTCGGAGCCTTGGATCCAAGTAGGGTCATCGCGGCCATTTCCCAGGATGAGGAGCTCTTCCGTTACGGCTTGGAGGGAAAGGAGCTTGACCTTGACGTTGAAGGGATTAAGGAGCTGGCGGACTTTCTGTGCAGGCTGAAGAACCGGGCCGACGCTCCTGTGGGTCCTTAAGCACAAGACGGAGGGCCAAACCTGCACGCTTCGATGGGCGTGATCGTTTCGCCATGCGGTAAGCAGAAGGAATCTGCAGACCTGTAAAGAACCCAGTAAGCCTGTCAGGCACGTCTGGCCAGCACAAGCGAGCGTGGAGGTCATCGGATTCCCGGTTCTCGCACTGTTGCTGCGATTGCTCAAGGCGGTTACTCTCACCGTGGGTAGTGCACAAAGCGAGGAGTGACTAGTTGAAAGCAGGATAGCGGAGACGAGTAGGAAAGAGCGACCAGCTATCTGAGGCTGTGGGGCCGGAAGGTTAGAAGGTCGATGCCTTCGGATCTTATGGAATGGGGCAGAAAATATCTAAGTATGAGCTAATCATTATAGGTGGGGGACCTGCTGGGCTTACTGCCGGGCTTTATGCATCACGGGCTGGCCTCAAGAGCCTGCTGGTCGAGCGAGGCGCGTTGGGAGGCCAGATGGTCAATACTCCGTTGGTAGAGAATTACCCCGGTTTCCCTGAGGGTATCGCCGGTTCTGAGCTGGGTTCGCTCATGCATCGACAGGCCGTCCGATACGGTCTGGAGGTGGCAATCACTGAGGTTACAGGGATTGCCGAGGGGCAGGTGTATACCGTTTCTACGAATGAGGGTGACATCGAGGCCGCAACCGTAATCGTTGCCGCCGGTTCAGTTCATCGCAAACTGCGAGTCCCTGGGGAGGAGAGGCTTTCGGGTCGCGGCGTCTCGTACTGCGCCACCTGCGATGGGTTCTTCTTCCGTGACCGGGAGGTGGCAGTGGTGGGGGGAGGTGACGTTGCCATAACCGATGCCCTGGAGTTGGCCCAGCTTGCAAGGAAGGTGACTGTCATACACCGACGGGACGAACTTCGCGCAGAACGAGCCCTTCAAGAGAGAGCCCTTGCGCATCCCGATTTAGAGTTCGCCTGGGACACCGCGGTCGAGGAAGTCCTTGGAGCGGAAGCAGTGGAGGGACTCGAACTGCGCAACGTGAAGACAGATGAGCGATCTATCTTGAAGGTAGATGGTCTCTTTGTGGCCGTTGGGCTTTCGCCGAACAGCCAGCCCTTTTCCAATGTTCTGGAACTCGATGATGCCGGCTGTATTCTCACTGACGAAACGATGGGTACCTCCAAAGATGGCGTTTTCGCTGCTGGCGACATCCGCAGCAATTCGCATTGCCAGATCACTGCTGCAGTCGGCGATGGCACGGCCGCTGCCATGTCCGCCTTCGAATATGTCCAACGCATGAGGGAACGAGGCTAGAACAGGTAGCACGGAGGAGAACATATGGTAGGAAGCCGGGCAATCCGAGATCGTATCAGACTGCTGTTTCCAGGTGACGTGTACCATTCGGGTTGCCAGAAGAGTTCGCGGGCAGGGGAGAGGGAATGTCCCAAGACATTGGTTCAAGAGGATGGAAACCGCGAGATCTCTAGACTCTGAATCGCGCAGAAGGGTGATATCTCCCTGACGCGGTTGCGGCTCAGCAGTGGAGTTGGAAAGGGGCAGTATGAGTAAAGTCATCGAAGTCACAGATCGGGATTTTGAGGAAGAGGTTCTAGGTGCAGACCTTCCTACAGAGGTCGATTTCTGGGCGCCGTGGTGTGGTCCCTGTAGGATCGTGTCACCGATATACGATAGGCTTTCAGAAGAGTATGCTGGTAGGTTCAGATTCTGCAAGGTGAACGTGGACGAAAACCAGAAGACAGCGATGCAGTACCACATTATGAGCATACCGATGCAGATGTTCTTCGTTGATGGACAGAACGTTGACGAGATCCTTGGAGCTGTTCCTGAGCCCGCGATCCGGGAAAAGGTTGAGGACATTCTTGAGAGGTTCCCGACAGACGAAAAGGGTAGACTCGAAGTGCTCTTGTCCTCATGGATTGAGAGCAACAAGAAGCACAGAGAGAAGTTCAGGAAACGGACTGAGAAGCTCAGCACGCCGGAGGCTGATTCGATCTACAACAGGGCATTGCAGGCAGCGGATGAGGTGGAGAAAGCCACTGATCTTCTGTCAGAAGCGCTAAGGGAGGTACAGAAGGCGGAGTGACGGAGTGAATCCCCGAAGCCTAACTAGGGAGTGTGCTGCCTAAGATCTCAGGGTCTGCGTATGCTACGTGGATGATCACGTCCATCCCGGTGAATCCGCCAAGCGCAAACAGCATCAGCTCAAGCGGCCTCGGCACGGAATCGTTTCCTCCAACCTTTGGGGACGCGTCCATGTACACTTCGTGCTCGCTATCCTCATGCCCAGCGAAGCGCGTCCCTTCGAGAAGGGTCACCGTTGTTTCCCATCACCCCGCCATCTATTTACGTATTCAAATACTTGGAAACCCTAGCGATGCCCGATATCATGTTGTGGATGGCCTCAATGAGAAACAACGAGACAAGGATGGACAGTGAGGAGCGAAAGCGGTGGGTGGGGATCTTCTCTGCCTTGGCGAGCGAACCGCGCCTGCGGATTGTGGAGATGCTGATCAGGGGGCAACTGGAGTGTCAGGAGATCTTGGGATCCAGCGAGCTCTCCCAGCCGGCGATTTCTTATCACCTTGGTAAGCTTGAGCATGCAGGGATCCTCGTCCGGGAGAAACATGGAACGCGAAACTGCTACCAGCTGGACCGCAACCTTATTGACCTCATCGAATTGCTGAAAGGGGAGGGCCAAGGATGAACCATGAGGTAACCGTTTACACCTCGCCAATCTGCTCCTGGTGCGAGGCGGTAAAGGAATACCTTCGTGCCCGCGAGATTGACTTCGAAGAGGTCGACGTCTCTGTTGATATGGATCGGGCACAGGAGTTGGTGGAAAGGAGTGGCCAATATGGGGTCCCGGTCATCGACATTGATGGCGAGATGGTGATTGGATTTAACCGGCCACAGATTGACGCGTTATTAGAGCTCATTTAAGGGGAGCAGTGACTTCGCCCCCCTGAGTTCAGTCTCAGCATGGTGTCGAAACCAGAAAGCCTGAGGCTTCCGGAGAGACAGATACGTCGCAGAGCTACTTAGTGTTGACTCAGGTGAGCCTACCGGCCGTGATCAACCTGATGCTGGTAGCCTTGACAGCCTCAGCTGTCGCGGAGGGCGAATGTGTGTCGACGAGTAGTCCAAGCTGCGCGGAGGGAGTACGAACGATGAGGAGCTGGATCCCGGTGGGACGGGAGCAGACCGCAGGCTTTGGTAGGCAGCGACCTTGCGCTGACAGTCTGCGTGCCGGTGCCGGGTGTGCCGGTCTGCGATCTGTCTGCCGGCTCCCGTTCTGAGAGTGGAACCCAAGAGCTGAGGACCATGACCTACGTAATCTTTGTCTGGCACGGGGTTTTCCTGGCGATCACGCTAGCCATGATCGACTTCAACACCGTCTTCCCCGCGCTGATTGCGGATCTCGGCGGCTCGAAGGTCATGTTCGGCGCGCTCTACGCGATCATGCTCGGCACGCCTTACCTCCTGAGCTTCCTGTTCGGGCACTACCTGTCCACGCAGCGGTACAGGCGGAAGTTCCTGATTCTTGGGATCTACCTTCGAGCCATCTCCTTTCTCGGCATGGCAGGATTCACGTACCTGCTTGGGGAATCGCATCCGGGAGTTGTGCTTGCCTGTTTCTTCTTCTGGATCCTGCTCTTCTCTCTGAGCGGAGGGCTGGCCGGGATTTCGTACAACGACATCATCGGGAAGCTGGTCGAGAAGGGGAGGCGTGGAGCGCTCTTCGCAGCGAAGCAGTTCGGAGCCGGTCTCGCCGGAATGGGAGGCGGGTTGATTGTCTCCCGGATCATCGCTGTACAGAGAGAGGCATCGCCAACCTCCTACGCAGCGATCCTCCTCATCGGGTTTGTCGGTCTCTTGATCGCGTCGATCCCGTTCTGGCTCATCCGGGAGCCAGCGTCTCCAATCCCTGAGAAACATGGCCGCTCCTTAGGTCCGGCGATCCGCCGCGTCCCGGGAATCCTGAGACGGAACCCGGAATTCCTCCGCTTCGTCGTGGTTGAGAACCTGTCCAGCTTCGGACTCATGGCTATGCCGTTCTACCTGGTCTTTGCAAGAGAAAAGCTCTCCGTGGGCGATGTGTACATCGGCCACTATCTGCTCTTCCAGATGGCAGGCATGATCCTGTCGAATTTCGCATGGGGGTGGGCGGCTACACGCTTCGGATCGAAGTGCGTCGTACGTGCTTGCTTGATCGTGGGTGCGACAATCCCGATCGTGGCCTTGGCCCTCTCTCACACGAGTGCCAATCTGTTCTCGGTCGTATTCCTCCTTGTCGGTTTCGTCATGAGCGGAAGAAGGGTGGGGTTCGAGCCGTACCTTCTGGACCTCGTGCCGTCAGCCGACAGGACGGTGTACCTGGGAATCCGGGGAACGATGAACATCCTTGTCGTGGTCTTGCCTATTCTGGGAGGCGCCCTGATCCAGTCAATCGGCTACTTGCCGGTGTTCATCCTGGTCTCTGCAGCGCTGGCCGCCGGCTCCCTTGTTCTCGGTAGAGAGGGAGGTATCGTCGGAATGCGCGGAACCTCAAGTCCGTAGGTGAGAAGTTCGTCTCGCGACACCTCACCGAACGGACGGGACTCAGTGAGTAAGGGCCAGTGCGCAAGGTCACGTCCTGACAAGTGGTGCAATGCCATCGCACCGTTCTCATATCGCCGCACGCAGCAACAACCTGCCCAAGTCGTTAGAAGCTCTTGAAGATCCGCGCAAGCGGGTGTCCCGGTGCCTCCAGACGCAGGTTGAGGAAGAAGCCGAACGGGGTCTGCGTTGCTTCGTAGCCCGCAGTTGCAAGCCGCTCCTCCGTGTTCTGCAACAGGTGCCTGGTGAACTCGGGCGACGCCTTCTCCTCTGCAAGATGAGCGAACGAGTGAAGGAGGATTCGGTTTGTCTCGTTCTTCCGCGCGGCCCACTTCAGGTTCTTGACCAGGTGTGTCTCCACTGAGGTGGCCTGTGCCTCGTCCTGCGGTTCGGCGTGGATGAATCCTACCAGTACGTTCTCAAGCGTCCGTTTCTCGCTCCGCTCCGCCTCCGAATCGAGCGCCTTCACGCTCGTTTCATACCCGAAGTCGCCAGCATAGATCATCAGTAGCTTCAAGGCTCAGACACCCTCCTCAGGCTGGCCCAATCGTTCTCCGGTGCCAGCATGGATGACCCGACTCACCGTAAGGTACAAGGAACCGACCCCGTTTGCCATGGACATGTGGTTGGAATACCGCGCTAGTCTAGACTGGACGCGTTGAGGCACCGAGTCCTGCGCCTGCTGCAAGAGAGGAGCTTGTCTCTTGACTTCAAGTTCCTCTGATAACGAGCAGCGATCCGGAGGATGCGCACATCGGGGTTCTCCGAGACCGAGATAGGAACAGCGTTTTGGAGCCTTGGGGACTGAATGCAGGACTCAATCCCTGGCAGTTGTTCGGTACCGTAGGTGTTGGCGCATCGCGGGCCCAAGTCAGAGCGGGCTTGAGCCGATTGGCTCACTGGATTGGCCGTCTACCACCAACCCGATGGGCTGATCAAGGAATCAGGGTGCGGAGATCATGCTCATGACTCGCGCTAGCCGATTGGCCATAGAGGTAGTCGTTGAGCAACTCGTGGGGTGATCTGTTGAGGATGGTCCCGCATCGCCACACCACTTGACAGCGGATGACCCGGCGAGATCCGTCCACACTGTGGCCTCGGCCACAGACTTCCCACACGTTGGGCACGCACGCTGGTTCCAGCATTCGCCTTTACGGGAGTTGGTCGGGTAGACTGACTCCACGAGTGAGCTGGCCACAGGGCCAGGTTAGCCAGATACGGAGCATCCTTGCTACTGAGTTCAGACCCAAGGTAGGTGAGATCATGGGCTGCGAAGCATCGTTTGAGAACCACGTAGTCATATCCTGCGGTACACTGCGCCCAGAACTTGACCATCTGCAGGAAACCGGGTTCCTGAATGCGAGAAAGATCTTCTATACGGCTCCCGGTCTTCATGAGGACTACAGGAAACTCAAAGCGCAGCTCACTGACAGGTTAGAGCAGGCAGTCGAGTATTCAAAGAACATCATTGTTGTATACGGCGGCAACTGCTATCTAGATCTCAAGAAGGCGCCACCTGAGCATGTCGATGATCTGCTCAACAGGAGTGAAGGGAACATTTCGAGGACGAAAGCTACTAGATGCATTGACATGCTGGTGAATGCGGAGGACAGGGAAGGAATAGCTAGAGGAGAGAAGGTCTACTGGATCACCCCGGGTTGGGTCAGATACTGGAAGGCGATATTCGCCGGCTGGGATGAGGCGAAGGCCAATGAGACGTTCCCCAGATACGACAAAGCGATCGTCCTAGATGCTCTGGGCTTCTACGAGACGTGCAGCCTGGAGCGTCCCGAGGCGATACTGGAACTCGCGGACTGGATGGGTATTCCGATAGAGCCTTATAGTATCACCCTCGATCGCCTAATGGGCCTGCTTTCGGACGCAATCGGAGCCGGGGAGCTAGGAAGAGGGGACCCAAAGGGCCATGGCGGGCACGGTGCAAGCTGACCCGCTGTCGACGTTGAGGGAATCCGTCAAGGTAAGCTGACAAGCGATTCTGTCAGTCGCTGTACTGAATGCCATTCGGGAGTCGTTGAGGCTCGTCGTAGATCGGAAGGAGCGAAGTGTCTGGCTCTTCCTCTGGCACAGCCTCGGCGACTCCTGCTACCACACGAGGCAACCTGACCTTCATCCAGTAGCCCGGTCCAAACAGAATGTCGGAATCGGCATGGACTGGCACTTAGGGGAGGAAGGCGGGCATGAGCGACACGAAGTTCTCCGAGAGCGAGGTAGGAAGCCCGTTTGGAGCCTGGGGGACTGGATGTAGAACGCTATGTGGGTTGCCTCATGGGGACGGCAGTCTCTTGACGCCCCTCGGCGATGTCGGGAAGGCTGTTCTAGAAAGAAGAAACAGGGCATCTGACGAGAGCCCCTCTCTCACTCAGCGCCTGGTGCCCCGCGGGCCTAGGTCTCTTCAGGCGTTCGTGCCGCCGAATCCTTTGCAGCTTGATGGTCGCCGTATTCTGCAGGCTGCCAATATCTTCTTGTCCTCGCGAGCGATTAGCTTCGCGACTGGCCTCGAAGTCACGTGCCCCGGCAACTCGAGGTGCGTGTACGCGCTGCATTTCGTACACTCGGGAGCTTTGAAGGAGAGCTCAATGTCACCTAACTTGCGAGAGCATCTCACGATCTGCGACACTCCGACGAAAGAGGAGAGTACTCTCCTTTCGCTCAGGCTCGAAGAGTACAACCAACACGAGACGAACGGTAGAATCCACTTCCCTGGGACGCAAGAGCCAGGCCTTTCCTTCGATCTAGCCGTCCGCGGACCGGATGGATCTGTCGTAGGAGGAATCAACGTCAGTTCGGTCCTCGGTGTGATGTGGCTTGAAGTTCTCTGGACATCGGAGGCGTACCGTGGGCGGGGAATCGCCAGTTGGTTGATCCTTGAGGCAGAGCGCATTGCTCACGAGGCGGGTTGCGTCGGAGCGGGTACCTGGACGTTCAACTGGCAGGGCGCGAGCTTCTACCCGAGGATCGGGTACGACTTGAATGGCGTTTATGACGGATATCCCCGCGGGATGACGGAGCACGTTCTGTCGAAACGCCTCCCGAGCCCATCGGACATCCAAGAGACGGTCGCTCTTCGCGCGGCTCAGAACCGGAAGAGCGGACTTGAGCTAATCTCCCGACCGACCAGGGACGAGATGCAGATCGTCCACCGCGGGCTTCACTCGCACTGCATTGCACACATCGAAGCCGGAGAGGACTACCGGGGAGCCCAGGTGCGTTTGATCTTGAGAGATGGGAGAGGGGAGCTAGCCGGCGGCCTCAGCGCGTCGACACCAGTCCGAGTGCTGGCCCTCGAGGAGATCTGGATTGCAGAGCAGTTCCGAGGACAGGGGTACGGGCGGCGGCTGATCGAAGCAGTAGAGCACGTCGCAAGATCCCGCGGATGCATAGCAGTTCAGGGAAGCTGCCTTTCGTTCCAGACGCCCGGATTCTTCCATGCGATCGGCTACGAACCGTTTGGCCGAGTGGATGTTTACCCCGATGATGTCTGGGAGGATCTGCTGATTAGGCGGTTGTAGATATGCGCCGCGGCCTTCGGAGATATGGGGGCGGGTTCTTGCGAGAGATGAGATTCGGCCTTGAATCCGGCTCAAACACAGTGTGGTGATCGACAGGACTAGCGCTTGGGGAGGGCGAGGACCATGCAAGACACGAGTTACCCGGTGATGGGAACAGTGTTTGGGAGCCTGCGGGACTGAATGTAGAACTTGCTTGTTGACTGCTCCATGGCAGGGTGGTCCTGGCTTCTAGTCACTTCGACCTCATGCTTTGTGTCTGATGGTCGATCATGGAGAAGCGGGAGGATTGACACCGACCCGCCCGCGGGATCTGTGCCGATTGAACACATGTCGTTATTCTGGAGAGACTGTATTGCGGACGGAGGCAACATGTCACCTCAAATCGCTGAACTGCGGGAATTCATGAAGGGGTATCCGAACGCTTTTGGCGAGGACCCCAGCAACCCGGAGGCCCAGTCAGATGAGCGGAAGGGACTCCCTGCACCCCCGCTTCAGAAGCCGTATAACGAGAAGACGTCTGTATTGATCGATCTCCCGGATCCGAGCGAAGCCCGTCTCACGCATGCAGATATCCGGGCCTTGATCGGGCAACGCAGAAGTCTCCGAGCATACGCCGATTCAGCAATTCCTCTGCAGGGCTTATCGTATTTGCTGTGGGCGACGCAGGGCGTCTACGCAATCCCGAAGCACCGGACCTGGTCGTTGCGAAGCGTTCCATCGGCTGGGGCAAGGCATCCATATGAGACGTATCTTCATGTCTCGCGTGTTTCTGACCTCGCTCCAGGCCTGTATCGCTATCTTCCACTCTCGCATCAGTTGCTATCGCTTGGGACACGTGACTCGCTTCGGGAGGAGCTCTTTGTTCTGACTGATCGAGAGGATTTCGTAGCCGGCGCGCCAGTCACGTTTATCTGGAGCTGCATCCCATACCGCGGGGAGTGGCGATACCACGTGATGTCTCACAAGTCCATGCTTCTTGATGCTGGGCACATCTGCCAAAACCTTGCATTGGCTGCCGAGTCGATGGGCTATGGGTCCTGCGCCATCGGGGGCTACTGGCAGGAGGGGGCGGATCGCTTCATCGGTGCCGACGGCCAGGACGAGTACGTGGTCTACATGGCCACGGTTGGAAAACGCCCAGGTTCAGAAGCTGAGTAGCCGTGCCGTTCTTGCAAGCTGCATGGCGACTCTCAGCCAGTCCCGGGTCCGAGCCAAGAGCCGGAGACTTGAAGGGTTCTGACGAGAAGCCCGTTTGGAGCCTGGGGGACTGAATGTAGAACGCGTTCGTGCATCGCGGCGTCGTGACGAATGGGGGAGTCCTCGGTGGGCAGCTCGCGAAGCACCATTACCCGACCTCTCCGATGTGCCACTGGTGACTCCCTCGGCCGTGGGACGGATCAGAGCTTGCGCATGACCAGAAGCTCTCGGTGTTCATTCGTTCGGATGCCACGAGTCGTTGAGTTCTTCTCGACGATAGCCTTCACGGCTCTCCAATGCTTCTCAGGATCAAACGGCTCTGGAAGAGGTACAGCCTTCAGCCAGAACACAAGTGATGGGAGATCCCGGAACCAGTAGGACACATCGTAGTCGGCTTGGACCTCGATGTGAAAGCCCAGTACGCGGAAGGAGGATGACAGGTCTGTGATCGGCTGCCACCACTCCGCTCCGAAGCTGGACGGAGTCCAGCCGAACGCCTCGATGATGTTGAGAGTGTTGTTCTGGGCAACCTGCTGAGTCACGAAGACGCCCTCCGGTCGCAGCACTCGCGCTGTCTCCACGACATCCACAAAGCAATGCCGGTTCAAGACGACATCAAAGGCGTTATTCGGGAATTGCAGCTCGCGGGCATCCATGGTGGCAAAGTTAACATGACTGATGCTTTGCTCATGACGGTGGCTGTTGGCCACTTGGATCATCCCGGGGTCGAGATCGATTCCGAGGCCCGACCCGAAATGGCCCGCCATGCTTAGGAAGACCTCGCCCCCACCCGTACCGATATCCAACACGTGACTCTCGCGGGAAAGGTAACGCTTGACGACGTCATCGTATTGCCATGGCGTCGGATCCCGATCCCAGCGCACTCGAGCGAAATCCCATCCTGAACGCTCACCGACTGATTCGGCGATTCGCATGAGCTCCGTTCGGCTAAGGCCCACAGCCCACCTCCTCAGAACAAGTGGTCAGGCGATCTCCCGCGTGCGCTTCTGCAGAGGGTAGTGGAAACGGTGATTGGGGTTTGGAGCCTAGGGGACTCGAACCCCTGACCTCTTGCATGCCATGCAAGCGCTCTCCCAGCTGAGCTAAGGCCCCGATGTGAACGCCATTCTACCCGGTCGGGGAGAACGGCCGCAATGGGCGGAGGCCGAGGGTAAGAACCGGGTTCGTTGAGCTCATTGGGTTCGTTGGGTTGGAGCCCAGGGCCCGAAGGGATCGGCTCGACGAGGATTAGATACGCGAGATCCGTTCAACCGTTCGGTTCGCCGAGGATCAGGTCGACCGCGGCCGGCAGATCGGCGACGATCGCGTCCGGCGTGACTTCCGCCTTCCCGTTCTTTCCGCCGAAGCCGGTCTCGACGAGGATCGTGAAGCAGCCGGCGCGGTGACCGGCGAGGACGTCGGTCGTCGCGTCCCCGACGAGGACCGACTTGGATAGATCGATGCCGAGTTCGTCGCGCGCCTTCTCGAGCATCCCGATCCCCGGCTTCCGACAAGGGCAATCGATCCTGTAGGCGGGGACGGTCGCCTCGGCGTGATGCGGGCAGTAGTAGATCCCGTCGACGCGCGCCCCGCCCTCGGCGAGGAGCTCTTCGAGGCGCGCGTGGATCGCGCCGAGATCGTCCTCCGTCAGGTAGCCCATCGCGATCCCGCCCTGGTTGGTGATCACGACGACGGGGAGGCCGGCCCGGTTCAGCCGGGCGATCGCCGCGGCCGCCCCGTCGACGAGGATGAGTTCTTCGGGCCGGTTGACGAACGCCGTCTGCTCGCTGATGACGCCGTCGCGGTCGAGGAATACTGCGTCAACACGTCCAAAGGGGCGCGTGTTGACGGAGGCGAACTGTCGTTCGCCCGGTGGGTCACGTCGAGCGGTGGGTTCTTCATCGCGATGCATCGCTACTTCACCACGAAGGAGACCATCTTCCCGGGGACGGCGATCGCCTTGACGATCTCCTTGCCCTCGAGGTTCGCCCGGACCCGCTCGTGGGCGAGCGCCGCCTCCTTCAGCGCCTCGACGTCGTCGGCGACGTCGGCCGGAACGGTGACGCGAGCCCTCAGCTTCCCGTTGACCTGCACCGGGATCTCGATCGTCTCCTCCTCGAGGGCGGACTCGTCGTGGCCGGGCCACGCCTGTTCGAGGATCGCATCG
>Ga0307438_1001404_pt1 | contig 15448 bp, 16 predicted proteins | sample SalMarWE160110MG_FD_202144 | JGI IMG/M metagenome (GOLD analysis project Ga0307438, IMG submission 202144) | Salt marsh sediment microbial communities from the Plum Island Ecosystem LTER, Massachusetts, United States - WE1603-110 | ecosystem: Environmental > Aquatic > Marine > Intertidal zone >... | reverse complement strand
AAGCTGTATTTGCCGCTGCTGGTAAAAGGCGGGCAGCTTGAATTCGATTTGTTTTTGAACAACGTCATTGTGAGAAAATGGCTTGGCTTTCGCGGATTCAGCGTGACGATTCCACATAAGGAGAACGCCTTGAGATTTGTTAGGGCGAGGTATGGTTATGTTGAGCCGCTGGCGGCTAAAATCGGGGCAGTAAACACTATTATTATAAAAGGCGATGAGAAGCTGGCCGGCTATAATACCGACTACGCCGCAGCACTGGATTCCATTACTTCGACACTGAAAATCGAAAGGGCTGGCCTGAAGGGGATGCAGGTTGCGGTTGTCGGGGCAGGCGGCGTTGCAAGGGCGATAGTGGCGGGGCTTAGCGATGCAGGCGCAAAAATAAAAATATATAACCGAACTATCAAAAGGGCGGAAAATCTGGCTGATGAGTTCGGCTGTGAGTATGCAGGGCTGGATGGATTAAAAGATTTAGATGCGAAACTCATCATCAACTGCACAAGTATAGGGATGAAAAGGACAGGAGACGGGAGACAGAATACAGAATACAGTCCACAGGACGCCTTACGGCGGAGGCAGGAGACAGAAGACAGAGAACAGAGGACAGGAGACAGAGGACAGCAGGCAGGAGATAATATTCCGATACCGGAGGAATACCTGAAGAAGGGTATGGCGGTTTTCGATACGGTTTATAATCCGGCGGAGACGCTATTATTAAAACAGGCAAAGAAAAAAAGATTAAAAAGGATTGACGGCTTGTCGATGTTCGTCAACCAGGGGATGGCACAATTCAAACTCTTTACCGGCAAAGACGCCAACGCAAAACTTATGCGAAAGACCGTTTGTAATGAACTTAAAAAGTGAGTTTTTTGTAAATTATTCTATATCATCTAAGAAGTTATAAAAATGATGAATATTAAAAAAGAGAATATTCTGAAGTATGCGGCTGCATATGATAAGCGATACAGAAGCACTGATGATGAAAAAGTTGAAAGGGAAATGAAGCGGGTGTTACAAAAACAAAGATATTTGAGGAAAGAGGAGTTAGTCAAAATCGGGGAGTGGAAATTGAAGAGGCCAACAAGGCATTATAAAAGTAAGGAAAACGATGCTTTGACAGTAAAAGAAATTACTGAGTTTTCCCTTAGAACAGAAAGCGAAAAGGCAAAGATAAAATCTTTACTGACACTGAAAGGTGTCTCTTGGCCGGTGGCCTCTACTATTTTACATTTCGCCTTCCCTTTGAAATATCCGATAATGGATTTTCGAGTTATATGGTCTTTAGGTTGGGATCAACCTTCAAACTATAATTTTGCTTTCTGGCAGAAATTCTGTAAGGCAATAAATGCGATTTCAAGAAGATACAAATTGCCCATAAGAATGGTGGAAAAATCACTTTGGGAGTATTCGAAAGAACATCAAAAAGCTAATTCCTCACGGAGTGGAAATAACTGATTAGGCCGTGGTTACATCCTAAATTGTATAAACATTGTGCTATTTAATTGTTGCTGTGCGATGGGGATTCTTGGTATATTAAAAGCAGAAAGAAGGAATAGATTCCCGCTTTCGCGGGAATGACAGGTTGTGCAGGAATAACAGGTTTCGCGGGAATGACAAGTTTCGCAGGAATGACGAAGGATTATTTATGGACGTCGGCAAACAAATTGAATTTTGGAAGACAAGCAGCGATGAGGACTTCGCAGCGTCGAAGGCCCTTTTGGAAAAGGGTCATTTACGGCACTGTCTTTTCTTTGCGCATCTGGCTCTCGAAAAGATGCTCAAAGCACATGTGACCAGGCAAACAAAAGATATACCGCCGAGGATACATAACCTTATTCGTCTTACAGAGATTGCCTGTCTGACGCTTGACGCCGAACAAGAGGAGTTCCTGCGAGAGTTTGGCGTATATCAGTTAGAAGGTCGTTACCCGGATTCCGAGCAAATTCCACTTGAAAAGGATTTTGCCCGTTCGGAAATTTCAAAGGTCGAGGAGATAATAAAATGGTTGAAGAATCAGTTATAACAACGATCAAAAAATATCTTTCTGCGTTGTCAGCTTTCGGTATAAATTCACACCGGGCTGTTTTGTTTGGTTCCTTTGCACAGGGTCAAGCCAGTAAGAACAGCGATATTGATTTGGTCGTAATTGCACCGGAATTCGATGGGGCACGAGAGATTTCATTAATAAAGGCACTCTGGCAAGCAACTGTTAGTGATAGTCGTATCGAGCCGATTCCTTGCGGTGAAAAAGAGTGGGAAACCGACCAAAGCAGGCCTATTCTCGAGATTGCCCGACGTGAAGGTGTTGTTATTTCAGCATAATAACAAATAGAAAATCAGTTCTGAGCATATTCGATACTTGCTGATGTTGAAACCTTTTTTGAGGTGAAAGATGGCGAAGAAAGAAAAAGTTGTATTGGCGTATAGCGGCGGTCTGGATACGAGCGTGATTCTGCCGTGGCTGAAAGAGATGTATGGCTACGAGGTGATAGCGTTTGCAGCGGACCTCGGCCAGGGCGAAGAATTGACGGGGATTAAGCAAAAGGCCCTGAAAAGCGGGGCGGTCAAGTGCGTGGTCAAGGACCTGCGGAGAGAGTTCGTCGAGGAATACCTGTGGCCGATGCTTAAATCGGGGGCGGTGTATGAAGGATGTTATCTGCTCGGGACAAGTATTGCGCGGCCTTTAATCGCAAAACATCAGGTTGATGTTGCTCATACAGAAGGTGCAAATGCGGTGGCGCACGGGGCGACCGGAAAAGGCAACGACCAGGTGCGGTTCGAGTTGACTTATATGGCTTTAGACCCGATGCTTAAAATCATTGCACCGTGGAAAGACCCGAATTTTAAATTAACTTCGCGTGAGGCGGCGGTCGATTACGCCAAGAAACATAAAATACCCATCGAACAGAGTAAAAAGAAAATCTACAGCAGGGACCGGAACCTGTGGCATATAAGCCACGAAGGTGCGGACCTCGAAGACCCTGCCAATGAGCCAAAAGACGATTTGTATGTAATATCGCGGCCCGTATCGAAGGCGCCTGATAAGGCGGATTATGTAACAATAGGTTTCCACGAAGGTGTGCCGATAAAACTGGACGGAAAATTGATGAGCGGCGTCGGGATAATCGAGGCATTAAACCAAATCGGCGGCAGACACGGAGTCGGGCAGGTCGATGTTGTCGAAAACCGGCTGGTTGGGATAAAATCGCGTGGAGTTTATGAGACGCCGGGCGGAGCAATCCTGGTCGCAGCCCACAGCGCAATGGAGAGCGTGACACTCGACAGAGAAACTATGCACTACAAACAGATAATTGCTCTGAAATATGCAGAGATGGTTTATTATGGTTTGTGGTTTCATCAGCTTCGTGAGGCACTTGATGCGTTTATCGATGTAACGCAGCGAAGTGTTACGGGCGAGGTCAGGATGAAGCTGTTCAAGGGCCGTTGCACAGTTGCCGGTATAAAAAGCCCGAATAGTCTTTACCGAAAGGACCTGGCAAGCTTTAAGATGGGTGCCGAATATGAGCCGACCGATGCAACCGGTTTTATACGATTATTCGGCCTGCCAATGAAAGTCGCCGGTGTAGTTCACAAAAAAAAAGAAAAGTGTAAAGTGAACTAAAGTGCCTAAAGTGAGCTAAATTTATGGAAAATAAAGAGTTCGCTAAGGAGCTTGAAAACCGGACACGCAAATTCGCCATACGGATAGTTCGGTTATCAATAACTTTACCAAATACACCCGAAGGAAGGGTGCTAAGAACTCAAGTGACAAAGTCCGGAACCTCTATCGGTGCAAACTATCGAGAAGCCAACCGAGCCAGAAGCAAAGCCGATTTTAGAAACAAGATTAAGATTTGTGAAAGCGAAGCCAGTGAAACACAATACTGGCTGGAGATAATTGTGAAGCTAAAATGGCTGTCTTGGGCAAAAGTGAAGTGGGAATATGAAGAATGCGGTGAATTACTTGGTATTTTTACCTCTATATCAAGCAAGTAAACTTTAAGGATGGAGTTATAGATTGATTCTTCCGACTTTAGGCACTTTATACTTTAGGCACTTTACACTTATTAGTGGCCTTGTGGCGGTACCGGACTGGTTTTGGTTTGTTTTTATCTTCGCATTCGGCAGTTGTGTCGGCAGCTTTTTGAATGTCGTCATTTACCGCTTGCCTCGCGATAAATCCATAGTAACTCCGCCTTCGGCGTGTCCTTCGTGTGGCAGGCATATTCGTTTTTATGACAACATCCCTCTGGTTTCCTGGCTGGTTTTGGGTGCAAAGTGCCGGTATTGTAAAGCTCCGATACGCCCGCGCTATTTTGTCATTGAATTGCTGACCGGTTTTGTTTTTCTCGGTCTGTTTATATTATATTTTCGAAGCGGTTTTTTGCTTTATATGAGACCGTTTTCAGCGGGTGGATGGTTTATATACCTTCTGCATATCATTTTATTGGGTGCATTTATTGCTGCCTCAGCAATAGACCTGGAATTATGGGTAATTCCTCTGTCCATCTGCTGGTTTGTTAGCGGCGTAGGATTGATTGGTTCGACTGTAGGAGTGTATATAATTGACCCAGCATTGGTGCGTGAATATTGGCTTTTACCGAGTGCGTCGGCCAGGACCGGCTCATTGGCGGTCGGGGCGGCGACAGGACTGGCTGTGTCGTTAGTGCTTATGTTAACCGGAATTATAAAAAGAAGTTACGAGACAGAAAGCAAAGAAAAGGAGACAGGAGACAGGAGACAGGAAACAGAAAACCCGGCTTCGTCTTCGACTACGCCGCAGCAGGCAGATGAAATAGAAGAAAAAAGCGAACCGCAGTTTAATCACCGTTTGGAGGCCTGTAAGGAAATAGTTTTTTTGCTTCCGATTATTGTGTGCTCGGCGGCAGCTTTGTGGTTATTCGGTGGGAGCAAATGGTGGGTGGATTTTTCGCAACATCCTGCTATTTCAGGGCTTCTGGGCAGTGCGTGGGGATATTTTGTCGGCTGCGGCGTAGTCTGGAGCATCCGCATCTTCGGCACATTAGCATTTGGAAAAGAGGCAATGGGTCTGGGCGATATGCACCTGATGGGAGCGGCGGGGGCGGTTGCAGGTCCAGTTTTCGTGATAATGGCTTTTTTTATCGCACCATTCTTCGGGCTGGCATGGGCGGGATTTCAGATGTTTTTTAAAAAAATTCGACAAATTCCTTATGGTCCCTTCTTGTCATTGGGAATGTTTGTTGTTATGATTTTACACGACTGGATTCGAGACTATGTTAGATTCATCCTTGAGCCGTTCACCGGCAATATGTGATGTTAAAGATACAATGGAATTTTAGGTCATACATTAAGGAGATATAAAGATGCAAACCTCCCAAAAAACAATCATACTGCTAACGTGTTTTGTAACAGCTTCATTACTTTCAGGCTGCGGGGGTTTCCCGACAAACTGGAAGAAAAAATATCAGGCGGTAAATGTAGAGCATCAAAATACGCTTGGTTTGCTTGAACGCGAAAGGTCGGAAAAAGGTCAGCTTGGTGCGCAGCTTTCAAAAAATCAGCAGACTATAGAAGAGCTTCAAAGACAAATTGCAGAGCGGCAGAAGAGCGCGGCAGAAGTAACCGGCTTCGGAGAGGGTTACGATGTGGCCTTGGACCCGACAGCAGGGACAATTACAGTGACGCTGCCAAACGAGATATTATTCGATTCGGGAAAAGCCGACCTTAAGAAATCATCCATCACCGAACTTGACCATATCCAATCGGTGCTGCAGAGCAGATACGGCGGTAAACAAATAGATGTGGCCGGGCATACCGATACTGACCCCATAAAAAAATCGAAGTGGAAAGATAACTGGGAGCTATCATCTCAGCGTGCACTTACGGTAACAAGGTATTTAATAAACCGCGGGATAGACGAAGAAGATATTCGAGCAGTGGGCTGCGGAGAGACCAGGCCTGTAGCATCAAACGCAACGGCAAGCGGCAAGGCAAGAAACCGAAGAGTCGAAATAGTTGTATATATGAGGTAAATACGTATATGCGCGGATGGGTTGGTGAGTTGGCGTAACTGCACTTGTTTACCTGCGCACTCACTCATTTGCACACTTACTCACAATCGTGCCGTTTTTCCTGATGCGAATGATGATTGCTCCATCTCTGGGTGTATAAAATGACTTTGCATTATTTGCGATAGATTCGTCATTACCGAAAGAATTCAGCTTTTCATATTGTCTTTCTTCACAGCTATAAAGCAATATATCCGCTTCAAGATTTTCAAGAAAATCAGGGTCTGCTGTTGTAGCAGAGCCGTGATGAGGGACGACTACAATATCAGCTTTAAGGTCGGGATAGAGGCGAAGAAGCTCCTGCTGGGTGAATTTTTCGATGTCAGAGCAAAAAAGGATTTTTTTGCCTGCAAATTCAATAAGGCAAACCAGAGATTTGTCGTTGTCACTGAGTTTGTAATCCTGATATATCTGTTTGGTCGGCCAGAGGATTTTGATACTTGCAGGGGTTTGTAAATTTAATCCTTTTTCTAAGGTATGAATTTTATGGCCTTGTTCGAGGAGACGGTCGTTAAGAAATTTGGCAGTGCCCCAAGTATCTGTTTCACTGAAGAAGGCATCATTGGCATAGATTGCCCCGACCTTGCAGTGCTCGATAATCTCAGGTATGCCGTTGATGTGGTCAATGTCGTTGTGGCTTATGGCAATAGCATCGAGTCTATATAGGCCGATATAATCTAAAAACGGCGAAACGACTTTTCTGCCGATGTTGCTTCTGTGCAGTGAGCCGGCGTCGAATAAAACATTATCCCCACCCGGAAGCTGGGCCAGAATCGCCTGGCCATGACCGACATCGAGACAGGTGAGAACCAGGTTGTCACGGTGTATCCTTTGCCATTTAGTTACGCCCAGAAAAGCAAATATTGCCATAAGCACAGGTATTAAGATTATTTTCCTGAACAGGGGGCGACGAAAATGAAAAAAGAAGGCAAAAGCAATTGTGCAGTAATAAAAAATAACCACTGCAATCGGCACGCGGCCTATAAGTATCTGAGAGAAATCCAGATGTGCGATTAGCTTAACAATACCAATCAGTAAATCGGCTAATCCTGTTACCAATATCCCCAATACCGATGCTACAGAGGGCAGCAGAAAAGACAAAACTATTTTCAGATACCCAAGCGTTAAAATCCCGGCAACGAATGGAAAAACGATAACCGTCCAGATGCTCGTAAAAGGATTAATCGTGTAAAAATGATATAGCAAGATACCGGCGCCACCCAGCCAGGCGGAAAGACCGACAGAAAATAATTGCAATATATAAGAATCGGTCCTGGAAATTATTCGAGACAAGAGTTTGATATATACCCCGGCTTTGAACCATCGATGAGCTGTTATCATTTCATATAGAAAGAAGTGTATCCGGTCAGAGAGAAGTATAATGCCAAGAACCGATGCGAAAGATAATTGCCAGCCGGCCGAGAACAAATCGGTCGGATTAATCAGCAAAAGGATTATTGCTGCTAATGACAGAGTGTTGACAGAATTGGAGTGCCGGCGGAAGAGAAATGATAAACAGAAAACCAGGGCGATGACAGCGGCACGGAGAGTTGGTGCTCTCGGCGGGACAATCAATAAAAAGACGGCTAATGCGACAATACAGATAACAGCACGGGCGGGTTTCATTAAGCCAATGGTTCTGCACAGCCACCATATAACACCAACTAAAATGCCAAGATGCATTCCGGAAAGACTTATAAAGTGCAATAAGCCGGTTTTATAAAAGGCCTCGTAAGTAGCACTGTCGATATTTCGTCTATAACCCAACAGTAATGCCTGCAGCAGGCCCTCGCTTTGGTCATCGGGAGATGGGCCGTCCAATAGGGCCTGGGTAGCTGTATTTCTGAACCTTCTTTTGATTTTCGTAAAAAGGCAGGCAGGGCTATCTTTGAGTAATTCGATGCTGTCTCGCGATTTGATTGAAGCAGCGATAAAGACGTTCTTGCGAGCAAGATATTTGGCGGTATCGAACTGGCCGGGATTTGATGGAGGTTTGAATCTGTCTAACCAGCAATACGCCTGGATATAACCGCCAGCCTTTAGGTCCAGGACAGGTTCATCCACCTGCACTCGGACGGTGCCGGTTACATCCGCCCAGCTATCGACAGTTTTTACCTTGCTGAGTTTAAGATAGAAGCTTGTTGCAGGGTCGGTGAACTTAAATCGTGCGAATTTCCAGTCTTTATTTCTGTCAATGTAGGGGTCGGTGACAATTTGGCCGCGAATTGTTGCTAATCTACGCTCATTTATTACTCTGGCCACAGATTTCTCAGTTTTTAATTCTTTATTTTTTGTTTTCTCTGTGCTCTCTGTGTCCTCTGTGGCTGATTCTTTTTCAATTCCGATGAGATTTCGGATATCATTTGGCCTCGGCGTATAAAAAGTATTCAGCCGAATTGCGCCAAGACAGGTAAAGCAAGCAAGGGTGAGAATTGCAGTGACGTATTGGTTATTGGTAACCGGTGATTGGTAATTGGTTACTGGTAATTGGTTATTGATAGAGGAAAAACTCAGGACGATAAAGAGTAAAACAGATGCTGCCGAAAAAAAGACAAGGATGATTAGCCAGAAAAATTGCGAAGCGGGTAGAATGCTCTGAATTAAAATGCCGATGATTAGGCCGATTGCGGCAAATAAGAGGGGGCTGGTGGTTATGATTTTATGATATGAGTTAAAAAAGCCCCCGGAAAGTTGCTTATCAATCAGGTCTAATTTCCGCCTAATATCATCCATAGCGGAATAGACTACAGGCCATAGACCTGGGACTCAAGAGTAATTTCACCTTAGCCGTTATAAAAAAGGATTTTCTTACTCCGCCTAAGAAACAGCAAGATGGCGGAACATAAAATAAGCGGCACCAGCCAGGCATAACAGATTAAGAGCAGCGAACTACCCTTTCCCTGCCACCCATATATGTGCGGAGCACTGTCGGAATAGTTATTGAACCATCAGAGTTTTGGTAGAGTTCTAATAAGGGGATGAGTATTCTTGGGCTTGCGATGACGGTGTTATTTAAGGTATGGCAGAACTGGATTTTCGATTTTCGATTTTCGATTTTCGATTTATCATCTTTGTATCGCAGGTTCAATCGGCGGGCCTGAAATTCGTAGAATTTACTTGCGCTGTGGGTCTCGCAGTAATTTCCTCGAGAAGGCATCCAGGCCTCAATGTCATATTTTTTGGCCTGGCCCCGGCCTAAATCGCCCGTGCAGACATTAACTACTCGATAAGGCAGCTCCAGGGCCTGCATAACGGCCTCGGCGTTGGCTAAAATCTCCTCGTGAAATTTATTGCTCTCTTCGATGCTGTTTTTGCAGATGACCACCTGCTCAATCTTGTCGAACTGGTGAATTCTATACAGGCCGTAGGTGTCCTTGCCGGCTGCACCTGCTTCACGCCGAAAACAGGTCGATAAGGCCACGTATTTTAAGGGCAGCTCATCAGCGGTTAAAAGCTCGCCCATTCTATAAGCTGTCAACGGCACTTCGGCTGTGCCGGCCAAGTTGAGATTGTCCCTTTCCATTTGGTAGGTCTGTTCCTCAGAGCCGGGGAAAAAACCGGTGCCTGTCATTGCTTCATCCTTCATAAGCACAGGCACCGACATCGGCACATATCCTTTGCCGACCATAAAGTCCATTGCGAAACGCAGGACGGCCCAGTGAAGTAAGGCGCCATCGCCTTTTAAGATGTAGTTTCTTGTGCCGGCTAACTTGACTCCGCGCTCGATATCTATGATGCCGAGGGCTGTTCCCAATTGGACGTGGTCTTTGGGCTCGAAATCAAACTTTCGAATCTCGCCCTGCCTTCTTATTTCAACATTTTCCGTATCGTCTTTGCCGACAGGGACACCATCATCGACCGGCTGAGGGACTTGCAGCATAAGCTCATCAAATTCCGGCTGAAGCTTTTTAAGGTTTTCGTTATGCTCAGCCTCCTGCTGTTTCAAGTCCGAAAGCTTGTTTAACGCGGACTGCTTCTCATTACCGGAGAGATTGGGAATCGATTTACCGATTTTATTTTTTTCGGTGGTTATATCCTGCAGGTGCTGCTTCGCCTGCTTTAAAACAGAGTCGACTTCAAGTAATCTGTCGATATCAGCATCAAAGCCCTTTGTCTTGCAGGCGTCTTTGAATCTTTCAGGATTTTCTCTTATATGTTTAATATCGAGCATAATTCGTATTGTGCAAACCGGCGGTGAAACCGCCGGCTAAATACTATTCATATCTTTTTACAATTACAACATTATTTTGTCCGCCGAAGCCGAAGGATTCATTCATAGCGATATTTACAGCGGCTTTTCTGGGCTTGTTCGGGACATAATCCAGGTCAAGCTCAGGGTCGGGGTCTGTCAGATTTATTGTCGGCGGCAATATATTATCCCGTATCGCCAGGACGCAGGTAATCAGCTCGGAAGCTCCGGTCGCAGCAATTAAATGGCCGAACATACTCTTAACGCTGCTGGCGGGAGTGTTTTTCGCTTCTTCCCGGAAAACGGCTTTGATTGCTTTTGTTTCTATAGAGTCGTTCTCGACTGTGCTCGTGCCGTGGGTGTTGATATAATCGACGTCCCTGTAACTTATACCGGCGTCGGCAAGTGCGGCGTTCATCGCTGCAATAGCACCTCTTGCTTCCTCGTGCATATCTGTAACGCGGAATGCGTCGGCAGTCGAGCCGAAGCCGATGACTTCAGCTAATATTTTAACGCCTCTTTTTCCAGCAGAGGTAAGAGATTCGAGGATAAGGATAGCAGAACCTTCACCAAGGATAAAGCCGTCCCTGCTGGCTGAGAACGGCCTGGAAGCAGTTTCGGGGCTGTCGTTTCTTGTCGATAGGGCGGTGAGGCGGTTAAAGCCGGTAAGGCCCAGCGGATGTATCATCGAGTGCGCTCCGCCGACAATCATAATATCCACATCGCCCCTGCGAATAAGCATCATTGATTCGCCGATTGCTTGTGTGCTGGCGGCGCAAGCGGTGAGACAACTTCTGGTCGGGCCACGTGCGCCGGTGAGCAGTACGACGTGAGCGGCAGGCATATTCGGCTCCTGCTCAAGCTCGCGTATCGGGTCCATCCTGCCAAAGGCAACCTCGGCCCATTTCCCCCAGTCCATTTCGTTTTTATCTGTGCTCCATGCTTTTACTAATGCGTCAAAGAATACGTCATTATCGACAGAGCCCTCGCCGGCTCCGAGGTAGATGCCCATCCTGTTTCTATCAATGCCGTCACTCGGACGGTCGGTTTCAATATCAATTCCCGCCTGTTTGCAGGCCTGAGCGGCGGCGCCTATTGCGAAGGCGGAGCCGCGATTGCAGTGCTTGTGCAAATCCGGATTCTTTGTATATTTCACAAAGTCGTAATCCTTGACCTCTGCATCAAACGTAGTCGGAAACGTCGAGGCATCGAAAATGGTATTTTTGGCTACACCGCTTTTGCACGACAGGATATTCTTCCAGAGGGTTTCAACATCATTACCCAAAGGGCAGACGATTCCCATTCCGGTTATGACGATTCGCTCAGCCATTTATTATTCCTTTTTAACATTATTCATTAAGATATTTTTGAATAATGAATATCCAACAAGGAATATCGAATGTCGAAGGAAAACAAATTAGGTTTCTTTGCTTTTCGATATCTTGTTTTTTTCGGCTGTTTTTACACTCGTTACAAAAATCGAAATTAACTCATCACATTCCTTTAACAGGTATTCTACTTCCAGGGCGTTTTTTGCCAAGCGTTTACGCTGGATTAACTTAAGCCATATTTTTGTCTCACGAAGTTCTTTGAGTACTATCTTGATTTTATGAACGAAATCTTTGCGTGATTCAGCACTCTGTGCCTCGCCATAATTAGGTGCACCAGCTGTTCCACAACGCAGCAGCTGACCTGATATATGGTTCCCGGCACGTGTTTGAGGTAAGGCCTCAGCTACGTTTATTATACGAACAGCGAAGTTAATTAAGCGCTCTTCAAGATCATATTTCCTGTTCTCACTCTTCTTTTTTTCTTCCTTTTCCTTCATCATTCGAAATTCAGTGTTCAATATTCGATATTCAATTAGGTCGTTTCAATACCACTGCGGCGGTTTGACCGCCGTAGGTATAACTGCAGCACAAGATGAAACGAAGCTCTCTCTGCTGAGATTGATTTACAATATTCAGGTTGCAGCCATCGGCTTTTTTGTCGCAATTCTTCGCAGCGGGGATTTTGCCTTCTTTCATCGTGCAAACAGCGACGATAACATCGAGTGCGCCAGCGGCGGCGCCGGTATTACTGAGCATACTTTTTGTTGGCCAGACGGGGACCTTAGCTGCCGTACTACCGAGAACAGCTTGAATTGCCTTTGCTTCAGCCAAATCGTCGGCTGCAATGCCGGTGCCGTGCGGGATAATCAGGTCTAAATCATCCGGCTGAATATGAGCATCTGCGAGAGCTTTTTCTATCGCTATTCGAATGCCTCTGCCATAAGGTTCGAGATGTTCGTATGCGGGATTGATATTATTACTGCTGCCGGAACCGGCAATTTCAGCGTAAATTTTTGCGCCGCGACTTTTAGCGTTCTCCAAACTTTCAAGGACAACTACGCCTGCTGCCTCGCCAAAGACAGAGCCCTTTGCATCAGCGTCGAACGGTCTGCAGGCCAACGCCGGGTCATCATTATTTTCGGAAGTTGTCCTTTTCAACAGGCATTGGCGAATCATAACGATAGGATTTACCTTTGCTTCAGCACCGCCTGCAAGGGCAATGTCACTGTCGCCGCGAGCGATAATATGAGAAGCTTCGCCTATGGCCAGATGTGCAGATGCCTCGGCGCAGGTGATAGAATTGCTGGGCCCCCTGATATCGTGAATGATGCCTATATGGCAGGCGAGCATATTGGGAAGGTATTTCAATAACCATAAAGGCGTTACCATTTCGAGGCCGTCTTTGCCCCATTTGCGGATGTCAAACTTGCCATCGGTGATGCTTGCAGCCACAGCGGGAGCAAGCTCAACTAAATCACAACTGATAAGGCCGGCACCGAGATTTATAGCTGCACGCTCCGGATTGATGTTGACTTTTTCCGGGTCGATTGCCTTTGTTACAAAACCGCTGTCTGCAAGGGCTTCGCCGGCTGCTATGACCGACAGCTCGATGTCCCTTGACATCAGCTTGGTGGCCTTGCGATAAAACTTCGGGACGTATTGCTGAATTTTATATTCGGGGACCTGTCCTGCTATTTTGCAGCTAAAGCCGACAGGGTCAAACGCGGTGATTTTGCTTATCCCGCACCTGCCGGCGCAAAGGCCATCCCACATATCACCAACAGTTAATCCGAGCGGGCTTATTGCCCCCAAGCCGGTTATTACTACTGGAGATGAACTCATGACTTTGCCTCCGTTGGAGAACTTTCGGAGCCGGTGCTATCTATCAGAACGTCTCTTAGAAGCGACTCGAACATACCTGTAAAAACAAAGTTTTCATCGGGAAATTTTTTGCCCGCGAGATTCTGATCTATATGGCTGAACATCAAATCAATCTCGGCGACTAATTTATCGGCACAGGTAATTTTACCGGTTGTGCTTGCCGCCTCCGGAGTAATAGATTCAATTTCAGCATCCAAGATTATCGTATCGCCCGGCTTTACATAGTGGAAAAAGACGGCCTTTTTTACCTTAGCGAGAATGACCTTCTCCTTGAATTTTTTTGCCTCGCCGACGAGTATCCCGGCTGTTTGTGCCATTGCTTCAATCATTAATGACTCCGGCATTACAGGAAAACCAGGAAAGTGGTCGTGCAAATGTTCTTCTGCAAGGGTTACATTCTTTAGGGCAACAGCACTTTTGCCGCTTTGAAACTCAATAAATTTATCTATCCAAATCCAGCGCATATTAAGACTGATTTTTGTTTTGTTATATATAACAAAACGAGTGTGCCACCTATATTAAGAGTCTATAACAAAACCTAAAATAACTTTAGCGAAATTATCTGGATTCCCGCTTTCGCGGGAATGACAGAGAATAATGGGTAGTTTTGTTGCAGGCATTAAGTAAGCGGCAGGTTGAGATGTAACAATCCTGCCGCTAACGTTCAAAGCAGACCATATACTATCAAGCAGCATTTACTTTAGACTCGATGTAGTTTATGATTGCACCGACAGTAAACAAATCGCCTAACTTATTAATATCAGGGTCGTTTTCAAATGCTGAGATGTCGATGTGCGGTATTTTTTGGCGCAGCTCACTCAGCCCTGCCTCAGTCAATTTGCCGTTGCTGACAAAACCGGAATTGTTCATCAGCGTATCAGCAGGAAATAATTCTTCCCTCGGGATTTTTATTCCGAACGCTTTCTCCAAACGAAAAACTATGTCCAAGAAGTCGATGCTTTCTGCTCCCAAATCCCTCATCAGGACTGCCTCATCGGTAACCTCATCCTCGTCAACTCCTAACGCATCGACCATGACTTCCTGAACCTTGTCGAATACTTCATCCCGACTCATTGTCATATTTTTATCTCCCATTATCCTGGCCTTGTAATAATCCTTTCTTTACAATGGTCATTGCCATAACAATTTCCAGCGTTTTTTCATATTCTCGATGACTCTGGCGTCAATATCAGCCAAAGCGGAATTTTCGTCAGCAAGGTTAAAGTGCCTCAGACCGAACCTTGCTTCCACGATTAGTTCATCTGCAGATGAACCAAAGCCGCTAAAACTGCTGATGTTCTCATCAATGGTTTTGGCCTGAACAGTATATTCTATCTGGCCGCCCGGAGCCAAAAAGCTTTTATATTTTACATTTTTTGCGTGTTCAAGCAAGAGAATACTGTGGGCAAAATTTTCCGCCTCCCGAACCAGCCAGGAAGCCGATTCAATCAGTCCTTCCAGCAGTAATACGCCGGGCAGGACCGGAAATGTCGGAAAATGGTCAGCCAGATATTCCTCAGCTAAGGAAACGCTTTTGATCGCCTTTATTTCCTTGCCGCTATCAAGCGAAACAACTTTGTCGATAAGTATAAATCGCATAATTTAGTTCATAGTTCGTAGTTTTTTCGTTCATATTACTTAGCCAGCCACAGCGTCGGCTGACTTGCCACACGGTGAGTAAGATATACGAAGCACAACTGTTTTTCCAGTCTTTTTTCGCTTTTTTGTTATTCTTGGACAGAGCGTTTCCGTGCCGGTGATGGCTAAACAGATAAAAGTATTAAGATTGTGGTTTGTTTTAATCGTTTTCATTAAGGCACTAAAAAGTTCAGATGCATTTTTATTTGCGACTTGGTGTCTTAGTGGCTATACTTTTGGTTATGAATGTTCGAAGTGCGAAAATATCGGATGTCGAGTCAATATATTCTTTAGTCAATGACTATGCAGAGCAAGAAAAGATGCTGTTTCGGCCAATGGCTGATATCTATAAAAACCTG
>Ga0307438_1001395_pt1 | contig 15504 bp, 11 predicted proteins | sample SalMarWE160110MG_FD_202144 | JGI IMG/M metagenome (GOLD analysis project Ga0307438, IMG submission 202144) | Salt marsh sediment microbial communities from the Plum Island Ecosystem LTER, Massachusetts, United States - WE1603-110 | ecosystem: Environmental > Aquatic > Marine > Intertidal zone >... | reverse complement strand
AAAATAGTATCGATTACCTCTTTTATAGGGGTACACCCTGTTGGGTTGCCATGGTCTGATAAGCGCTGCACAAAATTATTATTTTTTTTCCCCCGCAATATATTGCGAGACCCTCTCTTTAAAGAGGTAGTCGATTTTTTTTTCTTCTCCATATGCGTATCCTTGAAATATCTATAACCTAAATTGATCGGTTCTGGGTTCACAGTTCAAGGTTCAAGGTTGTAAAGGCATTGTGCCACAGTTCATTGACGCCTGTTTCCAGACAGTTGCAACAACCTGCCCGCCATCGGCTTCGCCTTCAGGCGAGGCGGGCGGGTCATCCAATGGGTGAAATGATATGCGTTGCTGGATATCCTATAACTCCTTGTAAGTTGGGAGGTTGATATTGCTTAACCCTGAACCTTGAACCTTGAACCGTGAACCGCTTAACCCAAGTATAACAAATATCACCAATTTTTTTTCTTGACGCAACTCTTTTTTTCTATTATCATTCTTGTATAATCTATATAAGAGGTGACAAATCATGCCTTGGGACTGGGACAAGCTACAAAAGCAAAAGAAGGGCGGCGGAGGTAATCCTCCCCAGATGGATGATATCCTTAATAAATTTAAGGGACTAAAGGGTAAATTTCCTGGGTTCTGGCTTATAATTGGAGCAATAATCATCATAATTGTCTTATCCTCCTCCTTTTATACCATTGGTGTCAATGAGGTGGGTGTAATACAGAGGTTTGGTAAATATATTAGAACAACATCTCCGGGACTACATTTCAAACTCCCACGGGGAATAGAAAAGTTAACAAAGGTTAAGGTACGGCTTGTCTATAAAGAAGAATTCGGGCTGAGGACCGTACGGGCCGGTGTGAGGACTCAGTATGCCAGGTCGAGCACCTATCTCAATGAGGCCCTCATGCTTACCGGCGATCTGAATGTAGCCGTGGTTCCCTGGATAGTGCAATACAGGATCAAGGATCCCTATAAATATCTCTTCAAGGTCAGGAATGTGAAGACTACCTTGAGGGATTTAACTGAGTCCACCATGAGAATGGTAGTGGGAGATAGAAGCATTAATGAGGTTATCAGCAAGAGGCAGGAAATTGCTGACCAGGCTAAAGTGCTTTTACAAAAGGAATTAGATGGAGCAGAGACCGGTATAAATGTAGTCACCATTGAGATGAAAAAGACAAATGTCCCTGAGCCAGTCCAGCCATCCTTTAATGAGGTGAATCAGGCAACTCAAGAAAGGGAGAGGATGGTGTATCAGGCCAGGGAGGAATATAATAAGGCCATTCCAGCAGCCAAAGGAAATGCTGAAAAGACTATCAAGGCTGCTGAAGGGTATGCCCTTGACAGGATCAACAGGGCCAAAGGTGATGCAGCCAGGTTTCTCTCTCTGTATGCCGAGTATTCAAAGGCAAAGGATGTAACCCGAAGACGTATATATCTTGAGACCTTGAAGGATCTTTTTCCAAAACTGGGAAGCAAGTACATCATTGATGCAGACCAAAAAAATGTCCTCCCTTTACTCAATTTAGGGATGGCGAAGGGGGCTGAGAAATGAAATTTAAAGGAATAATCTATGGTGTGATCATTATTATCATCTTTATTATCTTTGGGGCAGTCTATGTTGTGGATGAAACTGAGCAGGTAGTTGTTACCCGGTTTGGCGAGGCTATCGGGAAACCAACAATAACTCCTGGCTTGTACTTTAAGCTTCCTATTATTGATACTACAAACTATTTTCCAAAAAACCTCCTTGAATGGGATGGGGATCCCGGGCAGATCCCAACCCTGGATAAGACCTTTATATGGGTAGACACCTTTGCAAGGTGGAAGATCGTTGATCCCCTCAAATTTTTTGAGACAGTCAACAATGTGGTCGCTGGTCTTGGCAGGCTTGATGACATTATAGATCCTGCAGTAAGGAACTTTATTACCTCTTATCCATTGATTGAAACTGTGAGGATGACCAACAGAGAACTGGATATCCGTGAGGCGGGAGTGGATGAGGTAAAGGAACTAAGCCCTCTTGGTGAGGTCAAAACAGGAAGGGCTGAAATTACCAAGGGAATTATGGAGCAGGCACAGCCAAAGCTGGCCAAATTCGGTATAAAACTGGTAGATGTCAAGATAAAGAGATTAAATTATGTAGAAGAGGTGCAAAGATCGGTTTATGGCAGGATGATTGCCGAGAGAAAGCAGATAGCAGAGAAGTTTCGGTCAGAAGGCAAAGGAGAGGCCAGGAAGATAGAAGGTGACAAAGAAAAGGAGATGAAAAGGATAACATCCGGGGCATATAGAACGGCCCAGGAGATAAAGGGCAAGGCAGATGCCGAGTCAACAAAAATTTATGCCCAGGCCTATGGACGAGATCCTGATTTCTATTCCTTTACTAATACACTCGATATCTACAAAGAGACCATGGATAAAGACAGCACTCTTATCCTTTCAACTGACTCAGAATTTTTTAAGTATTTGAAAGGGTACATGGGGGAGAGATAAGTTCGGGGCTTCGCACCAGATGGAGTATTGGAGTGATGGAGTGATGGGTTTATGTGAACGACATAGACAGAACGCCACTAAAAGGCTTATGATTTTCCGCCTTAGGCAGATAAAATTTCCGGAACGTTTAATTAGGGCTTAATATGGTAAGAACAGAGATATCACTTTTTTTACAGAATGTCCCGGGGGAATTAGGAAAACTTACCACAACCTTGTTCCAAGCTGGAATTAATATCGATGCACTCACCATTCAGGATGCATCTCAATATGTGCAGGAACTTTTCAGGGGCAGAGGAAAATCCCTTAAAAGGATTGCCCCTGCTGCCAGCTATGGATCAATGAAAAAAGATTCAGCAGACTTTGCTCTTATCAGGCTCTTGGTGGATCAGACCGATAAGGCACTTGATCTGTTAGCAAAGGGGGATTACATCTTTGATGTGATGCCAGTTATTGCCCTCGCTATTGATAATAAACCCGGCTCCCTTGCCAAAATGGCAGAAAAATTTGGCAAAGAAGGAATAAACATCAATTATATTTATGGCTCTGCTATCCAGGGTGAAGAAAAATCCCTTTTTATATTCTCCCCTGAAGATATTGAAGAGGCTGCCAAGTTATTTCCTGATTCATAAATTCTAAGTTCACCGTTCATCCCGATATATCGGGAACAACGGACAACTTCAATTAACCCGTAAATCAACTATCACCAATTGAATGGACTCTGTTCCCTGCCATGTATTAATCTCCACATGAAAAAGAATATCCAATAATTTTCCCCCCAGAGGATGTAACGCAGCCTTACCAAATGCAATGCAGTCAAAACTGATTCCCTTTTCTTTTATCTTGAGTTTCAAATGATCGTTCCCTACCACTGTGGAAAAGGCAACCTTTACAGGACCGGCCCAGAATATAGGTTGGGGATTCTTGTGACCAAATGGTAACAACATCTCAATATCTTTTAATAGCTGCGGGCTGATAGATTCCAGACCTAATCTGGTATCGACCTCTATTTTTGGAGTCATGTCCTTTGTATCTAATTTTTTGCTGGCCAGCTCCTCGAATCTATCACAAAACTCTTCATAATTTTTCGATTCAAGGGTAACTCCTGCTGCATATTCATGACCACCAAATTGCGTTAACAGATCACTAAGACCAGAGAGGGCTTTATAGAGATCAAATCCATCTATGCTTCTACCTGATCCTTTCAGCAAATCTCCTTCATCAGTAAACAGGAAGGTGGGGCGATAATATTCATCGACAATCTTTGAAGCCACAATACCTATCACTCCCCGGTGCCATTGTGGATTAGAGATGACAATTGTTCGGTGTCTTTCTAAGTCCTCCATTGTATCGATCTTTTCCCTGCACTCTGAAACAATTCCATTTTGTATTTTCTGCCTCTGAGCGTTAAGAGTGTCCATCTGAGTGGCAATTGAAGACGCCTCCGCCTCATCATCTGTGGTAAGGAGATGAACCGCTCTTGTTGCCGATCCTAATCGCCCAATTGCATTAAGTCTCGGGGCTAATTTAAAGGCTATGTCATGAGTAGTTATTGCTTGATTATTCACTATGCCTGACACCCTTAATAACTCCTTGATTCCGGGTTTTCGGGATTTTGTCAACACAGTAAGGCCGCTTTTTACAAGAATTCTATTTTCTTCTATTAAAGGGACTATGTCGGCAATTGTGCCAATGGCAACAAGGGCAAGGTAAGGCCTTAAATCAGGCTCGCTCTTATTTTGAAAGAACCCTGTACCCCGTAAATTTGACCGTATGGCTATAGCTAAATAGAAGGCAAGCCCAACTCCCGCAAGTTCCCTAAAGGGGAAAGCGGAATCAGGCCTCAAAGGATTAATCGTGGGACAGAGTGGTTCAAAACCTGAAGGAAGTTGATGGTGGTCTGTAACAATGACCTCCATCCCAAGCTCTTGAGCCAAGGCAATCTCTGAAAAAGAACTGATACCGCAATCAACAGTAATAATGAGATCCGTACCATCTTCTGCTATCTCTCTCACTGCCTTTTCATTAAGGCTGTAGCCCTCTTCAAGTCGGTGTGGAATATAAAAGGAAATCGATATTTTTAATCTGGAGAAAAAATCATACAGAAGAGATGTAGCAGTTATTCCATCTGCATCGTAGTCACCATAAATTGTTATCTTTTTTTTCTTTATAATAAAACTTTGTATCAACTCAACTGCCCTGTCCATATCCTTGAAAAGGAATGGGTCTCTTAAGGCCCCAAGTTTTGGAAAAAGGAAGGATTTAGCTGAATCTGCTGATGTGATGTTTCTATGTATCAGGAGGGAGGCAAGCAGTTTTGATATCCCCAACTTTCTTGCCAGCCATGATGAAGAGGAGGGATCATCCTTTATCTGCCAGATCTTATCTCTACTATTTAACACCTGCTATTGCCTGCGCCACATTAAAGCAAAAAGCGCCCATCTTCTCAAAGGCATTGAGAATATCACTAAAGATCATACCCCTATCTATCTCGCATGTGCCATCAAATAATCGATCATGGTGGCTCAATCTCATTTCTTCATTCATCTGGTTAATGCTTTCCACCAATTTTACTGCCTTTGGCATTATCTTTTTATTCTCCTCTTTAATTCCTTCAAAAACAAGGGTGAGGAATTTCCTGGCCTCTAAAGATATGGTCACATAATCCTGAATCGCATGCTCCGAGAAATAGAGCTTGTCTTCAATCATGCGCTCAAGTGCCTCAGCAACGTCTTCTATTTCGTCACCAATCCTCTCAATATTATTGGTCATCCTCATAAGGGTGGTTATTTCCCTGGACTCCTCAACAATGATATTCTGTTGCATAACCTTTACAAGGAAATCTGTGATCTCCTTTTGAAGATTATCCAGCACATCTTCCCGATCCTTCCATTTAGCCAATTTCTTTGAATTTCTTATCTTTAAAGCCCCAGTTACTTCATCAAACATGGTTTGAGCCTCATCCCCCATCCTTATGATTTCTTGCCTTGCCTGTACCAATGCAACTTCAGGGGTATCAAGATAACGCCTGTCTAAATATTTAATATGATAGATCTCATCAAGGTGTTCCTCTTTTCCGCGAGGGGTTAACCAGATGGCGACTTTAACCAAAATAGGAAGAATAAAGAGGAAAAGAATCGCATTTACTACATTAAAAAGTGTGTGGGCGTTGGCAATATGTCTGGAAATAAATGGTTTCTCTGCCCCAACAATTAGGTCAGGAGGCCCAATAGATAGAAAATGAGTAGTTAGATAGACAACAGCATTTACAAAATAGGGAAAAATACAAATTATAAAGATAACACCAAGAACATTAAAGAGGGTATGGGCCATAGCTGTCCGGCGGGCATTGATATTGGAGCCTATGCCTGCAAGTTGTGCTGTTATGGTAGTGCCGATATTTTCGCCCAAGATCATGGCCACACTCCCCTCAAAGCTAAGTAACCCCTGACTGGCCAGTGCCATGGTTATGCCAACCGTGGCGCTCGAACTCTGGACAGCCATTGTGAGGGCAGCACCAGCAAGGACGCAGAGAAGGATCTCATTAAGGTTTTGGGCCTGGAATCTTGTTAAAAAGGCAATAAATCCAGGTTCACCTCGAAGAGGAGCAAGCCCGGCTTTCATGGTAGCCAATCCAAAAAAAAGTATCCCAAATCCCAGTAAGACCTCTCCCCTATGTTGCCATTTTTTTGATGTAATAAAGAATTTTAAAAGCACGCCAACTGCAATGACTGGCAGGGCATAGTTACTTATATTAAATGCTATCAACTGGGCAGTGACCGTAGTGCCAATATTTGCCCCCAGAACAACCCCAATCGCCTGGGTGAGGGTCAGCAGGCCTGCATCAACAAAACCAACCAGCATTACAGTAGTAGCGCTTGAACTTTGAATTATGCTGGTGATTACTGTCCCTGTGACGCATGCTATTACCCTATTTGAGGATACAGCACTTAAAACAGCACGTAATTTCTTGCCCGCGACCTTCTTGAGGCCATCGGACATAATCCTCATGCCAAATATAAACAGGCCAAGGCCCCCTAAGGTCTGAAATATTACAGCCTGCATAAAAACCTAATTGTTTTGTATTTTAAGGATAATTTTTTATAGATGATATAGGGAGATCGAAGATTTAGGCTAATCAACATAACTCTTTAACATTATTGAATTTATTGTTTATCATTGCCTGCTTTTGTCGGTTGTTATAGCACATGACAATAAATCGTCAAGGTTTAATATTCGTTTTTCAAAGGATGTTATAAAAACACTATCCACTGCTACTTTTTTGTTGTTTTGGTCCGCTGGCTCCTGAGAACCTTGGTTGCAGGAGTCTCGAGATTGTCGTTATTCGGATAAATCATTGTACCCTGGCAAGTAAGGCGGGTATGCGCAAAAAATGGCATGTTCACTATTCTTTCAATGTCATGTCTGCCTAGTTATTGTGCTGTCTGGATCGAAGGCTACAAGCTGTATCCGAAAGTTTACTGAAGGGTGGTCTGTCAAACTTGATAATTTTTATCATATGAGATAATTACATGCAGTAATGTGATTTAAAAAGGGCTTTATTTAAGGTACCGTTATTACACAGAAGGAAGGCTGCGGCTATAGATCTAATAATATTTCTTTTTTCTTGAAACTCTTCCGGCAATCCACCCTATAAAAAACACGCCGCCCCCTGCAAGAAACCATTGGAGTCTTCTTGTGTTCCTAAAGCCGGTATTCTCCTTCTGGAGATGCTCCACCCTTGTATTGAGATTGACGTTTTTTGCCTGAAGCCTTTTTTGTTCGCTGATTAAATCAACAACATTTTTCGATTGATCGATGAGGGTATTGTGTTTCTCAGTAATCTGCGCCAATTTTATCTTAAGGCGTGAAGCCTCTTCCTTGCTATTGCTTGCATTTTTTTCTAACTCTTCTACTTTTGCAACATGACTCTGTGTGGCAATCTCAAATTGTTCCAATAGCGAGGCATGGTCTTTTTCGAGTTCTTTAATCCTTGCATTCAGCTTGCTCTTCTCCTTCTTCAATCCTCCTATGACTACAGATTTAGGTAACTCAGAGCTTATATACTGCTTGGCCACCCATCCCTCTTCACCTTCATCCGTCCGCACCCTGAGGTAACTTTCACTTTCTTCAAGCACCTCGACAGGAGTATCCGTTTTTAGGGTTTTTATTACCTTATATTCTCGGCCCTGGCCTGTGCGGAGGGTAATAATCAGCATGTTAGAAACATATCTCCTGTCAGCGTGGGTTACTCTAACTGAAACAGATAACAGGATAAATAACACGAAAAGAAGTATTAGTTTTAATGTACTCATCCTTATTACTCCTCTATTAGTTCTCAAAGGCAGCAATTCGAACTATATGGTCAAAAAAGGCAAAAGCTGTTGAATGTTACGATCTAACCCTGTAATGCTGTTACTTTAAATGCTTCGTCACACCAAGATTATGGATCTTTTTCCATAACCCACAATCCAAAAAATTTCATTGGAGATTACATTCGGTACTCACAACCTTATCAAATTTTATTAGCTTTGGTCAAATCTTTATAAATATAATAAAATGAGAGCGGTGTATAACATTCCGGATGTTAGAAGTTATTACAATATCTGAAATTTAGCGCAAGAAATTTCTTGCAATCTATGTAACTTTCCGTCAAGTTTATTTTATTGATCTTTACTTAATCTGCCACTGATTTACAGCCGAATCCAGTACTTTTTAATTTAAGGAGATAGTGAGAAATGCGTAAGCTAAAATGGATGATTTTAATCCAACTTTGTGTCATAGTATTTAAACCGCTACCTAACGCAATATCCCAGGAGAAACTAACTGCGCCCACCAAACAGGGTAAAAACTTAAGCCTTACCATAGTCTATGATAATAACCCTTACGACAATAGATTAGAGACCAGATGGGGTTTTTCTTGTTATATACAGGGGACAGAAAAGACAATTTTATTTGATGTTGGCGGTGAGGGTTCAGTCCTTTTAAGCAATATGGAAAAGCTCAAGATTAACCCTAAAGCAGTAAATGCAATTGTTCTCTCCCACGTTCATTATGACCATATTGGAGGGCTATCCTGTTTTTTAAAGAAAAATCAAAATCTAACTGTTTATATGCCACAATCTCTGCCTCAAAGTGTTAAGGACACAGTCAGACAGGCAGGTGCTCTCGTAGCTGATATTAAAAAACCAATAAAAATCTGCAAAGATGTCTATTCCACAGGTGAATTAGGAAGCTTCATAAAAGAGGAGTCACTTATAATAAAAACATCTAAAGGATTAATAGTAATTACAGGTTGTGCCCATCCAGGGATTGTAAACATAGTGAAAAAAGCAAAAGAGATGCTAAAATCCGATGTCTATTTGGTATTAGGGGGATTTCATCTTTGCTGGATGAATCTTTCGAAAGTAAAAAAAATAGTTAACGGTGCTAAAAAAGAAGGGGTAAAGAAGGTGGCCCCATGTCATTGTTCAGGTGATCTCGCCAGAAAGCAGTTTAAGAAAGCGTACGGAAAAGACTTTATCCTTGTAGGGGCAGGTAAGACTATAACAATAGAAGATGCCTTCTGATTCTATAAAATTACTAACAGCTGGTTTTGTCATGGGGTGGGGTCCATGCCTCACGTATACTGCTCCATTGCTTTTGCCTTATATTGGGGCAACCACAACAACGTGGCGGGATGGTTTAAAGGTTGGAGTCGTCTTTTCGATTGGACGACTTTTGGCGCTTGCCATTTTGGGTGGGCTTGTAACAGTGGTATTTAGCCGCATCAATCAATTTTTTCCGCCTCAAAAGTCCGGTTGGCTCTATGGAATCGCCTCTCTCTTCATGATTGTAATGGGTATTTTTATCATTTTAGGCAAAGGCCTTAAAATACCTATCGGAAATAAGATGTTAGATAGAGGAATTGAAGGCATGTTTCTCTTTGGCTTTCTTATGGGGGTTGCTCCCTGTGTGCCATATGTGGCAATCTTGACCTATATTGCCTGTATAGCAGAAAATGACGTTTTAGCAGGTATGGGGTATGCAACCTTTTTTGCTTTAGGCACAGCCATTGCCCCCATAGTATTAGCGACTTTCATGGGTTTTATCCCTAGCAAGGTATTGAAATCGGTGAAATTGCTTAAAATTTTTCAGGCAGTGTGTGGAGTAATCCTTATTCTTTTCGGATTTCAGCTTTTATATTATGTAGTACATGTGCTTATAGGAGGTTAAAAGGGTTTTAGAATATAGTAAAAGGACTTTCCATGCTTAGAAAAACTAAGGGCGTGAAAAACATCAACTCGTTAGCCTCCATAGGGGAAAAGACCATCATTGGCGAGCAGGTGTCCTTCGAAGGCAGTATCCGGGGCAACGAAGATCTGATCATCAATGGCTCTGTAAAGGGCAGCATCGAACTGGAGAACTGCGGTCTTACCGTTGCTCCCAGGGGGCAGGTGGAGGCCGAGATCCACGCCCAAAACGTGAGCATCAGGGGACATCTGATCGGCAATATCAAGGCCATTTCCAACGTGGAGATCACCAAGGAGGCTGACTTCAGGGGCCAGATCAAAGCCAAACGAATTTTAATAGAGGATGGTGCCTCCCTCAGAGCAGCTATAGAGTTGGAGCACGAGCCACAGGAAAAAACTCTACCCACTGACAAGATATCCGAACAGGGAGCGTACGGATCGGAAAAGGAAGCCCTCACCTTGCTTAACGAGGCCGAATCCTCAGCTATCTCCACTCACCTGCTAAGAGAGGAGGGCCCTCTTGAGTCCGATCCAGTTACACACACCAGTAATGTCATTCGACTGTTCATTGATGGCCTTGAGCGACAGCAAAAGGGGCAAGTGCTGGACATAGGGCCGGTCTGCTCTGAAAACATCAACTTCTTAGCCCAGCACGTGATGAGGCTCTATATCTTCGATATGTTCCTCCAGCTCGACCAGGAGCGACGCAAGGATCTTACCATCAGCAGCCTCTGGCAACATCTGGACTATCCACCCCAAAGCTTCGACGGAATCTTGCTGTGGGACCTGATCGATTATCTGGAAGACAATGAGGTGAGCAGGCTTGTGGAACTGTGTATCAAAATGCTAAGGCCAGGCGGCCTACTTATGGTATTCTCTCTGGGCGAGCAGGAGACCAAGACAGTGGTAAACTCTTTTGTCATAGGGGGAGGCTTCCAGCTCCACCTACGTCCCCAACCCCATCTGGACCTTCCTTTTCACATGCGCCATAACCGGGAGGTCCTTTCCTTGCTTACCCCCTTCACCCTTGTTAAGTCATTCATCTACCACAACGGGCTCAGACAGTTTCTCTTCCAACGTGATTAGCCTCCTGAAACTTCAAGAGTATCAATTTTTTTCTTCTCCATTTTAATAAAGAACATAAGGAGTGAGGGTATGATAAAGATCACGAATAGAGAAGATATGGCAAGCCCCCCAAGAATAACACTTCCAAGCCCTCTGTAAATCTCCGAACCAGGTCCCGGCGCAACCACAAGGGGGAGCATACCAAAGATACTGGTAAATGTGCTCATATAAATTGGTCTTAGCCTTGTCCTGGTGGATTCAAATATTGCCTCACGGTACTCCATACCGTAATTCCTGATATTATTGAGGGACTGGTAAACAATAAGTATAGCATTATTAACCACAACTCCAATAAGTATAACAAAGCCGAGCATGGTCAATACATCAAGGGGCTGGGGCTGGAGAAATAGGTTCATTAATTTAAGACCAATAAATCCTCCTGCTGCTGCAAGGGGAAGGGTAAATAATACGATAAGGGGGTAGATGAAATTTCCGAACAACCCGGACATTAAAAGATAGATAATTACTGCGGCCAGGATGAAATTCCACTGGATTGCCCCTCGTGCTTGTGTCAGCTTATCAGCTTCACCACTCAATTTGATATTCACATCCTGTAGCATTCCCTGGGTCTTAAGAAGAGGGACAAGTTTGTCACGAATTATATCCATTGCTTCTTCAAGGGCTATAGTTTTGGGCGGTGTTACCTGAAGGGAAATTGTCCTTTGTCTTTCAAGGTGTCGTACCTGATCAAGGCCTGTTGATCTTTCCATCCTTGCAAAAGAGGAAATTGGCACAATCTTGCCTTTTGGTGTCGTGATAAGGGCTTTATAGAGTTCTTCAGGTGTGGAAAAATTCTTATCCGATGCCTTCAGAACAAGATCGATCTTCTTCTGATCCTTCTGTTTGAAATCACCCACTTTCCTGCCGTCCATGAGAACATCCAGCTGAATACCAAGATCACTGGAGTTCATTCCAGACGCCCTTAGACGGTCTCTTTCAGGAATAATATTGATTTCTGGATAGAGAAGCTCGATGGAAGGGACGGGTCTTATCTGGGCTCCGGGAATTTCTCTTCGTATCATTTCGAACATGGTACCAGCAACCCGAACGATTGTGTTTAAATCTTGCGCGCTGACATCCACATCGATGGTTCTCCCACCGCCTGTCCGTGTCTGGAATATCCCGGCCTGATTCGTCACACCGAATATTCCCGGGATACTATTTATCGTTTTAGATAAAAGTGGCAGAAGCTCCCCGGCACGATGCTCATGTTTACTCATGGTAGCGAGAAACATAAATCTATCCGCACCCACATAAAATATTTCTTTGATGCCAGGCAGGCCATTGTAGTCCTTGTCTATGTAGGGATTAACAGAACGGAATATATTCTGCCCGATTTCTTTTCTCTCCTTGTAAGAAAGCCCTGGAGGTGGAACCATGAGGCTAAACACGAAGTTTCTGTTTCCCTGAGGTAGGTACTCCATTTTTGGTGTAAGAAATACTGCTAATGATATGGAAAAGATAGTCAAAACTGTGATGGTTGTTATCCTTGTTATCCAATTTCTTGTAGCCAATCTAACTAGACCCATTATCTTATCAACCAGGGAAAACCCTATCCCTGTCAGGCGGCCCCCCTTAAAAGAATTTTGATTCTTTCGTAGGCCAAACAGTCTGTTAGCAAACATCGGGATAACCGATACAGCGATAAAGAGACTCAATATAATGGCACAGGTCACAGCTATTGCGATATCCCTGAATAATTGACCTGCTTCTTCCTCTATGAAAACAATGGGGAGGAAGACTGCCACTGTAGTAAGGGATGATGCAAGTATTGCTCCCCAAACCTCTTTTGTTCCTTCATAGGCGGACTGGAAGGGGGATTTGCCCATCTTTCTGTGTCGGTCGATATTTTCGAGAACCACAATAGCACTGTCCAGAAGCATTCCCACAGCGAATGCAATCCCTGCAAGGGAAACAACATTCAGGGTTCTTCCAAAGGAGCTTAAGAAAATAAAGCTTCCAATGATACTGATAGGAATAGTAGTGGCAATAACGACAGTAGAAGAAAAGCTTCTCAAAAAGATTAAAAGAACCAGAATGGCGAGCGTTCCACCAATAAGTATATTTGTTTGCACCAGCTTGATTGCACCTCTGATATAGGGCCTCTGATCATAACCCCAATGCAGGTAGATATTTTTTGGCTTTAATTTTTCCGCATTCAGCCAGTTAACAACCTTCTCAACTCTATCGGTTAACTCGAGTATGTTTGTGCCTGGTTCAGGTTTAATGCCTGTTATGATTGCCTCACTACCTTTGTGGATGATCTCGGCATTCAGCTTTGCGTATCCAAATCTTACGGTGGCAATATCCGAAAGAAAGATCCGCCTCTGTCCTGTTGATTTGATAACCATATTTTCAAGATCATCGGCTGATTGAAATTCGGCCACTGTCCTGATCCTGAAGTCTCTTCTTCCGACATCCATGCTTCCCGCAGATATATTCACGTTTTCTTTGTTCAAGACCTTCATAACATCCCCAATTGTCAGGCCATATGCAGCAAGTTTTTGAGGCTTTACAATGATGTGCATCTCTTTTTCGCTTCCGCCACCTATAAAGAGATCGGCAACACCTTCCACCCTTTCAAGATATTGCTTTATTTCATTTTCAAAAAAGGTTCTATAGGTGTATATAGAATTCGGATTATCTGGGGTCGTTTTCAGCATCATCCAAACTATAGGAGATGTAGCAGCGCCTGTAGCGCTGATTACAGGTTTTTCCACATCTTGAGGGTATGACCTGACTTCGTTCAGTTTGTTTGAAACCCTCAGGAGTACATCATCAATGTTGGTGCCTAACTTGAATTTGAGCGTTATTTCGCCTCTGTTGTTCGATGATGTGCTTTCCATCTCGACAAGATTGGGGATCCCCTTAAATACCTCTTCCTGCTCTTCGATAATTTCCCGCTCGATCTCATATGGGGTGGCCCCAGTCCAGACTGTTGTAACAGTAATCTGGGGTATCTCCAGACTTGGGCTTAACTGGTAGGGTAGCCTATAAAGCCCGATAAATCCGAAAAGCAGAATTACGAGAACGCCGACGATAATTTTTACAGGATCATTTATAGAAAACTTAACAGGATCCATAGGCTATTTGACTTCTTTTATTATTGTAACAGGTTGTCCATCCCTTAGCCTTTCATTTCCCTTTACAACAACCTTCATACCCTCTGAAATCTTCTGTGCATTTACACCGGCCTTCATTCCCTTATATCCCACAACTTGGGTGGGTATGATCATTGCTTTTTCGTCAACTATGGCAAAAACCACTGTTTTTCCGAACATATTTAAAACAGCATCTCTTGGTACCAAAAGGGTGGTTATTTTTTTACCCACCGGCAATCTTACCCGTGCCTCCATGCCCTCCATGAGTGAAGTGGGGTCGTTAATTCTTATCTTCACGGGGAACGTTCTCGTTGCAATATCACCTCTCGGTATGATGGCGGTGATCGTTCCGCTCTTTTTCATACCGGCTGCTGTTGTCATGGCTGTCATGCCAGGTTTTAGATATTTAATAACTCTCTGCGGAACCTCCACGATTAAATCCATGGCATCATCCCGTGCGATTGTTGCTACAGTCTTACCCGGTGAAAGCCACTCGCCACGTGCAACATGTTTTTTAATTATCACGCCGTTAAAGGGTGCCGTGACGAGCGTTTTTTTAAGCTCTATTTCAAGCTGTTCCACGTCTGCCTTAAGAGCAGCCGCTTTTTTTTCAAGGCCCTTTACCTGGTACTCCTGATCGTCATACTCTTTCTCTGCAACAATCTTTTTTTTGTAAAGATTCTCTGTTCTTTCGAAATCATTTCTTGCCATTTTGAGATCTAAAAGGATTTCCTCGTATGATGCCTGTTTTGCCTGAAGCTTCTTCCCTAAAAGCTCCGAATCGAGCTTGACCAATATGTCCCTATCTTTTGTTCGCTGTCCCTCTTCAAATCTTGTGACATCTACCCTTCCACTCACCTCAGCGGAAACATCTGAGACCTCTAAGTAATAAACCGTTCCGATAAATTCCTCCTCAGGTGCGATCTTGCCATGAGTAACTTTCGATACAACGACATTTGCAGGCGGCATCTGTTCCTTTTCGCTATTTTTAGCAGTTAAAAGAGCAGGCGATGTACATATCAAAACGAGGAGTATTAAGGTAGTGTGTAAAATTCTTTTAATCATTGTTATTAACCTCTGGTTGATTCTTAAGCAAAAGGCAATGGTCCTGATCTCAGTTCCTAACCGGTCTCCATATCCCCCCATGATACCAGATCCTGGAAAAGGGCTCGCCAACCGGAAGGCAGTTCATCTCCAGTCCTCTGGCATCAATTTCAAGTTCTTTCTTACTCATAGGATCCCATGGTTCAAGTATCAGCGTCCCCTTGGGCAAGCGGATCATACGGGGTAATAGTGCTTCCCCCCATGTACGTGCTCGAACCTCTTTTTTCAAATCTCTCATATCCGAATATTGTAAAAGCTCGTGCAGTGTAACCAGGGTGGGTGGGCTCAAAGAAATCTCTCCTTGAAGGTTCTTAACGAGCCCCTTCTCTGGACTGACCCATATCCCATGAGTAGTCTCCCTTCCGTCCGGATTGCATTCTTGCCCTGGGTGCATAAACGCCAAAAAAAATCTGGTTTCATATCGTTTCGGCATGCCTTCTGGA
>Ga0307438_1001387_pt1 | contig 15534 bp, 15 predicted proteins | sample SalMarWE160110MG_FD_202144 | JGI IMG/M metagenome (GOLD analysis project Ga0307438, IMG submission 202144) | Salt marsh sediment microbial communities from the Plum Island Ecosystem LTER, Massachusetts, United States - WE1603-110 | ecosystem: Environmental > Aquatic > Marine > Intertidal zone >... | reverse complement strand
ATTCCTTCTTAAAATAATCGAGAACGTTTTTAAGCCCGTCTTCTCTCGAAACTTTTGGTTCCCAACCGAGGAGTTTTTTTGCTTTACTTATATCGGGTCTGCGGACTTTTGGATCGTTAACCGGTAATTCTTTAAAAACAATTTCACTCTTGCTTTTTGTCAAACTCAATATCTCTTTCGCGAAGTCGAGAATACTGATTTCGTTCGGATTCCCAATATTGATAGGATAATTAATATCAGATATAAGTAACCTGTAAATTCCGTCTATCAAATCATCCACGTAACAAAAGGAACGGGTCTGCGAACCATCTCCAAAAACGGTTATAGGTTTATTTTCAAGCGCCTGACACATAAAAGCGGGGAGAGCTCTTCCGTCCTTAATTCTCATTCTGGGACCGTATGTGTTGAATATCCTTACGATTCTAACATCTATATTGTGTTTGTTGTGATATGCAATTGTTATCGCTTCCGCATAACGCTTGGCTTCGTCGTAAACACTCCGTGGACCCACAGGGTTTACGTGTCCCCAGTATTCCTCGCTCTGAGGATTTACTTCAGGGTCGCCGTATACCTCGGATGTCGACGCCAATAAGAATGTGGCTTTTTTGTCTTTCGCAAGACCGAGAGAATTATACGTTCCTAAAGCACCTACTTTTAATGTGTGAATGGGATGCTTAAGATAATCTACCGGGCTTGCTGGACTCGCAAAGTGCATAATGTAATCCAGACTACCTCTAACCTCTATGTAAGTTGTAACATCATGTTTCTTAAAGGTAAAATTTGGTTTTCCTAGAAGATGTTCGATATTTTCCATTCTTCCCGTTAGAAAATTATCCATGCAGAGAACATCGAAACCCTCTTTCAATAATTTCTCGCAAAGATGGGAGCCTAAAAAGCCGGCTCCGCCTGTAACTAAAACTTTCTTTGCATTTACATATTTGTCTTGTTTGGCCATTGGTGTATTTTATCGATTTAGAGGTGAGAAGTCAAGGGGTGTGCCTTGGTGGCTTAATGCATGAATTTTTCAAAAAAATGCAGATTCCCTGTTGACTATTATGAATTTTTGAGTATAATTATAACTGTAATGTAGCATTCTACCTTGTGTAGTTTCTACAGAAAGGGAATCAAACCCAAATAAAGGCACCTATTTATAAAAGAGGCCTATTAGGTTTACCCTTTCGGGTTTATTGTTTTTCTGCAGCTTGTATTGGTTGAATAGTTAGTAATTTAAAGTAGGAGGTTTAGTAAAATGCCAGAAGGTAAAGTAAAATGGTTCAGTCAGAGGAAAAACTACGGCTTTATTGAAGTCGAAGGTGAAGATGATGTGTTCGTCCATGCATCCGCACTTACAGACGGCACTGAATTGCTCAATGAGGGTGATCAGGTGGAGTTTGAAATTGTTGAAGGTAAGAAGGGAAGAAAGGCTGAAAACGTTAAACGTTTAGCACAATAATTATTGAGAAAGTAAACTTTTAAAGTTTTCATATACAATCGTTAATTAGGAAACAGTTCCGGTAAAGAGACTTGTAAGTGTATAAATGTTTTTTATGTTATTTGTACAATTTTACTAGATATGGTTATATATCTGTTTGTAGTACTCCTGATATTCACCTGTTATTACTTTCTTTACCCAATCCCGATTGTCTATATACCAATCAACTGTAATCTTAAGTCCTTTTTCGAACTGAAGGGTGGGATTCCAGTCCAGGGTTTTCTTAATTTTGGGACAATCGAGAGCGTATCTGAAATCATGAGCTTTGCCGCGTGGATCGGTGATGTATTCGATTTCAGGTTTCAGGTTTTGGGTTTCAGGATTTTCTTTTAGGATATCGCAGATAAGTTTTACTACTTTTATATTTTCCATCTCGTTTTCTCCACCGATATTGTAAGTTTCACCGGGCTCACCTTTCCTTAAGACAATATCGATCGCACGGCAGTTATCTTCCACATACAACCAGTCCCGGACATTGGTTCCCTTTCCGTAAACGGGTAGTTTTTTACCCTCCAGGGCGTTTTTTATCATTAAGGGAATTAACTTTTCGGGAAATTGATATGGTCCGTAATTATTCGAACTTCGAGTAATTATAACCGGAAGAGAATACGCATTATAATACGAACAACAAATTAGATCCGCAGCGGCTTTACTTGCGGAGTAAGGGCTGTTGGGGAGAAGAGGAGAGTCTTCCGTAAATCTACCCTTCTTCCCGAGTGAACCGTAGACTTCATCAGTAGAGATGTGGATGAAAACTTTAGGTTTTAGGTCTTGGGTGTTAGGTTTTAGATTTTGCCAGTGGGTTCGTGCAGCTTCAAGTAAAATCTGAGTTCCCTTGATATTTGTATCTATGAAAGGCTCCGCGTTAAGAATACTCCTGTCTACGTGGGATTCAGCGGCAAAGTTGATGACGGCGTCAGGAGTCATGAGTCTTGAGTCGTGATTCCCCCGCCCGATTTCTTTATCTTTAAAATATCCTCCGGAGAGAAGCGAATCTACGAGGTTTCTGTCACAGATATCTCCTTTAACGAAAAAATATCGTGGTTTCTTATTCCCGGAAGAGAGACCATATTCTTTTTCAACATCCTTCAGACTTTCAAGATTTCCCGCGTAGGTAAGCTTATCCAAATTTACAATTATAACGTTATCGTAATTTTCGAGCTCATAACGGATAAAATTGCTTCCGATGAAGCCACAACCTCCCGTGACCAACAGCACCTTGGGTTTTAGGTCTTGGGTCTTAGGTTTTAGGTTTTCAACCACCTTGCTCCTCCTCTTTCGACTTGAGAGATGCAATGAGGCCGTTTAACATTTTTCCTGCTTCATTATATTTGTACTGCAAATCCTCATATTCTTTAATTGGTAAGTATCCAAGATCCTTGGCAAGTATCAAGTGATACTTTGTTTCCTCAAGGGAACCTCGAGCATTATACAAGAATTACACATACTCTTTTAAAGTCTTGCGCCCTGTGCCTTCTGCTATATTTGCGGAAATGGAAGCCGAAGAACTGCAAAGCTGATTAATTAACCTGAATCTTTCTTCTTGTGGAAAACTTTTAGTTAATTTATATATCTTTAAGGTTAAATCATGGGCTTCTTGCCAAACTTTAAGTTCTCTAAAAGAATCCATTTTTTCTCTCCTAAGACCTAATATCTAACACCTAATACCTGAAGTTATTTTCTGCTTCATTGAGCAATGGAAGTTTCGTGTCTTTTTCCGATAAAATCGGGTCTCCGGAAAGAGGCCAATCTATCTTTACTGTCGGGTCTTTCCATAAAATACCTCTTTCATGTTCCTTCGAATATTCCTTGCTGATCTTGTAAACAACCTTGGCTTCTTCGCTCAGGACGAGATAACCATGAGCAAAATCCGGAGGGATAAAGAGCATCTTTTTGTTTTCCTCACTCAGCTGCACTCCAACCCATTCCCCGAAAGAAGGAGAACCCTTCCTTATATCAACGGCAACATCGAATATTTCTCCTTTTATACACCTTACAAGTTTTGCCTGTTCCATCGGAGGTATTTGATAATGTAATCCTCTCAGTACGTTTTTTTTGGAACTCGCGTAGTTATCCTGTGTAAAGTTTTCCTTAATTCCTGCCTTTTCAAACACTGATTTTTTATATGCCTCCGTAAAAAAACCCCTCTCATCGCTAAAAACTTCGGGAGTTATAAGGATTACATCCGGAATCGAAAGTTTCTTAAATTCAAAATTCATTTTACATTTTCCTAAGTTTTTAAATTATCCATAAAAGCAGCCAGTGATTCCTTCCAGTGGGGCATTATATCCAGGTTCTGTATCTTTAGCATATAATTCTCGAGAATCGAGTTTTTGGGCCTTCTTGCCGGTGTTTTAAATTTGTTGCTTGTAACTGCTTTAAGTTTGAAAGTTTTTTTTGTACCGGGTATTAAACTTTTTGTCTTCAACTTAAAGGTTAAAGATTTGCAATCTTTGACTTCTGTCACGTATCCGATATCCTTAAAAACTTCACACGCGAATTCAAACCAGGAACATGAACCCTCGCAGGTACAATGATATGTTCCATAGAAATCCGTTGGCATTAATTTTTTTATTTGCTGAATTACATTAAAAGTCCAGGTAGGCGAACCAAATTGATCGTTGACTACCTGAATTGTCTTTTTCTTTTTAGCTAAATCTATCATTTTCTTTATAAAATTTTTACCTTTCTTACCGTAAAGCCAGCCTATTCTCATTATGAAAAATCTGTTTAATTGTTCTTTTACAAAATTCTCTCCAAGAAGCTTCGACATACCATAAATAGTCTTAGGGTTTGGAGAATCGTATTCATAATATTCTCCCTCTTTCTCCCCGTCAAAAACGTAATCGGTGCTTATATAGAAAAACTTGGCGTCTACTTTTTTTGCCGCTATAGCGAGATTTCTTGTTCCAATCGCATTGACTTTAAAAGCTTTTGTTTTCTCTTTTTCACATCTATCTACATCGGTAAAAGCCGCGGAATGTATTACTCCATTTGGCCTTGTGCTAGTGATAAAACTGTTTACGGCTTTAAACTTTGAAATGTCGAAATCTTTCTTATCTACAGCAACGACCTCATACTCTCCTGCCAGCACCTCAGCTAATTCTGAGCCAAGTTGGCCTTCCGCTCCTGTAATTAGTATACGTGGCGACCTAATATCTTCAAACATCTTTAAAGATAAGGGTACAAAAAGCATTTGTCAATAGGTGGAAACGACAGAGATCACAGAGGAAAACAGATAGTCCACAGTCCAATGTCCAGAGTCTTTTCTTGTTGGATAGTTGGGTGGTTTGATAGTTAGATGGCTTTAAGAAATTCCCATCCAACTAACCCACAATCCAACGAACCAACAAAATAAAAACAACGAATTACACGAATGGTTTTATTGTTTTTTTTGACAATAGACTAGTGACTAATGACAAGTGACTAGTAAACAGTGACCAATGCTTCGCGACTCGATTCAGATTCTAAGAATATGAATCGCCCTTGACAAACGCTTGACAACCTATACCTTAACTAAATATGAGAAGTTTTTATGTGTTTATATAATAAAGCGTTTATCTTAGGTGCAGTGATTTTTCTTGTTTCGTGTGAATTAGGTAGTGTGAGGCATTCTGGATTACGTGTACCCGAAAGGTACGGAGCTTCAGAATATTCTCAATTATTGGATCAGGCAAAGCGTAGATACTTGAGGGAATATTATTTATATCCCGATGTAGTAATCGATAAAATTATAAAAGGCGAAGTTTTCGAAGGCATGACAACTGACCAAGCCTTATTTAGTTGGGGAAGACCCGATAACATCGAGGCAAGAGATGGATCATGGGGTTCTGTTGAAAAATGGCTCTACGGTGTGGATTCACAGGGACATGCTTATAAATATCTGCATTTTAAGAACGGAAGACTGAATGAATGGAAAGAATAAACAACCGAAGAAATCGCCTCGTCGTTTAAGAAAACAAGTAATAACAAATCAAACGAATAAAACAAAATTTTTTTAGTTTCTAAGGTTAGGGGAAGGGATAATTTTGCATTTTTATTTGTCATTTTGCTTTTTAATTTTTAATATTTAATTTCTAAGGAAGACAAAATCCAATGAGATATGTTTTTCGCAAAAAAACAATAAGTCAATTGACAAAACTATAACTATGAAAGTTTTGCTTATAAATCCGCCCATATACGATTTTGCGGTTTATGATTTCTGGATGAAGCCTCTAGGGCTTTTATACCTCTCCAGTATTCTTAAAAAAGAAGGTCATATAGTCTATTTGCTGGACGCTGTTAACCGGTTCGACCCTTACTTTAAAAATCCGGAAAGCGATTCTTTCGGCAGAGGTAAAATCAAATCTCAGAAAATAAAAAAACCTGAAGTATTAAAGGATATTCCCGGGAAATTCAAGCGATATGGGTTACCTTCAGAGGTCATAAAAAAAAGAATTAAGGATTTGGGTCCTGAAGTCGTAATGCTCGGCTGCAGTATGACTTACTGGTATCCCGGATTAATAGAAATAAAAGAAATTATAAAAGAGCTCGGACTAACCTGCGATTTGCTTCTCGGCGGAATATACGCAAGTCTCTTGCCCGAGCACGCCAGAAGCATTGGTTTCGATATAATCTACTCGCAAAAGGAAAAATACATAAAAGAATTAGACATTACGATACCAGAACATTTTAGAGATTTCCCGCCGCCCGATTACTCACATTATTCTAATACGAGTTACGCCTGTCTTTGTACTTCGCTCGGATGTCCTTTTGATTGTCCTTACTGCGCTTCTTCATTTCTCTGCGCAAATAAGGAAGATAAAGAAGAAGGACAAATTGTCGATGAAATCAGCTATTTATATAAAAAGGGAATAAAGAAATTTGCATTTTACGATGATGCTCTTTTAATTCCACAGATGAGATTTATAAATTTATGTGAAAAGATAGCGGAAAAGAAAATGAACATTTCTTTTTTTACGCCGAATGGTCTGCACTCACGTTTTATTTCCAAAGATGTAGCGAAAATGATGCATGAGGTAGGTTTTCAGGAGCCGAGGATTTCGCTTGAGACATCCAATGAGCGCTTACAAAAGAAACTTTATATGAAAACTTCAAATAAGGAATTCCAAGAGGCAGTAGAAAATCTAAAAACAGCAGGATATAATAAAAAAGATATCTTTACCTATCTCCTTGCGGGAATGCCCGGTATGAGTTTTTTATCTGTTGAACAATCTATTCTTTACGTTACGAAAACGGGAGTAAAAATATCTCTCGCGGAGTTCTCCCCCATACCTCGAACAAAAATGGAAGAGACTCTGCCGGACCCTCTTTTTACCAACAATACCGTATACTATCATTACAAAAAGAAGGCGAAAGAAATGGTAAGGGTAAAGAAATTAGCTAAAGAAGCTAATAAGAGAGTTAGCTAACATTCAGAATTCGGAATCTGCTAATAACAAAAATATATATGATTTGATTTTATTTCCATAGTAAATTAAATATCAAAAAGTAAAAAGCAAAATGACATATTAAAATTTAAAATTATTCCTCCCCCTAACCGTAAAAACTAAAAAATTTTGTGTTATTCGTTTTGTTTGTTGTTTCTTTGTTTTTTTATCCATTTTTGAATTTTGATTTGTAATTTTACAATTTGATATTTGATTTTTGAATTTTATTAAAGGTTATCGATAATATTCCACCTGGCGATCCATTTTCCCTGTCTTTCGCCGGATGGATTAAATTTCACATAATCTTTAGGAAGATATTTATCGTTTATAGAAACTTCAATATCCAGGGTTTCGAGTAGATAACCAAGACGCCCCAACAAACTCTTATTCTGACACCTGATGGCATATTTTATTAATTTCTTTATTGAAATAATATCAAGAAAATCTTTTAGAATGTCTTTAAATTTAATTAAATCAGGACCATATTCTGTTTCTTCAAGGCAATCCACAATTGCCTTTTCGAGCTCAGCCATTGTAACTTCGTTTCCGTTAACGTTTAACTGACAAAATCCGAAAAACTTATATGGTTTAAGGGTAATATACTTAAAATTGTATTTTTTAAATACTATGGGTCTTTTACGTTTTGGAGTTGCCACATAATAAGACTCAGACTCCGGAATTTTCTTTGTTCTATAAACAGATAAGGCAGTTTTAAAGGAAATATAGGAAGGCTGTACAGTTTTTGAAGCAATGAGGAAAGGATACTCGGACCCTTCAGGTAAAGTATATTTACCTTTTTCGATTTCTTCTATTTCTTTTTCTATCTTAAGTTGGTAAGCCATTTGAGAAGCATAATTGTTGGAAATATCGAACAAGTCACACATATCGGAGATGGTAAAATAACTTATCCCTGTTTTTCTCAAATTAGACAGTATCAATCTCTTTGTAAGAGACATATACAATATTAACGTAAAAGGGGTGTGTAGTCAAGGGGGAGAACAACCCATAATTAGCCACTGAGTTACGCGGACAAACACCAATAAAAAGATTTATTTCGCTGTCTAAAACTTTACTCCACAACCCCCGAAATTATCACAGATTCTACCTCACAATCGTACACTTCTTCGTTGCCGAAAAAGAACCCGCTTGAATCTTATAAAAATATACTCCTGAACTTAACTTTGAAGCATCAAACTTTACTGAGTAATATCCTGGCTCCATCGTTTGATTCACCAGAACATCCACAACCTGACCGCCCAGGTTATAAACAGTTAGAATCACATCAGATTCCTTTGGAATCGAATATTCGATTGTGGTAACAGAATTGAACGGATCAGGATAATTATCAGCTAAAAAATATTTGGACGGTATTCCATCCTTAGGTATTTCAATTACACCAGCCTGCAAAACATCTACCGAGAATGTATCGGATACCGAAGCAAAACAAGCATCAGTTGCAGTCACCACAATATCCACCGATCCATAGAATTCAGGTTCAGAATGAATATATAAAATACTAGTATGAATGGAAGTTTCCACGCCATCACTTAAAGGAGCTGCATCAAAAATCAAGGCAGTTGTTTCAACGTCGTCAAAAACATTAGAGAGATGAGCAATTCTAATTTGCCCGAAATCCTCATTTACTATTGTATCGTTGATAGGATTTAATATATAAGGCGGAATATTAAGCGGATACATACTCTCATATGCTCCCAAATCAGCAATCGTACAAATTGGATTAGGTCGCGAATTTCCTTCAATATCAGTTTCAAGGCAAATTGTAGGAGAACCTGCGCCATTACATGAACTTTCCGGAGAAAGATGAAAATCCGTATTCGCGGTATCAGCAAATAATGGGTCTTTATCTATTATTCCATCACCCAATGTAACATTCCCATGGATACCATCACCATCTTTATCTTCTATATTTGAGTATGAAGCTTCCGGTATTGGGGGTGCATCAACATAAATTTGAAAATCTTTGTTAAAATAAATAATTGAATTTACTATTATTGCCGGAGTACCGTATACATATAAACCACTACCCTTATTGTTCGCAATTGTACAATTAGTAATATTTGCGTCTCCCCAATCTTCAGTAGTAGCATGAAGACCATCGCCATCATTATTGACGATTAAACAATTTATTAACTCAAGACTGCAATAGAATGGTAGTCTTATTCCATCACCAATATTGTTTGAGATAATCGTGTTAGTAATTGTTGGAGAACTATAATGGTAACAATCAATAACACTGCTATAAGCTTCGTTAAAACTAAAATTACAATTATATATTAGCGGAGAAGACAACATTTCTAAATCTATGACGGTATGCAATCCATGATTATGTACTACTTGAGTATTTCTTATTTTGGGTGATGCATACCGACAATATATTCCACCTCCCGATGTTGCTCTTGTACTATCACTATTACAGATATAACAACTGTCAATTATAGGAGAACAATTATCACAAGCAATCCCCGAACCTTTTCCGGCACTGCAGCCATCAATAATACAATTTAAAATAGAGGGGTCAGCCCATGAGCATAAAATACCGCCTCCGGTTGAATCATGTCCAACCGACCCATTCCTTATCGTAAATCCTTTGACAATAGAACTAGTATCTTCTCCCGAATCGAAACAAAACCCTCTACCTTCACCCTGACAATCTATTATAGTGCTATCTTCTCCTTTCTCGGAAATCAAAAGAATAGATTTCCCGCTGAAGTCGATATTTTTATTACTTGCACCGGTAAAGACATCTACTGAGACCAAAACAGTATCGCCGCTCGTTGCTGAATCTATTCCAGCCTGTATGGATGGTTGATCTAACGGCACATGAATAGTGGTTGCATATAATGCCATACTAAAAAATACAAATAATATTAAACTATTTTTAATCTTCATTTTACCTCCTCGTAACACATAAATATATTTACTAATACTTAAGAGCAAAACTATCGATGTTAAACCATATAAAAGGCTTTCGACATTTCCGGTTAACTTAAAAACACATCATCATGTTATATATATTACAACTAACGACATTATATTATAATAGAAATTATAACTATTGTCAACATAAAAAATTTTGTGCCAGCAACAACAGGAGTAGAATACTTTTTAAAAAATCAAGGGAGGAAAGGCAGTTATTTTATGCCCGGGTGCTCTGCGCCATCTTGACTAATTCTGCGCCATATATATACTTTAAAAAAAGTGAGGTGATTAATGGAAAAAAAGGACCAGGAAATTAAAGTCAGGTTTCCGGAAAAATTAATGGGTGGTTCATACGCAAACCACATGATAGTTTTACACACGAAAGAGGAATTCATTATGGATTTTATAATGGCATCGCCTCCCGCAGGAAGTGTTACGGCCAGGGTTATTACCAGTCCCGGACACATGAAACGAATAATCAACGCTCTGCAGGACAACGTAAAAAAATATGAAGAGAAATTCGGGAAATTAAAAGAAGCTCAAGCCCCCAAAGGTTTTATTGCTCCGGAGGTAAAACCCGCGTAAAAATTCATTTGAATATGAATTTTAGTTGGTGCGTTGGTGTGTTGGTGGGTTCTTTGACTCATGACTGACGACTGGTGACTCCCTTCATCTTTGCGTGAGATTAATTCACAGAATTACATTCTCGCAAGTCTGCTTAGATTGTTAAGGTACGTTAAAACTTCTTCCTGAGAGACTTCTTCAAGATTATAATTCGTTTTGCTTACGTGGACACCTTTTTTATTTGCCTCTATTTCATAAAAATCATTCTTCAAAAAATACTCTATAGCTTCAATGTGCTCTGAATTAGTTAGATAAGAACTTGCTTCATCAGGCTTATCATAATAAATCAAATACTCTTTGTCGATAGAACCATCATTTAGCTTAACTTCATCTCCCCGACCTAAAATCGATTGATCTAGAAACTGCTTCTTTATGATTTTAAGTTTGAATCCAATAGGAGCAAGTATCTCTATTAGCAAATCCGAGTAATATTCTCTTCCCTTTAGAAGTATTCTAAATCTAATCTCAGGTCCGTAATTCAATATCCTTATATAAGTACCTGCTATAAAGGAAGATTTTATTTCAGCATGAAGTATTTCAGCAAGGGGCTTGAGTTTTTTTTTAATTATAATTCTGGTAATTCTCCCAACACTGAAAAAAACCAAAAAAAACAGAAACATTACAATAAAAAAAGCGATTACAACAACTACAGCTATACCGAAATTTCCAACTATATAATTTATAAATCTTTCAAAATTAATTGCCAACACTAACAATAATTTTTTTATGTTTTCCAAAAACATATTATACTATCTGATTTACATTCGAATTTCGTCAAAGTTTACCGGAAGGACTACATTCTAGAAAAACTGTTTAGATTATCCAGGTAAGACCCTACTTTCCCCGGAACCAGGTCTTCGTCTTTGTAGTTCGCCTTCTTTACATAGACACCTTTTGCATTCGCTTCAATTGAAGTAAAATTGTTTTCGAAAAAATACTTTACTGCATCCAGGCGTCTTGAATCCATCAGGTAAGAATTCGCTTCATAAGGCTTATCCGAACGTATTATATACTCTTCGTCTAAAGAAGCATCGCCAAATTGTACTTCTTCCCCCCATTGGAAAAGGATTTGATTCAAAGCCTGTTTTTTCATAATTCTGAAATTGAATCCGACGGGATTTAACAACTCCAAAAACAGAAATGATGGATTGTCTTTCCCTCCGAGGGTTAACCTTAATCGAATCTCCGGTCCGTAATTTAATATTCTAATATAAGTTCCTGCCATAAAAGTAGATTTTATCTCGGCATTGAGCATTTCGGCAAGAGGAGCAAGTTTCTTCTTAACTACCATCCCGGAAATCTTTACTATAATATATGTTAATAACGACACTCCAACTATAGCGACTACAATAATTGTAGGTATATCTAAATCTTCTAAAAGTTTTTCAATCAACATAAAAACCCCCTATTAAATGTCTCATTATGAGACTCCCTGGAAGAGAGACATAGTTAATTTGTTTAATGGTTGAATGGTTAAATAGTAACAACAAAACTTTTTCTCTGTGGCTTTGTGTGAGATTAGTTTGGTGTTGTGGGATGAGTTTTAAACAACAATTCATTTTTTCTCTGTGTCCTCTGTGGTTATAAATTCCCCAAAACAATACAGATATCCGTTTCTCGAACCGACGTAAATTTTTCCGTCCCAGGCAATAGGGGTTGCCTCGAATATGCCCGGGTATTTCTTGTCCAACAGCTTAAAGTTACCTTTTTCGTCGAATTCGAACAAATGTATTCCGCCGTATCCGGCAGCAATAAGCCTGTCACCAACAATAATAGGAGTAGAAATCGACCCTCCTATTCTTTTTTTGAATACAAGCTTCGGCGTGGGATAAAATCTTTTTCTGCTAGGTCCATAGACTTTCCCTTTTTTATCATCTATTTCTTTATGGTTGACAACATACAGATATCCATCAATTCCCATAAATGCAGCAAGGAAAGGATGGTTTTCGGGTTTTGTCCTGTCGTTTACGGCGGCTGAGCCTATGACGCCTCCCTCCCATTCTGCCAATTTTGCGTTGCCCGTAGGAAAATACCAGACAACTGCCTCGGATTCGCTTTTTGAAGGATCTAATTTAAACACGCCCCCTTTGCCTTTAATATATTGTTTCTCTACTGTAACAAGTATGCAGCTATCTTCTGTTGCCACAGGAGAACCGTCAATATCGGAACCTATGTAAAAATCCCAATCATTTTTTTTTGTTTTAAGATTATAACCATACACATGACCTGAACCAGCGGTTATGTAAATACGACCGTTCAAAAGACAGGGTGAAGATTCTATCACCAGATTGCCTCTGTGGCTGGCAATATCTTTGTTATTATAAAGATTTATTTCCTGATGTATTTTCGGCTGTTCTATGCCATCTTTTTTAACCGTACTATCCGGATTCGGATCAAACACCGTGAAGAATGCATTCTCCAAACCAATGTAAGCGGTATCACCCAGAACGACCGCGGAAGCATCTACATCTCTGCTGTAACTTACTGTCCTTTTTACGTTTAATCTCCAATATTCTATACCGTAGAAATATGATACTGCCCTGAAGCTCGGAATTACACGACTGCTAAAGGAATTTTTAGAACCCTTTCTGCTTCCCTGAAGTATTATAAGGCTTTTGCCAAAGTTTCTGGCGTATTTATTAGACCAAATTGTACCTGTGCCTTTAAGCACGTCGTCATATTCATATTCCCAGATTGTCTTACCAGTATTTGCTTCGATTTTCTTTAATTTATGGTCGTAGCACCCCTGTATTAAATAATACTTTCCATCTTCCATAACCAGAAGTGGCTGACCGGTCCAGCCACAACCCGACCATTTCGTTTTCCCCCCCTTATGAGGTACAAACGTAAACCCACTGCCTAGATGTTTTTTCCACAAAATATCGAGCTTCGACGGAGCTTCGTTTCCGTAATAATTCCTGGAAAAATCTCCGAGAAAAGTTCCTATCTTTACATCTATATCTATGAATTTACCGAATGAAAGTTTCTCAAAATCCTGAGAAAAAATACTTAAATTACAAGTAGCAAAAACAAAGAAGCATAATTTAAGAGTTCCGGGTTTCAGGTTTCGGGTTTTGGGTTGTAGATTCATTTGAATTTGCTGTCTTTTACATCAGATTTTAGCAAATTAAAAAGGATTTTTTGCTTTTTTTATTCATTTTTGACCTTTGATTTGTAATTTTCCATTTTGATATTTGATTTTTGCATTTTGGCGGCTCAGAAACAATATCTTATTTATATTTATCCGTGTTTATCAGCGGCTATTTCTGTTTTTTCAGTAGCTTTTCAAACTTGACAACTTTTACCCCTGCTTCCTTAAGTATTTCCATTGCGAATTCATCCGGATAACCATCTTTGTAAATGATCTCTTTTACTCCGGCATTTATTAACATCTTGGCACAGGTAAAACAGGGATGAGTAGTCACATAGAGAGTAGAATCCTGTATCGAGATTCCCATCTTAGCTGCCTGAATTATGGCATTTTGCTCGGCGTGTATAGCTCTTGATAATTCCATTCTCTGTCCGGAAGGAATTTTGAGTTCGTCTCTAAGGCATCCTCCTCTTTCTTCGCAATGTACTATATTCTCAGGTGGACCGTTGTATCCCGTAGTTAATATACGTCTATCCCTCACAATGATTGCCCCGACTTTTCTACGCAGACATGTCGCTCTGGTACTTACAAGTTCTGTTATCTGCATGAAATATTCATGCCATGAAGGTCTACTCATAGCTTTTTTATAACCCCCTGCATTTCCGAATGAATTATTCCGTTTGACGCTATAACATTATCAGATTTATGATCCCACTTTTCGCCGTAAAAATTAGTAACCTTTCCTCCTGCCTCACGCACAATCAGTCCCCCGGCTGAGACATCCCATATTTTAAGATGTTTCTCCCAATAACCATCAAACCGACCACAGGCAACATAACAAAGATCCAGTGCAGCAGAACCAAGACGTCGTAGTCCTCTTGATTCCATAAGAAAAACAGAAAATTCAGGAAGATTTGAATCTTCTTCTCTCTCTTTTATATAGGGAAATCCTGTTGCGAGAATACAATCACTGAGTTTCCCTCTTCTGGAAACAGAAATAGGATAATCATTTAGAAAAGCCTTTCCTTTTTTTTCCGCGTAAAACAATTCCTCATGTAAGGGGTCATAAACTACCCCTATTTTTAAATCCCCTTCCGCCTGGTACGCAATCGAAACACAAAACATCGGGATTCCGAAAGAAAAATTATTTGTTCCATCCAGAGGGTCGATGATGAAAGCTTCTTTTTCTTGCCAATTACCTGGTTTTGTTTCCTCCGCTATTATTTCTATTCCCGGATACTTTTCTCTTAGGGCGGAAATAATTGATTCCTCTGATTCCCTGTCAGCTGTTGTTAAGAGCTCACTCCCCTCCTTGTTTTCAATTTCAAAATTTCCCCGAAAAAATTTCATGAGTATTTCGCCCGCTTCTACGGCAATATTTTTTAGAAATAAAAGCTTATCTGTATTCGCACTAACCATTAGTCATCATTTAATTTTAGTTATTCAGTAGTATAATTTAAAGAAAAAAAATCTTCAGTATATGTCTTATTAAGTTTGTATGAGCTGAAAGTAAACTTACCCATTCCTGTTTCCTGAAAAAATTTAATATTTTCCGGCAGAAGATCTTTATTAAAACGTACAGAAATAGGATAATTGATTCCATCTTTCAAAGAAGAAAGGTGCACCCAGTTTGAGCTAATTGAATCTACTTTGTAGTTTACTGAAGGAGAAAACAGAACATTGTAAAAAACCATCGGTGTTTTCCTGCGATAAAATTGACCCGTTTTTTCTCTCCAGATAAAAACAGAATCTCCTTTAAAAACCATAACCTCTCTTTCAGGTTCATAAACGTCTATTCTTGCTTTATCTCTTACCGCGTAAACGGTCCCGCTGAAATTCAAGGTGTCTTCTTGAAATATAAGAATCTCAGTAAATTCGCATTCAAGAGATTTTACATCTTTTAGCTTTTCTGAAACTTCCGTCAAAATCGAAGAAACTAAAATTAACAGGAATATCAT
>Ga0307438_1001384_pt1 | contig 15565 bp, 9 predicted proteins | sample SalMarWE160110MG_FD_202144 | JGI IMG/M metagenome (GOLD analysis project Ga0307438, IMG submission 202144) | Salt marsh sediment microbial communities from the Plum Island Ecosystem LTER, Massachusetts, United States - WE1603-110 | ecosystem: Environmental > Aquatic > Marine > Intertidal zone >... | reverse complement strand
TGTTTTTTTGGCTCCGATAGAAGTCATCGGTACAATAATAGCCGACAAGCTTATTTCTTATTCCTTCTTCATCTTTACCTTACTTCTTTTTATGAGTAACGGTATTACTGCTCTTTCAACTTTATATAATTCAGGTGAACTTGATTATCTTTACTCCACCCCTCTGCAACCTTTCCACATATTTTCGCTTAAGTTAATTGAAACTATTTTTTACTCTTCATGGGCAACATTAATCGGCGGAATACCAATTGTTTTTTCTTATCTCGTCGCTTTTTCACATTTTCAGATAAAAACAATGTTAATCATTTTTCCTTTATTTGCTTTTATTCTTATCCCTTCAGGATTAGGAGTCTCAATTGTTATTATATTAAAAAAGATAAACCCTCGCTGGACGGTAAAGCAATTAGCCGCAGTACTCGGTTCTCTATGTGTCTTTTTCGTTTTTATCTACATGCAAACTACACCCTACAATTTAAATATACCAGATACTTTAAATCTTGAAGCTATAAACCAGTTTATCCAAAACTTAAAAATTTCGAATCCCTATTTCCCTAATGAATGGTTCTACAACTGCGCTTCCGCACTAACTAAAAATAATTTTTTAATATATACAAAAAATCTTGCGTTACTAATCTCGGGAAGCTTAATCTCGCTATCCATTGCCTTTTTACTTTCAAATGCGTTTTATAGGCTAAGCTGGATGTCGGCAGAAAGCAATTTAAATTCGATCTCGATAAAAAAGAAACTTCTGATGAATAAATTACCAAAAATTGTGAATGTACTACAGAAAGATATAAAAATCTTCCTTAGATCACCGCTCCAGTGGTCTCAACTTATGATAATCGGAGTTCTGCTTGTAATATACACTTTCTCTCTTAGAAGAACTCCTTTATATGTCAGAGATCCCTTCTGGTTATCGGTATTAGCTCTTGTTAATACAGGCTTTATCGGTTATATAACCGCTACTCTTTCTCTACGTTTTGTATATCCGGCTGTCAGCCTTGAAGGAAAAACCTGGTGGAACATAAGAAGTTCTCCTTTATCACCAGAGCTTATACTTCATTCTAAAGGAATATTATTTTTGACAATAAATCTAATTATTGCAGAATTTGTAATAATATTATCAAATATCATTCTTGTTAATTATCGGATAATAGTATTTTTATCAGCGATTTTATGCGCGATTTTCTCATTGGTTTCCGTTTATCTTAGCATTTCTCTGGGGACATTATTCGCAAATTTAAAAGAAACAAATCCTGCTCAAATAGCATCAGGAGCCGGAGGCCTCCTCACAGCAGCCATTAATCTTCTCTACATAGCCATATCGATGGTCCTTTTTGCTACACCTATATCTATCTACATTCGAGGCCGCCTCGAAGGTAACTTGATACCGATTCAAATTCCTCTAATTATTTCATCCTCAGTATTTTTGGGTATTACTTTATTAATAATTTTCATCCCTCTCGGGTTGGCTAAAAAGAAGATAAAAGAAATAGAGTAAAAAAATGCTAACGGCTTACAGCTCACGGCTAACAGCTATAAACCCAACCCTCCAAATTCTTTGATCTCTTTTAGCTGAAAGCCGATAGTCGTCAGCTGGCAGCTTATATCAGAAAACGCTTACTTTTACGTATTTACCGGGATTTTTTCTGAAATCGACAAGCAAGCTATCAAGACTGGCTGCCGCACCTGTTAGATTATCATATAGTTTTTCGTCATAGATAAGCTTTCCCATGGTTCCTTTCTTACTGTTTATTTGTTTTAAAGCTAAATCCAATTCTTTTATAGAAGAATCCATATCGTCAATAAGAACCTGAGCTTTTTCAAGATCTTTACTTCCACTCGCTATAGCAGTTTCCAATTCTTTTCTGTTTTCCTTTAAAATGATTTCAATCTCTCTAAGAGTAGAACCCAGGGTTACAAAGGTCCCTTCCTCACCTCCCATAGCATCTCTGAGTATTCTCATTAAATCTTCAATCTGCTCGGTAATTCCACCAATCTCCACAGTAGAAAGGCCTTTGTTAGCCGCGCCCTGTAAAGTTTTAGAAGTATCAAGAAGTTTATCTGAAGTCCCGGGGTCAACAACAATCGTTTTTGTACCGCTAATCATGGCAACATCCTGAATAGATGCTCTGGCATCTTCTTTTAAAACAACGCTCTCTTCTATCCATACCTTAACTAAAACTCCATCTTCCTGCATTTTCATATCTAACACTTTACCTTTTTTTATACCGTAAACACGTACCGGGTCCCCGGTCTTTAGACCACTTACATCATCATAAAAGATACTCAATGTATAACCGCCTTTACCAACATTAAATCTAAGCAACCAAAGTTGACCGAATACAAAAAGAAATAAGACGATAACTATAAAAAAACCCACTTTAATAGCTTTTTCCCTTTTAACCATAAAACCTCCTAACCAAAGACAAGTCTCCCAACAAAGTAATCGAGAAACAAAACTAAAATTGTCGAAGATATAACAGCCTTAGTTGTAGCTTCGCCCACTCCTTCCGCGCCGCCCTCCGCCCGGAGTCCGTAATAACAGCCCATAACTGTCAACGTAAGTCCAAAAGTCATGGATTTTATTAAACCACCATAAAGAGTTATAGGAAAATAATTCAAGCGTACGCCTCTCCAGAACACAACACTTGAAATATTTAAACTCATCACAGAAAGAAGCCAACCTCCTAGCACCCCAACGAATTCCGCTATAACAGTAAGGATTGGCAAAACAAAAATCCCTGCAAACACCCTGGGAACAACGAGGTGTTCGATTGGATTTATCGCGAAAGCTTCCAACGCATCTATTTGCTCTGTCACTTTCATGGAACCGAGTTCTGCGGCAATAGAAGAGGATACCCTTCCCGCGACTACAAGACCCACAATGAGAGGTCCGAGTTCGATTAATAACGCCTTGCACACCGCCATTCCTATATATACATCGGGCATATACTGTCGCGCCTGATAATTAGCCTGATAAGCGGTAACCATCCCCATAAAAAGGGAAGTAAACATTACAATTGATATAGATTTGACACCCTGAAAGAACAGCTGTTCTAAAAATAAATCAAACTTTCTGATTAATCCTCTTACATTCAAAAAAGTATTACCCAGAAGGATAAAAACTCCGCCTATATATTCCATACTTGAGATTATGCTTCTTTTTATTGCCACCATAGCCTATTTATATAACATTATTTTGCACAAAGTCAAGCAGAAATTTCTGTACATAAGGAGTTCCCGCAATAATATTACCTTCCAGAATTTTGTTTCCTCCCATCTCATCTGTTATCAAACCGCCCGCTTCTTCTACCAATATCCAGCCCGCAGCAACATCCCATGGAGATAAAGCAAACCCAATATCGCCATCAATTCTTCCTGCCGCGACTTCAGCCAACTGCAGAGCCGCAGCTCCAAAAATCCTTATAGAATTAACCTCGAGTATTAATTTCTTTAAAGCATCCATAATTTTTACCCATCTTTCATAAGCTGAAGCAGGAATGCCAATTGTAACCAATGCTCTATCGATATTTTTTTGCTCCGAATGTTTTATTTTTTTACCATTTAAAAAAGCTCCTTTCCCCTTTTCTGCGGAAAAAATTTCTTCTTTAATCGGCTCATAAACAACACCTGCTTTAATTTCAGAATCTTCTTCGTACGCAATAGAAACGCAAAAACGCGCTATACCATGCATAAAATTATGAGTTCCATCTAAAGGATCAACAATGAACCTTCCTTTTCCGGAAATAGCATCTCCTTCTTCCGAACAAATACCCACACCGGGAAAGTTTTTCTGTAATTCTTTTATTATAAACTCTTCAGCTTCATTGTCAGCTTTTGTAACAAAATGGCTATAACCTTTCCTTTGAATATCTCCCTTCTTAAGAGAACCGTAATAATCACGAATCAGCTTTCCCGCACCTTTAGCAATTTCAATTATCTTATCTAAAATAACAACCCCCTTTTACAAAGAAATGAAATATCAAAATTTAAAAAGTAAAATGACAAATGAAAATGCAAAATTACTTTTACCCTTTAAAAGCTCATAGTCTTTTTTGTAATTTTTGAATTTTGATTTGTATTTTTCCATTTTGATATTTGCTTTTTTATTTGAGCGGCTTTGCCGCATTATGCTCTTGGGTGAGCTCTTTTGTATTCCTCCTTCAACTTTTCAACACTTACGTGGGTGTAGATCTGAGTTGTGGATAGAGATTCATGCCCCAAAAGTTCTTGTACTGCCCGGAGGTTCGCGCCCCGGTTTAAAAGATGCGTGGCAAAAGTATGACGCATTGTATGAGGGCTCATTTGATTTAAGGTTGCAACCTTAACAATAGCTTTTTTTACAATCCGTTGAAGATCCCTCTGAGTCAATCTTTTCCCGGATTTACTCAGGAAAAGTGCTCCCTCCTCATAACCTCTTACTTCAGAAATATATCTATCTAATGCTTCAAATGCAGCCCTTGCAACTGGAATTATTCTTTCCTTTTTCCCTTTTCCGTAAACCCTGAGCAATTTGCTTTTCACATCAAACATAGAAAGATCAAGATTTACCAACTCGGAGGCACGAATACCTGTGGCATAGAGTAATTCAAGAATAGTTTTATTTCTAATATCTAGTTCTTCTTCCTGTGAGGAAAAATCAAGCATCTTTCTTACTTCTTCCTCGGAAAGAAATGAGGGTATACACATTTCGGTCTTTGGAGTCTTAACCGAAACAGAAGGATTTCCTTTTATTATTTTATTCCTTTCAAGAAATTTATAAAAAGATTTTATCGCCGAAAGCTTTCGGGATACCGACGTTTTTTTATAACCATAGGAAAGAAGTTCACCCATGAATGATCTTATATCTTTTCTATTAATTTCAGAAAAAGTATTCTTACCGCTTTTCCGCAAGAAAGAACAAAACTCTTCAAGATCTGTCTTATAGCTTTTGACCGTAAAATCCGAAAATCTTCTCTGTATTAATTCCTCAATATAATTTTCTATTAGTTCATTCATTGATTAAAAACAACAACTTTTTTTAACAACAAATAGCACAAATTTCACAAATGAACTAACAATATAAATTTTTTTAATACAAAAAACAAAAGAAATTTTTTCTTTATTCGTGTTACTTGTGTGATTCGTTGTTACTGGTTTTTTAAATTCTTTTTTTAAACTTTTATTTGTCATTTTGCTTTTTAATTTTTAATATTTGCATTTTTTATGCTATGTTTTAAGTTTTTTTTTCTTAACAGCAGGAAGAAGTAAATTATTCAATATTAATCGATAACCCGGTGAATTTTTATGGAATTCAAGATAGGTTGGTGGATCTCCCACAAGATGAGCATAATCCTCAGGGTCATGTCCTCCAAAAAAAGAAAAACTGCCTTTACCGCATTCGCCATAAACATATTTAACTTCCTTTGTATTTGGAACGTCACCCAAAACAATAATGTTTTCCTTCAAATTATCTCTATTGAAACCTGTGTCTTGGCCTAGAAATTCCTTTATTCTTTCAGTATGATCCTGCGTTAGTATAGCAGGAATCATATCTCTTTTTGCCATAAAAGTTCGTAGAAAGAAATAACTATTTTTACCTCTTCGCTGCGCCAGGTAAGTTATATCTACATCCGAATGTTCATAAATATTCAAAGATGTTATAAGACCTATGTTTTTTAAAAAAAGCGTATTATTATAATCCGCTTTGATATTTAGCTTAGAATCTACTCCATCGCCGTCAATTTGCGAAGGAACAATATCGACTCCGTAGTAAGAAAGAACAATATCTAGAGTAATTGGAGCAGAACACATGGCGAAGAGAAAACCACCTCCTGATACATAATTCTTTATTGTAAGAGCAACATCATGCTTCATATGCCATACTTTGGAGTAACCCAGGCTCCTAGCTTTCCTTTCGTTAATATTAACCACTTCCCTGTACCAATCAGTATTTGAGTAATTTCGATAGAATTTACCGTATTGTCCGGTAAAATCTTCATGGTGGAGGTGCAACCAATCGTAATTTACAAGAGCGCCATTTAGAATATCGTCATCCCAGATTCTATCGTAAGGGATTCTGGCATACTCAAGAGCAAGGGCAACAGCATCATCCCATGGTCCTTCCGTTTCGGGTATATAAACCGCGACCTTGGGAGCTTTTTCCAATTTTATCCTCTCCATGTTTTCTCTCTCTATAATTGCATAGATATCGCTGGTCTGGTCTTTGTTCACCGATAAAGAAGTAACTCCTCTTCTGTCAGCTTCTTTTTTTATTCCCTCAAGACCCGGAAGAAGAAAACTACCTCCCCTGTAGTTAAGAAGCCATTCGGCATTAAGACCCTGCTCCAAAACCCAGTATGTAAGACCATAGGCTTTTAAGTGGTCCCTCTGAGCTCCATCCATTGGAATAAGTAAACTCGCGACAATTATAAAAAGCATTTATAAAAAATTACCAATGTTATACAATAAGTCAAGGCCACAAAGCGGCTAAGCCGCTAAAATGCAAAATTGCAAATCAAAATTCAAAATTTAATTTAAAAAAAGGAATAAAATATCCTGTATATTTTGTTAATCCTGTCTAATTTTTGAATTTAGGATTTTGGGGGTGGGATGAAGTAAAAACAAAAAATCCTTTTTAATCTGCGTTCAATTACCCTTCTAATTCTATAATTTAAAAATCAACAGTTTATACTAGTCCGAATAATAAATCACCGTTACATCGCTACTGTTGGCATTTGCCACATATATCCTGTTTGTGCTGGAATTTACGCAGATCCCCCGAGGGTAATCTCCGACAACAATAGTACTGGTTGAATCGGTCGTCCCATCTATTACCGTTACATCGTCACTGATTGAGTTTGCCACATATATTTTGTTTGTACTAGAATTTACACCGATCGCACAAGGGTATTCTCCGGAAACAATAGTAGTGGTTGAATCGGTCGCTCCATTTATTACCGTAACATCGTCACCAAGCGAATTTGCCACATATATCTTGTTTATGCTGGGATTTACACCAAATGCGTAAGGGTGTTCTCCTGCAGCAATAATGTTGGTAACTGAATCGGTCACTCCATTTATTACAGTTACATCGTCACTGTTTATATTTGCCACATATATCTTGTTTGTGCTGGGATTTACGCAGATAGCTCCTGGGGCATTTCCAACGGCGACAGTGGTGGTTGTATTATCCGACCCATCTATCACAGTTACACTGTCACTATGAATATTTGCTACATATATCTTGTTTGTATTGGGATTTACGCAGATCGCATAAGGGACATTTCCAACGGCGACAGTGGTGGTGAAATCCGTCGCTCCATCTATTACCGTTACATTGTTACTGCTATGATTTGCAACATATATCTTGTTTGTATTGGGATTTACACAAATCTGATAAGGTTCATTTCCAGCGGTAATAGTGTTGGTAGCCGAACTGGTCGATCCATCTATTACCGTTACATTGTCACTTTCTTTATTTGCTACATATATCTTGTTTGTATTGGGATTTACGCAGATCGCATAAGGGACATTTCCAGCGGCAACATTGGTGGTGAAATTTGTCGCTCCATCTATCACCGTAACATTGTTATCGGCCGTATTTACCACATATATTCTATTTGTGCTGGTATTTACGCACATTCTAAAAGGACTATCTCCAACACTGACGGTGGTAACCTCCGGAATAGAAGGACCTGTTGTGCTCTTGCAATAAAACAGTAACAACAAAAAAACTATCCGAATAGATATACCAAATTTACGCATTTTACCTCCTTTTTTTAAAATTAATATAAAACTAAGTTATTTAAGAAAAATTTTTTCTTAATATATTAAATAAGAAATTTTACCTGCTTTGTCAAGCTATCGATATTTTTGAACAAATCAACATACTAAACGACCAACAGACCAATCAAGTAAATTAAAACACTTCTGGATTATTTGAAATTATTTCCTTTAAATCTTTTGCGAATTGCGTTTTTAAAAGAACGTCTTGATTTCCCAATGAAGACTCATACTCCTCATCAAAATCTATACTACCTAAGAAAGGAACGCTAAGAATCGCCAATCTATTTTCTCCTGCCCCATCTTGCGAAAACTTCATGTTTTCAATAATTCCAATTACCCTCTTCCCGGACTCCCTGCTAATTTGTATAACTTTTTTCAAGGTTTCTAAAGTTAATCTTGATTGATTTCCAATCATAATAAACTCTAAGTTCTTTATTACTCTTATAACATCTAAAGTAGTATCTCCGATACCCGGAGGCATATCGATAATTAGATGATCGAGATTACCCCACCTTGTAATTGCCAGAAGTTCGATAATAACATTGGAATAATCATCCCCTCTAAGAGGTAAAGGTTTTCTTCCTGCGAAATAAACGATAGACATAAATTTAATCCCATTTACCTCGGGAGGAATAATACCCTTTTCTTCTTTAGGAAAAGTATCTTCAAAGCCCAGAATTGCATGGTCGGTCGGCCCGCTTAAATCCAGATCCAGAAGCCCCACCTTTTTACCCATATCATTAAGCACTAAAGCAAACATAGTAGACACCGAACTCTTCCCCACTCCCCCTTTACCTCCTGAAACGGCAATGATCTTTTTAACACTGGACAATCTTTCATCTATTACACTGAACCTTGGATCCATGAAGATTAATTCGCTCCTTCAAAAGTTAAGAGGTATTGCTCAAAAAAAATGCCTCGGAAACCGAGCGGGCATAAAATTTCATTTACAAAATGAGCAAGGAGTGCCGTCCGGGAAAATACCTCGGAGGTCGAACGGGCATGGATTTTCAATTTCTTTGAAATTGGAAAGAGTGAGACCGAGAGATAAAGAGCAATTTCCTCGCCGGGGAAATTGACTCTGGTTTTCTCGGACAGTACTCCTTGTGAATTAAATCGCCGAGGAAACTGACTGTGATTTTTCAGAACGGTATCCTGAACGAAAATCAGTTGAGAATCAGAGATTAATCTTTGCATTTTATAAACTTTCTCCCTCTATGTATTCAATCCAAACACCCCGTCCCTTCAAAACTTCAAAATCCGGGCTCCCGCAACGAGGGCACTTTGAATAAACCCGTATTATATCAGGAATAAAATGTACATATTCGGATTCCTCTTTATTTAATCCTCCAACACCTTTTTTAAAATCCCACTCCCCCCCACAAATCCTACATTTAAAAGAAGCATTTTCTTCTTCTATAACGAATTTCCCCTCTATGTTTTTCATCCTTGAAATTTCATCTAAAGCGGACTCAAAGATATCTTTTTCTATTTGCTGCAATTTACCTATTTTGACAAGTACTTCATTGACCTTTAAAAGATTTTTTTCTTCCTTATATTTTAATACGGTATTAACAACCGATTCGGCTAAAGCCCATTCATGCAAAAGTTTCACTCCTTTTTATTTTAGTTGAGTATAAATTAATTAAAATGAAAGTCAAGGCGGAGTCCGGGGCTAAAAAAATAGCTTAAAAATATTTGTGATATTTGCGTTATTCATTGTTAAAAAAGAAGCTAAGAACGGATAAATAAATAATCTTGACACAATAGCTTTTTCTAAATATACTAAATAACACAAACTTAAAAATATTAAACTAAAAACTACGATTTTTAAGTGCAAACATATTAAATTTTAAGGAGGTATAGATGAAAAAGGATAAAAAAAGTGCTTCTAAAAAATCGACAAAGAAAGCAAAAAAAACGGGTAAGAAAAAAATAGACAGAAAAAAGATTTCAGAAAAAATTAAACAAAAAAAAATTTGGATTCCAACAGTTTCGGCCCTCGGCATAATTTTAATCTTCCTTTTTTTGTTGCTGTACTCACAGAAAATACCAAAAGGAATACGGATAAAAGAAGATGCATATGAGTATACATATCAACACGAGTATGAAGAATTGCCAGCGGAAAGCATAATACAAAACGTATCGTCCGAAGAACTCAAAATAACAAACTACGGCCCCACCAGGGAATCCCGCGGACAGGTTCAAATAAAAATATATTTCAACAATCCAATAATACCATTAACTACCTTAAGCGACGAAAAAAGGGATTCTATTTTAAGCCATTTCGGTCTTGAACCGCAGATTAAAGGAAAATTTAGGGTTTTAGGAACTTCTGGTGTGGTATTCGAACCCGAGCACAGCCTCCCGATGGCTACGCATTATACTGTGACAGTTAAAAAGGGAATAAAAGATATCGCCGGAAACACACTTGCGGAAGATTTCAGCTGGGAATTCAGAACCCCTCTGCCCGAAATATACATTACTCCCTATAATAACTCACATCACGTTAGACTTGACCAGGAAGTAACCATAACAAGCAATACCGCCCTCGATATAAAATCCTTAAAAAGTAAAATAGAATTCTTTGAAACCGTAACAAAAGAGAAAGTATATTATGAATTTTTGAAACATGAAAAGAACCCGAAAGATGAACAGGATATCGGAATGTATCGTCAAAGATACAGTTATATATTAAAACCGAGAAGAGAGCTAAAAAAAGATACACAATATAAAGTCATAATTAATTCGGGATTAATGACTAAAAGAGGAAATAGACCCACAGAACGTGAATACATATCAACTTTCAAAACTTATCCACCCTTTAGATTTACCCAATCCGGCTTCTGCGGGCACTGCGGACATAGACTTACTACAATTCCCTATATAGCCTTCACAAATGAGCCCGAACTTGTAAGTGCCGAAAAACATGTTCTTATCAACCCAAGAGGAGAGCAAAACCCTGTAAGAAGTTATTCCGGCTGTTATATAGATTACGATATTGGGTTCGATGAAGATTTATTAGAACCAAATACAAAATATACTGTAGACCTGAGAGCCGGTCTCACAGATATATACGGACAAAAGTTGGAAAATCCACAACAAATTTCTTTCACAACCGGAGAACTAACTCCAAAAATGTGGGGTCCCAGCGGATATCAAATTATAACACCTAATATAGAACCCAAACTCGGAATAAAAACTGTTAATATAAATAAAAGTTTTTATATAATACAGGGATTAGAACCTAAGGATATTCTAGTTAGAGAAAGGCTGAACTACTACTACTCTATAGACAATCTAATCGACAATCTAAAAACAAAGGAATTAAGACAGGATATTAAATTAAATGAAGCCGGAGTAGGGAAAGCATATTTCGACCTCGGACCGCATCTCCGAGGTGGTAAATTTGGAGCAGTTGCCTACAAATTCACATCTCCACGCGTAAGATGCTACTCTAACCCTATAACATTCAACGGTTTAATATTAAGAACAAACATCGGAATATATACGCAGTTACACCCCACAGGGGGTATAGTCAAACTAAACCAGCTTACGGACGGAAAACCTGTTAGTAAAGCAAAAATCAAAATCTACAGAGAAGATGACCTTCCGAGACTGGAGACAATTTGGGATCTCATCACCGATACAGATATAAACAGAATTTTACCCTGTTTTGAAGGAACCACGGATTCCGAAGGAATTCTTACGCTTTCAACTTCACAGATGTTGAAATGCACAAAAAGACGAATTCGAAATAAAATACTTAATGAATTATATCCACCGGAAGCCGACCCTGATGACATTCTATATGACCAGGAGAGATTTGGTTTTGCGGAACCGCCTAGGCTTCTAATAGTAGCAGAAAAAGGCGATGATTGGACTTTCATTCATACAGAAAGCGGAGGGAACCCCGCTCTCTGGTCTTTCGGAATAGGTTCCGCCTGGGAAGCCGAAAGACCCCTCTGCAGAGGCACGATATTCTCCGACCAACATTTGTATCGCCCGGGAGACACAGTAAGATTAAAAGGTGTCTCCAGATACCTTCTTTACGGAAAATTGCTAACAGGCAAAGGTCTTATTTTACAAGTCAAATTACGGGACCCGCTAGGCGGAGAAAAACAAATCGGAAAAGTAAAAATAAACGAGTTTGGCACTTTCAATCTTGAAATACCAACAAAAGAAGGTCAAAGTCTCGGTTATTACAACATCACCGCAGAGAACAAAGACTACGGTATCAGATTTTACGGTAATTTCAGGCTAGCTGAATTTAGAGTTCCGGAGTTTGAAGTAGCCATGGATATAAACAAAAAAATAGTTGCACCGGGAGAACCTTTCAAAATTTCCTGGGAAGGTAATTACTATTTCGGTGCCCCTATGGCAAAAGCAATTTCGTCTCTTAATATAACTCGTAGAAGGACATATTTCACACCGGAAGGCTGGGAAGATTTCTCCTTCGGTGTTCCAACTTATCTGCAGGATAAAAAATCTTCAATAAGTGGTAGTTACTTACGCGAAACTATTGAACTCGACGACGCTGGAAAAGCTACTAAAACTATAACTCTTCGCAGAGACGACGTCCCGTACAATATGACCTATCTCTGTGATGTTGAAGTAACAGACGTTTCAAGGCAAACTTCCTCCGCGAAAAAGAGTATCACTGTCTTACCGGACAAAAGAATTATCGGTATAAAACTCAATGACTGGATAATAGCTGCAAAGGATAAACTAAAAGCAACGATAATAGTTACCTCACCGGAAGGAAAAGCAATGCCGGAAATACCGGTAACGGTAAAACTTATAAAAAGAGAATATCATTCGGTTAAGACTAAAACTCCTGAAGGAACATTCCGGGTCGAAAACACTCTTACGAAAAAGGTCGTCAGCACCGAAAATGTAACAAGCGGCAAAGAGCCCAAAACTTTGACCTTTTCTCCCGAGACGGCAGGTTCATACTTTGTGCTTGCAGAACTAACGGGGTTCCCGAACAGCGGTACATCTGCCGCGTCTTCAGTATGGGTAGCGGGAGAAAGTTATGTTCCCTGGGAAGAAACAGGTGAAGATAAACTGGAAATCATCATGGATAAGGAAGAATACAAAGTCGGAGACACGGTAAAAGCTTTCATCAAATCGCCCTTCCCCGAAGCGGAACTGTTTTTAACTGTATGCAGAGAAAAGATTTTCCTTAAAGATTCCAAAGAAATAAAAGGAGGCGGTTTTACTTATAATTTCGTGGTAACCGAAGATATGCTGCCAAACGCTTACGTAGGAGCAGTTCTTTACCGCCTCGGGGAACCTATTGTTCCTGTAGAAGAAGAAACGGGAAAACACATAGAGAAGATCGGATTTACATTATTCAAAGTCTCGTTATCAGATAAATATTTAAATGTAAAAATAGTACCATCGAGTAAAAAACTCAGACCGGCCGAAAAATTGGATGTTGATATCGAAGTAACCCGAACAAACAAAAAAGGACACAGAAGCGAATTAACAGTTATGGTCGTAGACGAAGCCGTACTTTCCTTAACGGGATATACTCCTCCCGACCTCGTAAAAATAGTATACAGCCACAGAGGTCTTTCCGCGAGAATTACGGACAACCGCCCGTTCATCATAACAAAAGAAGAATTGCTGCAGAAGGGCTACGGCTACGGCGGAGGAGCAGAAAGAATGGTCGGAGGGCCGAGGGTAAGAAAGAAATTCTTAAAATTAGCTTATTACAATTCTAATCTTGTAACCGATAAAAACGGAAAAGCTCGTTTTAGCTTTAAATTACCCGATAACCTTACAACATGGAGAATAATGGTAGTTTCTGTTGGAGAGAATAATTTCTTCGGGTATAACGACGAAAAAGTCATTGCAACGCAGCCATTCGTACTGCGCCCTGTTCTACCGAGGTTTGCCAGAATCGGGGACAAATTCAATTCCGGCGTCGCAATTACAAATTCTACAGAAGGAGAAGGTAGCGTAAGGGTATCGGCTGAACTTTCCGGAAAACCCATAGCACTCGAAAAAAATAGCCCTCAAATAAAAGAGACTACTATAAAGAAAGGACAGTCAAAAACAATTCTTTTCCCATTAGAAGCCGTAGGAATAGGAGAATCAAGTTTGGAATTTACTGCTTTCTTTAACGGTACGTTTGCAGGCAAAGAAATAGATGAATCCGACGCAGTCCGGACCACTCTTAATGTTAAAGAATTACTTGCGACGGAAACAGTAGTAGCAGTCGGAGAAACAAAAGAAGAAGCAGAACAGGCAATCAAAGTCGGAAACAAAGTACGAAAAGACATGGGTGGCCTATCATTCACTCTTTCAAGTACTGCCCTGACAAATATCGGAGAAGGCGCGAAATATCTCGTAGAATATCCATACGGATGCCTGGAACAAACTTCGAGCAGACTTCTTGCTTTAATTCAGCTCAAATATCTATCCGATAAATACGGATTCACACTCGAAGCGGTAAAACCCGTGGATAAAGTAATAGACGCGAATATAAGAAAAATCCTTCTAATGCAAAACTCAGATGGCGGATTTAAGTTCTGGCCGACAAGCTGGCGTTCAGACTGTTTCCTCTCACCTTATGTCGCGTATCTTTTCAAAAGATGCAATGAACTTGGATACGAAATTCCCAGTGATGTAACAGATGACCTTCTCGATTTTCTCGAACACACTTTAAGAAACCCCTGTTATCCCTTCAGCACCTGGAAAGGGTTGGCAGAATACAGAATCAACATTCTGTTGGGAATGCATTACCTGGAAAAAACCGATGAAACCTATTTCGAAGAATACTTTAATCGAAGGAATGAATTGAGTTTCGGAGCGCAAATCTCTCTCGCCTATCTGCTTTATAAATCCGGAAGATGGGAGAAGGAAGCACGAACACTTCTGAAAGAAATAAAAAATGGAATGTTCGTTACAGCACAAACCGCCCATTTCGAAAGTCCGAAAGATTTACCTCCATCCTGGCTATTCATGTATTCTCCCGTAATAACGACTGCAGAAGCGACAAAACTCTTCCTGGAGATGGAACCTGAAAGTGAATTTATCTCAAAATTTGCCCGTTATATGCTAAACGCGAGAAAAAACGGAAGGTGGAGATATACATACGAAAACGCCAAAGCCATAGACGCTCTTGTCGAAATCTCTACAAAAAGAGAATCTGAACCTCCAAAATATTCTGCAAATGTTTTTATTGCGGGAGAAAAAATTCTTACGCATATGTTCAAAGGACATCAATATAAACCTTTCGAAGAATTCATCCCCATTGCTGAATTACCCGGGGGTTTAAGCAAAATAAAGATTTCAAAAGAAGGGCGTGGATTTTTATACTACTTACTTTCATACTCTTACAGATTAAAAGGGGCTCAATCCTCCCGAAACGAAGGCCTTACAATTAAAAGAACAGTAAGAAATCAAGATACCGGAGAGCTTATTGCAAAATACGAAAACAGGCCTCTTTCCCCAATAACAATTAAAGCCGGAGCCGTTCTCGAAGTCGAACTCGAGTTTAAAGTAAATCAAACTTCTTATCATCTTATAATCGACGATCCTATTCCGCCGGGACTGGAAGTAATCGACGCTTCTTTAAAAACAACCTCAACGCGTTATGATATAGAAGGCATGAGTAGAACAACAAGAGGGGGTTCCTGGAATCCGATAAATCACACTGAAATGAGAGATGACAGAGTAGCTCTTTTTGCTGATATGGTTAGACCCGGAATATATAAGTACAAATATCTTCTCAGGGCAACAACTTCAGGTTACTTTTTGTGGCCATGTTCGAAGGTTAGCCTTA
>Ga0307438_1001381_pt1 | contig 15585 bp, 10 predicted proteins | sample SalMarWE160110MG_FD_202144 | JGI IMG/M metagenome (GOLD analysis project Ga0307438, IMG submission 202144) | Salt marsh sediment microbial communities from the Plum Island Ecosystem LTER, Massachusetts, United States - WE1603-110 | ecosystem: Environmental > Aquatic > Marine > Intertidal zone >... | reverse complement strand
ATTTTAGAAAATGTTCAATAAAACAGGATCCCATGAGGATAAGTCCTCCGCTCAGGGAACAAATAACTGTGGTTGATAAAGCTTTCATATAAGAAGAAATATTTGTATCTAATCAGTTGGAAGTCTGAAGATTGATTCCTGCACCTCAATCATTTGACTCACTTTATTTTTTAAGAGACTGCAGAAGTGCTGCTACTTCTTTATGGCCATTATTATTAGCGAAGGTTATTGCATCGTCACCATCAACATCTTTTAAAGCAGGATCAGCTCTGTATGAAAGCAAAATCTTCACTACATCCAGATGCCCTTCGGCAGCAGCATACATAAGGGCAGTAAAATGCTCATCCGTGTCTGTAATATTTGGATCTGCCTGATGATCCAAAAGCAATTTAACAGATGCCGGGAAAGGACCTGATGAAGCCATCATCAAAGCTGTACGTCCGTAACTGTCACGTTCATTCACAAGCGCCCCCTTTTCGATGAGCTTTTTCATTATTTCCGTATACCCGTTAAATGAGGCATACATCAAAGCTGTACGTCCTTCCTGATCTTTTATATTTACATCCAATCCTTCTTCGAGCAGTCTCATTACCTGACTTAACTGACCATTTAATGCTGCCTCATGAATCGAAATATTTTGCTCCGGTTTAGTATTGTTAACCTCCCCGGAAACCGGGGAAACCAGGTCTTTGCTCTTTTCACTTTTAGTTTTACAATCCGTTAAAACAAAAAAAGAGATAAATAAAAAAACTATAATATATGCTTTCTGCTTCATTAATCTACTATTAGGGATGAATTCCAATTATCTGATTTGCTTTCATAAAATTAGATGGCATTCTGAAGTGCCAGAAAGAGTCCCTTATAACATTTCATATACTCGACAGGTTCACAGCTTACTCTGCCGATCTCGGCGTTACAATAACCTTTATATCCTGATTCTGCCAATAATTTGAAAAACAGACGGTAAGGATAGTCCGGGTCATGCAGATCATGCATATGCACTCCTCTGATGCGGTCCTTTACAGAATTGAAGTTATATACAAATCCTTCGCCTTCCGAGTCGGAAAGGTTGCAATTCCAGTTCACAAACACAAAGGGACTTTGTGAATAGTCAATAATTTTCTTAATAACAGGCACAAAGCTTGTTCCCTGTCCATGGACACATACCCTTATTTCGACACCGTAATCATTTGCATAATTACCAACCTCTGCCAGAGCTTTCCCTATCTGTTCCATTGTTTTCTCCCTTGATACCTCTTCAGGAAATGCATTGGGAAAAACCCTGATCCCTGTAGCGCCCACATCCCTTGCAAGGAGAACATATTCCTTCGTTCCTTCGATATTCTTCTTAAGCTCTGCGGGGTCGGGAGAATGATACTGAAACGCGCTGGCAAGGCTAATAGTGTCCAGAGGTGAATCTTTAAACCGTTTATTAACTTCAGCCCTCTGTGCTGAAGTAAGCGTGACCTCAACACCATGGCCATGTGTCGTCCTGAGCTCAACAGACTGGAAACCCGTTGCAGTACAATTTTTTATTATTGTCTCAATATCCCAGTCCCTGCCTAACAGGTAAGTCATTAACCCGATTTTTAAAGGATTCTTATTCGGAATTATTGCGGTTTCCTGTTTCTGTTCATTTACAGAAGGCATTGAAAAACCTGGCGCCATAACTACTGTGCCTGCAACAGCAGCAGTCTGCAGAAATTTCTTCCTTGAAATCTGATTTTTCATAATCTTGTGTATTTGAGACTACATTATTAATTATTATTCTGTTTGCTGGAATATCTTTTATTCATAACGGGCATTTGAGCATTTACATCTTTTCTCCACCTCCTTAATTCGTCTGCCAGTTTTATGGTTATTTCATTCAGGCTGTCTGTCAGATTTACTGATTCGCTGATATCACTTTCCAGGTCATATAGTTCGAAAGCTGATTTCCCATCACCTGTAAGACTCTTTTCATACCATTCAATAAGCTTCCATTTCCCATTTCTGACAGCTCCGGAAGGAGGCCCCTGGTGATAATGTGGATAGTGCCAGTAAATATTCCTCTCGGGCAAATCTGCTCCCGCTTTCAAATGAGAAAGTATGCTTATCCCATCGATATTGGGGTTTATGTCTGTATTGAATAAATCACAAAAGGTAGGCATAAAATCTATTGAAGAAACTAATTCATTACTTACAAGACCTTCTCTGATAACACCGGGCCACCTGATAATCAAGGGTACACGAATTCCTCCTTCATAGAGCCAGCCTTTACCTTTTCGCAAAGGTGTTTGCATCGCATCGCTCTCCAGTCCTCCGTTATCAGAGAAAAATATAACAATAGTATTTGAGGCATGGTTCAGTTCATCAATTACATCCAGTATTTTCCCGATATTTCTATCCATCCTTGATAACATAGCAGCTATAACCGGATTATTCTCCGGTTTATCATTTCCTTTAACATCCTCCCACTTTTTAATTGAATCTGCCTTTTCCATCAGGGGATTATGGATAGCACTGAAACTCACAAAAAGAAAGAATGGATCTCCGGCATTTTCCCTGATGAATTGTATAGATGTGTTACCAATAGAATCTGATTTATGAGGATCATGTTCAGGATCAGTATTTCTGTCCGGTTTATCACTAACAAAATGTTGCTCGAAGCCTTGTTTGTCAGGATTGAAGGGAAGGCTTTCAGGTCCAAATTTTGTCACACTAAGGTGCCATTTACCAAAGATTGCTGTTTTATACCCCTGCTCTCTGAACAATTCAGCCAGCGTAATTTCTTCAAGGGGAAGAAATTTCTGCCAGTCAGGCTGTGAAAGAGGATAATCGTCTCTGATGTTGCCTGCTATAAAATCAGTTATATGCAACCGGGCAGGATATTTACCTGTCATTATACTGGCTCTCGTTGGTGAAGAAACTGAACAGGCTGCATAAGCATTTGTAAAACGGATACCCTCTCTGGCAAGTCTGTCGATACCGGGTGTCCGGTAATAATTGCTTCCGTAACAGCCAGATTGAGAATAGCCCAGATCATCAGCCAGAATAAAAACAATATTAGGCATCGGGGTCTCTTTCTTACAACATACTACAGCTATGGCTGAGACTCCCGCAGCTATTAACGGAACCTGAAATTTAATTTTCATTGTAGAATAAAATTATTATCTCTCGCACCTTAGGCTCCTGATCAACATTATTTTCTCTTCAAATACTGACCTAATAATCATCAACTGATTAAAAGAATCCTTCTCTTTTGGGTTTTCGACTTAAATTTGACTATTTGAAAATAATACATAAATAATTTATTCTTTACTTTATCATGATTAATTCATAAAATTAAATATAAAACTGACTCTAATGCCTGTCCTTTTTCACACGGGTTTAATGTTTCGGTTTTGCTGGAAGCAACTGATTTACTTACGATATTTACATTAATGGACGAAAGCTTAAATACTACATGAACTCCAGACACTAATGAAAAATTTGTACAATGAGAACCGATGAAGTCAGACAAGTAATCTTTTCAGGTGTAGCATTAAGCATTCTTACAACCGGATGCAGTATCAATAAGGATTCAAAAAATGTTTTGCAAAAACCCAACGTGGTCTTTGTATTTGCTGACCAGTGGCGGGCACAGGCAACAGGCTTTGCAGGTGATCCCAACGCATTTACTCCTGCCATTGATAAATTAGCTTCCGAATCAATTGTGTTCACAACAGCAGTATCTAATGCTCCTGTCAGTTCTCCATACCGGGGAAGCCTCCTCACAGGTCAGTATCCTTTATCACATGGAATATTTATGAACGATGCATCTCTGAACCCTGAAATCAACAGTATGGGGAAAATCTATAAAAATGCCGGATACAAAACAGCTTACATTGGCAAATGGCACCTTGACGGTCATGAACGGTCCAGCTATATTCCACCGGAAAGAAGACAGGGATTTGAATACTGGAAAGCGCTTGAGTGTACCCATAATTACAACAACTCTGTTTATTACGCAAATGAAGATACCATTCCATCCAAATGGCAGGGATATGATGCATATTATCAAACGCTTGATGCACAGGACTTTATTAAGAAACATGCGAATGGAGAAAATCCATTCTTATTAGTTTTATCCTGGGGACCCCCGCACAATCCATATAATACAGCTCCGGAAAAATATCAAAAGAAGTATGAAACTATTAATATACAATTGCGTCCCAATGTTCCCGATCAGGACAGGGGTAAAGCAAAAAATGACCTTAAAGGGTACTATGCACACATCAATGCCCTGGATGATTGCCTCGCTATGTTATTGAAGACGATCGAAGATACAGGGATTGCAAATAATACAATTTTTATTTTTACCTCAGATCATGGGGACATGCTTTATTCTCACGGGATGGAAAGGAAACAAAAGCCATTTGATGAGTCAATTCTTGTACCTTTTCTTTTACATTATCCCGCGATTCATGGGGATAACGCAAAAACGATTGACGCACCGATAGGTACTCCTGATATTTTACCAACCCTGCTGGGTCTTTGTAATATAGATATTCCTGAATCCATCGAAGGTGATGATTTTTCCAGGTACGTAAAAGGTAATAAGAAACCGAAGGACATCAACAAGCTGATTCTTTCGGTCACTCCATTTGGAGAATGGAACAGAGGCAGGGGTGGAGTTGAATACAGAGGTATCCGGACAAGTCAATATACTTATGTAAGAAAATTAGATGGACCATGGTTGCTTTTTGATAATATAGCTGATCCCTACCAACAAACTAATCTGGCGGGGAATCCTGAGTTCTCGAGATTGGAGGCGAAGTTGGAGAAAGCCCTGATACAAAAACTGGAAGATCTCAACGATGAATTTTTACCAGGACAGTCGTACATAGATAAATGGGGGTATGTAGTGGATGAAACCGGAACTATACCTTACGTATGGTAAAAATTATTTTTCCGATTAATGTAAAGCATAGTCAGGTAGAAACCTAATGTTGCGGGTGCAATACTTTTTTAATGTGATTATTGCTCCTTCCTGAAATACTTGTTAAGCGTGTATTCCGGCTGGTGAGCATCAGGTTTCCTGACCAGTTGGGTATGGTCATAATTGAGCGGCAATGTTTTGTTTACTTTTAACGGGACCGTATCATTCGCTATTACCTGCCAGTCTTTCATCAGATTGGACAGCTCGTTCATTATTGGTTTATAAACATCCTTATAAGCGAGGTTATTAAGCTCCATCGGATCATCCTTAAGATTAAACAACTGATTATAATCTCTTTCCGGATACCTTATTAACTTCCATTCATTGGTTCTTACAGCTCTGACAGTATGCCTGTAAGCTGTAAAAAGTGAAGTCCGTACTCCTTCTGAATTACCGGAAATAACCGGTACAAGACTCTTACCGTCTATATCAGCTGGTGCCGGCAGTTTACATAATTCTGCAAACGTGGGATACAGATCAAAAAGGTATACCAGTGCGTCGGAGGTACTACCTTCAGGAATTCCCGGGCCTGTGATAATCAAAGGAACCTTTGTACTGTGCTCATAGAGGTTTTGCTTACCAAGCAATCCGTGACTGCCAATTGCCAGACCATTGTCAGCTGCATATACAATAATTGTATTATCATACAAACCATGCTTCTTCAGGGTCCCGATGATATCACCAACTTTATCGTCGAGGTGAGTAATCAGACCATAGTAATCGGACAGGGCTGATCTGATAATCTCAGGCGTCCGAGGCCATGGTGAGAGATTTTCATCTCTTATTGTCAGGTCATCGAATTGAAAAGGATGCAACGGCATGAAATTACCAGGTAAAGGGAGTGACTGATCGGGATAGGTATCTATATAATCAGGTTTTGGGGAATACGGATCATGCGGAGCAGTAAAAGCAACGTAGCAAAAGAATGGATTTTTACGGTCACCGCTGGCATAATCATTTATAAATTCTATGGCAACACCGGAAAAGAGATCAGTTGAGAAGCCTTTTTTTTCAGGGTCCGACAATTTACCATCAGATCTCAGATCACGGCACGGAACTTGAAAATGATCACTCATTCCACTCAGAAAAACATTCTTTCCTTTCTTAAATGATTTTTCAAAGGCGCTCTTTTCGTTATGCCATTTACCGGTTCCGAATGTTTCGTACCCTTGTTCAGCGAAATGCACAGGCATGGTATTTACCCCATCCAGCTTGTCATAGACATTGAATAAATACTTCCCGCTAAGAAGCATTGCTCTGCTTGGTGCACTGATTGCACCATGATGCCCGCCCATAATATAGGCATTTGTAAAACGTATACCTGTTTGTGCCAGGCTATCAATGTTCGGGGTTTTAATATACGGATTACCTGAACATCCCATTGCATCGGCTCTCTGGTCATCTGCGAAAATAAATAAAACGTTGGGTTTACCGGACTCTTCTTTATCGGCTTCAGCCGGGCTGCCTCCGGGATTACAACCGGCAAGTGTTCCCAAAAATACCAGCGATGAAATTGAGAAAACCGGATAATCCATTTTCTGATTTATTAAATTGATTCAGGTGGTTGTTTTAACGGCTAATTAACTCAAGTTGCTGGTTCCCGGTTGCTGGATAAACTATATTATGTATATTTTTCTTATTTCCAAATAACCAGCAACAAGGAACTTAGATTAATTAACACATTTTATACTGAAGGCAGCTTCCATGGTGACCTGTAACTCGGTACCAGATATTTGTTGGCATCGTTGTCATTCGTAAACTTCGTGCCGTCCCATACCAGCTTTTTGCCAGTCCGGTATGCAATATTTCCAAGATGTGAGAATTTAGCAATATGGGCAGCGATCTCAACATTGGCATTTGTATTCTTATTCCGGCTGTTAATACAATCGATATGGTTCTTGACATGGTTTCTTAAACCCTGTCCGGTTCCTTTTGAAAGGGGAACAGCTTCCATGCGGGCTTTCCTGTTAACAACCTCAGGTATTACTTCCCATCCGCTGCGATCCACTACCAGGGTTCCGTTTTCACCAACAAAACCCAGACCGTGATTACGTCCATAAGCGCCGTCATCAATACCTATGGCATGATCCCAGAAGATATTGAATCCGTCGAACTCGTATATTGCCTGTAAAGTGTCGGGCGTTTCACATGCATCATCGGGATAGCCATATTTACCTCCCATAGCCATTACGGATTTAGGTGCCGTGACATTCATTCCGAACAGGGCAAAATCCAGTAAATGAACTCCCCAGTCGGTCATCAATCCACCTGCATAATCCCAGAACCAGCGGAAGGTAAAGTGAAAACGGTTCCGGTTGAAGGGGCGTTTGGTTGCCGGACCAAGCCACATATCATAATCAACACCGGCCGGAACGGGCTCGTCGGGGAGTACCGGAATAGTCGGGCACCAGCCCTGATAAGAAAACACTCTGACAAGCCTTATTTTTCCCAGCTTGCCGGATTGTATATAATCGACCGCGTCAAGCCAGTGAGGATCGCTTCTTTGCCATTGTCCCACCTGTACAATGCTGTTGTACCTCCGGGCAGCTTCCACCATCAGGTTACATTCCTCAATAGTATTACCCATTGGTTTCTCACAAAAGACATCTTTACCTGCCTCGCATGCCGAAATCATCTGCAAACAATGCCAGTGATCAGGTGTTCCTACGATAACGAGGTTAATATCCTTGTTGTCTATTATCCTGCGCCAGTCCTTATAAAGATTTGCAGGCTTTTTCCCACGTATCTTTTCAACACCGGTTGCTCTGCTGTTAAGGACATTCTCATCTATATCACATAATGCAATGCACTCTACCTGAGGATGTTCAAGAAAAGCTCTAAGGTCACTGTAGCCCTGCCCGTTGCAACCTATAACACCAATATTAATCCTGTCGGCGGGTGAGGAGCCGAGTATTTTGCCCGATACAGTGGGAGCCAGACCTATCCCTGCAGCTGCAATAGCAGTATTCTTCAAAAAAACTCGTCGTGTTGCCATAATTATACTTATAAATTTTGTTTTATCTATTCAACTCAAGGTGCTGGGTGCTGCTACTGCCCAACCAAACACCCTGCAACTATAACAAGCATCTCAGTTTATTTAACTGAAAATCTATAAACAGTACGTGATTTGAATGTTTCACCCGGATTGAGAACTGTTGAAGGGAACTCAGGATGATTAGGGCTATCGGGGTAGTGATCTGACTCAAGGCAGAAGCCGCATCTGAAATTATATGGTTTTCCCCCGTGACCTATATGTGAGCCATCAAGGAAATTGCCTGTATAAAACTGCATTCCCGGCTGGTCTGTAAGAACTTCAAGTACACGGCCACTGGCTGGTTCATAGACTGTTGCATCAACCTCTTCTTTATTGTCAAGTACGAAGTTATGATCGTATCCGCGGCCAAGTATCAGTTGTTCATAATCATCGTTAATCCTTTCTCCAATCAGGTGGGGTGTGGTAAAATCAAAAGGAGTTCCGACTACCGGACGGATCTCACCTGTTGGGATCATCACTGAATCAACAGGTGTGAAGGCTGAAGCCCTGAGTGTAAGTTCATGGTCAAGAATATCCCCGTTGCCAGCACCATGAAGATTAAAATATGCATGATTTGTAACATTCAGAACCGTTTTTTTATTAGTGGTGCATGTGTAGTCCATTATTATTTCATTATTGTCGGTCCATGTGTATATAACCTCAACATTCATCGTTCCGGGGAAGCCCTCCTCCATATCCGGACTTACATATGTAAACTTAACGGCAGGGAATTCACTGTCCTCCAATACTTCAGTATCCCAGACAACACTATGCCATCCGCCAGGGCCACCATGAAGAGTGTTTGGTCCATTGTTCTGAGGGAGAGTATATTCTACTCCGTCAAGAGTGAATTTTCCGTTTGCGATCCGGTTGGCATATCTTCCCACAACTGATCCAAAAGACATATCACCTTTTATGGTACCTTCAAAAGTATCATAACCGAAAGTAATGTTATCCTTTTTCCCGTCTCTGTCGGGAACCTCTATCCATGTGATCCTGGCTCCCCAGTTTGTGAGCCTGATGACATTACCTGCCTTGTTTGTAAGAGTCAGAAGATGAACTTCTTTTCCCTGATGTGTTCCGTAAATCTCTTGTTTAACCATTTCCTTTTTTTTTGCTGATTGATTGCAGGCAGAAAATAAAATACCAACTGCAACCAGGGTTAGTGATAATAGAAGAACTCTTTTCATTTTTATTTCTGATTAGTTTTTGCTAAATTAACAATTTACCCATGTTGTTGGTTAATTTTTAAAATAATTATTGAACCAGTGGAATAATTTATAATAACTATTCTGTTTCAAAAACCCGGTAGCTATGTGGTTTCAGTACAATATCAAAGTATATCTTTTCTTCTCTTTCCCAGCCCCAGATCATGCTTGATGTTTTGCCGTCGCTACTGATCTGTTCACCGGTTATAAGGTCGGTGAGTTTACCTGATCCGGCCCCTGTAACACTCCGGCCGGCAGACCAAGCATCACTATTATCAGAAATTCTACAAAACAAATTTTTTTCCCATAACAACCATAATTAGCCGATTAAAGTATTACTTACTCCCTTTTACAACAATCTCGTTACCAGTATATTGTACTGTAATTTGTTGTTTATTACCCGTTTCAAATCCCACAGGTTTTTCTTTGCTTACCCAGATAACATGAAAAGTCCTCTCTTTCAGCATCCCGTCAAAACTGCCATTCCTTTCACCTACTGTAAGTTCCCCGGTCTCGTTGTTAAAACTGAATTTGATAGTACTGCATTCTCCATTCTCGTAATCATAGTTTGTTCCTTCATCCTCATACAGAGTGAAAGCACAGTTCCTGCCGGTGTAAACATAGAGAGTCACCGGATCGGCAGGTTTCTCACCAGTAAACCGGATCTCAGGCCCGAACGGAATGATTGATCCTTCTTTAACAAACAATGGCATCCTTTCGTACGGTGCTTCGACCCGGAGCATCTGACCTCCTGCAATGAATTTTCCGTTATAAAAATCATACCATCCGCATAATTCAGGAAAATAGACCTCGCGTTCCCGTGCCTGGTATTTATACACCGGTGCAACCAGCAGCGATGGCCCGAACATATACTGGTCTCCAATACTCCTGACATTTTTATCGCTACTGAAATCCATTATCATTGCCCGCATAATTGTATAGTCGTTGAAATATGTCAGACCGGCAATGGAGTATATGTAAGGCATCAGATAATATCTCAGACGGTCATAATATACCATGCTTTCATAAGCCGGATGTCCTTCGGGTGAGATGTTATATACTTCCCTGTAAGGGAATTGTCCATGGCTGCGGAAAAGCGGACAGAATGATCCGAACTGGTACCAGCGGGTATTCAGCTCTCTCCATTCATTAAGATCTTCTGATCCCTCTTCTGCCCTCATATATCTGTTTTCAACACAGAAACCACCAATATCAGATGTCCAGTAAGGTATCCCGGAAAGCGAATAGTTAAGTCCTGCCGCTATCTGGGCCTTCATATCCTCCCAGCGTGTTCCAATATCTCCGCTCCATGTTGCTGTTGAATAGCGCTGCAAACCGGCAAATCCGGACCGTGTAAGGAGAAAGACACGTTTATCCGGATCGACGCTGCGTTGTCCGTTATAGATAGCCATGGCATTAACCAGTGCGTAGGTATTAAAGAATTTGGTTGACGGACCCAGTGCAGTAGGTGTTGAAAGAAGTTTCCTGTATTGTATACTGGCGTTGGAGAGTATATCAGGTTCGGAAGCGTCCATCCACCATGCATCAAATCCTTTTGTATAAAGATGTTCTCTTATCTGTTCCCAGAAGAGTTCTCTGGCTCCGGGACTGTATGCATCATAAAATGAACCAATATAACCCTTTCCAATCCAGTCTCTTATACTGTCGTTGACTGCCTGCCGGTACATCCAGCCCTTACTGTCGAATTCCTTGAAATGTTCGGTTGTGTAGTAGAATTTTGGCCATACGGAAATCATAATTCTGGCATTAAGTCTGTGAACCTCATCAACCATTCCGTCGGAATCGGGGAAAAATTCCGGATCAAATTCATGCGATCCCCATGAATCAACCGGCCAGTATGACCAGTCGAGAACAATATTATCCAGAGGTATACTCCTTTTACGATACTCTTTTACGACATCTAAAAGTTCATCCTGTGATCTGTAACGCTCCCTGCTTTGCCAGTATCCCATAGCCCATTTTGGCATGATCGGAGCTTTGCCGGTGATCTGTCTGTATCCGCTAATAACTTTGTCAATGTTATCACCATGAATAAAATAGTAATCGATCTGATTACCCATCTCCGATGTCAGGGATAAAGCACCCTGTTCTTCTGGGCTCCGGGGGCTCAATGCTTTCAGGCCGACATATGAAACACCACCGTCGGGTCTCCATACCAGCCGTACAGAGTATTGTCTTCCCTTTTCCATACTCCTGGTGAACTTATAAGTGTTAGGGTTCCAGGCTGTACGCCAGCGCTCGGGCACTACCAGATCGTTGTCGATATAGAGGCTGGCATAACCGGCATAATAAAGCCTGAAATGATAGAGTCCGGTCTCCTGAGGTTCAATTTTACCCGACCATATAACATTTGACCTGCCCAGACGAACATCTTCAGGAAAATTCTTAACCGTCTCAAGGGTTTCGTAATCAATAGCTGATTCTTTACGCTCCAGGAAAATATTGTCTGTATCTGATGAACTGAAATATGTAGCTGTAAGCGCTCCTTCTTCACCATTTTTATCAAACAATCTGAAAAGATCTATTTGTGAATAATCGCGGGGATCACCGAATTTTGTAAGCGAATAGTTATCCCAGAGAATACCGTAATTCTTATCAGAAACAACAAAGGGAATTGATACTTTTGTATTGTACTGGTACAGGCTTTCATTCAATCCTTTATAATTAAATTCATCAGACTGATGCTGACCAAGACCGTAAAACGCCTCATCGTCCGGTGATTGGAAAACCTGGCGGATTGAATAACCATCAGTACCTTCAATGGAGAACGGTTTGAACGATTTTCCGCTTCCAACAGCTTCTCTGAGGAGGGTGTTATACCCGTCATCATAAAATACAATCTGACCTGTTATCAGCGATACTCTGGCTTTTATTTTTGAAGTTGAAATAACAAGAGTATCCCCGGCAGTTTCAACCTCAAACGAGGGAGATTCAATCCGGCTGCCATCAACAATCAGACTCTTATCTCCGGAGAATCCTGCAACCGGAGAGGCGACAATATGAATTATCTGATCGTTTATGACCTCCAGTTTTAGTTTCCTGGTATCCTGACCCGTTTTCCCTTTAAGATTGATGACAACTCCGGAAGGTATCTCTTCCCATCCCTGTGATGAACATCCGGTAACTAAGAAACCCAGGACCGATAATATAAGTAATTTATTCATATTCAGAGATTTAATATTACTGGCACTTAGCTTGCCTGGCAGCTAACCTTTAAAATCAGGAATAAACAATATCAGCTTCTCAAAAAATACTCTGCTTCAATCTCTGTTAATAAATCATCGCGACAGATATCAGCTTCGACATAAACAATCGGAACTCCCGGAAAATGTTCATCACAAATTGTTTTTACAATTCCAAAATCTTCCTGGCGCTTGATATAGACTCTCAGCAGATCATACCTCCCGGAATACTGAACAGGGGAATCGGTTATCTGACTGATCCTTTCCGGATCTGCTAATTTCTTTATATTCTCTATCGTTACCAGTGTTTGTTCCTCAATATCTTCCCTGCCGATGGTTTCCTGCCCGATAATGGAAGCAGTACCGGAGACATGAAGCACGGAAACCTGTTTATTTGTAAGCAAAAGCGCACGCTCAAACTGAGGAGGATTTTTCCCGGACTTACCTTTATTGGCCAATCCTTTTAAAACCTGCTGCCCATATTCATATGCATTGACCTGGTTTGGATTGCTGATGGATTGTATTTTAACCGACTCATCAGCTTTTACAGCACAGAAATCGAGCATTACGCCACCCAAACCCATTCCCACGCCTGTAGCTGCCGGGAAACCTGAAACAGTCCTGTATTTGTGGTAATATTCACTTCTTACTTCATTAAAAGTCTGATAATTCTGGAATCCATCTTTAACAGACAGAATATTTCCTATATAGTTCCATTGCCTGACGATGTTGTTTAACGACATCTCTTCATTCCTGAGAATAACAACCATCTGATCGAAAGCTGCCATCGCGGCTTTTCTTGTGTCGTCAGGACACAAACCGCAACCGAGACCTGCCCCCCATATCTCTTTACCAGATGGTGAGTTAATTATTACATAAGGTATTGAATTACAAAATTTTGTAACTGCCTCAGAGGGATCAGAAATAATAAAAAACGCCTCGACAATCAGATTCCATGGCTTTTCAGGAGGATGTATGGAGACGTTAATTGCAGGACAATAATCACCAAACGAATCAATAACTGATTTAACTATTTTATCTTTGATTTTGAGGTAACCTGAATAATTTTTCAGGTTGGTAAAGACATTGAGTTTCAGGGGTCTGTTACCGGCCATCCGGTTTTTTTCAATCTGTTTAAGGCATTGTACCCATTCATCTTCTATACTTCCCTGGATCGATGGCAGGTATATAAAATATTTCTTTAGCATATAATTTCAATCTTTCAGCTCAAAAGTAACATTTTTAGCTGAGGAACCAATAGTTCTGAGCATAGTCCGCCCATCCGATCTCACCTTACCTGTCAGGAATTCCGGCACATTAAATGATCTGAGAGACATATCATAATAATCCGGATCTTTTTGTGGCAACAGAAAAGGTTTACTGAACTGTCCGGATTCATCCACATAAGCAAGGTAAGGACGAGTATAAAGCCCGTCAATCCTGCGGCTGCTGAATACTAACCAGTGCGAATCCGAGGACCATGAATGATAGCTCTCTGTATCGTCGCTGTTGATCAGATCTACAGGACTGAAGTCACCGGTACTCAAATCAAGCTGATACAGATCAGCCTCCTTGTGCCAGATCGAAAAATTACCATAGTCCGATAATGTGAAGATCAGGTATTTACCGTCAGGAGAGATTCTCGGGAATGAGACGCTCCTGCCTGTTTGATGAGAGCTGACAAGAGTGTCGATCTGATTGCCAAAATTACCTGTTGAGGGATCAAAGGAAATTTTGCAAAGGCTGTATTTAATTCTGTTATAATCATCGGGCATGCTTCCTTTTTCAGCACTGCAGAATACCAGCCATTTCCCGTCAGGAGTAAAGGCTGGAAAGGTTTCAAAACTGTCCTCCTGAGTAATAAGCATACTGGTTATCAGTTTGTTGCTTGCAATATTGTAAACCACAAGGTCCGATCTTGAATCAATCACCTCTATCCTTTTGTCTTTTTGAGAATGAAAAACCTGTGATATATTGTTAACGGAAAAAGCAATATAGTCACCCGAGGGATGCCAGTACGGATAGACACAATTTGAAATCGTCTCATCAGTTTTTGTGTTCAGTTTAAACACTTCTCCATCTTTAACAAGCATCGTAGCTCCGATATTACCCCTCAGATGAAAAACCATTTCCTCAGGATTATTTGCTCTGAATGAATGGCAGTTCATACAGTTACCGGTCAGAAGACGGTTATCAATTATCGGTTCTTCGTCAAAAGTGGAAATATTACGCTGATAGATTCCCATCTCACTCCATGATTCATAACCCGGAGCGATCAGCCGGTAAGCCAGCCATGGATCAACAGGATCATTTTTAATATGAATGCTGAAGGGTAGATATCTGTTCCACTGATTATCCTTGCGGGCAAAAACAGTAACCGTGAGGCTGCCTCCGGAATTATTCTTCAGAAGTTCATGCCATGCTTTCAGGGGGATATTGATCTTATCCTTTCCCCTGATATCAATTTTCCCGCTTTTCCCTTCGATAGTGACATGCAATCGTTCAGCCTGCTCATTTAGTCTGAAATTCAAAGGCGCTATATTAACAGGAATAACCGCTTCTTTATAATCGGGAAAAAGGGAAGGTAAGGTGTTCTTCTCAGTGAATCTTGTAACAGATCCTGTACAAGAGGAGAGTAACAAGATTGTTATCAATAATACCAGATTATGTCCTTTATTCATGTCCGGTTGTTTTTTTAAATGTTTTCAGTTTTATTCCATTTTCTTTTCAATCTCTGCAAAATGAAGATAATACCAGTATGTATCTGAAAAATTTTTACTAAGTCTTTCCTTTGCATCAGGATCTCTGGTATAGATATCTGCATAAGCTTTCATCCTGTTTTTCGTATTCTCACTGATATAATCAGGAGCATTTTCGAGCGGATTAGTTGAAGTCAGTCCGATAACATACATCATTGCTTCCTGAATTGAAACCGGGACTTCCCTGTAATCCATATTTTCCATCATGGGAATACAATTGACAAAGTTACTCAGATCTTTGTTAATCATGTAAAAAGCCATAAGATATTCAAATGCCATCTTATTCCCGGGATTTTCCTTAAGCATCATGTTCAGAGCACCTTCCATATTCTGGACTCTGAAAAAGAAATCTTCTTTAATCATCAACTCTCTCTTTTCTCCATAATCAGGATGTTTCTCAATCAAATCATCATTATAAAGA
>Ga0307438_1001379_pt1 | contig 15589 bp, 12 predicted proteins | sample SalMarWE160110MG_FD_202144 | JGI IMG/M metagenome (GOLD analysis project Ga0307438, IMG submission 202144) | Salt marsh sediment microbial communities from the Plum Island Ecosystem LTER, Massachusetts, United States - WE1603-110 | ecosystem: Environmental > Aquatic > Marine > Intertidal zone >... | reverse complement strand
ATATATTTTCGCTTATCTGTAGAGGTTTGATTCATCAAACCCGCCAATTTTCTGGCTTCATAAATGAAGTCGCTACAAGGGATGCGCAATTATTTATGTCGTTTCATATAATTGCGGAATGAGAAGAAAGATTAAGATTAGGCAGGCTAGAGTAGATGATATTGAAGCCATACTTTTAGTGGAAAAAAAAGCCTGGCCAGAAAACTTAAGGGCCTCGCGAGAAATGTATGAGTCTCGTCTGGGCATATTTCCACAAGGCACTCTGGTTGCCGAAGGGGAGGGTGGAATAGAGGGAGTGGTGGTTTCCCAGGTTATACATTTCAACTCAATACCTGATATTAGCTCCTGGAACGAAGCTACTGATGATGGCTATATTAGGAACAGCCATGACCCGCAAGGCAATACCCTTTATGGAGTTAACTTAAGTGTTTCTCCTCAAACGCAAAGCAGGGTAGCGGTGGCCCTTTTAGAAGCTGTAGGAAAGTTAGCCATAAGGCATAATTTCAAGCAAATCGTACTGGGTGGAAGAATTCCCAGTTTTGCTCGATATCTAAAGCATTACTGCCAAAAAAATGGTATTTCAGTAATACCTGATGAGGAAAGGGACAGAATCGCCGAGCATTACATGCGAGCTACAAACAGAAGGGGGAATCCCCTTGACCCGCAGATAACTCTTTACCAGAAGGCTGGGATGAAAATAATTAAACTACTTCCCAATTACTTTAAGGACCCTGAGAGTTTAAATTATGGAATCCTTCTTCTTTGGACTAATCCCTTTTACGGGAAACCATTTCGCAAATTCTGGAGTTGGCGGTTCAAGTTGAAAGTAAAATAGGGACTGGCTGAAAGATCGGTGATTTGACTTCTGTCACCAGAGAATCGAGAGAATGGTAGCCGACTTCTCTCTCCCATTCAGTTTTACAAATGCAGTAGCCGTTGTGAAGAAGGCTAACATCGAGGCTTTCATTATAATCTCTGAATGACCTCATCAATCTGGGAGAACACATTTCACAATTATGGGGTATAGCTATAGGGGGAGGTTCATCCTCGAATCCGCCAATATAAACGGGACCAAGATGAGAGGTTCTTCTGACGACTTCTATAATACTCCAGAGCCAGGGCGGTTGAAACTCACCCTCCCGGTAAAGCTTCTCCATCTTTGTTCCTTGTTGGATAAAAGCTGACTCCAGCAGAACTTCATTGGACCCCTGGGATAATGCGTATCTAATGGTTCTGACGGCTTCCTCAATTGATTCTTGTTCGCTGAGATAGATTGGCTTGAGGAAAACATAGGTGGAAAGTTCAGCAGCGTTTTTCTTGAGGATTTCCATAGCTCTTTCATAGTCATCGGTTGAAAAACCCTTGTTGATGCATACTTCTCTCACATAGTCGCTAACAGCTTCCAGACCGATAGCCACCCTTAGTTTTTTCCTCTTTAGAAGGGAGGTAAGCAGCTCTATCCTATCATCAGTGACGAATTCCGGTCTTGATTCTACTATGAGCTGCTCGATAGAGGAACTTCTCTCTACTTCTTTACAGATTTCTTCTTGCACCTGAAGCGGAATTTCTTCCTCATTGAGAAAGCTGCCGCCATTATAGATGCTCAAGCTATAAGGGGAGCTTCCCCTGGTCAGTGATTTTCCCAACTTGAAGATGGTCATAAGTTTGGCAACTGAGGCTGGTCTTCCCCGGTTGACCTGATCTATCTTGACCTTGAAGCCACACATATGGCAGCCGGCAGAATTCTTAGCCCAGGCACAGCCAGACCCTGGAAGGAGTAATGTCCAGCGGGTAACTCTTTTCTTTTTCTCACTATTGAAAACCTTGTCAATATAAGAAAATCGAAGCTTGAGGGCATTGTTAATGAGAAAAGCAAAAGGGAGGTATAATAAGTTCTTCATCTCTCCTCCGAGATGAATGGAAATTGGAACTGTTCAGAATCTAGGGGTATTATGCACGAATTTGGCCAATCTGTCAAGGAACACCTCAGGACAATTTCTTTCGTCGCTGTTATTGGTTAATTTGTTAATTGGTTAAATGGTTAATTCCCCTCACCCCATCCCTCTCCCCACAGGGAGAGGGCACCACTCACCAATTAACCATTCACCACTCACATTACTATAAGGCTTCTTCAAAAAACGTCCTTCGGTACACATATAAATTCCTAGTTCATCAAGGAACATCTCAGGACAATTAAATGTTAGTACTTTTTCTCATAATACTACTTTCTAATTTTTCCCTGGGGCTGGCTGTCTATCTGAGGAATCCCCGGGGTAAGGTAAACAAAGTATTCTTTGCCTTTATTTTGGGCGTAACAGCTTGGCTTTTGAGTAACTACCTGCAAAATGAGCCGGTTGGTCTACCGCTAGCCACTCTCTTTCTGAGAATAGACTTTGCCGCAGCACCTCTGGCTGCCTGTTTCTTCCTTTTGTTCTGTCTTAACTTCCAACGAGTTCATCTCCTTTCCTCCAGATTAAAGGAGCTTTTGGCTCTTTCCCCTGCCCTGGTTCTCGCTATCCTCTCTTTTTCTGATTTAATCGTTACCCGAATTAGAATCCTGGACAATAATATTAATTTTGACCTAGGAAGACTATATCCTCTATATGCCATCTATCTATTTATCTGTGTAGGCAGTGGATGTATAGATTTAATTATTAAATGGCGAAGCTCTCAGGGCACTGAAAGAATGCAAGCATTTTACTTGTTAGTTGGTTTTTTACTTACCGCTTGCATAGTTTTGCCAGTAAACTTATTCTCTCAATCAGTGCTTACCATCAAACTCTTCCGAATAGCCAATTATAGTTTCTTTTTCCCGGTCACTTTTGCCACCTATTCCATCCTCAAGTACCGACTGATGGACGTACGAGTGGTAATGAGAGAAACCACTATTTATCTAATCTGTTCATTGATGGTTCTTTTGTTTGGTCTTTTACTTTGGTTCCCTTTAACCAGATACTCTCTCCTTCCTCCTCTTGTTAGCCTTTCTCTTATCTTAATTGCTAGTGCGGCTGTTTTTCGCTGGATTCAAATTCCTATGCGAAAAGTTGCCAACCAGTACTTTTTCTCAAGCCTTAGACAAACTGAGGAAATGGTAAGAGTCCTCTCAAAGAAACTAACCACTCTCATAGACCAAAGTGAACTTGTCTCGGTCTTTCTTAAAACCGTAATTGACTCTTTCCAATTAGATAAAGCAGGAATTATTCTCCGAAAAGGAACCTCCGATTACTATGAGAGTGAGAAACTCATTGGATTTAAGGCAAAAAACCTATCTTTAAAAAGTGACAATTTTCTAATTCGTCACTTAAAGAAAATCAAATCTGCCGAAATCAAGGAAGAACTGACTCTGAAAATCAAAGACAACTCCTCTAAAGAAGAGACCGCTCAATTAATACAACTGAAGGAGGAGATGAGAAAGATAGAAGCTGAGGTATGTCTTGCTTTATTGAGCAAAGGAGATTTGGAAGGTATTCTCATTCTGGGTAAAAAAACCTCCGGCAGACCCTATTCTAAACAGGACTTGGAACTCCTCCAAACCCTGGCCAACCAGGCCGCTATAGCCTTAGATAATGCTAGATTATACAATGAGGTCAAGAAATCCTTACTGGAAAGAGTCAATCTACATGAGATACTACTAGCCATTAGCTCTCTGGTTCATACGGATAAGATTCTTGACCTCATTGTCAAAAGTGCTATCAAATTTACTGATAGCCAAAAATCGATTATTCTGATTATGGATGAGAAGAAAAAAACATTTTATCAGACGGCTGCGGAAACCTCTAATTCCAATCTTCTCTCGCCAGCAGAAAATATTCAACTCTACGATATCGCCCGTAAAACAGCTAAAGAGAAAAAACCTCTTTTCACCAAGCTTCTAGTGAGCTGCCCTGGAGAAGAGCTGTCTGATGGTAAGAAAGAGGAAGTTCAAACGGTACTGAGCCTTCCTCTTATAGGACAGAAGGATATACTGGGGATTTTGATATGCTGTTCACCCCTTCACTTCTATGACCAGGAACAAGTGCAAATTCTCTCTATTTTAGCTGACCAGGCAGTTATTGCTATTGAGAAGGCCCGCCTAATAGATGATTTGAAGAGAGCTCAGGTGGACCTTGAAAATTGGGGCAAAGAACTGGGTCGAAAAGTCAAAGAAAAGAGTGAGGAATTGAAAAAGAGTCAGGCTCAATTGCTTCGATCAGAAAAACTAGCTGGCATAGGACAGTTGGCTGCCGGTATCGCCCATGAAATAAGAAATCCGCTGGGAATTATAGCTACTTCCCTTTATTATTTGAAAGAAATTCTACCCAAGAAAAAGGAGGATATGAAGAGGCACTTTCAAATAATGGAGACGGAGATAAGCCGATGCGAGAGCATAATCAGTAGTCTTTTGGAATTCTCTCGCAAATCAACACAGGAATTCGAGTCAATTGATGTTAACCAACTATTAAATATTACCCTACCCCTGGTGGAAAAAGACCTTTTTGTCAAGGATATTAAACTAATTAAGAAATTTCGCCACAGTCCTACTATTAAAGCAAATATGGATGAGATGAAACAGGTTTTTTTAAACCTGATACTAAATGCTACTCAGGCTATGCCGCGTGGGGGGAAACTGGAGATAACAACTTCTATTACAAAAAATGAGCGGGTGAAAATAAAAGTTGCCGATTCCGGAACAGGTATTTCTGAAAAACATCTTTCCAAGATTTTCGACCCTTTCTTCACCACTAAAGCACCAGGAGAAGGAACCGGCCTTGGTTTAACTCTGGTTCACAATATAATCGAAAGATGGGGAGGAACCATTCAAGTAGAAAGCCAGGGGGTTAAAGGGACTACTTTCACCATTGAATTTCCTATTCTCAAAGAGGAGCCCTCCCAGGAGGGAATTAATGGACCGACCAGCTAAGATTCTTATAGTTGATGATGAAGTCAATTTGCTTCAGTCCTTGAGCGATGTTTTGAAAAGAAAGGGATATTCAGTAGCCACTGCCCAAAATGGATTAGAGGCACTGGGAAAGCTCAAAGAAAGATACTTCAATATAGCCATTGTTGATCTTAAAATGCCCAAAATGGGAGGAATGGAGCTGCTGGAAATGATTAAGGAAAGATATCCTCAAACTCTGGTGGTGATTTTGACCGGCTACGGCACCATTAAAAGTGCAGTGGATGCTATGAAGAAGGGAGCCCACAGTTATTTAATTAAACCCTTCCGCCCCGATGAGATTATATTAATCGCCAATAAAATTATGGAGGAAGAAAATCTGAGGGAGGAAAATAGATTCCTGCGTCAAGAATTGGAGAAAAAAGAAGAAATCATCACCCAGAACAAAAAAATGCGTAGGTTAAAGAAGCTGATAGAGCAGGTTGCCAGAACCGAAACTACTGTTTTAATCACCGGGGAAACTGGAACAGGAAAAGAACTGGTTGCCCAGGCTATCTACCAGAACAGCCCCCGCAAAAAAAATCTATTTGTCAAAGTGAATTGCGCTGCCCTGGCTGAAGGAGTACTGGAGAGTGAGCTTTTTGGCCATGAAAGGGGAGCCTTCACCGATGCTTACATCCAAAAAAGAGGCAGGTTTGAACTAGCTGATAGAGGAACCTTATTTTTAGACGAAATTGGAGATATCCCTCTCACTACTCAAGTAAAGCTTTTGAGGGTCTTGCAAGAAGGTGAATTTGAAAGAGTGGGAGCAGAAGAGACCATTAAAGTTGACGTGAGGATTATCGCCGCCACCAATCAAAACCTTCCCCAGGCTATAAGAGAAAAGAGATTCCGGGAAGATCTCTTTTATCGGCTTAATGTAGTCAACCTTGAGCTTCCCCCTTTGAGAGAGAGGAGCGAAGACATTCCACTTCTGGCACAATATCTCCTGAGAAAATATAGAAGACTAAACAAGCAAGTGGAAGGAATTAGTAAAGAGGCACTTGATTGCCTTATCTCTTATTACTGGCCGGGAAATATAAGGGAACTGGAAAATACCATGGAAAGGGCAGTTATCCTGGCTAAGAAGCCCTTAATTAAAGAAGAAGACCTCTCTTTGCCTTCTGGAGATATTGTTTCTTTGAATAAAGTGAGCTTCTCCCTCGGCTCAAAATCCTTGCGAAAAGTGGAAAGAAATCTTTTGGCTGCTGTCCTGGAAGAAACTAACTGGAATCTAAGTAAAGCCGCCCAGGTTCTTGAGATTTCCCGCACCACTTTGTTTAGCAAAATAAAGAAACATAACCTGGCCAAATAATATTTAGAAATGACTTTTTCTGGGGAGATTTCTGTAGAAAGTGTGAAACCACTATTTGAGTAGACGTAAATCCCAAATTAAGATATAATATCAAGGATGAAGATAAAATTAATAGGGCCAACCAGGTATCTTGAGAATGGTAAGCTACTAAAATCAAAGAAACTTATAGTTCCTTCTCTTACCTTTCCTCTTCTTGCTGCTTTAGCACCCCCTGATATTGATGTTTCTATTGTAAATGAGATATGTGAGGACATCAACTTTGAGAAAAAAGTTGATTTGGTCGGCATTACTTCCTATACCATCAACATACATAGAGCTTATCAAATTGCTGATGAGTTTAGAAGAAGGAACGTGCCTGTTGTAATGGGTGGCATCCATGTATCTATGGAGCCAGAAGAAGCAAAGGAACATGCCGATACAATAATCATAGGTGAAGCTGAGGAAACCTGGCCACAGTTTATAAATGATTTTAGAAATGGCATAAGGAAGGAAGTCTATAAAGCAGAGAAAAGACCATCACTTGTTCATCTTCCTGTCCCTCGATTTTCACTAATAAACAAATCTCATTATGTAGATTATCGGGTGATCCCCATTCAAACTGGAAGAGGATGTCCTCATTCCTGTGATTTCTGTTCTGTTACAAAATTTTCAGGAAAACAATATAGACCACGACCTATTCCTGATGTTATCAATGAGATAAAGACCATTGGAGAGAAAATCTATTTCTTTATTGATGACAATATTTTTGCCAGCCCTTCTCGCGCAAGAGAGTTACTCAAAGCACTTATCCCCCTCAGGATTCTTTGGATCGGACAGGCCACCATAAGTGCTGCAGAGGATAAGGAGTTAATCGAGCTTGCCCGAAAGAGTGGCTGTATTGAACTGGGTGTAGGTCTGGAGAGTTTGTCTCGCAAAAACCTTAAGTCTGTGGGGAAAACAATAAATAAAGTCGAGCATTATGAAAAGAATCTCAAAACCTATAGAAAATTAGGGATCAGGGTGGCAGCCAGCATGATATTTGGTTTTGATGACGAGGAGCCTCAGGTTTTTAAAGAGACCTACCATTTCCTGCTCAAGAACCGTGTGCCTTATACCTATTGGTCGCCTCTTTGTCCTTATCCCGGAACACCCCTTTACAAAAGATTGAAAGAGCAGGGCCGATTAAAGGATGCTAAGTGGTGGCTTAATCCTGATGGGAAAACTTATGGTCTGCAATCTACAGGAACCAAGATGGAGGAAGAGGTCTTTTCTAAGAATTTATATCACTACTATAAGCGCTATTACTCCCTAGGAAGTATAATTAAACGAACTCTCTTTCCTCCTCAGCAAAGGTGGCCATCTACCATCTACCTCAACTTGGCCTACAGGAAAAGAGTTACCCCTGAGGCTAATCTTTTTGAACATTGATTCATGGAAATTATGGCAAATTCATAGAATGATATTAGCACTACCTTAATATGGCAAAATATAGAAAGAGCTCTTTTGACCCAGATTGACCTGTCGAATTTTGAACAAAAAATGGGAAATGCTCAGTGAAATATGTTTCTTTCTGTCGTTGCGAGGAGCTCTGAAAGCCTTCAGGACGACATGGCAATCTCTGGTGAAAAATGAGATTGCGCAATACGCATCACGTACAACGCATCACGACTACGGGACCTTGTTCGCAATGACGTCGTTCACTGAATATTTACGACTTTTCTGTCATCTTTTAAGGTTCCCTATGCTTTTTGGAAGGGTGACACAAAATTTGCTTGAGTTTTATGAAGAAGGAAAGTTTTCCCTATTGTAAATTGCTTCTTAGAAGCATCTTTTGAGGAAATCATATCTAGAGAACAAAAACCTACAAATATCTTGAGACAAAGATGATAATTTTACCCAGACACCGCTTAGGATTAGCTTCTTTGGCGGGGGGACCGACTTTAAAGACTATTACCGCCTCGACGAAGGGGGATCTGTGTTAAGTACCGCCATCGATAAGCGCATATACGTAATTATCAAAAAAAAATTTGACAATTACAGTGCTGCTTTCGGTAATCTAAATCTGATAAAATTTAATCCCGACGACACGGTAACTTTACAGCACCTATCAATAGACCAAGAAATAAAACGGGAACTAGAAGACAATTTGATGCTTATTTATACAGGAATTACCAGAAGGTCGAGCAATATTCTTTCTAAACAAAAAAGAACATCAAAGACAAAACAAGCGTCCTTAATGATATAAGAGATATGGTAGAAGAGGGAAAAGAATACCTTATTAAAGGTGAATTAGATGGCTTCGGAAAACTTCTCCACCAGGGGTGGGAACGAAAGAAAAAACTTGCCCAGGGAATAAGCAATCCCCGGATTGAAGAGATCTACCAAGCTGCCCGCAAGGCTGGCGCTCTGGGAGGAAAAATTTTCGGAGCAGGAGGAGGTGGATTCTTACTTCTCTATTATCCTGTCGAGCGACAAAATCGGATAAGAAAAACCCTAAAAAACCTAAGAGAACTACCCTTTTATTTTGAAGAGGAAGGAACTAAAGCAATCTTTAATGTAAGGGAAGGATGAAAGGAAAAGATAGAATGAGTTTTGTTGAGCATTATCTAAGAGAATTAAAAGAAACTCTGGATAAATTACCTTACTCTCAGCTTGAGAGAATTAAGGATATTCTACTCGCGGCCTATCGGGAAAACAAGAAGGTTTTTATTATGGGAAACGGAAGAAGTGCAGCCACAGCCTCCCATTTTGCCTGTGACCTGGCAAAAGGAACCGCCGGGAAGGATGATTCCAGGAAAAGATTCAAGGTCATCGCCTTAACTGATAGTGTACCCATCATTACCGCCTGGGCAAATGATACAGCCTACCAAAATATCTTCCTTGAGCAACTAAAGAATCTACTGGATGCGGGAGATGTGGTAATTGCTATCAACGGCAGTGGTAATTCAAAAAATGTCATCAAGGCAGTAGAATATGCTAACGCCCAGAAAGCTTTAACTATCGGATTAACAGGCTTTGGAGGAGGAAAACTAAAGGGTATGGTGCAAGAATGTTTGATTGTGCCAAGTCACTCCCTGGAGCAAATTGAGGATGTGCACCTGATTCTGGAACATATTCTCTGTTCCTGGCTAAGAGCTATCTTTCTGTCCAGAGTGGTCTTTCTTGATAGAGATGGAGTAATCTGTAAAGACAGAGATGATTATGTCAAATCCTGGGATGAATTTGTTTGGCTCCCGAAAGCAAAAGAAGCGCTGAAACGCTTAAATGATAATTATTATATGACGATTGTAGTAACCAACCAGGCTGGGGTGGGTAGAGGCATTACCTCCCAACAGGCAGTAGAGGATATCCATAAGAGGATGGTAAGGGAGGCATCCCAAACAGGAGGAAAGATCGAGGCAGTTTACTATTGCCCGCATAAGCCCGAGGATAAATGTGACTGTAGAAAACCAAAAGCTGGCCTTTTGCTAAAAGCAGCCAGAGATTTTGCTTTCAACCCTAAAAAGTCTTATCTGGTAGGCGATAAAATTTCCGATATAGAAGCAGGACATCATCTGGGATGTACTACCATAATCATCAAAAATGGTGAGAATAGAGGCAACTCTATGGGTAAGAATCGAGCAGACTACACTGCCTCAGACCTCTCTGAGGCAGTTGATTTAATATTACAACTTAACTCTGCTCAATCTTAATCCAGGTACTCTTTTAACATTCTTTCTTTGGCTATTTCTCGTAGCTCCTCCAATACCTTTGCTTCGATTTGTCTTATCCTCTCTCTGGTTACTCCGTATTTCTCCCCTATCTCTTGCAAGGTACAATCCCATCCATTCTCTGTGCCAAAACGAAGCTTAAGAATTTCCCTTTCCCTATTATCTTTAACCTCTTCTATTAGCTTATCTATCTCTTTCTTAAGATAACGAAGATTGACTTCTTCAACCGGACTATTAGCCTTTTCATTTTCTATAATTTCTATCAGATGCGAATCTTCGTCTTCTCCGATAGGCATATCCATAGAGGTGGATTTGGTGATAACGCGTTGAACTTTCTCTATTTTATCCAGGGGAAGACGAGACTTTTCGGCAATATCCCTTGCTGTAGGAGTATGACTCAATTCCTGCTCCAGTTTTTGAGAAACTTTATTTACCTTTTTTATGAGCTCAGTTATGTGAATGGGAACCCGGATAGTGCGAGACTGATCAGAGATAGCTCGTGACAAAGATTGTCTTATCCACCAGCTAGCATAAGTACTGAAGCGGTTTCCCCGCTTATAGTCAAACTTATCTACTGCTCGGGAAAGGCCGATGTTTCCCTCCTGGATAAGATCCAGAAAAGGAACTCCCCTCCCTGTGTACTTTTTGGCAAAACTAACCACTAACCTCAGATTAGCTTTAATCATTGCATCCCGGTATCTTTCATAACAGAGCCTAGTCTCTCTAATCTCCCTTTGCATCTCCAAGAATTTTTCTCTTTTTTTAGACGGGTCTAAACACTCTATCTCTTTTTCTGGTATTTCCATTATGAAATTAGTTATTTTCTTTATCTTTTTGAATTTTTTCCTTCCCACCTTCAAATCCTCTTCTTTTAACCCCCCCTTCTGCATAAAAGAGAATAAAGAAGGTTCCTTCTCCACCAACTTGACCAGTTCGGAAGCCTTGCCTCTTAAGATCTTCTTGCTTTCCTTAATCTTTCTTCCATACTCTTTTTCCTCTTCAGCGGAAAGTAAAGAAGTTCTCCCTATCTCTTGCAGATATCTTCCTATCCCATCATCTATACTTATTCCTAGGGAAGAGGATTTTACAATTTCCCCCTCTTCTCCCTCTACTTCTTCAATCTGCTCCTTCTGTAATATATCGACTATAACCTCAATCTCTTTTTGGCCAGGAATCTCACTGGTAAAGATTATCTCTTTATCCTCAGAGATAATCTTACTCTTTTTTCTATCCCTGGTTAAAACAACCTTATCTTCTTTCTTCATAGGTATTCACCCCATTATGATTTGCTTTTCCTAAATTGATTTAATTCTATTGTTTCATAAAGCCACTTGTCAATTTTTTCCCCTTCTTCTTCACTTTCCTTTATCTTTTTCCTTACTTCACTGAATCTTCTCTGTTTTTTGTTTTTCTGTAAGTAGTTGATGAAATCAATTGCCACCTGCTCTTTGTCTTCTTTTTGGGAAAGCTCCTCAGACAAAGAGAAAGATGAAATAAGAGAAGAAAACTTTTCTTCCCCTAGTCTACTTATCAATCTGGAGGAAGATATTTCCCCTTCTTTTGATGAGGCAATTATCTCCTCGGCAATTTTTCTATAAGAAGAATTGATAAAATTATTTATACACTCACTCTCCTTTACTATTTTTATTACTGCTTTTTCCTTTAACATGAGCTGGAGAAGCGCCTTTTCCGTTGACATCTGCTTATCTTCTATTTCCAGGAACTCACGCTGGGAAAAAAATCCTCTCTCCTTGCCTCTCAGTTTACTAAGCTCCGCCCGCAGTGATTCCTCATCCAAATCCAATCTTTGAGAAAGCCTCCTGATCATTTCTTGACGTTTTTCTAGTTTGGTCTTTTCTAAAATGGAAAAAAGAATAGCGACTATATCTCCTTTATCCTTTCTATCTAGAGAAGAACGATTATTAATAGCCATATCAAGTCTATAGTCAAAGTAAGGAATAGCCCCTTTTTTTCTCTCCAGGAAGGAGTCTATTCCTTCCTTTCTAACCAGTTCTTCTGGATCCATTCCCTGAGGCATATTGACAATCTCTACCTGTAAATCAGCATTCATAAGCAAATCAAAACTCCTCAAAGTAGCAGCAATTCCTGCTTTATCCTGGTCATAAGCAATCAAAACTCGATCACTATAACGTTTAATAAGCCGTACTTGTGAGGGGGTGAGAGAAGTACCCATAGAAGCAACTACATTCTTGATTCCCGCTTGGTGAAGGGCTATAACATCAACATATCCCTCTACCAGAATCATCTCTTCTTTTTTCCTTATAGCCTCTTTGCTAAAATTCAAACCATAAAGAATTTTGCCTTTGTCAAAAATAAGAGATTGAGAAGAATTGACATACTTAGGGAGGCTATTGTCCAAAACTCGTCCTGCAAAACCACATATCCTCCCTTCTGCGTTGAAGATAGGAAAGATTAGACGAGAGCGAAACCAAGCATACCATCCTTCTTTTCCCTGAGAAGCAACTACCAGGTTTGACTGCTTTAAGTTTTTCAGGGAGATTCCTTTTTGGCGAACCAATCTAAGAAAATCACCCGAGGAAGGAGCATAACCCAAACCAAACTCTCTTATTATCTTTTGAGTAAACTCCCGTTTCCCCAAATAGTCCTGGATAGCTCTATCTTTCTCTAATATTTCCTGAAATAGCCTAACTACCAACTCGTTAGTATGATAAAACTCCTCCCTTCCTACTCCTTTTTTCTTTTCCGTATCCAGAGTAGGAATAGATATCCCTACTTTCTCAGCTACCATCCTCACCGCTTCCGGAAAAGTTATCTTTTCCCACTTCATAAAGAAAGTGAAGAGATTACCTCCTACTCCACAACCAAAACAATGAAAGAGCTGTTTCTCTGGAGAAACTACAAAAGAAGGGGTCTTTTCTTCATGAAAAGGACATAGAGCCTTGTAATTTCTCCCCGCCTTCTTTAAAGGTATGTACTGAGAAATAATGTCTATAATATCAAAATGATTACTAATTCTTTCTATTAACTCTTCTGAGATAAAAGATGACATTCATTTCCATCCTTCAGGGATGAAGTAATTTTTATAAATATTTATAGCAAATCGATCGGTCATCCCAGCAATGTAGTCTATCACTATTCTCTCTTGCCCTTCTTTATCTATGTTTTTTCTTAAGGAAATAGGAAGAAGATGGGTTTCCTTTAGATAAAAACTATAAAGTTCGCTTACTATTCGGTAGGCTTTTCTTGTCTCATCAAAGAGAAAGGAAGATAGATAAACCTTATCATACATAAAATCCCTTAGTTCATTAAATGCATTAAGAACAATATCCCCCATCTTTAACTGAGATACTTGCCAACTCTCTTTTACTATGTTCTGAACTAAGGTATTAATCCTCTCCCTATGAGTTCTTCCTAAAATTCTCAATGATTCTCTAGGTAAATCTTTTTCTTTGATTATCTTTGCACGTAAAGCATCATCAATATCATGATTAACATAAGCCAAGGCGTCGGCTATTTTCACTACCTCACCCTCTAGGGTGCCAGGCTGGTTTCTGCTTTTAGGAGTCAATATTTTTTCTTTATCCTGAGAATGGTTTAAGATGCCATCTCTTACCTCCCAGGTTAGATTTAACCCTTCTCCTTCCCTTTCTAGTTTATCTACTACCCTCAGACTCTGTTCGTTATGCTGAAAACTCCCTTTATAGACATCATTTAGAGCCTCCTCCCCCGTGTGTCCAAAAGGAGTATGCCCCAGGTCGTGACCTAGCGAAATTGCTTCAGTTAGATCCTCGTTCAAACGAAGAGCACGAGAAATTGTACGAGCAATCTGGCTTACCTCTAAAGTATGGGTAAGTCGAGTGCGGTAATGGTCACCAAAGGGAGCAATGAAGACCTGGGTTTTATGTTTTAGACGGCGGAAGGCTTTACAATGAATAATCCTATCTCTATCCCGCTGGAAAGCTGTCCTTAATGAACAAACATTTTTTTCCTCTCTCTTTCTCCCTCTACTCTGATTACTTTTACAGGCATAAGGAGAGAGAGATTGCTCCTCAAGCTCCTCTTGAGCAATCCTGTCAAAAAACTGACCTCTTTCTTTCCTCAAGGCCTACCTTTCTCTCCTTCTTCAGAAACTAACCATCTCTGCCAGAGTAAGTATTCAGTAAAGTACATTCTGTGTTGTTATCGCGAGGAGCGATAGGAGATTCCTCGCTTCGCTCGGAACAGGCTCTGCAATCCCAAAGACAGAGATTGCTTCACTTCGTTCGCAATGACAGGAAGGAACGCATTTTACTGAACATTTACCTTCTTTCTGACAGACTCTGCTTGAACTCATCTATTTTTTCCATGAACTTCTTTGCTTCACCCGGAACAATAGAAGCTATACTATCATAAACAAAAGGACCTATTTTCATCAAATATGGGCTTATAGTAGAATCTTTCTTCCATCTATCTGCGTTTTCAGCTAGAGGAGAAATAGTCAAAAAAATCAAAATAACACTACATACTACTCCCCCTTCTAGCAGTCCTAGAATGAGCCCTCCTCCCCGATCTATCCCCTTGACCGGAGAATACTTTGACATTCCATGGAAAATTAACCCTATTAACCCTCCTATTAGAGCTATTCCCACAAAAATAATAGCGAAGCTTATCCCCTTAGCTATCTGAGGAGAAAGACTGGTGATTTCACCCCTGATAATATTCCCCACTTCTTCGCTATAATTAACAGCCACAATCAGACCTACAAAAACTCCCAATAGCCCGAAAATCTCTCTGAATAACCCCTTCATTGCTCCCCGAATAAGGAAGAAAACAATTACAATTAACCAGACTACATCCAGCCAGTTCATTTAACTTCTTTTTTAACCCTTTCCACCAATTGTTGGATTCTCTGCTTAGCCTTTTTATTCTTATCCCTCTCTCTGTGAAGCTCATCAGCAATATTAAGACAGGTGAGGATGCTTATTTCTTCTTTACTCTTCTGGGGAGCAGAAGAAGCTATCTCTCTAACTCTTCTCTCAACATAACCAGCAATCCCCTTAAGATAATCCTCATTTTTATTCGCTCTTAAATTATACTCTTTATCAAAAATATAAACCCTCATTCCCCTCTCGTATTAATCTCCAAATATTACTAGTATACTATCAAAAAAATCCAAAAAGTCAAGCCCTGCTTAATTTTTTCTTGATTATATCTTGTAAAATTTTAAATTATACGTATAGTATTTGATAGCAGTCTCTGAATGAAACTAAAAACCCCTTTCCCCTTCTTTTAATTTGATTTTAAGTTTTGCTTTTACATTTTACACTATGGTTTTGCGCTTTACACTTTATGCTTTTCACTATACGCTATCGGGAAGGCTCCTATAAATGGCATGTGCCTATATTGGAATAGGTTCGAACAAAGGAAAGAGAATAAAAAATGCCAAAGAGGCATTGGGTCGTATAAGAGAAGAAATGAGAGTAGAGAAAGTCTCCTCCTTCTATCTTACTGAGCCAATAAAAGTAAAGGGAGAATGGTTTGTAAACTGTGTTTTAGAAGTAACAACTAACCAAGAACCCAGAGAATTACTTAGAACTTTACTGAAAATAGAAGGAAAAATGGGCAGAATAAGAATAAAAGAAAAGAAAATTTCTCGCATAATTGACCTTGACCTTTTGCTCTATGAAGAGAAGATAATTAAAGAAAAAG
>Ga0307438_1001378_pt1 | contig 15591 bp, 23 predicted proteins | sample SalMarWE160110MG_FD_202144 | JGI IMG/M metagenome (GOLD analysis project Ga0307438, IMG submission 202144) | Salt marsh sediment microbial communities from the Plum Island Ecosystem LTER, Massachusetts, United States - WE1603-110 | ecosystem: Environmental > Aquatic > Marine > Intertidal zone >... | reverse complement strand
GATAAACACGGATAAAAAATATTTATATTTGTTTAAAAAAAGGGACGCAGATTTACAGGATTTCTTGTTGTTTTTTATAAATGACCAGAGACTGACGACAAGTGACAAACTAAGATTGACCAAAGACCAGTGACTATATTTCCGTAGATAAAATAGACTCTATTTCTCTTATTGAAAGACCGTCTTCTTTGTAGTGTGGAAATTCCTTTTCTTCAGCGTACTTTAAAAAAGCCAATAACTGATTACCATAACCTCTTATAATTACTAATAAATCAGTATTCCTTTCATCCAAGGTTCTGTAACTTGGGGAAAATTTATATGCTAACTTGTCCCAAAACATTAAATTCCCATCCTCATTTTTATCTGTCATAATATGGGATAATTCGTGCGCGAGCCCTCCTTCTATAACTTCTTCGGGAGCTTTTTTCAAGGATATGTCGACTTCAATATAAAAACCTTCTTCGCTGAGCTCGCCATATTCAAGAAGAGCATCATTTAAACTGCTGTATTCTATCTGAATATCATCATCCATTAATTCGGGAAAACCTTTTTTGATTACTCTATCTCTGATTTTAGCTAACTTATCAACGTCTGACAAAAAATAAATCCTTTTAATATTTTTATTCTAAAAACATACCTTTTAAACCTGTACTATCTTCAACCTTTCTATCAACTTTTACATCCGTCTTTAATAAAACTATCTCATTTGTTACTTCTATAAAACCTTCGATTAAATGTCCTCCGACTACTTCCTTATTCTCATTGCTTAAAATTGCATGTAAATGAAATATGTATCCTTCGCTCTGTTTAGCTATATTTCCTTGCAAAGAGAGTAATTCGTGAGGGGTTTTAAAATGTTCCGGAGTATAATCCCCCTTTCCTTTGAAGTAACCGAGCTTAAAATCTTTTAATTGCCCGATGCCGGATATTACTACGGCCGTATCAACATGATACTTCTTACAAGCTTCCTGCAATTTTTCAAGAATATCTTCGCCCGGAAAAAGTCTTATAAAAATCAAATTTTCCTTTTGAGTGCTTTGCATAGCGCCTCCCTTACATTTAGCCGATTCTTTACATAATTAATAGCCTTTTTTGTTTTTGTCAACATTACATACAAGAGTAGTTTCGTGAGTTTTTCTAAGTGTTATTTGTCTGAGAATTAGTTTTTTTCGTGTGTTTTTTAACACATATTTAATTGGGGTGGTTTTGTTTCGTGTTTTTCGTGTATTTAGTGGTTTAAGAAAGTTTTTTCTCCACGGACTTTACTTTTCCGTCCATTGTCAATTCCTTATCTTTTCTTTCATCCAACTTTATTGTGGTTACAACCCTTTTAACTTCAAGGTCGAAGACGCATGCGTGCATTTTTCCCGCAATTGATAATAATTTTTCAATAGATTTTGCCTCGATAATTGTACCCATTGGAGTCAACTGGTATTTTATATCCGATTCCTCCTTCAAGACTTCTATGGCTCCCGCTACATAACTACTTAAGGAGGGTTCCTTTGTTCCAATCGGAACAACACTTATCTCCATTACAGCCATCTAAACCTCCCGGTTTTTTCTCATTCTTATAATTACAAAACCCCCTTCACCATAACCTCCTTTAATATAGTCTATTTGATTTAGTTTTTCAGGAAAAGTAAAAAGTGTTTGCTTTATTTCCGGATTAGAAAATCCTGCTTTTTTTAATTTTTCTATAACTTCTTTCGCAGAATAAAATTTCGCGAATTTATAAAATGGATTTCCCCCTTTTTTCTTCATATATATTTTTCCGAGAAAGCTTTCTCTGTCGATGAAACCTAAAATAATAAAGCCGTTTTCCCGGAGAATTCTTTTTATTTCTTTAAGAGTTTTAACTATATCGTTTAAGAAACAAAGAGTAGTGGTGATTAAAACAAAATCAAAATAATTATCGGCAATTGGCAGGTATTCCCCGACTCCTCCGATAACACTAATTTTTCTTTTCCGCGCGATTTCGAGCATAGCAATAGATGGGTCGACACCGAATTCTATTCCTAGGGGTTCCGCGAACCTGCCTGTACCAATACCTATTTCAACGCCTCTTCCCTTGGGCAGTAAATCTTTTACAATTTTTAATTCTGAGCTATAAGCAAAATGGTTCTTAATAAACCAATCTTCGTATCTCTCTATGTTTCGTTCAAATGTTTTTACTGAGTTATTTCCTGTTTGTTTCTCACTGATTTTATTTTTCATTTCGGGATTCTTTTACAAACAAAAGAGGGAAAACAATATCACTTACACAGCAGGGGATCCAAACAGCCAGAAAAAGAAACAGAAAAATATAAAAATATTGAAACCATAATATTACTGTGCCTAAACTCATAATTATATGAAAAAGAGAAGCCCATGTACTCAATAAAACATGACCCATGTGGGGGATTTTTGTTTCGGGCTTAAAATAAGCGAGTATAACTCCTATTATCGCCAGTGGATTAATCAGCCACCATTTTTCTATAAAGCCCAGGTGGATTTCCCTGTTAGGCATACGGAGCAGTATTTCACCGGCATAGGGTATAACAGAATCGCTGATTGTGGCGATTCCTATCGAACCTACGTAACCTATAACTAGCAAAATCAAAAGTTTACATTTGCCGCTGAGGAGACCGCATTTGTGTAGTTTATACATCGACGCGGTCGCGAAAGCGCTGAGAATTACATGCATAGGATGTAATGTGTAAAAAATATTATGAGAAATATCCGATGGTGTTTGCCTGAATAGAATCATCACCAAAATACCGCTAATAGCGCCTAATGTGGTGAATGGCGCGTGATGCTTTAATTCTCTTATAATTCCCCTAAACATATTTTAAATCTCGAAAGTTTTTCCCGCAGCGATTCTTATGAAATTTTCTTTATATGCTTTTTCAAAAACAACCTGCGCTTCATAACCGGTGCAATGTGTGGGACCAACTTTTTCGACTTCGAGTTCCTTAAATTTTTCTACAATAAGTTCTATTTCTCTGTTGTCTTTATCCATCAGATGAAAACCTCCGAAGACAAGATTTATTTTTTCCTCAGGAAAACTATCTTTAATATTTTTTACTATCTTTACAATGCCCGGATGAGAGCAGCCGGTAATTATTATAATGCCTTCTTTCTTTTTTATCAAGAGCGCCTGTTCCGCTATAAACGAACCTTTATAATCTCCCGCGATTTCACCGGTCGCAAAGATACCGTTCTTGACCGGGGTAAGTTTTTCTGTTAGAATTAAATTCCCTCCGAGAGAAACAACTTTTTCCTTAAATTCTTCGCTAAAGTTAGGACATCCGTAAACATCTATATCTTCTGTTTTCTTCAATAAACCCCATAAACCTCTGGTATGGTCCCAGTGGTCATGCGATATTACCACTTTTTCTATTTTAGATATATCTATATAAAGGTTTTCCATATTTTTAAATAGATACTCCCATTTTTCGCCTGTATCGAATAATACAGTTTGATCGACCAGACAGGAAAAACCCCAGCCGGGGATAAATTTCTCGTTTAAATTATTGTTGTCGAAGACTATTTTTATTTCCATTCCACATATCCTCCTATCTTCCTTTTAATTTCGGATCGATACTGCCGTCGGGCAACATCGAATCCGGATGAAACTCCCCTTTTTCCTCCATTTCATACCTGATACAGCTTTTCCAATCACCCTTACAGTAAAGCTCGACCCATTTTCTGTCAAGAATACCGTTCTCATATGACCTCTTCATCGGACACACTGTATACCATTTACACTCGGAAAGCAAAAATTTGAGTTTACTGTAATCTCTTTTTATCTTTTTTTTATCGGTGGTATCAAAAACCAGAGCGGTTGGGTGGATAAGGGGATATATCTTTTTCCCCTGCGCAAGAAAAAGTTTACCGTAAAGATTTTTCTGGTATTCTTTTTTATCGGACACGGGATAATTGTATTTATTACATATATACTGTGTAGAATAATATCCCAGAGGGGATATTATTTCCGGGTCAACGAGCTCTATCTCTCTGTCGAGATATTCAGAACAGGTATCTATTTCTTCCTGTCTGGGTTTCCGGTAATTCGGGAGCATGCACTTAATAAGGTTCGTTAAGTAAAGGCTGCTTCTTTCTATGCCAAGTTCACCGAATAATTCATCCAGAACCTTGCCTGTGGGGCCAACGAACATACGTCCTTCTTCATCCTCTTTTTCTCCGGGGGCTTGAGCAACCAACATAACCCTTGCTTCCGGATTACCTTCCCCGGGAAGGGCGTTCTTTCTTTTTTCGGATAACGAACATTTATTACAATGTTTGATTTTATCTTTCAAAATAGAAAAACCTCCCCTTTCTGTCATTGGGTTTTTCTCAGAAGACTAATTATGATTGCAAACCAGAATTATATCTCCTATTCCACAATTTACATGCCTGGCAATCACAGGACATTTAGCCATAAACAGAAAAAAGATAGGTCTTTTTTCATCCGATAGGGTCTCATAATTTCCCTGCCCTTTGCTGATTACCAAATCAGCCTTTTTGAAAATGTCAATAAAAGGTTTTGAACACAGGGAAATAATAGTCCCCGGAACCTCTGACCCGCTCGACATAATTTCGGCAAAATTATCTATCCCCGCTTTGATCGCGTCTTCTTTTAACACATCGTTTATTATAGGTTTTTCTCTTACCGCGTATATTATTTCTTTTTCAGGATGAATTCTTTTTATCTCTTCGGTTAATATACAATCAAACACAGTTTCTCCTACATTATCTCCGATATAGAGAATATTATCGGCGTTGTTTACAGCATCTTTAAAAGACTTAAAATCGAAAAGAGATTCTTTTTCATCTTCTATAACACCCTGTTCCCGCTGGAGTATTTTCGTAAGCTCTTTTTCCACATCAAGAGAATTCTTGGTGCCGTAGTCTATTATATTTCCCGCGATTGCCAGCTCAACCGCCATTAGCAATTTATTTTCAGCCGACTCTATTTTTTTTCTTAGTTCGGGATAGATTTTCAATGTTTGCTCGTTAGCTTTTTCTTTTAACTTTTTGTACGGGTCTTCCTGTCCGGTCATTTTTTTTACGATATCGTGTATTGTTTTTCCCATCTCAGGAGGAGTAGATGATAATTTGATATCGGGAATAGCTTTTGCTACTCCATCCAGAATTTCTTTCTGGGTCCTGTCATCCGCGCCCGCCATTCTGGCAGCTTCCAGAGCTTGCTTAAAAAAGCATGATATACATTCAAGATATGTTTTCATCTAATTATATACCTCAAACACTGTTAGGTGCTTGCTGAGCAGCTACAATTATAGGGTACATAGTCGGAGCGCTGGTTAAATACGGATGTGTAGCTACCTGAAGAGTTTCCAATTCGGTCGCAGACACTCTTTGTTGAATAGCCAAACCTATAATATTGATAATCTCACCGGCAGACATACCTCCGGAAACCTGACCTCCCATGAGTATCCCCGATTGACGTGAAAAAATCAGCTTGACTTTCACTTTGTTTGCTCCCGGTAAAGTACCAGGATGCTTGTCGACTCCATTTGCCGCGCCTATAACTACTTCAAAGTTTTCTTTCCTAGCAGTATTCTCGGTAAGACCCGCCGAGCCTAAAACCAGACCATTGACATAAGTAGAATAAATGGCGATGGTTCCTTTATTTTCTCTTACTACTTTCAATTTAAACAGATTAGCGCCGGCAATTCTCGCCTCAGCAGTAGCCGTAGAAGCAAGCATAATTGCGGTATCTTTACGGGTATAAAAGTCCCTTTTTCCAGCGCAATCACCCACGGCAAAAATATCCGGATCTGAAGTCCTCATATATTCATCGACCCATATACCTTTACCTTTTCCTCTATCTAAACCGGCATCGAACGCCAATTTTGTATTCGGGGTTGAACCTACACCTAAAATAATACTATCTACCTCCAATTCTTTTCCGCCGGACAGTCGAACTTTTTCAACCTTCTTGTTGCCGAGAATTTCTTCGATTTTAGTATCTGTTAAAACATTAATATTCTGAGAGGTGAGTTTCTGTTCCACAATCTCTGAAAATTCAGGATCGAATGAATGACTTAAAAGAGAAGGAAGCATTTCCAAGAGAGAAACCTTTAATCCGTCGATTTTTGAAATTTCATCGGCAAATTCGACTCCTATAAATCCTCCGCCGAGGATCATAACATGATTGGAACTCTTGATTTCATCGATTTTTTCTTTCAAATAATCCATATCTTTATAAATCGCGTAAACTCCTTCTTTGTCTATACCCGGAATAGGTGGAGTTATAGGTATCGAACCCATAGCGAGAATTAACTTATCGTAAGTATATTTATCTCCATTCTTTGTTATTACTTCTTTTTTGTTACGATTTATTCTTAAAGCTTCATCTATTGCTAAATCGATGTTATTTTTCTCTAAAGCGGCATTACTCAGCTTGTTTTCATCCGGATTTTTCAAACTTGAAAACATATAAGGAATACCACAGGGTATACAACCATTTTCTACATCCTTCATTAATGTAATCTTTTTATCGGGATAATACTTCCTTGTAGTTACAGCACTAATTATTCCCGCTGGTCCGCCGCCTATAACCAAAACATCCATTTTTTTATTCATTACACTTCTCCTTTAGTCTTCTTCAATACTATAGAATTCCTTTTTCTCCCTTATGCAAAATCCCTTAAAGGGCAGTCCTGAAAAATCAGTGCCGGTATTTTTCTACAATAAGGTTATTCTTTTGTTCTTACACTAACAAAAACAGACCTCTTTTCAACAATACTAAAGCTATCCGTTATACTTAAATTTAAAGCACAACGGATAATATAATTAAACTGTCTATTTTTTGACCATTTTAGCTCCGCATTTTGGGCATTTCTGCTCATAACACGGAACACCGACCTGGTGAAGCTTCTCTGCACCGCACTCAGGACAAACGCACTTACCTCCCAGCCCCGAACCGGGACGATTTCCTCCCATTCTACCGCGACCACCACCGCTTCTACCCATCCCTTTTCCTGTTCCTTGACCTGATGGTCCTGTTCCATCTCCCAATGGCATTTTTGCTTCCTCCTATGTTTTAGTTTTTCTTAATTAAAGAAACCATATCAACAGTTTCCTTTTTTCCCGCCTTTCTTTTTTCCTACTCCTTTTCCACTAGCTCTTCCTTTACCTTGTCCTCTTCCATCCCTTGGCCCTTTTGATCCGCTTCTTGGTCCTGCTTTGTCTTTATTTGGCATAACAATTACCTCCTAATTATGTTCTTTGAATATTCTATCCAATACCTCAAAGAACTGTATTTTCTATCTTTTTATCCTGGAAGCGAAATTGCATCGTTCGGACACGTATTAACGCACGCTCCGCAATCTATACACTCATCATTAACAACAGCCTTTTCATTTTCGATACTCAATGCCTCAACAGGGCAAACATCCACACAATCTCCGCATCCGATACATTTCTTTTTGTCTATACTAATAGCCATTATTTCTCCCTTTAATTTCCTGGCGACATACCAAATTTCTCGTTTACTGTTGGTTTTTCGATCGACTTTAACTCGCCATTGTTATATTTTTCAACCGCACTATTTACGTTACCCGACACTCCTGAAATTACACTTATACCAGCTTCTTTTAACACCTGAAAAGCATTTGGTCCAATATTTCCGGTAATAACCACTTCTACGTCTTTATTTGCCACAAACTGCGCTGCCTGAATTCCTGCGCCTCCGCCAGCTTGCATATAAGAGTTTTGAACAGACTCACTCTCCATATTATCCGTATCGACGATTATAAAATAAGCAGCTCTCCCGAATCTCGGATCTATTTCCGCATCCATATTATTACCTTGTGCTGTAATACAAATTTTCATTTTTTAACTTCCTCCTGTTTTTCTGTCTTTTCTATACCGTAACCTTTGCCTAAACCCGGTTTACATAAACCCTCTTTACTCTCCAAAGATCCATTCTTAATTTTTTCTAGTGTTTCTTCGACTGTTCCGGTTATACCCACAATTGTATCTATTCCATATTGACTGAAGAACCCCATCGCATTTCTTCCCATTCCTCCGGCAATAATACAACCAACACCCCTTTTATGCAAAAACTCAGGTATAGCCCCCGGATGATGACCCGGATTATCTACAATCTCTTTATTCTTTATTTCGTTTCCTTCTATTTCAACGATTGTAAAAGAAGGACATCTTCCAAAATGTGCAGATACTCGTTCTCCATCTGTAGATATGGCAAATCTCATTTTTTAATTCCTCCCTTTTTGATAGATAGGGGTAAAGTTCCTGCGCTTTACCCCTATCTATCAAACTTACTTTTCCCCCTGGGATTTTTCCTTTTCAAGTGTGCTTATATAGCCCTGAAGCTCCTTAAGCTGTTGCTCTAAAATTTTAGCATCTTCTTTTAACAGGCTCACTTCTTCTTCGGGACTGAGTTCCTGAGGATAAGGATATGCAGGGGCTCCGTAATATCCCCAACCCGGAAAACCTCCGGCGAAATACCCTCTGCCCAATCCTCTTCCACCACCACGGCCAAACCAGCCTCTACCTTTGCCTCTGCCAAAAAATCCTCTTCCCGGAACTGGATTCATATATCCGGGGACAGAATATCCCGCGCAGTAACCTGCTGCCCTACCTGTCATTGGGCCCAAACCCGCGGGACCTGTTCTATCTCCACCTGGCATACTTGCCTCCTTTTTTTATTTTAAAAAATTTTCAAATTTCACTTCTGCATTTTTCGCATAAACCGTAAAAACGAACAAGATGACCGGTAATTTCGAAGTTGTGTTTCTCGGAAAGCACCTTTCCCGTCTTTTCGAATAATTCTTCTTCTTCGTCTATGAAATCCTCATAATCTATTACCCTGTTACATTTAGCACAAACAAGGTGATGGTGATGTTTTTCTTTTCTCGGCCCCGAGGACAATTCGTATCTCGCTCTACCGTCACCAAAATCAAATTTTAATACCAGACCTATCTGTGTAAGTAAATTTAAAGTCCTGTATACTGTAGTTAGGCCGATATCGGGATATCTCTTATGCACCTCCAAAAAAACGTCTTCAGCGCTTACATGTTTCTCTTCCTTGCTCAATACATTTAATATTACCTGTCTCGGTATCGTAATCCTACAGCTATGCTGCCGCAACCTTCTATCCCACCATCGGGAACCCCTACCATGTTTTCCATTCATTAAATCACCTCTAATTTATTGAAAATGATTTCCATTAACAAATATAATATAAAGAGTTTTTATTGTCAAGGGCAAACGCTTTTATAATTTTCTTTCTTCCAAATCCTTAGCAAGAATTCTTCTTTTTTCGCATCCAAAAACCAAATTAAAGAATATAAGCATTTATAAAAAACGCCTACGCGAATCTCTGATGATTTAATTTGATGTAAATGGGTCTATTTTTAAATCACCCGGGTCTGCTCATTCATCAAAGGATAGAATTGCTCCTTTATCGGCGCTTTGAACAAAATAAGCGTATCTTGCCAGCCATCCTCCCGTTACTTTCGATTTAAAAGGAGTCATTTTCTTCTTTCTTTCTTTCAATTCTTTTTTCGAGACTTTAACATTTATTTTATTTTTATTTACATCTATTTCAATTATATCTCCGTTTTTAATCAATCCTATTTCTCCGCCGCTGGCTGCTTCCGGAGATACGTGTCCTATACAAAGCCCTCTGGTGCCTCCCGAAAAACGACCGTCGGTGATTAAAGCAGCCTTTATACCTGCTCCGCTTATCGCCGCGGTGGGGGAAAGCATTTCCTGCATTCCGGGACCCCCTTTCGGACCTTCGTAACGAATAACCACCACATCTCCATCTTTCACTTTATTTTTCAAGATAGCTTCTAAAGCTTCCTCCTCGGAATTGTAAACCAGAGCTTTCCCTTCAAAACTAAACATATCTTCATCGACACCACTCGTCTTAACAACTGAACCATGCCTCGCTATATTTCCAAAAAGAACAGCTAGACCTCCTTCAGGAGAAAAAGCGTTATCCGCGGGGCGGATAACATCTCCGTCGGGGTCGGGAGATTTCAAAACATAATCTCCTAAAGTTCCGTAAACGGTTTTAGCTTTAAGGTCTAATTTCGAACGTCCGCTATCATAAACAGCTTTTAAAATAGCACCCATTCCACCCACTCTATTTATATCTTCCATATGAATTTCCGGTCGGGAAGGCGAAACCTTAACCACATTCGCGGTTGTTTTTGCCAATTTGTTAAGGTCGTCGAGATTGTATCCGATACCCGCTTCGTGTGCTAACGCCAACAAGTGTAAAACTGTATTTGTCGAACCTCCCATAGCCAGGTCTAAAATAAAAGCATTGTCAAGCGATTTCTTATTTAAAATATCCAGGGGCCTAATTTTCTTTTTCATAAGAAAGATAAGTTTTTTCGCGGCTTCGCATACGAGAGCTATTCTTTCAGGATTTATTTCAAACTGTCTTTTTTTTCCTTTCAATCTTTTAGTAGCCGGTATCGAACCATTCCCCGGTAAGGCAAAACCCAACACTTCTCCCAGCGAATTCATCGAATTCGCGGTAAACATACCCGCGCAACTTCCGTAACCGGGACAGGCTACTTCAGCCAGTCCTTCCAATTCTTTCTTCTTTATTTTACCTGAACTATATCCTCCCACAGCTTCAAAAACCGAGATTAAATCTGTATTATTTTCTCCGGCTAACATCGGTCCACCGCTGACATATATCGAAGGAATATTAATCCTAACCATAGCATTATACATCGCGGGAACAATCTTGTCGCAGTTTCCCAAACCAATCCAGGCATCGGGAGGATGCGCCCCAATAATAGTTTCTATCTGATCGGCGATTAACTCCCTCGAAGGCAAGGAATACTTCATTCCAAAATGCCCCATAGCTATACCATCACAAATAGCTCCACCGATATTAGTATACCACACATTAACATTATACTTTTCTAACTCTTCCTTTAAAACAGCACCTAATTTATCGAGGTGAGCGTGTCCGGGAATCTGTGTGGTATAGGAATTCACTATAGTAACAAAAGGTTTTTTTAAATCTTTCAAGGATTCAATAACGCCTTCCGCGATCATAAGGCAAGCTCCGGGTAACATATGAACTCCTTCTCTATAAACACCGCTTCCTTTCTTCCTGACGTTCGAGATACCTCTATTTATTGTTTTCCCTTTCATTTTTTTCTCCTTATTTTTTTCTAACAACACTTAACACTATAGGATTAGAATGCTCAAGTTATCTACTCGCAAATAAACTTATCTTTTCATTATCGACCCACACGGGATTTATAATCGTAGAAGTTTCTTCTTTAATACGATCGAAATAATATATAATATATATATCGGAATTTAACCATTTTGGCAAGACCTTATGATTATTTTAAAAAAATCAGGCACTAAATTTCTTTTCTATTTTTCCCCAAATTTCCTTTATTTGTCTTCTACCTTTTCGTTAACCAATCGTCTTTAAATTGTCTGATTAACTTTAACTCCGGATTAATACTTTCTACGTCTTCTCTCTTGAATGAAAATCTATACTCATCACAGTAAGAAGCGATAATATTGTAGGCTCAGTTTATCTGTTTGACTTTCTCCGGATATTTCCAATTTTCAGGCGTTTTATCGAGATGATATTTCTTCATCAATTCCCTGTAGCTGTTTTTAATTTCTTCTTTATTTGCTTTCTCGCCTAATCCTAAGATTTCTCTGGCTTTATCAATCTTCTCAAATTTATCCAATATATACTTCCTTCTTTGTTTTTGTATTATAATAGAATATTTACCTGATAGGCTCTTCTCCCACTCTAAACATTTCAATGCCCTTATTCATCTATATATTCGATGGCTTCATTGGGGCAAATCTGAACGCAAACTTGACAATCGCGGCACATCTCGGGTTTTACCATTATTGCCGTCAAGGCGTGCCGTTTAACGCTTCCTGAAATTTAATATAAGACCTTTTACCTTGTTGCTGTCATGAATCAACTCGGCATGTATCTCCCTTTCGAATCTGAAACCGGTTTTTTCGATCTCCTTTTTTATTTCCTGGTTCGAGGTGACGTCTGTATGCGTAGCAAGATGAGTCGGATAAACCGAAAAAAGTGCGTTTTTTCTGGCAATTCTCCTGATAATTTCATAAAGTTTTATTCTATCTCTTACGGTACTGCTATCATTTTTGCCCACTAAATGTATGATGTCATAACATAAAATTACATCGACCGTATTCTCATCTAAAGGGATTTTAGTTTTTTTGTTTATTAGTTCAACATTTATTATCCCTCTTTCTTCTAATTTCCTTTTTAGCTTATCCAAAACATTTTTATCTTTATCCACGGCATATACTTTAGCGTTTGCACCCACTATTTTCGAAGCGGGTATTGTGTAATACCCCTCACCCGAACCGAAATCTAACACGCTCTGGCCTTTTTTAATGCCAACTCCTTCTAAAAACTTTTCACCGTCCTGCTCTATCCACTTCCTAATATTGCTTTTCATAGCCAGCATTTTAAGTTCTTTATCCACTGCCACCCCCCTTTTTCGTTGCTCTAATTACCACGAACGAACCCTGTCCATAACCTTCTTTTACCTGTTCAATCTCTTTTATATCTGTTAAATTATGAAAAATAGTCTGGACAAAAGCGAAATTTTCGAAACTGGCTTTCCTCAAATAAGAAGCCACTTCATCCACCGAATAGAAATTTGCTATCTTGTAGAATACATTTTTCGTTTTATGTTGTTGGTATAATCTTCCGAGAGGACTGAGTTTATCTACAAATCCAATTATAAAACATCCATCGGGTTTTAACACTCTGCAGGCTTCCTTGAATGCGGTTTCTAAATCGTCCAGAAAACAAATGGTCGTAACCATTAACGCGAATGCGAATTGCCTATCATCAAATGGGAGTTTTTCAGCCACTCCATCTATAACTTTAATCCCCTTTTTTTTTGTGATTTTTCTCATCTTTGGCGACGGCTCAACACCTAATTTAATGCCTAAGGGTCCAGCAAACCTACCGCTTCCCACACCAATTTCAATACCTTCTCCATTTGCGGGCATCAACTCTTTCACAGCCAAAAGTTCAGCCTCATAAGCAAATTTATTTTTCTGAAACCAATCTTCATACCTTTCAGGATACTCTTCAAAAGGCTTGATTTTAGGCATAATCTATTTCTCTATTTGAGTAATCTTGATGACTTTACCGACTATTTCTTCAAATTTTCTCTTGCTTTCAATTTTTGAATTCAAACTCATAAAAGGGCTGCCTTCATCAGAAGCTGTTACTATATCTGCTTCAAGAGGTATGCTTCCTAAAAAAGGAATGTTTAACTCATCAGCTATTCTTTTACCTCCGCCAGTTTTAAAAATATCGGTTGCTTTTCCGCAGTGAGGACAGATAAAACCGCTCATATTTTCGATGATACCGGTGATCGGAACATTTAATTGTTTAATAAAACTTATACTTTTCTTAACGTCAAGCAAAGAGATTTCCTGCGGAGTGGTGACTATAATTGCACCTGTGATATCTTTTATTAACTGGCAAACCGAAAGCGGTTCGTCTCCGGTTCCAGGAGGAGCGTCGATTATAAGATAGTCAAGTTCCCCCCAGTTTACATCAGATAAAAATTGTCTTATAGCTGTCATCTTAAGCGGGCCTCGCCATATAATCGGAACATCGGGGGAACCCAGTAGAAAAGCTATGCTAATTACCTTTAAATTCCCCAAAGACGCCGGTTCAATTGTTTCTCCCGAACTCATCAGATGTTTACCTTCAAGATGCAACATTTTAGGAACATTGGGCCCATGTATATCCACGTCTAAAATTCCGACCTTCATATCTTTTTGAGAAAGCGCCCAAGCCAGATTGACCGCTACGGTCGATTTGCCAACGCCGCCTTTACCCGAAAGAACAAGCAGTTTATTTTTGATTTTTTCCATCCTTTTATCTGCTCTTTTTTGCTGTTCTTCTATTACTTTTCTTCTATCTTCCATATTCTGGTAAATAAAATATCAAAAATTAAAAAGCAAAATGAATAAAAACACACAGAGCCCACCTCTCTCAACCCCAGATTTTTCAACCAAAGAGAGCACAGAGTTTCTATTTATTTTTTTCTCTGTGTTCTCAGTGTTTTTTTCTTTTGTAACACAATTATTTCTCTGTGTCCTCTGTGGTAAATGTTTTTTCTTTTTTAATTTTGATTTGTCTTTTTCCATTTTGATATTTGATTTTTACATTTTAACGGCTTTTCCATGTTAGGATTTAGTAATGTGCTATAATAACATCCTGAAACTTACTTTTATGTTTCCGGACATCAAATCCTTTGTTTTCTAAATAATCGATTATTTCATCCAGAGCAACTTTCCCTGCGTTGTGTTTTCTTCCTTCACTCATATGAATCTTATCAATCATCGCGAAACCCTCTTTGTTAAAATCACTTAAGATAATTTTACCTTTTGGTTCAACAACTCTTGTAAACTCGCCTATTGCTTTTAAAGGATTTGTAAAATGGTGTATCACATTTATCGCGAAGACCACATCGAAACTTTCATTTTTGAAACTTAAATTTTCGGCATCATCTATTTTAAAATTTACCTGTTTTGCCAAATCAAAATATTCTATATTAAGCCGAGCAAATTTCTGCTCCTCAGCTGATATATCAACACTGGTAAACCCATATCCTGCCTTAGCAAGCTCAATTGTAAAATATCCCTTGCCGGTTCCAACCTCTAAAATGCTGCCCCAAATGGGTTTGGCTTTTTTTAAAATAAAATTTCTTTCTTGTCCGACATCATAATCGAACCTTTTATATAAATTTGCTCTCTCTAAATACCTTTCATGATTTTCCGATATTTTAGTTTCCAACAATCATTCCCTCGCCATCTTACTTCCGCATTTTGGACAATTTATAAAATAACAAGCTGTACCTTGCTGATGAGAAACTTTAGCTCCGCAGCCCGGACAAACACAATTCCCCGCGGGACCCGCTCCCGGAAGATTTCCTCCCATTCTGCCACGACCACCACCACCCGTACCCATCCCTCTTCCTGTTCCCGGACCTTGACCCAATGGTCCCTTTCCATCTCTTAATGGCATAACAATCACCTCCTAATCATGTTGTTCGAATACTTTATCCAATGCCTCAAAAAAACGGCATTACCCACCTTTTTATTCTGGAAGCGAAAGGGCATCTTCCAAAATGGGAAGAAACCTTCTCTCCATCCGTAGATATAGCAATCCGCATTTGTTAATTCCTCTCTTTTAATAAATAGGGGTAAAGTTCCTGCGCTTTACCCCTATCTATTAAACTTACTTCTTACCTTTAGATTTTGCCTTTTCCAGAGTGTCTATATAACCCTGAAGTTCCTTAAGCTGCTGCTTCAAAACTTTAGCATCTTCTTTTAGCAGGTTTGCTTCTTCTTCGGGCTTTAGTTCCGGAGCATAAGGATATACGGGGGCTCCGTAATATCCGCTACCCGGAAACCCTCCGGCAAAATATCCTCTTCCCCATCCTCTTCCACCACCACGACCAAAACCACCACCTCTACCTCTGCCAAAGAATCCTCTTCCCGGAACTGGATTCATGTATCCCGGAACGGAATACCCGGCACAGTAACCTG
>Ga0307438_1001372_pt1 | contig 15621 bp, 20 predicted proteins | sample SalMarWE160110MG_FD_202144 | JGI IMG/M metagenome (GOLD analysis project Ga0307438, IMG submission 202144) | Salt marsh sediment microbial communities from the Plum Island Ecosystem LTER, Massachusetts, United States - WE1603-110 | ecosystem: Environmental > Aquatic > Marine > Intertidal zone >... | reverse complement strand
GGCTGGTCAACAAGCAGTTTATGTCGCCCACTTGTTTGCTCGGTTCCAACCCATTCATTTTAGAATAGCTTAAATTTAGACTTATGTCAATACAAAAAACCGCCTTCTTGGCGATTTTTCTTGCTGGCATCCTCGGTCCAGAACCAAAGTTTTAAGGGGAAATTAGGGGGTTTGGGGCGTGTTCCATTAACGCGTCTCGGTCGGGGCTTTTTTAAGCTAAAATGAAACAGATGAGACACTATCTAGGGGTGTATTTTGGTGTCTCATTTTTTATAAAATGTAAATAAATTATCAACTATTCTAATTTCTCTATTTCTTTTTTGAGATATCCTTCCATTTTTTTGATATTTTCCCGCAGTCTTTTTGCCATAAATTCGTCGTCCGCCTCGGTTGAAGTTCCAATAGCTTGTTGTAATTTTTCTATATCGTTCTGAATAAGTTTAAAGACCTTGGCCATGTCGGTTTTAACAACCAAAAGTCGCAGCGCTAGTTTCTCCTGTCGTTTTTTGTAAAACCAAACTCCTCCCCCAAATCCCCCGGCTATTACTATAAGGAGAAACATCAATGCACCTCCCATTCCAAGTTGAAATTTCCCGATCTGAATAATTGGCTTTGATTTGACCCGTACCTCTGGAGATTCTACCACCAGACTCAATGCTCCTCGTTCATCTTGACTCTGGGCGGTTAAAATATATCGTCCATTTCTAAAAGGCTGGTCAAAAGTAAATTCCCAGTTGCCTTTCTCATCGGTACGTGCTACACCATCAGCAACGAGCGCTTCTTCTCGATAGACTCGAAGTAGAATATCTATATTTGACAGAGAAGCACCTATTACTGTTAATCCTCTTTCTTCATCGGAGAATAATTCCTTAGTGACAAAAGTAATAGTTGGAGACGCAATAGGAATAGTTTCCAATGTCAGGCTATTTTCAATGCCATTATCGGCTTGATCAACCGCTTTGACGGCTATTCGTCGCTTACCCGGCGATTGTAATGGTAACTTAAAAACGCCCTCAAAATCATCTGCAGGAATTTTTATCAAATCTCCATCACCAATTTTTATCTGGTACTCTCGAAGACCAGAGATGGCGTCGCTGGTCTTAAATTGAAGCGTAGGGGTTGGATTATCAGTTGTCTCGCCTTCAACAACATTGATTTCAAATCCAAGGGGTGGTTGGGTATCAACGGCTAAACGATAATGAACTGTAGGCCCCCAGCCAACATCGTTTTGAAAACGAACATGAAGATACCACACTCCATCTAAAAGCGCGGCAAAATTTTTATTATCAAAAAGACCCTCTGATTTTTGAGGTAGAAAGCCGGGCTGTTTATTGACTGCGGTGCTTACCCCAGTAACATCAAGCGGTAAATCCCAGCTTACATTAAACTGGCTGACGAGATTAGACCATTTTGTCTCATCAGAACAGAGAGGAACTTTAAGTTCCGGCTTTATAGGTAATTTACCAGTGGGCACTGGCTCGCGAGTAATCGGTGTCGGCGCAGGAACAGGAACCGACGGGGTTTCTTTTTCTGTCAAGATGGCAAAAGCCGCATCAACTGTTTTAGATAAAATATTTGTTCCACTCCCATCCGAAGCAGTAATCGCGGCATCAGAAAGAGCAATGATATCGCTACCGCTACCTTTAGCATTAAATACTATTTTTAAAACCTGAATCGAGCCTCCCGAAACTCCATAAGGAGTCCCTCCAATGAAGGATATAACGCCGTCAGTATTGGAAAAATTTGGCTCCTCCAGCCAGAAGCTAAACGCGGACTCAGTTTTATCTAAAGAGACGACCTCGAGCGTATCTTTGGGAAAACGGAGTACTGCCTGGGCCGCATTGAGACTTATTCCTTCGCTATCGATTTTGAGGTCAATGGTTAATTTTTCTCCAATAGCGATTTCGGAGCTTGGTGGCGCCAAAAAAAGCGTTGCCGCTTCTGTAACCGAAGCAAATGCCAGAACGCCTAACCCCATAAAAATGGTAACAAATAAAAGTTTAATTTTCATATTTTTCTTATATTTCTAATAAAAATGCTAAAATCGGAAATATCGACTTTGCCATCTTCATTAAAATCAATTATTTTCTTTTTGGTCATATCTTTAGAGGCCCACTGGAAAAGAAACATACTCCAATCTTTAATATTAACTTTTCCATCCCCGCTTAAATCGGTTTTGGGCAAAACCAGGCGTGATACCACCAGCGTGTTTGTTGGTGAAAAATCGCTTTCTCTATTCTCTTTGGAGATTATCTGTTTAGCCCGTACCTGATGGTTGCCAAAATCAAACTCGCCGGTCGCTATCTCTGCCCTGTAAGAACCGTCTTTTTCTGCTTTCACTTCTTTTTTTATTATACCATCTATTTCCAGGGAGACGCTGCTTTCAGGCGAGGCATATCCAATAATAGTTGCGTTATCGCCTCTTGTGACCAAGCGGCTGGCGAAATCTACTGTTGGAGAAATGACAATATCCTTTACTACCAAATCATTAGCAAAGATATCGATGGTAAAAAATTTAGTTTGACTTATTCGTCCTTCTTTATCTTTGATGATAAGACCAAAACTATGTCGGCTTTGCATAATGTCAACGAAGCTTGTTTGAAAAGAACCATCATCTTGACTAACTATCTTTTGACTCACAGTTCTCGCGGCATCAACAACAGGTTTATCGACCACGAGTATTTTCGCTCCGGGAAATGCTCTGCCTGAAAAGATTACCGTTGTCGGTCTTCCCCCCCAACCGCCGCCTACAGTTGGTGGCGGAGCTGGTGGCGTCGGAGGCAATTGAGTAATTAACGAAGGACATTGATCGTAGGTATTTAAAGCCGCGCCGCTATCCGTAATCCGAAAACTATAAGTAGTTGCAAGGGGAGTGTCTGGAGAGACTTTTAAAGACCATTCGTATTCTGTGGATTCATTTTTGAGCAAACTTAAGAGCCCGGCGGGGTTTGTAGATTCAAGAATTTGCCCGGCAATGAAGTCTGGTCCGCCAACGAGCCGTTGAGTAGTTGCGGCAGCGTCAATAAAATTCGGCGATAATTGGAGATTAAAGACAGAACTTGCTGAAGTAATCATTGTCCAACTGCCTGTAGTGCAGTCAGTTCCCTCTTTAAATTCCAATTGTGGAGAAATACCGCCATCAGCCTGAGTAAGCTTTATGGCAAATCGCAGTCGGAAATTCGTGCCCGGAGTAACATTTATAATATTGGTATTTTGATTCACGTCTTCGGCGCCAAATCCTGTGGCAGCAATTTCATCTCCATCATCATCCCGAAACCAAAATTTTTGTTGATTCCAATTCGCATCACCTTCTACAGTAGAGGTAGTTGTCTCACTTGCCACATTTGAAAGGTCTGATTCATTAGGAACTTCGTCACTTGTTTTTATGGCAAAAAAGTATTCTGTTTCTGCAGAAAGCCCGGAAACAGTCATTGACTCACTTGAACCGGCCACTGATGGTGTTGGCTCACCTGTTGCTTGAGTAGCAGAATTCCATTTATTTTCATTATTGATATTGCTTGTGCTGTAACGAACGTCGTATGCGGTAGCAGTGCCGCTATTTTCATCATCACCAGGTGCTGTCCAGGCGATATCAATTGATGAGGTAGTTGAGTTAGAAGCAGCGAGATCACTTACTGCAGATGGAGCAGTTGTGTCAGCAGCAGAGACAAAGGTTACTTGTGGAAGCAAAAACAAAACCAATGCCAAAATCAGTAATGAGAAACAAATATATTGAAGCTTCATTTTGTTGCTATTAAGGACGGTGCTTGACCGTCTTTCTGCCTTCAAGATAATCTTTCACTTTTTCTATCACTTCTTGAATCGGATGTTGGGATTTTACGAAATAGTCGTCAGCACCCATCTCCATAGCCCGCTTGATTGACGTATCTTCTCCAAGATTTGACAAAACAATCACCGGAATCAATTTCCATTCGGGATTCTTTCTTATCTCCTCCAGCACAAAAAAGCCATCCTTTTTGGGCATTAAAAGGTCAAGCAAAACAAGGTTCGGCTTCTTTTTTCCTATTTTTTCAACCGCTTCCCCGCCATCTTTGGCGACATCAACCGTATAGCCCTCGGCGGCTAAATTATCATTAAGCGCCCGAATTAAAAAATCTTCGTCTTCAACAATTAATACGTTATTCATATTTTAGTTTATAGGATTTTTAATTTTTATTCCTCGCTTTTGCACCTCCGCTCGACCTTTTAGGGATGCTTAAATAAAAGGTAGAACCTTTATTTTCTTCGGATTTAAATGAAATTTCTGCGCCAATCTTTTCAGCAAGTATTTTAGCGATGTTAAGACCGATGCCTGTGCCAATTGGCTTCAAAGCTCTTGCATTAGAAGCGCGATAAAATCGTTCAAACATTCTTTTCTGCTCATTTTTTGGGATACCGATTCCGAAATCACGAACAAAAAATACTACTGCCCTTGATTCTTCCTTAACACCCAGAATCACTTTTTGACCCGGCCTTGAATAATTAATAGCGTTAGAGAAAAAAGATCTAATAATTGATTTCAATATTTCTGGGTCCGTCTCAATAATAAGTGTCCGATGATTTAATGAGCTTTGTAACGCTACCTTCCTCTCTTTGGCTGCCGTGGTCACCGTAATTAAAATATCTTTAAAAAGAGAGGCTACTGAAATTTTCCCTTTTTTTATTAGCGCCGCCTCGCTCTCCAGCCGCAACGTGCTCAATATATCGGAAACAAGCTTAATCATCTGCTCATTAACTTTATAAATATCATCAAGATACTCTTTTTGTTTTTCTGTCATCTTGCCCACAAGCCCTTTATACATCGTCTCAATCAGCCACTTTGTGCCGGAAAGCGGAGTGCGCAATTGATGAGAGGCAAGTGATAAAAAATTTATCCTGATTCGGTCCAATTCTTTTTCTTTAGTAATGTCGTAAAAAACTTCTGCTGCTCCCGTTATCTTTCCCTCAGACAGCACGGGGCTTATAACACTACTTGCCGGAAATCTGCTTTTGTCTTTTCGGACGTAATAAAAAGTAGGGAATTTTTCAATACTAACAGCAACATTATTAGCAGCAATGGTAGTTATCGTCTTTCCCGACAATACTTTTGAGAGGATTCTTTGTTTGAATGGTATTCTGTCCCTATTTTCATTTTCCCTTGGGACAATTTTAATCAAAGATTTGCCGATCGCTTCTTTTCTTTTCCAGCCAGTCAGCACTTCAAAGCCTCCATTTACATGTATTATTTTCCCATCTTTGTCAACGACCACCAATCCCATTACGGGATCACCGACAGAGGCGAGAATCGCCTCTTGTTCAGTGATGATTTTTTCTGGCCTGGAAATTCGTTTTTTTCCCTTTTTTGTTTGTTTTGTTTTTTTAACTTTTTTCATAACTCAATAATGAATTTTTATTAAAAACGAAAAAACGGCGAGTATTAACTACTCTTCCTATAAACGAAATTTATAAAGACCCTCCTTATCTTCATTTCTCGTTATTTTTTATTTATTATATCCGAAAAACCTTTGTCAATAAATAAGAAACGTGTGGATAACTAAAAAATACCTTCTTGGCGATTTTCGTAAGCTGCGGGGCCTAGACGATGTTAGAACCTGTTTGATGGGTAGTTTAGCTTAAAAAGAAAGAAATTCGATATTTTCACTTCCGAAAAATTGTTTCGTGACTTCTTTCGCTACGCTTTCGTCAAAATCCTTGCAAGTATAAATTATAACAGAGAAAAATTTAGCGTTTGCCCAAATGTAAACAGAAATTCCAGAATCAATTAAGGGCACAAATGCATCATATCCTTGATTTATTTCTTTACCAGTTTTTCCTGTTGAGAAAATTGTGGGCTCACCATACGTCCTAAGTTTTAGAGAATCTGTGATTTTTCTAAAATAATCACCGATGGCCTTCTCGTCAACGTTAATAGTATAAAATCCTTCAATTAATAATCTTTGTCTTATTATATCCGGTGCCAAGTTCTTCATATTTTCATTCTACCAAAAAACCGCCTGATTGGCGACTTTTTAGTTGTCTGTTTTAGTAAGAAATGTTTAACTCATCTAGTAAGATTTTCTCAATTTTTTTATCTTTTTTTTAACTTATTTGGTTGCGATATCTTTATTATTTTTCCGACAAGATCCTTGCCTCTTCAATCAAAGGATAAAAATGCTTCGTCGGTATTTTAAATTTCTTGGAAAACTTCTGCGGGTCGATCTTTAAAACATCTTGGACCAACATCATTCTTTTTGAAACAAGGATGTCTTTCAGCGGTCTTTTTAAAGACGGGAGCACGGTTACGGGATACAAGCTTTCCCCCTCTATTAAGCGTTCCAGTCCCCTGTTTCTGGGCCAATTCCAGCCCAAAAGCTCAACACCCATGCAAAAAGAATATTCTTTTGTCCGGCTGGTAAACTTGCTATTGGTTACCATTATTGTTTTTATCTTAAGATTCTGGTATTTCTTTGACTGAAAATGGGGGCCATTTAAAACATCCACGTAGCGGGCAAAGTTGGCTAAGGCATCCCTCAAATGGACTCTTTCTCCAGCAATATTCCGGTATTTGCATTCACCGATATATATTAGATTGCCTTTTCTGGCTATAAAGTCTATCTCGTGACTGGAAATGCAATAGCCTGGGGGATATTGGTTGATTTGTACGTTAAAACCCAGTTTTTTAAAAATCTCTCCGATGTATTTCTCAAAAGGAAAGCCGGTCGGCCCCAGCTTTCTCATTCCCTCTTTCAAGGAAAACTTTAAAGCTGATTTATGGTTTTTTTTAGCAAGCAGCCTTTTTACCTTTTTGAAGATATCAAGGGTTTTAATCCCAGAGTAAGCTTCCTTTTTTATGATCGTGGCAATTTCTTCGGCCAGGGACGAAGAGGCACCAACGCGCCTCGCTGAATTATAAACTTTATTGAAAGAAAACGCCTCTTTTTCTCCTCTTGAGTTGGTGATGTAAAGGGTTTTAGCCATATTCCCATTCTAACAAAAAATCGTCCTCTTGGCGACCTTTTTAACTTAATTTGCTGGCATCCCCGGTCTTGAACCAAGATTTTCTTGCCCCGTAGTGAAGCGAAGCTTCTACTACTGGGGAATCGGGGCATTTTTCAGTAATTTTCTAAACAAATTTTCTAAACAATCCTTTATTGGTTTTTTCTTATTTTAATTGCCTTACCTTCGGTTAAAGCTTCGGCGACTTTCTTCCGAGCCGAAGTTAAAATTCGCTGAAGGGTGCTTTGGGAAACTTTCATTTTCTTTGCTGCCTCTTTTTGCTCCAAATCCTTCAAATCGCAAAGTCGCAGCGCCCCTAACTCATCTATACTTAAATCAACTTCTTCCAGCGTGGATAAAGGTACTGCTCTCGGTTTGAAATAAATCACATCCGGGTCAAATAATACTCTTCTCGGCTTTAATGGTCTTGCCATATTATTTCCTGACTAAGTTAATTTTACAATTTGGACACTCAAGCGTCGAACAAGGAACGCCGCGTTCGTGAGGAATTTTATAACCGCATTTTGAGCAAACGCAATAGCCTCCCGGCCCCCCTCCCGTAGCTTCTTTAACTTCTCCCTTGAATCTACTCCGCCTCTGCCAACCGAAACTTCTACCAAAAGCAGGTTTATAAAATCCGGTTTCTACTTCGTGGCTTGTGATTTGAATAGTAACATACTGAAGACTTTCTATTGCATTTATAAGCTCCTCTCTTAAACTCTTGGAAACTTTAGTTGCCTCTTCAACGTTTAAATTGCTGGGCAATTGTATTTCCAAGTTGGCGGTGACGGCCGAACCTTTTTTCTGGGTTTTCAAAGAAGTAATTTCAATATTCTGATTTTTAGCGATTGTTCTTATTTCTTCTTCAATTTCTTCCCCGGCTGAAACATCAAGCAAAGAATCAACCGCTTCCTTTCCCAAAGAAAAAGATTCCTTAATAATATAAAGACCGATTAAAAAGGCTAAGGCCGAATCAATAAATATCCAATATTTCGTTAAGGCCAATCCCAGAAAAACCGCCAGAGAAGCAAAAACATCAACCCTTGAATGGAGCCCGTCGGATAACAGAGCAATGGAGTTTTCTTTTTTACCGAAATGAATTTTCAAGCGAGCCATTATTTCGTTTACGGCTGCTGAAAATATCATTATCCCGAAAGCCAGATAACCGATTTCAATTTTTTCCGGATTTAAAAAATTCTTGTAAGCCTCCCACATTATTCCCAAACCTGTCGCTAAAAGAATCAGGGTGATAATTACTCCGGCCAAAACCTCAAACTTATAATGGCCGTAGGGATGTTTTTGGTCTTCCGGTTTTTTGGAAATTTTAATTCCAATATAACCGACCGCCGAAGAAAAAATATCCATAAAAGAATGAAGGCCTTCGGCCAGAATTGCGGCAGAACCGGAAAAAATACCGACGGAAATCTTTCCTCCGGCTAAAACAAAATTCGCCAATACCGAAAGCAAAGCTATTTTTTCTTTCATTTTATTTTATATTGATTTTATTAATAATTTCTCTGAATATCCTTTTATATTTAGGATTTATTTCAACTACGGGCTTCATCTTAATCGTTGATTTGACGAAATCTTTTCTGTAAGGAATTTTTCCGATAATCGGGATATTATTTTCTTTGGCAAATTTCTCTATTTCTTTATAAAAATTTTTGGCAAGATCAGATTTGTTTATCACAATACCGTGTTTAATTCCAAAATGCTCGGCCAGATACAAAACTCTTTTTAAATCAAATAGAGCAGATGGCGTCGGCTCGGTTACGGCCGCTATATAATCGGTACCAACCAATGAAGCAATCACCGGGCAACCGATTCCGGGCGAAGAATCAATAACCATTATTTCAGCTTTTACTTTTTCATTAATCTTATCGGAATATTTCCTTACTTCGGCCACTACTTCGCCGGAAGCCAGTTCTCCCAATTTAAGTTCGCCCGAAACCAAATTGACCTTATAATTTTTTCCGGTATAAATTTTTCCAATTTCTTTTTTAGTTTCTGTTATGGCGCCGGTCGGGCAAGCAACGATACAGGCCTTGCAGCCGATACAAACATCTTTTACAAAAGCCGGGTATTTACCTTTAGCAAAGACAATGGCATTCTGTTTGCAAACGGAAGCGCACTTACCACATTTTGTGCATTTTTTAAAGTCCCATTTGGGAATCGGTTGGTAAACGGTGGCGTATTTTTTTCTTTTTATGGAAAGCAAAAGGTGGTCATTAGGACATTCGGCATCTGCATCTACTAGCATAGTTTTAATTTTTCTGGCAAATTCTACCGCCAGAGAAGTTGCCACCATTGACTTGCCCACCCCGCCCTTGCCTCCAGTAATTGCGATTTTCATATTTTATGTTCCTTTTTTAAAAATCATTGACATTAGAAAAATTGAGGCACTAATTATAATAATTAATGGACCGGCTGGAAAATCAGTGAATTTAAAAAGCAAAATTCCTAAAAAAGCAGATATTGCCCCGAAAGATGTCGCCAAAAAGACATACTGAAATAAATTTTTGCTTAAGTTTCTAGCGGCACAAACCGGAATGGCAATTAGGGCAGCGGTTAAAAGTCCGCCGACCATTTTTACTCCCAAAGCAACGATGATAGCAATTGCTCCAAGGTAGAAAAAATTGTATTTTTTGACATTAATTTTTTCTATCTTAGCTAAATCTTCGGAGATATTAATCAAAACCATCCGGGAATAAATCTTCTTAATAATAAAGAAAACCAAAAAACACAAAATAGTCGTAACCAATGCTTCGCTTAGACTAACTTTAGTAATGTCGCCGACTAAAGCAGTCTCTGCCTGCTCAATTGGCAAAAATAAAAAGGCAATGGCAACACCCGAAGCAAAAACAACGGCAGTTAAAGCTTCCATGGGCAATTTCGTTTTTATTTCTAAGAGCCAGATTAAAATAATTCCCAAGATAACAAAAGGAAAAGCCCCTAAAGAAATATCAAAACCGTAAATTAAAGCCAAGGCAATTCCCGGCAAGGTTAAATGACCTAGAGGACCGGCAACCAGAGCCATCTTTTTTGAAAGCATTAAAGTCCCTAAATATCCCGCTACCCCTCCGATAAAAATTCCAGCTGCTAAACTTAATAAAAATTGTTCCATAATTTTAGTGTTTATGATGCTCGTAAAATTTCACTTCTTCACCATAAAGTTTGTGTAAAGTTTCTGAGCTCAAAACTTCTTTTGGAATGCCCTGACAGATTGGGCATTTGTTCAGACAAATGACAGAATTGGAAAATTTAAAAACAACGCTTAAATCATGGGTAACCAGTAAAATCGTCAAATTTCTTTCCTCTTTTAATTTAGCTAATAAGGCGTAGATGGTTTCTTCACCGCCAATATCAATCCCAGTAGTCGGTTCATCAAAAAGCAAAACATCGGGATTCCCAATTAAAGCCCAGGCAATCAATATTCTCTGAAATTGTCCGGAAGATAGTTTGCCTACATTTTTGTTTAAAAAATTATTTTTAAATCCTACTGAGTTTAAAGTTTTTTCTATTTCTTTTTTTGAAGATCCTTTCAGTTCAAAAAATTCTTCAACACTCATTGGGGTTTCTTTTATAAATGGCAATCTTTGGGGAACATAACCAATTTTAACTTCTTTTTGCCACTCAATTTCTCCTTTATATGGCAAAACTCCTGATAAAGTTTTCAATAAAACTGTTTTCCCGGCGCCATTTGGTCCTAAAATAGTTAAAACATCCCCTTCTTTTAATTCAAAAGAAAGATCTTCAATTACTTTTTCTCTTCCCAACTCTACGTTTAAATTTTTTACTTTCAAAATAGAATTTGACATAAGTTTACTTTAATCTTTTTTTCTTTTGTTTTTTCTTTTTCCATATCTTTTTTTGGGTTGTATTATTTTATTATTGTTTTTAAAGTCTTAAAATCTTCTTCAAGAATTTTCTTCATATTCGGATTGTAAGTGGCCACGGCCGGATGATAAAAAGGTACTATGGTAATATCCTGAAAAAGGCCCTTGTTTTTAAATAATCTGCCATGGATTTTACTGATTCCTTCTATTCGGTCTCCCAGTCCGAACTTTTCCATCAAAAAATTCATTGAATACCTGCCCAAGGGGCAAATTACTTCCGGTTTGATTGTCTCAATCTGTCTTTCTAAATAAGGAGTACAAGCTTGGATTTCCTCCGGCTGCGGGTCTCGATTTTCAGGAGGTCTATCTTTTAAAATATTGGTAATATAAACATCTTCTCTTTTTATACCAGCAGATTTTAAAAGCTCGTCTAAAATCTTCCCGGATGCCCCGCAAAATGGCCTACCCGTTTTGGCTTCCTGTAATCCCGGCGCTTCTCCTACAAACATTATTTTTGCCCGATGATTTCCTTCTCCGATTACAGGATAAAATCTGTTTTTAATTCTTTCTTTATATAAGAAACATTTTTTACAGTCTAAAACCTCATTTTTGATTTTTTTAAGTTCTTCTTCTGTTCTTTTCACAATTATATCTCAATTATTTTCCCTGCCCCGCCCTCAATGTATTTCTGGGGATACAGTTCTCTAAGTTCGGTTTTGTGCTGGGTGCAATGAGTAGGACAAATTAGTTTTAAATCTTTAAATAGTTCAAATTCAGAAAATCCGTGCATTCCGCCAATAACTGCATAAATTTTCCCAAATTTTTTAGCTACGCCTAAAATATGGCTCATTTCAGGATGAGAACAACCAACAATTAAAACAATTCCCTTATCCGTTTCAACTCCCATACTTTGCTCAATGCCCTCTAATTCACCAGTTGAAAAGACATTATCGTGGATTTTTTGAGGTTGTTTTAAAATAACTTCACCTTTTATCCCCAAAGAAAAAGGAACGTAAATTTTCTTAATTTTTGGGTTCGCTTTTAAAAACTCATCTAATCCTCCCGTATGGTCAGAATGAAGATGGGAGATAAAAATTTCCTCAATTGATAATGGATCAATTCCTAATTTTTCCATATTGTCCAGTAAAATTTTTCCATTGGCTCCGGTATCAAATAAAATCTTGGGAGTATTTTCTTCTTCCATTAAACAAGAAAATCCCCAATCTTCTTTGAGATCTTCTCTAAAAGCAGTATTGTCATAAATAATAGTAATTTTCATGAAAATTACTATTTAAAAAATAATCCGCAGAAACAATGGCCATCCCTTTCAATTTCTTCTCGATGCCATTGGCAAGGGCAAATTTTAGATTTATCCTCTTCCGAATTACCGGTTACCCTTCGACATGGACAATATCTGGCTCCGTATTTCTTCTCATTTTCTAACATTCCTTTAATTAATCTTTTCACTGCTTCTCTGTCTGGATTCAATTTAAATCCATTCTTCTCGGCATACATTTGATAACTTTTTATTATTTCCTCTATATCTTCTGAGTCTTTTGTCTTCGAATCGTCTTTCAGCTCTTCATTTAAAAATTCTTTTATTGCCGGCTCAGGCTTTACCCCAATAAATCCGCTGATCGGCTTTCCGTTTTTAAATAAGACAACGGTTGGAATTTGCTCAATCCCGTATTTTTGGGAAATTTGAGGAGCAGTATCTAAGTCAACTTTAGCCAAAGTTAACTTATCTTCGTACTCCTGAACTACTTTTTCCAAAATTGGCCCGAGCACAAAACAAGGCATACACCATTGCGCCCAAAAATCAACCAAAATCGGTTTTGAGGCGTTTGTAATTTCTTTTTCAAAATTTTCGTCAGTTAATTCTAACATAAGTTAATTTTAGCATATTATTTTTTTTATCTTCCCCTACCGCCTCCGCCTCTACCCTCGCCTCTACCATCTCGAGGACCTCTGCCAAGTCCTCTTCCTCTACCCGCTCCCATTCCTCGTCCCATTCCCCTGCCATCAAATGGTAGAGTTTGAGGAGCTGGTTGAGATGGAATTTCTGTTTCTGTTTTCTCCTCCTTGTCTATTTTCTCTATTGCTCCTATTGAGCAAACACTCTCTCCCCCGCATTTTTCTAGTTTTTCCTGGTCTGCTATTTCCGCTTTTCCGTCCCTTCCTATCTTAGTAGCGCCAGGGCAGTTTTGAAGACAAACCTGGCATCCTATACATTTTTGTTTGTTTACTCTAAACATGTTTTATTTTAGTTATTTGAGCTGTTTCTGAGTTCAAAGCTCTCAAATAATCTTTATTTAACTTATGGATATTATTTTCTCCGCAGGCTCCGGCAATCATTTTTATTTCCTCGGTACAATTTTTAATGAAACCGGCTACATTTTGGGAGGCCTGTTCAACGTCTAAATTTTTTCTTAATCCTGGGTCTTGAGTGGTAATTCCTTAAAATTAAAATATGTCTATATCTTCTTCTTTTAACTCTTGCAATTTGCCATCTTCAAATTTTTGAAGATTTGCGGCGATAGTTTCCTGAACCGCTTTATACGTTTTAATATTATAGTTTTTAAATTTATTATAAGCCATCGCTCCTAGACCAAAAACAATAACTGCTTTTACTCCTTGACGATACAAAAAATCCGGCGGAAATTCTTTTCCTCCCGTAACTTCAGGATTGGGGAAAATTTCGAAACTTTCCGTTTCTGTATCATAAATCAAAAAATTACTTGCCCTGCCAAAATGCAAGGCAACCTTATCATCTAAAGAGCCTTTTTCATTTATCGGAATCACTATTTTCACGTCAATTTATTTTTTTAAGCTTTTCGTCAATGAATTCTTGCAAAACTTTTTCTATCGTACCGTCTCCGGCATAAATACCTATGTTAAATTGGTTCAATACGTCAAGAGCTCTCGGCCCGACATTCTTTGTAATCACAGCTTTAATATCTTTTTCTGCCATTAATTGGGCGGCCGAAATACCCGCCTGACCTAACTGATTTGCGATTTTATTTTCTATCGTTTCAACTTTTTGGATTTTTTCACTTTCAATTTCTGCAACGATAAAATAAGGACATCTGGCGAATACCTCGCTGACATTATCCGTGAGCTTTTCTCCGGTTGAACTTATTGCTATTTTCATGCTATTTTTCCTATTTAATTTTACTTTTGTCCTTTGAGTTCGGCCAAACGGGCTTTAATGGCTTTTAGTTCCTCTTCTAGGTCTGTCACTTCTTCTCCTAACATTTCCTTTTCTTCTTTCTTGGTTATTTGAGGTTGATAAGGATAGCCATATGGGCCATAGCCCCCAAATCCTCTTCCATATCCACGACCCCAACCGCGACCGCCGCCTCTGCGACCGTAACCCATTCTGGCACCGCAGGGACCTAACCCCCAGCCAGTACCAGGACCCAAACCTCCAGGACCTGTTCCGTCAAATCTTGGCATAATTTTTTACAATAATTAATTTTATTTTTTATTAATAAGAGGACGACCTTTTATTATTGCTCCTCTATTATGAATATACACCCTTAACTATACCCTTGTCAATACCCCAGCTGTTTCTAATCAAAAAAATCGCCTTTTAGGCGGTGAATAAAAACTGCTCAGCAATGGATGTTTTTAATTATTTTAAATATTTTTCAATATTTTCCAAGTGTTCTTCGAACCGCGCTCAAGGTAGCTGCGGGCCCCGGTCCAGAACTGAGTCTTTAAGGGGAGATTTGGGCCTTTTAGAGGTGTCTCACTGACCCGTCTCGGTCAGGGCATTTTTAAGCTAAAACTAGATAAAATTTTAATTAATGAGGAAATAAAATTTCAGCCAAACACCAAAGCAGTACTAAAAACCCAACCGCCGTAGATAAAAATATGAGAATAGAATAATCTTTTTTCCTTGTAATACCAATAATGCCGACAAAAAAAGCCGCAATTCCGGAAACAAACCCGGCTAACATCGGCAAGGCTACTCCGGGCCTGACAACAATATCGCGTGCTATTGTTTTCCCGGCCGGAACAGATTCATAAAAATCTACAAATGACATACCGATATAAAAAAATACCGGTATCGCAACAATCAATACAATAGACCACTTACCTAAAATAGTTTTTGGAATAAGTTTAATTATCATTTTGTCTCTTTTTGATATTCAGAATAGGAATAGGCAATTGTGTAGACAGCAACCAGAAGCACAGGAACAAGGATAAAATAGAAGGAATAATTGGGAAAAAATATCCCCAAAAAAGCGATTAAGCCGGCGATCTTGAAAAGCTTTCCGCCAATTTTATGAGTTTTTTCCCAAACCTTTTCATTACTCAAAGTCCAGGGCGTTCTAATACCAATAAACCAGTTCCTTTTGGCGTTTTCTACTAAAATTCCGCAATAATAAAAAAGTATTCCCAAGGCAGGCACCATAAGTCGGCCCATATCAAACCTAAAACCGAGATTCCAGAAAATGCTTAGCAGGTAAATGTAGAATAAAAAAACTATTATTAAAACTATAAATGCATCGAAATATTTCCTGAATTTTTCTATATTGTCTTTCAAGGGATCTATTTTGGGAATTAAAATAAAAAGCAAAAATAACCCGAGAGAAATAATGGGCATCAAAAACAATCCCCAGAATTTTAGCATATAGTCATCTACTTCCCCTTTAATATTCCAATGCGAAGCCATCTCGTCCGGCATCTGGGGATAAAAATAAACACCAATAAAAAAGGATGTTAGAATTATTAATATTATAATTATATTATTCTTTTTCATATCTTTATTTATTTTTTAGTCGTCTCGGTCTAGATCGGAAGA